>Ga0213827_1000048_pt1 | contig 178139 bp, 167 predicted proteins | sample MC6MC0898MG_FD_180669 | JGI IMG/M metagenome (GOLD analysis project Ga0213827, IMG submission 180669) | Enriched soil aggregate microbial communities from Iowa State University, Ames, United States - MC6-MC0898-MG | ecosystem: Environmental > Terrestrial > Soil > Unclassified | place: USA... | reverse complement strand
CCCGCAAGCGCGCTCGCCAATCCGTTGAGCGCAACAAGCACAATTCCAGCCTGCGCTCGATGCTGCGCACCGCCATCAAGCGCGTTCGCCAATCCATCGCCGCTGGCGACAAGGCTGCGGCTGGCGAAGTGTTCCAGAAGGCCACCAGCGTGATCGATCGCGTGGCTGACAAGAACATCATCCACAAGAACAAGGCCGCTCGCCACAAGAGCCGCCTGGCTGCCGCCATCAAGGCGCTGGCCTAAGCCATTCTGCCGCCCTGGTCTTCCGGGGCGACACGAATACGGCAAATGAAGAAGGATGCCCACGGGCATCCTTTTTTGCTGTCTGCGCGGTTTGGACAGGCCAGTTTCCCGCGCGCGCCTCTGCCTGCGCGCAGGGCCGGCCCTTCGGCCGTGCCCCACCCTCTTACCGCTTCATGCGGATTCTGCTGCCGCGAGCCTGCCCTCAATGGCCGCCGCAGCGTCGCGCAGCGATTCCATGAAAGCGCCGACCAGCGGATTGCCTGGACGGTGTTCCGGAAACACCACGTTGACGCGAAACGGAAACGATTGCGTCAGCGGCCGGATGTGCAGCCCGCGCCCCACAAAGTCCAAGGCGGTCAGCGGGTTGACGATCGCCAGGCCCAGCCCTTGGCGCACGAACGTGCAGACGGACACCGCGGTGGGCGTTTCCACGATGGACCGGGGCAGCACGCCCGCCTGGGCGAAGGCTTCGTCGATCTGGACGCGGTAGGGATCGCTGGCCGACAGGCTGATGAAGGCCTGGCCCGAGAAATCCGCCAGTGCTACTGCCGTGCGCGCCAGCAGCGGATGACCGTCAGGCAGCACACAGACCTCGTCGACCTGCACCAGCAGTTCGAGCCGCGTGCCAGCGGGCGCCGAATCATGTTCGGTCAGGCCCAGATCGTAACGCTGCGCCGTCAGCCACTCTTCTAGCAATGGCGATTCCTGGGTTTCGACCGACAGGCTCACGCCGGCGTGGCGGCCATGAAAGCGTCGAAATGCGTCGGGCAGGATCGAATGCGAAAACGCAGGCAAGGTGATCACCGATAGCTGCCCCTCGCGGAACGCCCGCAAGCGGGCCGCAGCGGACGCCACGCGCTCCAGGCCGGCGTAGGACTGCCGCACCTCTTCAAAGAGCGCCAGCGCCGGCATTGTGGGCCGCAGGCGTCCGGCAATGCGTTCAAAGAGCGCGAAACCGATTGTCTGCTCCATGCGAGCCAGCTCGCGGCTGACTGTGGGCTGCGACGTATTGAGCAGATCGGCGGCCTTGGTGACGCTGCCGGCGATCATCACCGCCCGGAAGACTTCGATATGCCGATGCGTGAGCATCGCCCCCCCATATCAAGAATGAATCGGTCTTGGAAATTTAAGCATTTTACTGGATGGATAGGCCGAGGCATCATGCCGCCTTCACTTCCCTTCCCAAACGGTTTCCTTCCATCATGACCTTCGATCCGCGCCAGCTCACCCAACTTGCCGCCGAACACGGCACGCCGCTCTGGGTGTACGACGCCGCCGTCATCCGCGAACGCATCGCTCAACTGCGCCGCTTCGATACGATCCGCTACGCCCAGAAGGCGTGCTCGAACCTGCACATCCTGCGCTTGATGCGCGCGCAAGGCGTGGTGGTGGATGCGGTATCCCTGGGCGAAATCGAACGCAGCCTGGCCGCCGGCTTCGACCCGCGCAGCGAACCGGAAGGCATCGTCTTCACGGCGGACCTGATCGACCATGCCACGCTGGCCACCGCGCTCAAGCACGGCATCACGGTCAACGCCGGATCGCTGGACATGCTGTCGCGCGTGGGCGAGGCGTCGCCGGGCCATCGCGTCTGGCTGCGCATCAATCCGGGCTTCGGACACGGCCATAGCAACAAGACCAATACCGGCGGCCCGCAAAGCAAGCACGGCATCTGGATTGACGACGTGGCTGAAGCGGTTGCCATCGTCCGCCGCCACGGCCTGAAACTGGTGGGCGTGCACATGCACATCGGTTCGGGTGTGGACTACGGCCACCTGTCCAGCGTGTGCGACGCCATGGTGGACGTGGTGAAGTCGCTGGATCACGACATCGAAGCCATTTCAGCGGGCGGCGGATTGTCCATCCCCTACCGCGACGGCGAGCCGCGCATCGACTGCGATCACTACTTCGAGCAATGGGATGCGGCGCGCCAGCGCATCGCCCAGTATCTGGGTCATGAGATCCGCCTGGAGATCGAACCCGGCCGCTTCCTGATCGCCGAGTCGGGCGTGCTGGTTGCCGAGGTGCATTCGATCAACCGGCGTCCCGAGCGCGACTTCGCCCTGGTCGACGCGGGCTTCAATGATCTGATGCGCCCGGCCATGTATGGCAGCTATCACCGCATCTCGGTGCATGCGCCGGACGGCAGCGCCCCGCAGGACACGCCGGAAACGCGTATCGCGGTGGCCGGCCCGCTGTGCGAATCGGGCGACGTGTTCACGCAGAACGAAGGCGGCGTCATGTCCGACCAGTTGCTGCCGCGTCCGCGCATCGGCGACTTCATGGTCTTTCACAACGCGGGCGCTTACGGCTCGTCGATGTCCTCGAACTACAACAGCCGACCGCTGGCGCCGGAAGTCCTGCTGGACCAGGGCGAGGCGCGCCTGATCCGCCGCCGCCAGACGGTCGCCGAGCTGCTCGCGCTGGAAGAATAAGCCGCCTGTAAAAGCAAACGGCGCCGGACAGTGTGCCTGTCTGGCGCCGGCGTAACGGTTTCGCTTGCAACGGCCAGTGCCCCGCACGGGGGCTGGCACATCAAGGCATCAGGTCGGAAACGCCTCGCGCAAGGCGAAGGTTGCCTGCTTGAACACACCCAAGTCGGTCCCCACAGCCACGAAGTGCATGCCCATGTCCAGATAACGGCGCGCGTCGGCATGCACCGGCGCCAGGATGCCCACGGCCTTGCCTTGCGCGGTCACGCGCTGATACAGGTGGCGAATCGCTTCCTGCACTTCGGGGTGGCCGGGATTGCCAATATGTCCCAGGGCTGCCGCCAGGTCCGACGGGCCGATGAACACGCCGTCCACGCCTTCGACGGCGGCGATCTCGTCCACCGCCTCGATGCCCGGACGGCTTTCAATCTGCAGCAGCACGCAGATGTTGTCGTTGATGGTGTGCAGATAGTCCGGCACCGTGCCGTAGCGGTTGCTGCGCATCGCGCCCGCCACGCCGCGGATGCCTTGCGGCGGGTAGCGCGTGGCGGCCACCGCGCGGCGCGCGTCCTCTTCGGATTCGATGAACGGAATCAACAGGTTGTAGAAGCCGATATCCAGCAGCCGCTTGATCTCGACCGGATCGTTCCAGGACGGACGGCCAACGGCCGCACTGGCGCTGCCCTGCAAGGCCTGGAGCTGCTGCAGGAACATCGGCACCTCGTTGGGCGAGTGTTCGCCATCCAGAAGCAGCCAGTCGAAATCGGCCAGGCCGACGAGCTCGGCGGTGATGTGGCTGGACATGCACATCCAGAATCCGATGAGCCGCTCGCGGGCCAGGATGCGTTGCCGGAAGCGATTGGGAAGAGGTGAATTCATAGCCGCCTTCATGTCTTTAAGAGAGGGGATCCAGCAGGTACGGCGTGCCCGCGCGGTCGCAGATGCCGCGCAGGCGTTCGGCCAGCGCCGCAGGAATCGGGATGCCCTCGCGCAGCCGGCGCATGCGCTCGGCCGCTTCGGGCTCACCCGCCACCAGCACGGGTTCGGCGGGATCGGCGGGCGGGGTGTCGTGCATGGCGTCGATCATGTCGTCCATGTCGCTCTCGAACGACCCGGCCGCCCGGAAGGCGTCGGGGTTGAGCGCCAGGAAGAAATGTCCGACGTCGTCGGGTTCACCCGGACGGCGCGTGGCCGCACGCCGCGCGGCGAACGCGCTGCCGCTGAGCGTGCCGCCCAGGATCTGCGCCATCATCGCCAGGCCATAGCCTTTATGGCTGCTCATGGCGGTCGTGCCGCCCAATGGGGTAAGGCCGCCTTCCGGGTGCTTGAAGATGAACTGCATGGCCGCGTCGGCGTCCGTGACCGGCGCGCCCTGTCCGTCCACGGCCCAGCCCGGTGGCAACGGCTTGCTCAGGAAGTCATAGACCTTGACCTTGTTGGCCGCCACCGTCGTCGTTGCCATGTCGAGCACGAAGGGTTCGTTGTACGCCGCGGGTGCGCCGAACGCGATGGGATTGGTGCCCAGCATCGGCATCGCGCCGCGCGTGGGCACCATGATGACGCCGTTGGCGCTGCTGGTGACCAGCCCCACCACGCCGCGGTCGACGGCGATGCGCGCGTAGACGCCCGCCGCGCCGAAATGATGCGAGTTGCAGACCGCCACCGCGCCCACGCCGTGCTCAAGGGCCTTGTCCACGGCCAGGTTCATAGCCTGCGCCGCGACCGGATAGCCCAGCCCGCCCATGCCGTCGATCAGCGCGCTGGCGCCGCCGTCGCGCACCACACGGGCCCGCGCGTCCAGCCGCAGCGTGCCGGCGCGCCATTTTTCCTCGTACGCGGGCAGCATCGAGATGCCATGCGAATCGATGCCCAGCAGGTCCGTACGCGCCATCAGGCCTGCCGTGGTGTGGGCCAGGTCTTCGGCCATGCCCCAGGCCATCAGCACCTGCAAGATCTGTTCACGCACCTGCTCCACCGGCACGGCCGTGGCGATTGCTCCGTTCCCTGACACTGTCTGTCTCCTGTTGCTTTGTATGTGTGGCGGGCGTTGGCGGCGGCGTCAGTCCCGGTCGCGATCGACCAGCCTGTGGCGGGCCTGGCCCAGATGGAATTGCATGGCGACGCGCGCGCGTTCGCCGTCCTGTTCGCGGATGGCGTCCAGGATGGCGGCGTGCTCGTCCACGACGCGCTGCGCGCGCTGGCGCGAGCCGGTGCGCGTCAGATTGAGGGTCAGGCGCATGAAGCCGCTGATGGACTCATGGATGCTTTCCAGCACGCCCAGATAGAAGTCGTTGCCGCTGGCCTCGGCGATGCTGGCATGAAACGCCAGGTCCGCTTCGGCGGATACCTGCCCCTTTGCAAGCGTGTCGGCAAAGGCGGCGTGGGCCAAGGCGATCTTGCCGAGCTGCTCGTCCGTGCGCCGCAGGGCGGCCAGGCGCGCGGCATCGCCTTCCAAGGCCACGCGCACCTCTTGCGCGCGCAGGTACGCGCTGACATTCTGCACATCGTTGAAGGCTTTCAGGCGCGGCGCGGGCTGGTGGCTGACAAATGTGCCCAAGCCCTGGTGCGCGGTGATGAGACCATCGGCGCGCAGGCGCAGCAGCGCTTCGCGCACGACGGGCCGTGACACGCCGAAGCGTTCGGAGATTTCGTTTTCGGACGGCAGCTTGTCGCCGACGTTCAGTCCGCCGGACACGATCTGTTCGAAGATCTGCCCGTAAAGCTGGTCCGCCAGCCGCACCCGATGCCCGCGTTCCAGCACAGGCGCGGCGGGCGCTTGCGGCGCGTCGGGCTTGTGCGGCGTGGATGGGGGGGATGCCTTGGGTCGAGCCACGTAACCTCCTGGTAGTAGGGCCTGTCCGCGCGCGGGGAACAGGCCCTGGGAGATGGCTGCGACGCGCGGACGGCGCTCATCGTACCTGCATTGCGTCCGCCGCGCCGCAGGGCGTTACGCCGTGGCGGTTTCGCGGTCCCAGGCGGCCAGCGCGCGCGCCACGGGCGCCACGCGTTCGCGCTCGGCGCTGGAGATGCCGGTCAGGAGCGGCAGCATCGGGCCCATGTCCGCCACGCCTGAGAGCGTGACGGCGTCGTGCAGCACGCGGATGGGGCTGATGCCATCGCGGCAATCTTCCAGACCCATGTACTGTTCGCGCACGGCTTCCGCTTCATCAAAGCGGCCCTCGTGCAGCAGATGCAGCAGGCGCATCGAACCGCGCGGCGCCACGCACACGGATCCCGAGGTGAAGCTCTTCAGGCCAAATTCACGGTAGTGCACGATGGCCGGGCGCTCGCCGATGCCGCTGACGACCCAGCGCGAATCCACGGCTTGCAGCAGCGAGGACAGGTAGGCATCCTCAGAGGGATTGTCGCGCACGACGGCGTATTTGAAGGCGACGAGGCGCCCTTCCTCGATCAGGCGCGCCGCGGTTTCCGGGGCCAGGTAGTCGGCCGACTTGATGTAGACCACCGCGGGCTTGCCCAGCGCATCCGTGAAACGGCGCACGCCGTCGGCCAGCCCCGCGTCGGTGTACGGAAAGGACATGGGCAGCAGCATCGCAGTCGGAAAGGCGCGCGAGCGCAGGATGGCGGCCTGATCCATCATCTTGCCGTAGTCGGGTCCCACCGAAGGCAGGATCCACGTGTCCGGGCCCGCCAGACTTGCCAGCATATCCACGATGCGTGCATATTCGCTCACGCCCACGTTGTAGAAATTGGCGTTGCCGCCATACATGACGTTGCGCACGCCGCCCGCTTCCAGGTGGCCGAGCAGCGCCTTGTTGGCCGATTCGTTCAGCGACAGATCGGCGTTGCGCGCCAGCGGCGGCACGGCGATGACCGAGCGCTGCAGATCCTGGGCGGTGACCGGGGTGGTTTTCATGGACGGGCTCCTGGCGAATGGGGTTGTCAGTGCAGTTGTCAGATAAGTAAGGTGAAAAAAGTATACTTGGTTGACAAGCTATAGCTCAATACCTATATTTGTTTTACAAGTAGTTCGGCAGCACACAAGTCGCATGAGGCGCGGGCCGCATGAGGCGCGGGCCGCATGCGGCTTTGAGCTCCCGGCTCGCCGGGAGCGGAATACCCCCAGAAACGATGCGCGGCCACGCGCACACCGAGGAGACGAATTCCATGCATGCAGCCCCTGTGCGAGGCCGGTTTCTTGCGGCCGCCCTGCTGACGGCCACCGCCTTTGCCCTGCCGGCCTCGCCGGCCTTCGCGGACTACCCCGAACGCGAAGTCAAGATCATCGTGCCCTTCCCCGCCGGCGGCACCGCCGACATCGCCGCGCGCGTGGTGGCGGCCGAATTGGGCAAGAGTTGGAACAAGCCCGTGGTCGTGGACAACAAGGCGGGCGCCGGCGGCAACGTCGGCTCGGCCGAAGCCGCGCGCGCCACGCCCGACGGCTATACCTTCCTGATGGGCACGGTCAGCACCCACGCCATCAATCAGTCCGTGTACGCCAAGCTGCCGTATGACCCGGTCAAGGATTTCGTTCCGGTGACGCTGGTGATCCCGGTGCCCAACATCCTTGAGGTCAACCCGAAGTTCGCCGACAAGCACGGCATCCGCAACGTGGCGGATCTGATCACGTATCTGAAGGCCAATCCCGACAGCGTCAACATGGCGTCCACGGGCAATGGCACGTCCACGCACCTGTCGGGCGAACTCTTCCAGAGCATGACCGGGACACGCATGACGCACGTGCCTTACAAAGGCAGCAGCCCCGCGCTCACCGACGTGATGGCCGGACAGGCGGACCTGATATTCGACAATCTCCCCTCTTCCATGGGCTTCATCAAGGCCGGCAAACTGCGCCCGCTGGCTGTGACGACCGCTAGCCGCTCGCCCGCCTTGCCCGACGTACCCACGATGGCCGAAGCCGGCGTGAAGGGTTACGAGGCATCGAGCTGGTTCGGCCTGCTGGCCCCGGCCGGTACGCCCCCCGCCATCGTCGAAAAGGTCCAACGCGACGTCGCCGCGGCCTTGCAGCAGGAGCCCGTGCGCGCACAGCTCCAGGCGCAAGGCGCGACCCCGTCCGGCAACACGCCCGCCCAGTTCAAGCAGTTCATGGCCCAGGAAACCGTCAAGTGGGCCGACGTTGTGAAGAAATCCGGCGCCAAGGTCGACTGACCCTGCACCGATCCGGGGCCCGTCCGCAACGCGTGAGCGGCGGGCTCTTCATCATCACGCGAACCAGGAGACACCATGAACAAACTGATCAGCGCCGTATTCGCGGCGGGCGCCGTTGTGCTTGGGTCGCCGGCGGCCCATGCCGCCGGTTACCCGGAAAAGCCCGTCACCATGATCGTGCCCTTCGTGCCAGGCGGGTCGTCCGACATTACAGGGCGCTCGGTCACGCCGGCGCTGTCGAAGATCCTGGGACAGACCTTCGTCGTCGAGAACAAGCCGGGCGCGAACAGCGCGATCGGCGCGCAGGCGCTGGCCCGCTCCACGCCCGACGGCTACACCATGATGGTCGGCTCCATCGGCACCTTCGCCATCAACGAAGCCCTGTACAAGAATCTGTCGTACAACCCCAGCAAGGACTTCACCTACCTGACGCAGGCGGTGCGCAATCCCAACGTGCTGGTCGCGGCCACGTCCTTTCCGGCCAGCACCGTGGCCGAGCTGGTCGACTACGCCAAGAAGAATCCGAACCGCGTGTCGTACGCCTCGTCGGGCACGGGATCGTCGGATCACCTGTCGGCCGTGCTGTTCCGGCAACGCACGCAAAGCACCGGCGTCGACGTGCCGTACAAGGGCGGCGGCGCCGCCATTGCGGACCTGATCGGCGGACAGGTCAACGTGTCCTTCCAGAATCTGGGCGCGGTGCAGAACCACATCAAGGCGGGCAAGCTCAAGGCGCTGGCCATCACGGGCGACACGCGCGCGACGGACCTGCCCGACGTGCCGACGCTGGCCGAGGCCGGCATCAAGGACATGGTCGTGTATTCCTGGCAGGGCTTTGCCGTGCCCAAGGGCACGCCGCAGCCGGTCGTCGACAAGCTGGCCGAAGCCCTGCGCACCGCGCTGCGCGAACCGCAGACGCAAAAGACACTGCAAGGCTTGGGCTTTGAAGTGGTCGCCAACACGCCGCAGCAGTTTGCCGACTTTCAGCAGGCCGAGGTCAAGCGCTGGAAGGACGTGATCCAGAAAGCCAACATCCAGTTGGAGTAAAGAGACGGGATGCCCGAGCGCGGGCATCTTTTCGTCCGGGGCCTGTCCCGTCGCCACGAAGGCAGGACGGGCCCGCAGCATCCCTGCTTGAATCAAGTAGCATGAAACCTTCGCCACCCAACCGTACGACAACATGACCACCAAGCAACGCATCATCCAGGTCGGCTCGCTGGCCGGCTCTCCCTCCGCCAACAAGCGCCTGGCCGACGGCTATGACGTCATTGAATTGTGGAAGTATCCGGATCGCAAGGCCGCGCTGGCCGAACACGGCAAGGGCGTCACCGCCGTCGTCACGTCCGCGAACTTCGGCGCCAACGCTGAGCTCATCAACGCGCTGCCGGACCTGAAGGCCATCTGCAGCTGGGGCGTGGGCTACGAGACGATCGATGTCGAGGCCGCGCGCAAGCGTGGCGTGCTGGTCAGCAATACACCGGACGTGCTGACGGATTGCGTGGCCGATCTGGCCTGGGGCCTGTTGATCGCCGGCGCGCGCCGCATGGGCCAGGGCGAACGCTTCGTGCGTGCCGGCCAATGGGGCCAGGTGCACGGCAGCATTCCGCTGGGGTTGCGCGTCAGCGGCAAGAAGCTGGGCATTGTGGGCCTGGGCCGCATCGGCGAAGCCATCGCCAAGCGCGGCACGGGCTTTGACATGGATGTGCGCTATCACAACCGCAAAAAGCGCGACGACGTCGACTTCGGCTACGAGGCCTCGCTGACGGACTTGGCCAAGTGGGCCGATTTCCTGATCGTGGCGACCGTCGGCGGTCCGAGCACGCGCCATCTGGTGAATCGCGGGGTGCTTGAGGCGTTGGGCCCCAAGGGCATCATCGTCAACATCGCACGCGGTCCGGTCATCGACGAAACCGCGTTGGTCGCCGCGCTTGAAGACGGCAAGCTGGGTTGCGCCGCGCTCGACGTGTTCGAGCACGAGCCCAAGGTGCCCGAAGCGCTGATCAAGAGCGACAAGGCCGTGCTGCTGCCGCACATCGGCAGCGCCACCGAAGAAACGCGCCTGGCGATGGAGAACATGATGCTGGAAAACCTGCAGTCGTTCTTCGAAACCGGACGCGTGATCACGCCGGTGGAATAAGCGAATGCGGCCGCCGCGCGCGCGGCGCGCGGCTCGAATGCAGAAACAAAAAAGCCTCTCGGCGCCCATACCGAGAGGCTTTCGACTTTCCGGCCCCCGCGTGTCCGGTCAGTCTTTGTCGCGCAAAGGAACGTGGGCGTTGCCGCCCGGCGCGGTTACTTCGTCGGCGTAGTGGCGCCGGACTTGTGGTTGGTCGCTGCGCCTGCCGAGTGCTTGGCGGACGACTTGTCAGCCTTGTGATGCTTGTGATGCGCCTGGGTCTTGGTGTCGCCGGACTTCGCGCCAGCCGCGAAAGCCGACGGTGCGGCAGCGAGGCCGAGGCACAGGGCCGAGGTGGAAAGAAACGCAGCAATGCGGGAGTGAGTCGTCATGTAAGTACTCCTGGTTGGTGAAGGGCAGATGCCCTCTTCCGATACGGGGCGGCACGATGCCGCAAGTCCCGTATGCGGTTGGAAGCATGCCCCGCCAGAAGGTTCAACGCGGAACCACAAATTTTCTGTCACTCAAGAATTGTTGCTATCCCTCGAACGCCAGCAACGCGACGGTCGCGAACAACATCAGTGCAAAGCAAGCTCTCAGCTTTCGTTCAGGAAGCCGGTAGGCAAGCCGCACGCCGATGGGAACGAAGATGAGGCTGCCGATCGCGAGCGGCGCGCCCACCATCCAGTTGGCCTGCCCTGCCCACGTGTACGTGATGAGCGCGATCATGGAACCGGGTATCACCATGCTGAGCGCGAGGGCTTGCGCGGCGGTTTGCGGCAGGCGGAAGACTGACGTGATGATGGGAACGGCCAGCACCGCCCCGCCCACGCCGAAGAACCCGCCCAGCGTGCCGCACAGGATGCCCAGCACGCTGGCGCGCCGCGGCGTGAAGACGGGCGTGGCGCGGGTAGGCGGCGGCGCGTGGCGGGCCGCCGGGCGCGAGGCGCGCCACGTCTGCCAGACGTAGAACAGCGCAATGAAGAAAAGGAACACCGCGAAGCTCTGGCGCAGCAAGGTCGAGTCGATGCCCAGCGCCATCTGCGCGCCCACCCACGTGAACACCACGGCGCCCGCTGCCCCGGCGAGCGCGACGCGCTTGTCGATGCGCGTCTGCTGGTTGTACTTGCGCACGGCCATCATGATGGTCGGCAGAACCATGATGAGCGCCGTGCCCTGCGCAAGCTGCTGCGACATTCCCATCAGCAGGACCAACGCTGGGATGGCGATCAGCCCGCCCCCGATGCCCAGCACGCCGCCCATGAAACCGATCATGCAGCCGGCGGCCAGGCATGCGGCGATGACGAACAGACTCACGTATTGCTCCAACCAACGACGCCGCGCATCAGCGCAGCTTTTCCAATGCCGCGTCCAAGCGGTCCACCGCCCAGATCTCCAGGCCTTCAATAGGTTGGCGCGGCGCGTTGGCCTTGGGGATGAGCGCCACCGAGAAACCGAGCTTGGCGGCTTCACGCAGGCGTTCCTGCCCGCGCGGGGCGGGACGGATTTCGCCGGCCAGACCGATTTCGCCGAAGGTGATCAAACCGCGCGGCAGGGGACGGTCGCGCAGCGAAGACATGATGGCTAGCAAGACCGGCAGGTCGGCTGCCGGTTCGGTGATGCGCACGCCGCCCACCGCATTGACGAAGACGTCCTGGTCGAAGGTGGACACGCCCGCATGCCGGTGCAGCACGGCCAGCAGCATGGCGAGACGGTTGCCTTCCAGGCCAACCGTCAGGCGGCGCGGATTGGGCGCGTGGGAGCTGTCGACCAGCGCCTGGATTTCGACCAGCAAGGGGCGCGTGCCTTCCTGCGTGGCCATGACGCACGAGCCAGCGACCTGTTGTTCGTGTTGCGACAGGAACAGGGCAGAGGGATTGGCCACACCGCGCAGGCCGCGGTCGGTCATGGCGAATACACCCAGCTCGTTGACGGCGCCAAAGCGGTTCTTGAACGCGCGCACCAGACGGAACGACGAATGCGTGTCGCCCTCGAAGTACAGCACGGTATCCACAATGTGTTCCAGCACGCGCGGGCCGGCCAGCGCGCCGTCCTTGGTGACGTGGCCGATCATGACGATTGCGATGCCCGTCTGCTTGGCTAGCCGCGTGAGCTGCGCGGCGCATTCGCGCACCTGCGACACCGACCCCGGCGCCGCCGTGAGCTCGCCGCTGTACAGCGTCTGGATCGAGTCGATGACGGCAACCGACGGCTTCTGTTCCGACACCGCGGCCTGGATGGCTTCGAGGCGGATTTCGGCCAGCAGGTTGACGTTGCCGGTTTGCAAGCCGAGCCGGCGCGCGCGCAGCGCGACCTGTTCGGCGGATTCTTCGCCCGTCACGTACAGCACATTGGTGGACTCGGACAGCGAGGCCAGCGCCTGCAGCAACAGCGTCGACTTGCCGATACCAGGATCGCCGCCGATCAGCACCACCGCGCCGGCAACCAATCCGCCGCCGAGCACGCGGTCGAATTCGTCCAGGCCGGTGGGCGTGCGCGGGGTTTCGCGGGCTTCGATTTCGGACAGGCTGCGCACGGGGCTGGACGAGGCCAGCGGCGCATAACGGTGGGCAGCGGCCGCGGGCGCGGAGGACTCCACCGTTTCTTCAAGCGTGTTCCAGGCGTTGCAATGCGGGCATTTGCCCTGCCACTTTGGGGTGGTGCCGCCGCAATCGGCGCACACATATACGGTTCGGGTTTTTGCCATGCGCGAAAGTGTACCCGGCAACCTGTTAGCGCTGCGCCAGTACAGCGACCGTTTTGACACGCTGATCGCGTGCCTCTGAAAGACATTTCTTTCAGAGAGCTTTCACAAACAGGGACGCACAGCAGTTACATGATGCAAACACAAGAAATTTCCTGCCCGATCCGTTGCAAATCGCGCATAATCGCCAGGTGCAGCGCATATTGTCGAACCGTCCCAACCGGACGGCATACTCCACGATGGACGTCCTTACGACGCACTCTGTGGGGAATCGCGGCGCAATCACTCGCGGCCTTTCACGAGACCGCCCGAACCGGAACATGACCCCAGCACGACCAGACGCCGGACCACCGGCGCGGCGCACGCAAAGGTCAAACGCGGATACGCTGTGCCACCCGGCGTATGTGCGAGGAGTACGCGCATGAGCATTACCTATCGCCCCCCTTTTGACGAAGACGATGAACGGGATCTGCGCGCCCTGTACCGCAAGCCGGGCCCCGGCGCCAATCCGGAACTGGATGCCGCGGTACGACGCAGATGGCACCCCGGCCATAGCTGGCATCCCGGTTGGGGCGCCGCCGCCTGCGCCGTGATGGTCGCAGGCCTTTTTGCATGGACCGACATGCGTGAGGCCATCGACGACACTGAGCCGCAAATGCAATTGGTGGCCGTTCAAGAAAGCGAGGCCGCGCAAGATGCGTCTTCCGCATCCGCCACGCCGGCCAGCGATCCATCGCCCCTGCGCCGCGTCGTCGCCCTGCAGCAAGAGCCGGTCGCCCCGGCCCAGGCCGCGGTGATGCAGCCCGCGGTGATGCAGCCCAACGTGACGCAGCCCGCAGCGAGCCAACCCGTAGCGCCGCACTCTGCAGCGACGTCATCCGCCGTGGCCGCTGCGCCCGCCGAAGCGGCCACGGCTGCCGCTGAAACTGCCGCGCAGGCACCCGCACAGACAGCCGCTCAGGAAACGCCTGCGGAAGCGCAGCAGGTCGCCGCCTTCACCGAGCAGGATATCGAGGCGCGCGTCGCCCAGATCCGCGGCCTGATCGTGGACGACCGCGAAGAAGACGCCGTGCAGGCGTTGCGCGAGTTGCAGCGCGGCGCGCCTGATTTTGCGCTGCCGGACGACCTGCAAGAGCTGTCCCGCCAGAATCCGGCGTGACACCCGGGGCCGGCACCGCGCCGGTCCCGACGCTCTGCCCTGCCACATCCCTACCCTGGCCTTTGATCTGGCCCTGCTCCGGCCCCTGATTCGCGCCCCTGACCTGCCCCCCGCCCCGGCCCGCCGCCACACTGGCGCAGGCCGCGCGCGGGCTTGAAGAATTGAGCATTTTTTGGGCGGCTCTTGCTAACATAGCCGCCATGAGTCCGAGCTTCCACCACCGCAATCTTCCCCATTTGCTGCTCTACGCGCGCGAAACGCTGATGGCGCATTTCCGCCCCATTCTGCACGCAGCCGGCGTCACCGAACAGCAATGGCGGGTCTTGCGCACGTTGAGCGAGGTGGGCTCCCTGGAACCCAATCAGATCGCCCGCGCCTGTCAGATCCTGAGCCCCAGCCTCACGCGCATGCTGGCCGGCATGGAAGAGCAAGGGCTCATCAAGCGCACGCGCTCCAGCGCCGACCAACGCCGCCAGGAAATTTCCCTGACCGCCAAGAGCAACAAGCTCATCGATCGCATGCGGCCCCAGGTCGACGCGAAGTACCAGGAAATCGAAGAGCGGATCGGCAAGGAACTGCTGGAGCGCCTGTACGCCGATGTGGACGCGATGGTCGACCTCATCAAGCGCGACGGCCCCACGCGCGATGCCGGTACGCCTTGAACGTCAACCCTCCTCCCTCCTACCCGATCCCCAGTCCATGGACCTCCTGACCAACACGTTCAAGCAAGCCCTGCGCGACGGCAAACCTCAGATCGGCCTGTGGGCCGGCCTGGCCAGCGCCTATACCTCGGAAATCCTTGCCGGCGCCGGATTCGACTGGCTGCTGATCGACGGCGAGCACGCACCCAATACGCTGGACTCCACCCTTGCCCAATTGCAATCCGTGGCCGCCTATCCGGTCGCGCCCGTGGTGCGTCCGGCATGGAACGACCCGGTGCAGATCAAACAGATTCTGGACACGGGAGCGCAGTCGGTGCTGGTGCCCATGATCCAGTCCGCGCAAGAAGCCGCCGCCGCCGTGGCGGCGGTCCGCTATCCGCCGCAGGGCATCCGTGGCGTGGGCAGTGCGCTGGCGCGCGCGTCGCGCTGGAACCGCATTCCCAACTACCTTGAACGCGCCAACGACCAGATGTGCGTGCTGGTGCAGATCGAAACGCCGGACGGCATCGCGGCGCTGGACGAGATTCTTGCCGTGGACGGCGTGGATGGCGTCTTCATTGGACCGGCCGATCTGTCGGCCAGCATGGGCTATCTGGGCCAGCCGGAACATCCCGTGGTCGAGAAGACCATCGACGACGCCATTGCGCGCATCGTGCGGTCCGGCAAGGCGGCTGGCATCCTGCACAGCGGCGTGACGCAGGCCAGGCACTACCTGTCCTTGGGCGCGACCTTCGTGGCGGTGGGCGTCGATGCGGTGCTGCTGGCGCGCGCGGCCGAAGCGTTGGCGGGCGAGTTCAAGGAACTGGCTGCGGTCGCCGCGAGCAAGGGTCCGTACTGACGCGCACGGCGGCGCGTCCACCACAGCCAGACGCCGGTCACGCTTAGCGCCAGCGTGACCACGCCGACCAGCGCCACCATCAGCTGCAACGGCCAGCCCCAGAACGCCGCCATGTGCAGGCTGGTCAGCCAATGCTTGACGGTGTCACCGGCGGCCCGGCCCGTTGGAAGATGGCTGCCCGCCAATTGCCCATCCACCGCATTGAACACGACCGACGTGGCCCCGCTGCGCGCGCGCAGATCCCGGCTGCTGCGCACGCTGTAGCGATACAGCTTGCGGCGCGCATCCAGCGCCAACCAGTGTTCGCCGAGCACGACGAACCCCTCGCGGGCAGCCAGCGCGGCCATCAGCCGCCGCCCCGTATCGCGAGCTTGCGCGGGCGGCATCGGGTCGCCCGCGCTTGCCGCGGCCGCGCGCCGGGGATCGGCCTGATAGCTCAGCGCGGCGCGCATCACCGGATCGTAGACGGTCGGCAGGTTGAGTGCGACGCTGCTCCATGCCATCAGCGTCAACGCGGCCCACAGCCACAGCCCCCCGGCCCGATGCAGATCGAAATTGCGCTTATGCGGACCGCCCTGCCAGCGAATCCGCCAGGCGGGCGCCCAACGCTGCCACGCGGATGATGCCGTCTTGCGCACGCGAGTTCGCGCCGGCAGCGTGAGCCACGCGCCGACAAATCCATCGAGCGTCCACGCCAATGCGACGATGCCGAGCAACAGCTCGCCGATGCCCTCGAACAGCAGCGCCGTGTGGAGCCGATGCAGGAACGGCATCAGGTTGCGCAGCCCTTCACCCAGATCGCCCCATCGGCGCAGGCCCAGGATGGCGCCGGTATACGGGTCGACGAATACCTCGTGGAGCACCGGCGCGGCCGCGCCCGCCTCGGGCAGCCAGACCGGGAACGGCACGCTGCGGCCAGCCTGCGCGCCGAGCGGCGTCGCGGGCATCACCGCCCCCGGCACGAATCGGGCCACGTGGTCACGCAGCGTCAACGCGTCCAGACGTGCGGCATCCACCGAAGACGGCGCCACGCGATGCAATGCCGGCGCGGCCGCGGCATCCAGCGTGTCGTACCAGGCCAGCGGGATGCCGGTCAGCGCCACCAGGCAAAGAAAGCCGGCCAGCACCAGGCCGGTCCAGCGATGCAGCCGCAGCAGCGCGGCGCGCAGGCTCACCAGCGGTAGCTCACCGTGCCGATGATGCGGCGCGGCTCGCCGTAGTCGCACACGCCGTTGTAGCAAATCGACGGGAAGTAGGTCTTGTCCGTCAGGTTGGTGACGTTAAGCGCATAGAGCCACGGGCCGCTTTCATAACTGACGCGCGCATCGATCAGCGTGTAGCCCGCGCCGCCTAGTGAACCGCTGGACGGCCGGTCGGGACGCGCCGACACATAGCGCAGGCCGGCGCCGGCCTTCAGCCCCATCAGCACCCACTCCGACAGGTTCACGTCGGTCCACAAGGAAGCCGCGTGGCGGGGTGTGTTGAAGCGCTCGCCCTCTTCGCCTGGCAGATTGCTCTTGACCACCCGGGCGTCGGTGTACGTGTAGGCTGCAATCACATCGACCTGCGGCGTGACGCGTGCGCGCGCCTCGATCTCCAGACCGCGCGAGCGCACCTTGCCGGTCTGCACCAGAAAGGTCGGATCGACCGGATCCGGCGTGAGCACGTTCTTGCGCTCCAGATTGAACAGCGCCGCGCTCAGCATGACGTCTTGGCCGGCGGGCTGGTATCGGATGCCGACCTCGTACTGCGTCCCGCGGCTGGGCTCGAAGCTGCCTTCGGTGCGGTCACGCCCGCTGGTGGGTTCGAACGACTGGCTGAAGCTGACATACGGCGCCAGGCCGTTGTCCGCCAGATACACCACGCCGGCTCGGCCGGTGAAGGCGGTGTCCTTGTCGTTCGAATTGGTGGACGGCGCGTGCAAGGCGCGGTTCTCGGCGCGCACGTTGTCATATCGTCCGCCCAGCAGCACCACCACCTTGTCCGCGATCTTCAGCTGATCCTGCAGGTAGATGCCAAGGCGATGCTCGGTGTTGCGGCGCTGCTGCCAGGGCAACACCACTACATCGCCGGGCAGGTACACCGGGTCGAAGACGTCGATGGGCCGCAGATTGCCGCGCAGGCGATCGCTGTTGTAGGTGGACCGCGTGTAGTCGAAGCCCGCAAGAATCGTCTGCGTCACGGCCCCCGTTTCGAACCGCTTTTCGATGTTGGTGTCGATCGTCTGCACCGTGGTGCGGTCGTCGAAACCGCGTGCCGACCGGGACACCCGCCGCTGCGTCGCGGCGTCCACGTCGCCTTGCAGCAGCACGTAGCGCATGGTCAGGTCCGCGTCGTAGTAGCGCATCGAGGTGCGGAATTTCAGCGTGTCATTGAACGCATGCTCGATCAGCACGGCCAGCGACGTCGATTCGACATCGAAGCGGTTGTTGTTGGGCTCGCCCAGAAAGCGCGAACGCGGGATCTGTCCGTTCGGGTTGGTCCAGAGCGAGCCGGTGACCGGCACCTCGGTCGGATTGATCGTCTTGATGCGCTGATAGTTGGCCAGCAGCGTGACTGAGGTGGCCGCTGACGGGCGCCACGTCAACGCGGGCGCGATGTAGGTGCGATCGTCGGCGCTGTAGTCGATGAATTGCTTGCTCTCGCGGAACAGGCCGGTCAGGCGATAGGACCACACCCCGGCCTCGTCGATCGGACCGCCGATGTCCGCCGAAATCTGCCGGCGGTCATAACTGCCGCCGTCCAGATTGATCTCGCCCATCGTTTCGCCGGGCGGACGCTTTGTCACGGTATTGACGATGCCGCCCGGCGCCGCAGCCCCATACAGCACCGATGACGGCCCCCGCAGCACTTCGACCCGCTCCAGTCCGTATGGCTCCTGCTTGCCGTTGTACTGATTGATCATGTAGCGCATGCCGTCGCGGTAATAGCTGCCGGTCTGCGGGTTGGCTTCGAAACCGCGGATGCTCATCGTGTCTTCGAACATCGAGCTCTTGGCGACGATGCCGGGCATGATGCCGGGCGTATAGCCCAGCGCCTCTTGCAGGTTCTGCGCCTTCTGAACGCGGATCTGCTCGGCGCTCACCACCGAGATCGACTGCGGCGTTTCGATGATCGGCGTATCGGTCTTGGTGGCCGTGGCGCTGTTCGTGGCGGCGATGCCCAGCACCGGGCCATCCGGGCGTTCGACCTGGGCGGTCACCGCGATCGGTTCCAGCAGCGTCACGTCCTGGCGGCCTTGCCGCAGGACGAAGCCGCCATCGGGCAGACGTTCCGCCACGAGACCGGTGCCGGTCAGCAGCGCGGCCATCCCTGCCTCGGGCGAATATCGACCGCGCACGCCGGGGCTTTGCCGGCCGCTGCTCAGATCACCGTGGCCGCTGACAAAGAGGCCAGCTTCGGCGGAGAACAGGTTGAGCACCTGGCTCAACGGCCCGGCTGGGATGTCGTAGTCGCGGACCTGCGTCTGTGCGGACTGCGCATACACGGCGCTTAGGGGCGCCCCGCCGCTCAGCATCACGCCGATGGCAAGCGCCAGCGGGGCGATGCGCGCGCGGCGGATCGGACGGATGGAAAAAACAGTGAGGGGGTTGGTCATGCCACGGATCCGCGATATGGGTGTTGAATTGCCCATAGGCCGGATGAGCGCGGCAAAAGCGGCAAACTATTTTGTAACAGCGGTGGGATCAGGGGGCTTTCAGCGCGGTTGCAGCGTCGTCCACCAGGGCAGCGGCTGGCTGATACGCACCGGCAGGGCCTCGCTTAACAAGCGCAGCGCGCGGTCGCTGTCATGCAGCGGGAATGTGCCTGTCACACGCAAGTCCGCCACGTCGCTGGCACAGCCGAGATGACCGCGGCGGTAGCGCGCCAGTTCCGCCACCACCTGCGCCAGCGGCGCCTCCTCGAATTGCACGATGCCGCGCGTCCAGTTGTGGTCGTCGGCCCGCAGCGTTGCGGGCGCGTCGATGCCTTGCGATCCGCCGCGCATCCGCATGCCGGCGTCGACCCGAACCCCCGCAGGCGGCGCGCCCGCGAAATGTGCCTGCACCGCGCCCTCCAGCACGGCGAGCGTGGTTTCGCCGTCAAGGCTGCGCACGTTGAACCGCGTGCCCAACGCCTGCAACCGCCCTTCGGGCGTGTCCACCACAAACGTGCGATCCGGGTCAGCCGCGGTGGCGATCATGATTTCGCCGCGCAGCAACACCAGACGGCGCTGGTCGCGGGTGTAATCGACCTTCACGGCGGTATCGGTATTGAGTCGAATCTGGGTGCCGTCGGCAAGCCGGCTTTCTTTCGATCCGCCCACCGGGGTGACCAGATCCGCCTGCCACGCCGCCCAGGTTCGGCGGCCGGCCGGCGACTGCGCCACGCCCAGGCCCAAGAGTCCCGTCGCGCCCGCGATCAGCGCAACCGTCAACAACCGGCGGCGCTCGCGCCGGCCCTGCGCGGCGGCATTGAGGCTGGCCACGCTGGCCTCGCGGCCCATCGGCTGCGCGATCAGCGCATCGAACTGCGCGCCCACGTCCTCGACGCGTTGCCACGCCCGGCGATGCGCGTTGTCGGCGTCCATCCACGCCTGCCACCGTGCGCGCTCCTGCTCGCTGGCCGCCCCCGAGCTCAGCAACGCATACCAATGCGCGGCGGCCTCAAGAATGCGCGGGTCGACAGCGGCGGCGCCCATCACCGTCCTGCCTCATCGCCGTGAAATCCAACGGGTTGCAGATCGGCGTCGAGCAGAAAGCACAGCATGGCTTGCGCGATGTCGTTGCGCACCGTCCGCTCGGACACGCGCAGCTCCGCCGCGATAGCCGGATGCGTCATGCCGTGGATGCGGTGCATCAGGAAGGCGGCGCGCGCACGCACGCCCAGGCGATGAAGCTTGCGGTCGATTTCGACCAGCGCCTGGAGCGCCTGGAGTTGCACTTCGGGGGATGGGTGGGTGACTTCGGGACGCGATGCCAACGTGTCGGCCCACGCCAGTTCAATATCCCGGCGGCGCCAGAAATCGACCAGCAGGCCGCGCGCGATCGTGGTCAGGAATGCCCGGGGCTCGCGCACATCGGCAATGGCGTGCCGCCGCACCAGCAAGGTCAGGAAGGTGTCCTGCGTGAGGTCGGCGGCCTGATGATTGTCTTGAAGACGGCGATTCAGCCATTTCTGCAACCAGCCGCAGTGCGCGGTGTACAGGGCGGAAAGCGATGCGCCAACTGCGTGCTCTCGGTCCGACACGGCGAGCATCCATAATGGAAATGATATTTATTATTATACAAACAATGGATGGTCCGATCGGATGGGGGACGCGACCTCAGTCCAGCACCACGCCCGACTCGCGCACCGCGGCCTCCCATTGCCGGGCCTCGTCGCGCCACGCCTTGCCGAACGATGCGGGCGTGTCCTGTCCGGGAACGAAGCCGTTGGCAAGGTAGGCCTGCCGCACTTCGGGCAGACCCAGCACCTCGTGCAAGACGGCTGCAAAGCGCGCGATGCGGTCCGGCGGCGTGCCCTTCGGCGCGGCAAAGCCCCACCAGTTGCCCTGCACCGCGTCCGGCATGCCGGCCTCTTTCGCGGTCGGCACGTCGGGCAACGCGGCAAACCGTTCCGGCGAGGCCACCGCCATCGCCCGAACCTTGCCCTGCGGCACATAGGCGGCCGCAACGCTATAGCCACCGATGTAGAGCTGCACCTCGTTGGCCAGGAGCGCCTGCACACCTGGCGCCGCTCCCCGGTAGGCAATGTGCGTCATGTCCGCACCCATCGCCTTCGACAGGCGATACGCCGACAAGTGCGGCGTCGTGCCCATGCCTGGCGAACCGTAATTGAGCTTGCCCGAGTGTGCGCGCGCGTACTGCTGGAACTGCCGCCAGTCGGCAGCCGGCGCCTGCGCGCTGACGTAGACGAAGGCGGGCACGTCCGCCAGCTTGCCCACCGGCGCCAGATCGGTCAGCGGATCGAAGCCGAGCTTGCGGTACAGGAACTGATTGATGACGAAGTTGTTGGCCGCGCCCAGCACCAGCGTGTAGCCGTCGGGCTTGGCGCGCGCCACGTCCTGCATGCCGATGTTGCCGCCCGCGCCGGTCTTGTAGTCCACCACCACGGGCTGGCCCAGGCGCTTTTCCAGCAGCGGCTGGATCTGCCGCAAGGCGATGTCGCCCGCCGCGCCCGGCGCGTACGGCAGCACCACGCGGATGGGATGCTCGGGATACTGGGCGCTGGCCGCAGGCGGCACAAGGGCCAGGGCCGGGGCCAGCGCGGCCAGGACGGATACGGCACAAGCTCGATACGGCATCGTGTTCTCCCTGGCCGTCCCGGCGTCGCTGTCCGGGCGGCCGGCCTTGCAACGTTTCGGGTGCTACAGGTCGATACGCATCAGATCGTGGGCCAGACGCAGCGGACCCGGGTAGTGCTTGCGGATGTCGGACACGATCTCATCCATCAGGTGCGGACCCATGAGTTCCACGGGCAGATGCTTGGCCGCCGCGCGCTTGAGGACCGGACTGGTGGAATCGAAGTGGCCGAAGTGCGTGGCCACCAGGCTTTTCACATTTGCCTCGCGTGCGATCTTGCCCAGGTCCGTCGGGCTGGTGTGGGCATAGGTGCCGACGCCGGTCTTGGCGCGGTGCGCGATGAACGACTCGGGAAAGGTGCACTCGTGGATGAGCAGGTCCGCATCCTTGGCCAGGCGCACCATCGCCGCACAGGGCGCGGTATCGCCGCTGAAGGCGATGACCTTGCCTTCCGCCTCGACACGCACGCCGAAACACTCGCAGACATCGCGCGGAATGTGTTCCACCCAATCCACCGAAATGCGCACCTTGTCGTCCTCGAACACCACGCCGGGACTCACCTCGCGCACCACGGGCCGCATCGCTTCCAGATTGCGCTGGCGCACGGGGTAAGCGGCGCGCGCCTGGAAATCGGTGTGGTACGCACCGTTTTCGAACAGGTGGTCCACGAAGTGCTTCGTGCCCTTCGGGCCCAGCACCAGGGGCGAGCCTTCCTTATTCAGAATCCAGCTTGAAATGACGAAATACGGGTAGTCGCAGATGTGGTCGTGGTGCAGGTGGGTCAGAAAGACAAACCCCACCTTGGCGGGATCGACATTGGCCCGCACCATCTGCCGCGTCGCGCCCTCGCCGCAGTCGAACAGGTAGTGCCGGTCGTCGTCCAGCGTCAGCAGAATCGCGGACTGCGCCCGGTCGGGATCCGGCAGCGCCGCGCCAGTCCCCAGCATGGTGATCTTCATCGGCAACCTCTCTGGTCAAAAGCATGGGCTCGCATGAGCACGAAGCCAGTATAGGAACGGGGTGCATACCGAACGATCAATTATTAGAATGCTGTGAAAACTGTTAGGAATCACTGAACCATGCCCGCCAGCCCCCGCATTCCCGACCTGCGCCACATCAGCGGACGCCTGCGCCTGCGCCACCTTGACCTGCTGCACGCGCTGCACGCGCTTGGAAGCGTGCACAAGGCCGCGGCGCGGCTGGGCATGACCCAGCCCGCGGCCAGCAAGCTCTTGCTGGAACTGGAGGACATGTTCGGCGTCCCGCTATTCGTGCGTTCGCGGCGGGGCATCACGCCGACCGCTTTCGGGCAGGCGCTTGCCGGCAAGACGGACGTGCTGCTGGCCGATCTGGCCGGCGCGCGCAACGAGATCGCCGCCTTGGCCGCCGGCGCGCGCGGCCGCATCCGGGTCGGCGTGCAGCCGGTGGCCCTGCCCGTGCTGGTGCCGCGCGCCATCCAGCGCATGCGCGACCACCATCCCGGCGTCACTGTCATGCTGCACGAGGGTGCGCACGATGCGCTGCTGGACAGCCTGGCCCGCGGTGAACTCGACTGCGTGCTGGGCCGCCTGATGCTCGATGCCGCCCAGGCGGTGTTCCGCACAGAAGTGCTGTACGAAGAGCCGATATGCGTGGTGGCGCGCAAGGGGCATCCGCTGGCGCGGTCGACGCGCATCACCGCTGCGGCGCTTGCGCGTCAGGACTGGATCCTGCCGCCGCCCGATGCGCCGCTACGCCAGCGGATCGACGCCTACTTCGCGCAGCAGGGACTGGCGCTGCCCGCGCCTGTCGCCGAATCGGTATCGCTGCTGGCCAATGAAGTGCTGCTGCGCGGCGCGGACATGCTGGCCGCCATGCCGCGCGCCGTCGCGCATCACTACGCGGATCTGGGCGTACTGGCGATCCTGAAGTTCAAACCGGACTGGAGCTTGCCGGCGGTAGGCGTCGTGCAGCGGGCGCACGTGGAACCGACTGCGGCGCTGGCCCATTTCCTGGACGCGCTGCGCAGCGAAGCCCGCGACTTGCAGGACGTGCCGCCAACGCGCGAGTGAGCCACGCCGCGCCTGCGCTGAGCACAAAAAAACGCACCCGAAGGTGCGTTGTGCATCCGTGCAGCGGCAACGTTCAGGAGCGGCCCGCCAGACTGCCGCCGCCATCCACACCCAGCACCTGACCGGTGATGAAACCGGCGTCGTCCGACAGCAGGAAGGCGATGGCGGCGGCCACTTCGGCCGGGGTGCCCAGGCGCTTCATGGGAACGGAAGCCAGCGCGCGCTTTTCGTTGTCGCTGCCGGCGGGCCGGGTGGCGCGGAACATTTCGGTTTCGATGGGGCCCGGCGCCACCGCATTGGCCGTGACGCCATATTCGGCCAGTTCCAGCGCCCAGGTGCGGGTGCAGCCCACCAGCGCGCTCTTGGCGGCCGAATACGCTGTGCGGTCGAGCGCGCCGTGGATGGAGCGGCTGACCACGTTGACGATGCGGCCGGCGCGGCGCACCTTCATGGATTCGATGAACGCCTGCGTCACCTGCACCGCCACGCGCACGTTCAGGTCCAGCACGTTGTACAGCGTGGCCAGGTCGATTTCGCCCAGGGGCTGGGGCGACACGAGGCCCACATTGTTGACGACGGCGTCGACGGGGAATTTTTCGCGGATTTCGCGCAGGACTTCTTCGGTACGGCCGGCATCGGCCAGATCACAGGCGTACAGATAGCCCGGGAAATCGACATCGGTCGTGTTGCGCGCGATACCAACCACGTGACAGCCCATGTCGGACAACCGCTGAGTAAGCGCCCAGCCTATGCCTTTGGTGGCGCCCGTAATGAGCACGCATTTGTCCTTCATGGATTGAAACCTCGCAGTCTGTTTTCTTGGTCAAAAACGGGCGCCTGAGCGCCCGGTTTCCAAAGTAGACACCATCCGGCGCCGCCTGTCTTGTCATTTGCGCAGCAATTATTGCCCACCGGACGCCGCGCCGCCGCGGGTCAGGCGTCCCGGGTGACCGGGACGCGCGGGGCCAGCGCGCACAGCAGTTCATAGCCGATGGTGCCGGCCGCGCTGGCGACTTCATCCACCGACGGGCCGTCTTCGCCCCACAGCGACACCGGCGATCCGACCCCGGCGGACGGCACGGGGCCCAGATCCACGACCAGCATGTCCATGGACACCCGTCCCAGCAGTTGGGTCCGGATGCCGGCAACCACGACCGGCGTGCCTGTGGTGGCGTGGCGCGGGTAGCCGTCGGCGTAACCGCAGGCCACGATGCCCAGGCGCATGGCGCGTTCGGCGCGGAACAGCGCGCCGTAGCCGACGGAGTCACCGGCCTTGATTTCCTGCACCGCAATGATTTCGGAGCTGAGCGACATGGCGGGCTTCAGGCCGAACGAGGAGGCGTCGGCATCCGCAAAGGGCGACGCGCCATAGAGGCAGATGCCCGGCCGCACCCAGTGCGTCTGGCTTTCGGAGCCGACGGCGATGTCGGCAAAGCGCAGGGCGGCGGCCGAATTGCACACGCTGATCGAACCGGGCAGCTTATGCGTCACCGAATTGAAGACGCTCAGTTGTTCGTTCACGCCTTGCGGACCGTCGGCGCAGGCGAAATGGGTCATTTTGCCGACCGAGCCAAGCGTGCCCTGCTGCTGCAGCAGCGCGGCGCGCTCGTAGGCGGCGGGATAGGCCGTCGGGCTGAAACCCAGCCGGTTCATGCCGCTGTTGAGCTTGAGCATGATGTCCACGCGGCGCGACAGACGGGCGCGGGCCAGCATGTCGAGTTGGTCACGGTGGTGGACGGTGCTGCTGAGGTGGTAGCGGTCGACGATGTCGAGATCCGACGGGTTGAAGAACCCTTCCAGCAGCAGGATCGGTCCACCCCAGCCGGCTTCGCGGCAACGCACGGCTTCTTCGAGGTCCAGCATGGCCAGGCCTTGGGCCTTGGAAAAACCCGCCACGGCCTGTTCGATGCCGTGCCCGTAGGCGTTGGCCTTGATGACCGCCCAGATCGACGGCGGCAGCCCGGCGGCCGCGGCGGCGGTCTGGTCCAGGTGGCGGCGCACGGTGGCCAGATTGTGCGCAAGAGCGGAAACGGAAACGGTGGCGGATATGGGGCGCGGCATGTTGTGAGATCCTGTGGCGTCCAAGTCTAACTGATCGCCGTCCCCGGCGGCAGCGCGCCGGATCAAGCGCGGGCGACTACTCTAAAATGAGACCGTTTTCCGCTTTGCGCCGTTTTTGCAGGTCCGATCCTGCCCACTGGCCTCTTTTTATGTCCATCGATCACTACGAGAATTTTCCCGTTGCCTCGCTGCTCTTGCCGCGCAGGCTGCGCGGCGCCGTGACCGATATCTACCGGTTCGCCCGCGCCGCGGACGACATTGCCGACGAAGGCAGCGCGACCGACGAGGAGCGCCTGGCCCAGCTCGCCGCGTTCCGCACCGAGCTGCATCGCATCGGCGCCGAACCCGGCACGCCCCCCGCTCCCGGCCTGCCGCCCCTGTCCGACATCTTTGCGCCGCTGGCGCAGACGATCGCCCGGCACCAGTTGCCGATCACGCCTTTCTACGACCTGCTGTCCGCGTTCGAGCAGGACCTGACCGTCAAGCGCTACGAGGACTACGCCACCCTCATGGATTACTGCAGCCGCTCGGCCAACCCGGTCGGCCGCCTGATGCTGCACCTGTTCGAAGCCAGCACGCCGCAGAACCTGACCGAGTCCGACGCCATCTGCACCGGCCTGCAGCAGGTAAACTTCTGGCAGGACGTGCGGGTGGACTGGCACAAGCACCGCGTCTACCTGCCGCAGGAAGACCTGCGCCGCCACGGCGTGTCGGACGAAGACCTGGCCGCCTGCCGCCTTACGCCTGCGTGGCGCGAGCTCATGGCCTTCCAGGTCGACCGCACACGCGCGCTGCTACACTTCGGCGCTCCGCTGGCGCGCCGCCTGCCGGGCCGCATCGGCCTGGAGCTGCGCCTGGTGGTGCAAGGCGGGCTGCGCGTCCTGGAGCGGATCGAGGCGAGCGGCTACGATGTATTCATGAATCGCCCCGAATTGGGCGCCAAAGACTGGGCCATCATGTTGTGGCGCTCCATCAAGTAACAGGCCGTGCCTAATGACCCCTGACGAGTATTGCCAGGAAAAAGCCGCCAAAAGCGGTTCCAGCTTCTACTATTCCTTCCTGTTCCTGCCTCCCGAGCGCCGGCGCGCCATCACGGCCCTGTACGCGTACTGCCGCGAAGTGGACGACGTGGTCGACGAGTGCACCGATCCGTCGCTGGCGCGCATCAAGCTCGCCTGGTGGCGCACGCAGATCGACCAGATGTTCGACGGCAAGCCCGACCATCCCGTCACGCGCGCGTTGCAGCCGCATCTGGAAAGCTGTTCGATCACCCGTGACCGCCTGCTGGCCGTGATCGATGGCATGGAAATGGACCTGGACCAGACCCGCTACCTGGACTGGCCCGGCCTGCGCAAGTATTGCTGGCACGCGGCCGGCGTCGTGGGCGAACTGTCCGCCGGCGTGTTTGGCTATTCCGATCCCAAGACGCTGGTCTACGCCGAAAAGCTGGGCCTGGCGTTCCAGATGACCAACATCATCCGCGACGTGGGCGACGATGCCCGCCGCGGCCGCATCTATATCCCGGTCAACGACATGCAGCAGTTCGAGGTCAAGGCCTCGGACATCCTGAATGGCGAGTATTCCGATCGCTTCACCGCGCTGATGAAGTTCCAGGCCGACCGCGCCCGCGAGCTCTACCGCGAGGCGATGAGCAACCTGCCCGAGGCCGACCGCCGCGCGCAGCGTCCGGGACTCATGATGGCCGCCATCTACCATGCGCTGCTCGACGAGATCGAGCGCGACAACTGGCAGGTGCTGCACCAGCGCATTTCGCTCACCCCATTGCGCAAACTCTGGCTCGCCTGGAAAACCTGGGTGGGCGGCGGACGCGGCCTGGTCCGCCGGTTGGCCCGGTGAAGGCGGCGGTCATTGGCGCAGGCTGGGCCGGCTTGGCGGCCAGCGTTGCCCTGCGCGAAGCCGGCGCCAAGGTTACGGTTTTCGAGGCTGGGCACACCCCCGGTGGACGCGCGCGGCGCGTCTTTCACGGTGACTTCGAAGCGCCGCTGGACAACGGCCAGCACCTCTTGTGCGGCGCCTACAAGGAAACCCTGGCGCTGATGCGCCGCGTGGGCCGCAACCCGGACGCCCTGCTGATGCGGCGTCCCTTGCGCCTGGCAAGCCTGGACGGCCGCTTCAACCTGTCCGCCCCGCGCCTGCCGGCGCCGCTGCACATGGCCCTGGCCGTCCTGCGCGCGCGTGGCGTCTCATGGAGCGACCGGCTTGCGATGCTGCGCCTGATGCGCGGCCTGAAGACCATGTCCTGGTCGCCGCCGCGCGACTGGACCGTGCTGCAACTGCTGCACTATCACGCGCAGTCCGACGTGCTGATCCGGCAGATGTGGGAGCCCCTTTGCCTGGCCGCGCTGAACACGCCGATCGCCACGGCCAGCGCCGTGCTGTTTGCCCGCGTGCTGCGCGATAGCCTGGCAGGCGCGCGCGAAGACAGCGATCTGCTGCTGCCGTGCACGGACCTGTCGGCGCTGTGGCCCGACGCCGCCGCGCGTCAGGTCACCATGCGCTATGGCAGCACGGTGCGCCAGCTGCATCCGTCCGCCGACGGCATCGACATCAACCAGGAACGCTTTGACGCGGCCGTGCTGGCCGTGCCGCCCACCTTCGCCGCGCGCCTGTTGGATGGTCCGCTACGCGAGGCCGGCGCCACCGGGCTGCTCGATGCGCTCAAGGCCTTCGACTATCTGCCCATCGCCACGCTGAACATCCGCCTGGCCGGCCCGTGGCGGCTGCCCGAGCCGATGATGATGCTGCGCGAAGATGCGGCCCGCGGTCATGCCGGCCAGTGGCTGTTCGATCGCGCCCAGCTCGCGGGCGACACCAAGGCTGGGGAACTGGCCGTGGTGGCCAGCGCGGCAATCGGCATGAGCGAACGCAACCGGCGCCAAGTGATTGAAGCCCTGATCGATCAGGTGGCCGAACAGGCCGCGACGCATCCGCTGCGGCTGCCGCCGATGCCCGAGGTGGCGGCGGCTGAACTGTTCATTGAAAAGCGCGCGACGTTTGCCGCGGTGCCGGGCCTGACCCGCCCGCTGAACTCCACGCCGTGGCCCACGCTGGCATTGGCGGGCGACTGGACGGACACCGGCTATCCCGGCGTGCTGGAAGGCGCGGTACGCAGCGGCCTGCAGGCGGCTCGCGTGCTCAATCCACGCTCGGACTAGAAAAGATCAGGCGGGCAAGCAGCCCGCCCTTTGCGCACCGGTCAGGCCGGCTTTGTCCCAAACAGGTCGGCCTGGCGCGGGTCCGCCGCGGCCAGGTCGTAGCCGATCTGCCCGGCGACCTCGCGCAGGATGTTCTGCGCAAGATTGAAGGCCGTATTGGCCGCCGGCACGCCCGCGTAGATCGCGTTCTGCAGCAGCACTTCCTTGAGTTCGTCGGGCGTCAGGCGCGAGGCATCCTGTGCCGTCAAGGCGGCGCGCACGTGCAGTTCGAATTCTTCCCAACGGCCCAGCGACAACGTCACCGCCAGCACCATCATGCGGCGCGCCTTGTGCGGCAGGCCTGGACGGCTCCAGATATCGTGCCAGGCATAACGCGTGATCATGTTCTGGTAGTCGGCGGTGAACGTGGTGGCGCGATCCAGCGACCGCTGCACCCATTCGTCGCCAAGCACGGCGCGGCGGTTTTCCAGGCCACGCTCAAAATCGTCTTCCCGGCTCATCTGGTCAATCTCCATTCGGATCGGGGGCTGGCGCGTGCGAACGATGCCGCGCCCGCCCCCGGATGATCAATTCACCTGGATGTTATTGGTTTTCACGACCTCGGCCCAGCGGGTCTGTTCGGCATCGACAAACTTGGCGAAGTCGGCGGCGCTGCTGCCGACCGGCGTCAGGCCCAGCTTGGCAAGCTTCTCGCGGGTATCGGGACGCGCCAGCGCCTTTTGCACGAGCTCCTGCAGCTTGGCCACCACTTCCGGGCTGGTGCCCGCCGGCAGGAAGAAGCCGTTCCACTCGACCACGTTGAAGTTCTTGATGCCGGCTTCGCCCACCGTCGCCACGTTGGGCAGTTCGGGCATGCGCTGCGACGACGAGACCGCCAGCGCCTTGAGCTTGCCGCCGGTGACGTAGTTCAGGCTGGACGCGGCGTTGGCGAAGTAGACGTCGACCTGACCGCCCATGACGTCCACGATGGCCGGCGCGCCACCCTTGTAGGGCACGTGCACCATATCCAGGCCCGCATCCTTCTTGAGCAGCTCGGCGGCCATCTGCGCCAGGCTGCCCGGTCCATAGGACGCGAACGTCAGGCGGCCGGGCTTGGCGCGCGCCGCATCGATGAAGTCCTGCAGGTTGTTGAAGCTGGAACCGGGCGCGGCCACCAGGATGTTGGGCACGCTGACGGCCTGCGAGACCGGAATGAAGTCCTTCTTGGCGTCATAGGGCAGCTTGCGCAGCACCGGATTGATCGAGAAGGACGACGCGTCGAACAGCACCGTGTAGCCATCGGGCTTGGCCCGCGCCACGAACGCCGCGCCGATGGAGCCGCTGGCGCCGCCCTTGTTCTCGATCACCACGCTCTGGCCGGCGACTTCGCCCATGCCTTGCGCGATGATGCGCGCGGCATTGTCCGCGCCGCCACCGGCGGAATACGGCACCACCACGGTGATGGGCTGCTCGGGGTAGCCGGCGGCGTGTGCGGCGCCAAACGTGGCGGCCAGGCCGATGGCGGCGGCCAGCGGACGAATTGCGGCCAGGGCCGTGCGACGGGTTTTCTTCATGTGTGCTCCTCGGGTCTCCCCTGTGGGGATGTTCGATCGGTCAAGGGTCGTGGCGCGAGCCGTCTTCAGACGGTCGCGATGGGGTTGACCGGCGCGCCGACCAGACCGGGCACGTACATGGGCGCCGCGGTCAGGAAAAAGGCATGCCGGCCGTGCTGGCGCAACCATTGCGCCAGCGGGGTCAGGTGCCAGAGCTCGCCCAAGGGCAGGCCCAGCTTGAAAAGACATTGCTCGTGCAGGGGCAGCAGCGCGCCCTTGCCGGTGTCCAGATGATGGTTGCGCAGTTCGACCGCGTGATTGTCGGCGGCGATGGCCGCGATCCGGCTGTCCTTGATCCACGCCAGCAGGTCCGCGTCGGCGCCGTCCAGCACGCAGCAGCTCGTCTTGAGCCGCTCCTGCTCGTCGTCGCCCAGCGTCAGCGCCAGGTCTGCCAGCCCTGTGTGCAGACACAGCACGTCGCCCGGCCGGACTTCCACGCCATCGGCGCGCATCACGTCCATCAGCTCGCGGTGGGACACCTTGCGCTGCGCATCACCGAAATGCGCGCGCAGGTCCACCATGACGCCGCGCCCCTGGATGCCGTGGCGCGCCATCGGCGCGATGGACAGGTCGCGGGTGCCGGTAAAACCTTCGGTGGCAGGCTCGCTGACGGCGAAGCCGTTGTAGCCCGTGGGCTGCGGCTGGCCGGTGCCATGCGCGTCGTACATCGAGCCCACATGGCCCAGCGCGTCCCATTGCGTGGAGTACTGCGGCGACAGCGTGACGCGGTCGTCGCTGATGACGTCGGTGGCGCCCGGCACATCGCGGTCCAGCGGATAGCGGTAGACCGGCACGCCGTTCTTTTCGGCGGGCTGGATAACCGGGCCCTTGCGGCGCGGGTTGAGCACGGGCGCACGCGGCACGGTCAGCGGCAGGCTCAGCGAAAACGACATCCCGGTGCGAATTTCGGCAACCGCGGCCAGACGCGCCTGGACGTCCAGGTGATTGAGCGTGCCCAGTTGGTCGTCGTGCCCGAAATCGCCCCAGTTCGATCCGTCCGGGCGGCGCACATACCGTTGCGCTTGATTCATGATTTCTGTCTCCTCGCCCTTTTGCCGGACGATTCTTGTCTTGGTTGTTACTTCTTATTGCACCACGGATGTGTGCAGCAATTGGTCGATTTCGTCCGCTGTGTATCCCAGGGCGGACAGAATTGTGCGGCTGTGCTCGCCAAGGCCCGGGGCGGCGCGCACGGCGCCGGCATGGACTTCGTCTTGCACGGCCCCGCCAAACTGCGCCCATTGCGCCAGCCCGAGATAATTGCCCGCCTTCTCGCTGTGATAGGGGCGCATGAATCCCATGGCCTCCACTTGCGGGTGGTCGAACATGTCCTCGACCGGCCGGACCTCCGCGCAAGGCACGCTCTGGCCAAAGCGTTCGGCCCATTCACGGGCCGATGCGCGCGCCAGGGCCTCGCGCACCAGCGGGACCAGCACCGCCGCCTGCGCCGCGCGCTTTTTCACGGTGTCGTAGTCGGGATGGTCGGCCAGATCCTGCAGGTCCAGATGGCCGCACAGCGCCCGCCAGAAATGCGGCGTGTTGGCCGAGATGTACAGATGGCCTTCACGCGTGGGATGAATGCCGGTGATGCCGCCCGAGCGCATGTCGCGTTCAATGCGGCGCGGTTCGCCCTCGGCCCAGACCAGGCGGGCCGATTGCATGGCGAGCGCGCTGCCCAGCAGCGACACTTCGATGGCCTGCCCGCGCCCGGTTTTTTCGCGCTGATAGAGCGCGGCGGACACGCTGTTGGAGATCAGCGCGGCGCCGTAGTAGTCGACCACCGATCCGTACAGCACTTCAGGCGGACCGTCGGCCTTGGCCTGCGCCGCGCACATGCCGGTCATCGACTGCAGCACCTGGTCGTAGCCCGCGTGGCGCGCCATCGGACCGGCCGCGCCGTAGCCCGTCATTGCGCAATAGATCAGGCGCGGGTTGAGGGCGGCCAGCGTGGCGAAGTCGATGCGCAGGCGCTCCGGAACGCCGGGGCGGAAATTGTGGACCAGCACATCGGCCTCGCGCACCAGCCTGACCAGCACCTCGTAACCCGCCTCGTCTTTCAGATTGAGGCACAGGCCGCGCTTGTTGCGGTTGATGCCCAGAAAGGCGCGGCTCTCAGTCGGCAGGGTCGACGGGTACTTGCGCAGGTTGTCGCCTTCGGGCGGCTCGACCTTGATCACGTCGGCACCCATGTCGCCCAGCAGCGCGCAGCCGTACGGACCCGCGATGTAGGCGCTGAGATCCAGCACCTTGACGCCGGCCAGCGGCAACTGAGCGGGGGGTTCAATTTCCATCATGCAATTCATCCGATAAAAAGCTCGGCCGCGAATAGCGCAGGCCGTTTCAGGCGGCGCGTCCTGCCGCCAGCAGGACGTCTCGGGCGCGCCGCACGAAGGGCGCGTCGATCATCTTGCCGTCCAGCACAAATGCGCCCACCCCTTCCTGCGCCTGGCTCGCCGCGACGATCCGTTCGGCCGCGTCGATCTCTTCGGCGCTGAATCCGAACACGTCGTTGGCGATGGCGATCTGGCTGGGATGCACGCAGGATTTGCCCAGGAAACCGAGCGAGCGCGCCAGTTGCGCCTCGGCGCGGAAGCCCTCGGCGTCGCGCACGCGGGCATAGGCGGCGTCCATGGCGTACTTGCCCGCGGACCCCGCGCCCAGCCGCAATGCCAGCATCACCGTGCGCAGCGTCTCGGGCTGGTAACGGTCGATACCCAACGGTTCGAACAGGTCGGCCAGCCCCAATTGCAGGCCCGCGACGCGCGGGTGCGCGGCCAGCTCGGCCGCACGGGCCAGCGCCAGCGGCGTTTCGACGGTGACCAGCAGTTCGCCCTCGAAGCCGGCCGTGGCAGCGTGATCGGCGGCCTCGCGCAGCGCATCCGCGGACTCGACCTTGGGCAGATTCAACAGGTCGATCGGCGAGCGGCCCAGCGCGTCCAGGTCGTCCGCGAAATAAGGCGTGTCCGACGAATTGACGCGAACGATAATTTTCTTGGGATGTTGAGCTTGCGCCGCCTGAAAGGCGGGCGACCCGAGCCAGCGGGCCAGCTCGGCGCGAGCGGCCGGCTTGCGCGGCGGCGCGACCGCGTCCTCCAGATCGAAAGACAGCGCATCGGCTTCGCTGGCCATGGCTTTGTCGAATAGTTCCGGGCGTGACGCCGGCACGAAAAGCTTACTTTTCATTATGGTCTCCTGGCCGCATTGTGACCGTGCGGCACGCCGCCAGGGGAAAGCCGGCATACGATAAGAAGATAGAATCCCTATCATCATGAACACCGACTTTCTTCAAACGCTGTCCGCCGTGGCGCAACACGGCTCCATGGCCGAGGCCGCCCGCCGCCTCGGACTCACGCACGGCGCCGTCGCGCAGCAGGTGCGCAAGCTGGAACAGGAACTGGGCGTGCCGCTGGTCGCGCGCGCCGGCCGCACCGTGCACTTGACGGCCAAGGCGATCGAACTGATCGGACCGATGCGCGAAGTCCTGGAGCGGATCGAGAAGATCCGCTACCTGGCGCGGTCGGGCGAGATGATGGGCGAGCTTCGGCTGGGCGCCGGCAACACCGCGCTGAACTCCATGGTGCCGGCCATTCTTGAGCACCTGGTCGGACGCCATCCGCTGATCAGCGTGGAGATCCAGCCCGGGCACTCCGCCCGCTTCTACCCGGCCATCGAAAGCGGCGAACTCGATGCCGCCATCGCGCTGGAGGCGCCCTACCCCCTGTCCAAAAGCCTGGGCTGGCAGTTGCTGCGCGAAGAACCCTACGTGCTGGCGGTGGCGCCGCGCCACGCGGGCCGGCATCCGCACAGCCTGCTTACCGCGGAGCCGTTCATCCGCTATCAGCGCAACGACTGGAGCGGGCGTCACGTGGACGACTATCTGCGCCGCGTCGGCATCACGCCGCGCGATCGGTTTGAACTGAACGCGATCGAATCCATTGCGGTGATGGTGAGCCGGGATCTGGGCGTGGCGATCCTGCCCCGGTCCACCAACGGCACGATCGAGCGGCTGGGCCTAGTCGCCCTGCCCCTGCCCGCGCACTGCGAACCGCGCCGCTTCGGCTTGATCTGGTCACGCGTATCGCCACGCCTGGCGTTGATCCAGGCGTTCCGGGACATCGCCATCGTGGAGTACGCGAAGGTGGCAGATGCGCCCGGCCGTTGACGCCTTCCTACGGGGAAACGATCTGGTGCGCACCGTCCTGTCTCCCTATACTTGTATTGTCCTCAATACAACATATCAGGAGACAAATCATGCCGGGACTGCATCGGATCGCCGCGCGTTGCGCGCTGCTGGCCGCGTTTGCCTTACCAACTGCCCCCGCCCTCGCGCAGGCAGACGCCATCAGGCTGGTCGTGGGCGCGCCCCCGGGCGGCACCACCGACACCGTGGCGCGCAGCATCGCGCAGCACATGGCAGTGGACTTGAAGCGCACCGTCGTGGTCGAGAACAAGCCAGGCGCGGGCGGCAACATCGCCGCCGACTATGTCGCCAAGAGCAATCCCGACGGCAATACCTTGCTGGTCACCTTCACCAGCTTCTCCATCAACGCCACGCTGTACCGGAACCTGCCTTTCGACCCCGTGGCCGATTTCACGCCGATCAGCATGCTGGCCAACGTGCCTAGCGTGCTGGTCGTGCGCAAGGACTTCCCGGCACGCACCATGCCGGAGTTCGTCTCGCTGGTCAAAGCCAGCCCGGGCAAGCACACGATGGCGCTGGGCGCGATCGGCTCGTCACTGCACATGGCCGGCGAACGCATGAAGATGATGGCGGGCCTGGACATCCTGAACGTGCCGTACAAGGGCACGGCGCCGGCCATCACCGACCTGCTGGGCGGCCAGGTGGACATGATGTTCGCCAGTTCGCTGAATGCGCTGCCGCATATCAAGAGCGGTGCGTTGCGGGCGCTGGGGGTCACCAGTCCGCAGGCGCTGCCGCAGTTTCCCGGTGTGCCGCCCATCGGCGATACCATCAAGGGTTTCGAATCGAACGCGTGGTTCGCGCTGTTTGGCCCGGCCAAGATGCCGGCCGACAAACTGGCGGCGCTGAATGCCGCGGCGCGCAAGGCGGTCGATACGCCGTCGTTCCGCAAGCTGCTCGAGGGCGAGGCCGCCAGCGCGGTAAGCAGCAGCCCCGAGGAACTGGGCGTCTTCGTGCGCCAGGACATCGCGCGATACGCCGAGATCGTCAAGTTCACCGGCGCGACCGTCGACTGAACATCAACCAGGAGCCCCATCGTGTCCGACAGCCCGCTGCCGCTTTATCACAAGGTCTACCTGCTGCTGAAGCAACGGCTGGAAGCGGGCGGGTTCGCCACGGACAGGGCGATGCCCGGCGAAAACGCGCTGGCCGCCGAATACGGCGTGTCCCGGCTGACGATACGGCGCTCGCTTGATGCGCTGGCAGCCGATGGCCTGATCGAGCGGCGGCAGGGACGCGGCACGTTCGCGGCCGCGCCGGCGCCGTTTCCGGGCCCGCAGCACGGCGCGGGCATGGACGCGCTGATGGCGCACCTGGCCCGCATGGGCATGCACACGCAGGTGCGCCTGCTTGAACTGGAAACCGCGCCCGCCACGCCGCTGGTGGCAGCGCGCCTGGAACTGCCGCCGGGCGCGCCCGTGCAGCGCGCCGTGCGCGTGCGCAGCCACGAAGGCCAGCCGTTTTCTCACCTGACCACGTTCGTGCCGGACGACATCGGCCAGCGCATCCGCCGCCAGGACCTGGACGCCAAGCCGCTGCTGGCCATCTTCCGCGACCTGGGCGTGCGCGTGGCACGGGCCGAACAGTCGATGTCGGCCGTGCTGGCCGAGCCCGGCATCGCCGAGCTGCTGGACGTGCCAGTGGGATCGGCCCTGCTCAGCCTGCACCGCGTGGTGCGCGACGAGTCTGGGCGGCCGGTGGAATGGCTGCATGCCCGCTACCGGCCGGACCGCTACGAATACCGCATGAACATGCAGGCGCACGACATGCCCGGCCAGCCGACGTGGCTGCCCGCGGCGTCAGCCACCGCTGAAGCCGACGCGTCGACGACCTAGCGCAGCAGACTGACCGTGGCCAGCCCCGCCGCCGTCAGCGCCAGCGACCCCGCCAGGCTGAATCCGGCATAGCCCAGCGCGCTGACATACGCGCCGCGCTCCAGCATCGCGACCGTCTCGGCGGAAAAGGTCGAGAACGTGGTCAGCCCGCCCATGAAACCGGTAATGGCGCCCAGCCGCACCCACGCCGGCCACTCGGGATGCCCGGCCACCAGCGCCAGCGCCACGCCGACCAGATACCCGCCCGCCAGATTCACCGCCAGCGTGCCCCACGGCCAGGAGCCGGCATTCAGCCACAGGCCGACCAGCCAGCGGGACCACGCGCCAAGGATCGCGCCCAGGCCCACGGCCAGGAAATTCAGGGGAACCAGCGTTTGATAAGCGGACATGGGGGTCAGACGGTGCCGTGTTGTTTGAGACGCAGGGAAAAGACCAGCAGCAGTATGCCGAAGAACACGGCGTAGATGCCGATCACCCACACCAGCGCCAGCGCGCCAGCGCCCGGCTGCATGACCAGCATGGCGCCGAAGGCCACCGACACCAGCCCGGAAAGGCCCAGCAGCCATTCGTTGCGGATGGCCTTGCGAAAGCGCACGGCGGCGATGATCTGGAACACGCCCGCCACGATCGCCCAGATGGCGATGATGTAAAGCAGGATCAGCGCGGTAAGTCCGGGCCACAGAAAGGTGACGATACCCGCCGCCACGCCCAGCAGACCCACGATGATCAGCGCCCACAGCGGTTTGCCGTTGTCCCGGATGCGGAATCCGGCGATCAGCGCCAGCACCCCGTCCACCAGCGCAAACGCGCCCCACACCAGCACCAGCGCCGACAAGGTGATGGCCGGCATGAACATGGCCATGAACCCAAACAGGATGGCGACGACGCCGCGAAGCGCCACCCATCCCCAATGACGACCGATTTGATCCACGACTTGCTGTTGCAGCATGACGACCTCCGGTGTTTGCAAAGGGTGGCCTATCTTAGTCCCGCCAACCGGCAAGCGCATCGTTCAGCGTGTGTTCAGCTACCGTCAAAAAGGCGCTTGGCAGCGAAATCGATTGAAATTTCCGCACGCGCGGCGGCCCTGCTTTTTTAAGAGTAATTCTCATTAAATGTTAGAATCCGGCCGCTTCCCGCCCGACATTCCATGGACACCCAACCCGCTCCCCGCCGCCGCGCCTACTGGCTCAAGACACTGCATCAATGGCACTGGATCAGTTCTGCGCTCTGCCTGCTGGGGATGCTGTTGTTCGCGGTGACGGGGCTGACGCTGAACAACGCGTCGCACATCGAATCGAAGGCCGTGGTGACCAGCCGCGAGGCCCGTCTTCCCGATGCCATCCTGAAGCAGCTCGCTGCCGCGCCCACGGCAAAAAAGGCGCCCTTGCCCGCACCGGTCGCCGCATGGCTGGACCAAACGTTGGACGCCTCGACGGCCGGCAAGACCGCCGAGTGGTCCCCCGACGAGGTCTACCTGTCGCTGCCCCGCGCGGGCGGCGATGCCTGGCTGTCCATCGACCGCGCCAGTGGCGACGTCGAATACGAGCGCACCGACCGCGGCTGGATCTCCTACCTGAACGACCTGCACAAGGGCCGCAACACGGGGCTCGCCTGGAGCTGGTTCCTGGACATCTTCGCCGTCGCCTGTCTGGTGTTCTCGCTGACCGGACTGGTGCTGCTCAAGATGCACGCCGGCAACCGCAGCGCGACCTGGCCCATGGTGGGGCTGGGCGTTGTGATTCCGCTGGTGCTGGCGCTGCTTTTCATTCACTGATTCCATCGATACGCCCTGGAGATTTCCATGCGCAAGTTGCTGTTGCCGGCGCTGCTCGCCGGCCTGATCGCCCGAACGGCCCACGCGGCAGACATCGGCCTGTCCATCGAGGTGCCGCGCCTGGACGTGGCCGAATACCATCGCCCGTACGTGGCGATCTGGATCGAGAACCCCGACCAGAGCGTGGCCACCGACCTGGCCGTCTGGTACGACGTGGCCAAGAAGAACAACGAAGGCACCGAGTGGCTCAAGGACATGCGCCAGTGGTGGCGCCGCAGCGGCCGCAACCAGCAGTTCCCGGTGGACGGCGTCAGCGGCGCGACCAAGCCCGTGGGCAAGCACGCGCTATCGTTTGACGCGGCCAGCAAGCCACTTGCGCAGCTCAAGCCCGGCCAGTACGCGGTGGTGGTCGAAGCCGCGCGCGAAGTGGGCGGCCGCGAACTGGTGCGCATCCCCTTCCAGTGGCCGCCGCAAAAGGCCGAGCAGCTAAGCGCGCGCGGCGAGCACGAATTGGGCGCCATCGCGCTCGATCTCAAACCCTGACCGGCCTCGTGACGAGCCCCTTTAGAAACGCAAGGAACGCAACGATGAAATCCGCCGCCAAACTGGCCGCCGCCCTGGCGCTGTGCCTGCCCTTTGCCGCTCACGCCCATGACGTCTGGATCGTGCCGTCCTCGACGGTCCTGTCGGGTACCGACAGCTGGATCACCGTGGACGCCGCGGTCGGCAACGACAAGTTCTACTTCAACCACGCGCCGCTGCGCCTGGACGGCCTGACCGTCACCGCGCCGGACGGCAATGCCGCCGAAGCCGAGAACATCAACCGCGGCAAGCTGCGCAGCACGTTCGACCTGCAGATCAAGCAAGCCGGCACCTACCGCGTTGCCGTGGTCAACGACGGCGTGTTCGCGCGCTGGAAGGAAGACGGCAAGAACAAGCGCTACTTCGGCAAGGTTGAAGGCATGGCGCAGGCCGTGCCGGCCAAGGCCGACGAGCTTGAAGTCTCGCAAAGCCTGGGCCGGGTCGAGACCTTCGTCACTGCCGGCAAGCCGTCGGCCCTCAAGCCCGTGGGACGCGGCCTGGAGCTGGCGCCGGTGACACACCCGAATGACCTCTTCACCGATGAGGCCGCCACGTTCCAGATGCTGCTGGACGGCAAGCCCGCCGCGGACCTGGAGGTGAACGTGGTGCCCGGCGGCAGCCGCTATCGCGACAAGGTCGGCGAAATCCAACTGAAGACCGACCAGGACGGCAAGTTCTCGGTGAAGTGGCCGCAGCCGGGCCTGTACTGGATCGAAGCCGGCATGGAAGACGCCAAGGTCACCGTGCCGCAGGCCAAGAAGCGCCGCCTGTCGTACGCCGGCACCGTCGAAGTGCTGCAACCGTAAGGCAAAGGCGCGCGCGTGGAGACCTCCCCTTCCTTCGCACCGCGCAACGCGGCGGCTTCGGCCGTTCGCGTCGCCTATGGCGCAATGCCAGCGCGCCCGGCCGCGCTGGCAGGCGCCACCATGGGCACCACCTGGTCCGCGCGTCTGGCGCTGCCCGCAGGCGTAACGGAAGCATCGGCACGGCAAGGTATTCAGGCCGCGCTGGATCAGGTCGTCGCGCAGATGAGCACCTGGGAAGCGGACTCGGACATCACGCGCTACAACCGCGCCGAGCCCGGCTGGCAGGCGCTGCCGCCCGAGTTCCTCCATGTGCTGCATCATGCGCTGATGCTGGCCGAGGACAGCGGCGGCGCCTACGATCCCACCGTGGGGCCGCTAGTGAATGCGTGGGGTTTCGGGCCGCACCAGCGCGCCTTCGAACCACCCTCGCCCGCCGCCATCCAGACCGCGCGTGATCGCTGCGGCTGGCGGCGCGTGCCGCTGGACGAAGAGCGCCGTGCCGCCTGGCAGCCCGGCGGCGTCTATCTGGACCTGTCGTCCATCGCCAAGGGGTACGGCGTGGACCGCGCGGCGATGGCGCTCGACGCCTTGGGGATCACCGATTACCTGGTCGAAGTCGGCGGCGAATTGCGCGCCCGCGGCAAACGTCCCGACGGACAATCCTGGCGTGTGGCCATCGAGGTTCCCGACGCCAGCGACGAGCATGCGCTGGCCTTGCCGCTACACAATTGCAGCATCGCCACGTCGGGCGACTACCGGCGCCATGCCGGCGACGGCGATGCGCGCTACGCCCACACGCTCGACCCGCGCACCGGCCACCCGGTGCGCAATGCGGTGGCCTCGGTGACCGTGCTGCACCCCGTTTGCATGCAGGCCGACGCGCTGGCCACCGTGCTGACAGTGCTGGGCGAAGCTGACGGGATGGCCTATGCGCGCCGCCATGCGCTTGCCGCGCTGTTCATCGTGCGCGGCGAAGACGCGTGGCGCGTCATGGCCACGCCGCAGTTCGAGGCCCTGGCCCTCGCGCCCTGAATGCCCATGTTGCATACCCGGTTGATCGCGGCAACGTGCGTGGTGCTGACCTGGCTGCTGCTGTGCCTGTGGGCCTGGCAGCGCGCCCGCCGGCAACAGGCGCAACAGATGCTGGCGATGCAGGCGCTCGACGCACCGGCGTCCGACGACGCCGTGCTGGTGGCCTACGCCAGCCAGACCGGCTACGCCGAGTCGCTGGCCATGCAGACCGCCGACTCTCTGCGCGCCGGGGACCTGACCGTACGCGTCGCCTCGCTGGGTCAACTGGACCTTCAACGCCTGGCCGCCTACCGGCGCATGCTGTTTGTCGTCAGCACCTACGGCGAGGGCGATCCGCCCGATGCGGCTGCGGCCTTTGCCGGCCAGATGCAAGAGACGCCGCAAGGCGCCGCACTGGCAGGCGCGCAATATGCTGTCCTGGCGCTCGGCGACAGCGAATACGCACAGTTCTGCGGCTTTGGCCACCGATTGAACGAGTGGCTGCACGCGCAAGGCGCGACGCCGCTGTTCGACCTGGTCGAAGTCGACAACGACGACGCGGCCGCGCTGCGCCATTGGCAGCATCACCTGGGCCTGCTGGCCGGCCGCAGCGATTTGCCTGACTGGGAGGCGCCCGTCTATGACACCTGGCGCCTGGCCAGCCGGACGCTGCTGAATCCCGGCAGCCAGGGCGGCCCCTGCTTCCTGCTGACGCTGACGCCCCCGCCCGAGAACGCGGCCGCATGGCAGGCGGGCGACATCGCAGAAATCGGCCCCCGTCGTGAACGCGGCGGCGCGTTGCAGGCGCATCGCGAATACTCCATCGCGTCGCTGCCCGCCGACGGCGCCATCCAGCTGCTGGTGCGCCAGATGCGCGGTGCCGACGGCGCGCCGGGCCTGGGCAGCGGCTGGCTCACGCACATTGCGCAGACGGGCGACGAAATCGCGCTGCGTGTGCGCGCGAACCGCAATTTCCACCCGCCGGCTGACGACCGCCCGTTGATTCTGATCGGCAATGGCACCGGCCTTGCGGGCCTGCGCGCGCTCATCAAAGCGCGCCGCGCCGCCGGCCACCGCCGCAACTGGCTGGTCTTTGGCGAACGCAATGCCGCCTGCGACGGGTTCTGCCGTGAAGAGATCGACGCGTGGCGGCAAGACGGCACGTTGGAACGCGTGGATACGGTGTTTTCACGCGATCAGGCCGAACGCCGCTATGTGCAGCACTGTTTGCGCGAACAGGCGGACGCGGTGCGCACCTGGGTGGACGCCGGCGCTGCCGTGTATGTCTGCGGCAGCCTGCAAGGCATGGCGGGCGGCGTGGATGCCGCGCTGCAGGACATCCTGGGCGCGGACCGCCTGCAAGCCCTGCAGCACGCCGGCCGCTACCGGCGCGACGTGTACTGAAGACGCGCCAGCGTTCTTGCGTTTCGCAGGCCCTTACTGCAGCTTGATCTGCGCGCGCTCGATCACCGTCTTCCAGCGATCGCGTTCGGTGCTGATCTGCTCGCCAAACTGCGCCGGCGTGTTGCCCAGCGGGAACGCGCCCGTCTCTTCCATCTTTGCCGCCGTCGCCGGATCGCGCACGGCGCGGGCAAAGGCATCCGCCAGCTTGTCGCGCACGTCGGCCGGCATGTTGGCTGGACCGACCACGCCGTACCAGGCCGTCACGTCGTAGTCCTTGTAGCCCTGCTCGGCAAACGTCGGCACATCCGGCAGGCGCGGATTGCGGGCCGTCCCGGTAATCGCCAACGGCTTGAGATGATTGCTTTTGACGTACGGCAGCGACGACGGAAAGTTGTCGAAGATCACCGGCACCACGCCGCCCACCGTGTCGGTCAGCGCCGGGGCCGAACCGCGATACGAAATGCTGTTCATCTTGCCGCCGATGATCTGCAGGAACCAGATCATGCCCAGGTCGTTCACGCCGCCCGCGCCCGCGTTCGCGTAACCGTCCTTGCCGGGATTGGCGCGCACGTGTGTCACGAACTCGGCCAGCGTCTTGGCCGGAAAGCTCGGATTCACGCTGAGGATGTTGGGGCTCGTCACCAGGTTGCTGATGGGCGTGAAATCCTTGACCGGGTCGTAGGCCAGGTTGGGAAACAGATGCGGCGCCGTGCCGTGCGTGCTGACGGTGGCCAGCCCCACGGTGTAGCCGTCCGGCTTGGCGCGTGCGGTGGCCGCCATGCCGATAGTGCCCGACGCGCCCGTGCGGTTTTCCACCACGATCTGCTGGCCCAGAATCTCGCCCGCCTTGGCCGCGGCAACACGGCCGACGATGTCCGTCGGGCCGCCCGCCGGGAACGGCACGATCAGCGTGATGGGGCGGTCGGGAAAGGCGGCGTGGGCGGACGGCAGCGCGGCGGCCAGCGCCAGGGCGGCGCAAGTCTTGCGGAACATGATGGTGGGTCTCCTGGTAGGGCTGTTGTTATGAAAAGCGTGTGGTCATGAAAGCGGCTGTGCCGCGGCCTGATCGCGGCAAAGAATCCGGCCGGGACGCGACGTGCCTGCCGCGGCCGGAAAAACGGGCGTGCCGTTGACCAGCACGTGTTCCACGCCGGCAGACGCAAGCGTCGGCGCTTCCCACGTGGCGCGGTCGATCACCGTCTCGGCATCGAACACGACAATGTCGGCCCACGCGCCCACGGCAATCTGGCCACGGTCCGCCAGCCCGAAGACGCGGGCCGGCAACGCAGTCATCTTGGCCACCGCCGCCTCCAGCGTGACGAGCTGGGCCTCGCGTACGTAGCGGCCCAGCACGCGCGTGAAACTGCCCCACAACCGGGGATGCGGATGCGCGTCGTTCGGCAGACCGTCGGATCCGACCATGCAGCACTCGTGCTGAAAGATGCGGCGGACCTCGTTCTCGTCCATCGCGAAATAGATCGCGCCGGCCGGGCACAAGCGTTCAGCTGCCGTGGTCTTGTCGCACCCCCAGCGCGCCGCGATATCGCTCAGGTATTCGCCGCTGCATTCGGGGTGGGGCGTCGACCACGTGATGCGGATGTCGTCGATGGTGTCGGCGCGCTCGGGAATCAGGATGGTGGAACTGCCGGGATACGGGTAGATGTCCAGCGCCACGTCCACGCCCTCGGCGCGGGCGCGGTCAATGTTGGCAAGCGTGACGGCGCTTTTGCCCCAATTGCGCGGCATCATGCACTTGTGATGCGACAGCACGGTCGCGCAGCCGGTGTTGCGGCCAATGGCCAGCACCTCGTCGACGGCCGCCTCGACGGCGTCGCCCTCATTGCGGATATGGCTGGTGTGCATCGCGCCGCGCGCCGCGGCCACGCGGGCCAGCCCTTCCAGCTCGGGCGGCTGCGCCGCCGCGCCCGGCTGATACGCCAGACCGGTGCTGAAGCCCACAGCGCCCGCATCCAGCGCGTCGGCCAGCATCTGCTGCATGGCGGCTTGTTCGTCGGGCGTGGGCTGCGCCGTTGGATCGCGCATCGCGGCAAGGCGCAGGTTCGCGTGCCCCACCAGCGCGGCCACATTGATGACGGGCTGGCGCTCGCGCAGCTCGTCGAAATAGTGCGTCATGCTGGCAAAAAGCGGCGTCTCGCCCAGCAGCGCCAGCGCGGCGGCCGTGTTGCCCGGCAACGGCGCGGGTGCGCCGCTGACGCCGCAATTGCCCACCACGACCGAGGTAATGCCCTGGCTGGTCTTCCACGCCAGGTCGGGCTTTTCCACGAACATCAGATCGTCGTGACCGTGCACATCGATGAAGCCGGGCGCGACGATCTTGCCGGCGGCATTCACGCGAGCAACCGCCGCCGTCCCGGCCAAGTCGCCGATCGCCACAATGCGTTCGCCCGCCACGCCCACGTCGGCGCGCCGCCGCGGGCCGCCCAGCCCGTCGATGAGCCAGCCGCCTTCGATGATCAGATCCAAAGTCCCCTGCATGGTGTTCCTGCCTTGGTGAAGGACCTAGTATCGTCCGCGCGATCAATCTGGAAAAATTGTTTTTATTGATCCATCTATCGCGTTTTGAAATGCATCGCCTGCCCAAACACGTCACCTTGAAGCACCTGACCGCTTTTGTGGCCGTGGCCCAGGAGTCCAGCTTCACGCATGCCGCCAAGCGCCTGTTCCAGACGCAATCGTCCGTCACCAGCCTGGTGCGCCAACTGGAAGATGCGCTGGGCACCCAGCTCTTTGCGCGCACCAGCCGGCGCGTGCTGCTGACACCGGCCGGCGAGGAATTCCTGCCGCGCGTCATGCGGCTGCTGGCGGATTTCGATGGGGTGATCGAGGACGTGGTGCGCTTTGGCGCCCTGGAACGCGGACGCGTGGGCGTGGCGGCCGCGCCGTCGGCCATCACGCAGTTGATCGCACCCGCGGCCGCCGTGTTCGCGGCGCAGTATCCGGCCGTGCGGCTTTATCTCAGCGACGACAACTCCGGCCGCATCCAGCGCAAGGTGGCCGCGCGCGAGGTCGATTTCGGCCTGACCAGCCGCTGGGCCGACGCCCCCGGCCTGCAATTCGACGCCTTGCTGGAAGACCGTTTCGGCGTGCTTTACCGCCAGGACGACGCCACCCTGCGTCCGGGACGCGACGGCGCCATGCGCTGGTCCGACCTGACCGGCCGCAAGCTGGTGGGCGTGGTGGATGAAACGGGCATCATGGCGCTGCTGCGCGCCCGCGCCGATCTGCCGATCGAGGCGGCGGCGCCGTTCTATGAGGCATCCAGCACAACGTCGCAGGCAGCGCTGGTCAAGGCGGGAATGGGCGTGGCGCTGCTGCCGGCGCTGGCCGCGCAACGCGTGATGGAGCCGGGACTGGGCTACGCGCTGCTGGCACGGCCAACGGTGGTGCGCACGCTGTGCATCATCCGCAACAAGGAATACCCACTGAGCCCGGCCGCACAGGCCTTGATCGCGTCAATTCACGACTACCTGCGCACGGCCCAACTGCCCGCAGGCTGCCGCCGCCTGTCCGCTGCGCGGCAGAAGCACTAGGTGTGCAGGCGTCACCGCCGCGCTGATCGGCGCCGCCAATGCCATTAGGTGTCTGACACCCTAGGTACGCTGCCGCAAGTGCAAGCCGATCTCACCAGGGTGTCAGACACCGCCACCACCTCGCGCAAAGGTGTCTGACACCCCTGAAACGCTGCCGCAAGCTCGACCCGACGCTACCCGGGTGTCAGACACCGTCGTCCAAAAGTTATCAGCCACCCGCCCGCAGCTTCTCATCCAGCGCAGCCAATCCCGCCGCAAACACGTTCTGCCCGACCGCCGCGGCAACATCACTCAACGCGGCGCCCTCAACGCGAAAATCGGCCCACCATTGCACCAGCGTGCCGCCGCCCTCGGTAATCGGGTGCAGCGACACACCCGCGACGTAATCGCGCATCGGCAGGTCGGTTTCGATGATCGAATACCGCAACTCGGTATTCGGATCGTCCAGCATCAGCAACTGTTCGCGCACGAATCCAGAAGGCTTGAGCGTCAGATGCCGAACCGAACCCACCGCGTCATGGCGGCCGCCCTCTTCCAGCCGGCTCTCTGCAACGCCCGGATGCCAGCCGCCCAGGCCGTTGAAGTCGCGGAACAGCGGCCAGACCTTGTCCAGCGGCGCGTTGACGATGGCGGTGATGTGTACGGTATGCGGCATATCGGCTCCGGCGGACGCAGTGCGCGTCGAATCAGGGTGGAAACTGCGGCAATGCAGGTCAGAAGGTCAGGTTCTTGAATTCGCGCGTGGCGGCCGTAAGGGCCTGTTCGGTAGGCAGGCGCTCCATCGAGCTGGCGCCATAAAACCCGTGGCAATGCTTGCACGCGCGCAGCACGTGCGCCGCGTCCTCGGGCGTGGCGATCGGGCCGCCGTGGCACAGCACGATGATATCCGGGCGCACCGCCAACGCGGCCTCGGCAATGCGGTCGATGGCGCCCACGCAATCATCCAGCGTCAGCGCCGTCTCCGCGCCAATGGACCCGCCGGTGGTCAGCCCCATGTGCGCCACGATGATGTCCGCGCCCGCCCGCGCCATGGCCACGGCATCGTCCTCGTTGAAGACGTACGGCGTCGTCAGCATGCCCTTCTTGTGCGCCAGGCGGATCATGTCGACTTCCAGCGCATAGCCCATGCCGGTCTCTTCAAGATTGGCGCGAAAATTGCCGTCGATGAGACCGACGGTGGGAAAATTCTGCACGCCGGCAAAACCCTGGCGTTTCAGATCATCCAGAAACACGTCGAAATCGCAGAACGGATCGGTGCCGTTCACGCCGGCCAGCACCGGCGTCTTCTTGACCACCGGCAGCACTTCGCGGCCCATGTCCACGACGATCTCGTTGGCGTTGCCATACGCGAGCAGACCGGCGAGCGAGCCGCGGCCGGCCATGCGGTAGCGGCCCGAGTTGTAGATCACGATGAGGTCGATGCCGCCCGCTTCCTCGCACTTGGCCGACAGCCCGGTGCCCGCGCCCCCGCCCACGATGGGTGTGCGCGCGCGCACCATGGCGCGAAACTTGTCCAGCAGTTCGTTACGGTCAAAACGCGGCATGGCGGCAATCCTTCAATGTGCGGCAATTTCAAGAAAGTGGTCGACCGCCGTCTTGGCAAACAGCGGATCGTTGATGTGGCAAGGCACGCGGATCAGACGGCGGTCTGCCGTCTGCTGCACGTTGGCCTCCAGCGCGGCAAACAGCGCCGCGTCGGCCTCGGGATCCCAGAACGCCTGGCCCGGCGCATCCAGCGCGGACACGCCGCCTTCCGGGATCAGGAAGCGCACCGGGCCGTCGCAACGGTTCAGCCGGTCGGCGATCCATTCGCCCTGCCGCGTGTTTTCCTCGGCGGTCGTGCGCATCAGCGTGACCTGCGGGTTATGCGGATAGAAGCGGCGGCTGCGGTAGCGCTCGGGTACGGTGTCCATCGCGCCGAAGTTCACCATGTCCAGCGCGCCGCACGATCCGACATACGGCGCGCCCGTGCGCGCCACCGCGCCGAAGCGGTCGTCCGTGCAAGCCAGGACGCCGCCAAACAGCAGGTCGCAGACTTCAGTGGTGGTCAGGTCCAGCACGCCGGCAAGCAGGCGGCTGTCCAGCAGTTTTTCCATCGACTGCCCGCCCGTCCCCGTGGCATGAAACACCAGGCAATCAAATTGCGATTCCAGGAGCGGCGTCACCTGCTGCACGCAGGCGGTGGTGACGCCGAACATGGTGATGCCCACCGCCGGCCGGCCATCGTCAGCCGCTGCGGCCAATGCCTGACGGAACGCGCCGCCGATCGCGCCGGCCGCATTGGCCAGCACGCGGCGCGAGATGCGGTTCAGGCCCGCGACGTCGGTCACGGAGTACATCATCGCGATGTCCGACGGCCCCACGTAAGGCGCGACATTGCCCGACGCCATCGTGGACACCATCACCTTGGGCGTGCCGATGGGCAGCGCGCGCATGGCCGGCGTGATCAGCGCCGTGCCGCCGGATCCGCCCAAGCCCAGCAGTGCGCCGATATCGGCGTTGCCGGCGGCGTAGCGCTCGAACGCCAGGGCCATCGCCGCAATTGCCGTGCCGCGGTCGCCCGTGAAGACCGCCGCGGCGCCGTCCGGATGGCTGCGCGCGACCTCTTGCGCCGAGACCTGCGCGGCGCTGGGCGCGCCCGAGGTCGAGACATCCACCGACACCACGTCCAGCCCCTCGCGCCGGAGCAGATCCGCCACGTATTCGGCCTCGTGGCCCTTGGTGTCGTAGGTCGCGGCGACAAAGACCCGCTGCTTGGTATGCGTCATGACTCCTCCGCGGGCGGCTACACTGCGTGCGCGCCTCGATATGTGAGGCCAAAGGCCTGTAGAATCCAGAAATGAGACGAAAGAATCATACTGAGACACCAGTCTCACGTCAATCCGAAACCCCTGCCCGCAAGGCGCCCGCGGCAGCCGCCGGCACGAAGCTGATCGCCCCCGCCAGCCCGCAGGCGGCCGCCAGCGGCGAACCCCCGCACGGACCGCGCGCCCGGATGCGCAAGACCCTGCTCGACGCCGCCCAGCAACTGATGGCGCAGGGCGTCACGCCCTCGGTCGCCGAGCTGGCCGAACATGCCCATGTCTCGCGCGCCACCGCCTACCGCTACTTTCCCAGCCAGAGCGCGCTGATCGCCGCCGTGGTGGACGAAAGCCTGGGCCCCATCCTTGCTTGGGATTCCGACGCACCTGACGCGGCGGCACGCGTCGATGAGCTGCTGCGCTTCGCGTATCCGCGGCTGGCGGCGCACGAGGCGCCGCTACGCGCCGCCATTCAGGTGTCGCTGCAACAGCATGCGCAGGCCAGCGCCGGCAAGGCGGGCGCCGAGCCTCAACTGGTGCGCGGCCATCGCGTCGACATCCTAAGGCGCGCCATCGCCCCCTTGGCCGCGGAGCTCACGCCCGCGCAGCAGGACCGCGTCGCGCAGGCCTTGTCGCTTGTGTACGGCACCGAGGTGTTCCTCGTGCTCAAGGACATCTGGAAGCTCGACCTGCCCGAGGTCACCGACGTCGTGCGCTGGACCGCCAACGCCATCATCACGCAGGCGTTGGCCGAAGCCCGGTCCAAAATGAAATAGCGCCACTGTCATTCCCACGTCATTCCCCGCCCGCATAGTTGCGCGCTTCGCGGCTTGCGTGTTGCACGCCGTCATGACGTTGGAGTGTTGTAGATGCAGTTCGAAGTATCCCGCCTGCGGCGAGCCATCATGCCCTTGTCGCTGGCTTGCGTGACCCTGTTGAGCGCCTGCGGTGGCAGCGATGACGATGATGAGGCGGCCGCCCCCGCGCCGACGCCACCCGTCGTGACTGACCCCACCCCGCCCACAGAGCAACCCAAGCCGGTCGAGACGGGCGCGTGGTCCACGGGCGATCTGCACGTGCACACGTTCCAGTCGGACGACGCGCAGGTCAGCCTGGAAAGCGCGCTGGACCAGGCGTTCGACCGCTACAAGCTGGACTGGGCCGCCATCTCGAACCATCTGCGCCTGTCCGCCCGCGACCATACCGGCGTCAACCTGCCCGGCGGATCGATTCCGTTCTCGCAAGGCATGGCGCAGTACGAAGTGCCCTACATCAAGCAGGCGCAGGCCGCGGGCCGCTACGCCGGCAAGATCATCTTCTCGTCGTTCGAATGGGACATGCCCACGCATGACCATGTGAACATCGGCATCGGCTACAACGATCCGCAGTCGCCCAAGTCGCTGGAGGCCGTGGCCGAGTTCGAATACCTGTTCACCAACCGCGACCCCAACCTGTTCGACCCGCTGCTGGTCTCGCGCCTGTCCGGCGAAACGCGCGCCTACACCACGCACGCCGACTCGCTGGCCGCGCTGAAGTGGCTGCGCGACAAGTACCCCGACAGCTACATGCTGCTGAACCACCCGTCGCGCTACGCGGGCAAGTACACCATCGGCCAGCTGCGCGAGATGAACGACCTGGCCCCGAACGTTTTCTTCGCCATCGAAGGCATGGTCGGCAACCAGATGGAGCCGGACCGTGGCGGCTACGCCACCGCCTACACCACCCCCTTCCTGCCCAACCGCACCTATGGCGGCGCCGACTACCTGGTCGCGCATCTGGGCGGCACGTGGGACGCGCTGCTGGGCGAAGGCCGCCGCATCTGGAACGTGGCCGATTCGGACTACCACTTCCGCACGAGCCAGGGTCTGTACAGCAGCGGCTACGCGCCCGGCGAGTACTCCAAGACGCACGTCTGGAAGGACGGCGACGACATGGCGGCCGTGGTGGCCGGCCTGAAGAGCGGCCGCATGTTCGGCGTCTTCGGCGACCTGATCGACGCGCTGGATTTCCAGGCCAAGGGCTCGACCGGCGCCGTGCACATGGGCGGTGAACTCAAGGCGGCAAAGGGTGAAGAGGTCGAGGTCACCATCCGCTTCCGCAGCCCCGAGCGCAACAACTACGAGTACCCGATCGAAAGCGGCAACCCCACCTACGTCAAGCCCACCGTGAACCACGTGGACCTGATCGTGGGCGACGTGACCGAGCGCGCCAAGTCCGGCACCCCGGAATACGACGTCGACACCAACCCCTCGACGCGCGTGCTGGCCCGCTTCACCAAGGCCGACTGGAAGGTGGACGAGGACGGCTACAACGTCATCACGACCACGATCACCGCCGACAAGAGCCAGTACCTGCGCTTGCGCGGCACCAATCTGGGCGTGGACGTGGCCGGCGAAACCGCAGCGGGCGAACCGCTGCCGGATGCCAAGGTCGATTTTGCCGACAACGCGGCGCGCTTCAACGCCATCAACGCCCGCAACTACAACGACCTGTGGTTCTACTCGAACCCGGTGTTCGTGACGGTCGCGAACTAATCTGACTGGCCCGCGCCGGCGCCGAGGTTATCGGCGCCATGGCGTGGACAAAAAAAATGCCCGGCAGATTTATGCCGGGCATTTTGCTTATTGCAGCGCGATCACTGCAACGTGCGGGTGAAGACGAACTGGCCGTCCTGCCAGTCCACCGGCACCACGTCGCGCGGGCCGAACCTGCCTTCCAGGATCAGGCGCGCCACCGGGTTCTCGATCTGCTGCTGGATCGCACGCTTCAAGGGCCGTGCGCCAAACACCGGATCGAAGCCGGAGCGGGCCAGTTCCGCCAGCGCCGGTTCCGTGACCTCCAGCCGCATCTCCTGCTTTTCCAGGCGTTCGCCCAGACGGCGAAGCTGGATGCGGGCGATGGACTCGATGTGCTGCGCTTCCAGGCCATGGAACACCACGACTTCGTCGATGCGGTTCAGGAATTCAGGCCGCAGCGTCTGCTTGAGCTCGTCCCACACCACTTCCTTGACAACGTCGTACGGCTGGCCAGCAAGCGTCTGGATATGGTGCGAACCCAGGTTCGACGTCATGACGATCACGGTATTGCGGAAGTCCACCGTGCGGCCCTGGCCATCGGTCAGGCGGCCGTCGTCCAGCACTTGAAGCAGCACGTTGAACACGTCCGGGTGCGCCTTTTCGACTTCATCGAGCAGCACCACGCTGTAGGGCTTGCGCCGCACGGCCTCGGTCAGGTAGCCGCCCTCTTCGTAGCCCACGTATCCCGGCGGCGCGCCGATCAGCCGCGCCACCGAATGCTTCTCCATGAACTCGCTCATATCGATGCGGATCATGTGCTCCTCAGAATCGAACAGAAACTCGGCAAGCGCGCGCGTCAGCTCGGTCTTGCCCACGCCGGTGGGGCCCAGGAACAGGAACGAGCCATACGGGCGGGCCGGATCCGCAAGACCCGCACGCGAACGGCGGATGGCGTCGGACACCAGGCGCACGGCCTCGTCCTGGCCCACCACGCGCTTGTGCAGGAACTCTTCCATGTGCAGCAACTTCTCGCGCTCGCCCTGCATCATCTTCGACACGGGAATGCCCGTGGCGCGCGACACGACTTCCGCGATTTCCTCGGCGCCGACACGCGTGCGCAAGAGGCGCGGACGCGACTCGTCGCCTTCGGCGTTTTCGGCGGCCTCGGCGGCGCCCACCTCGGCGGCCTTCAGGCGCGCTTCAAGGTCCGGCAGCTTGCCGTACTGCAGCTCGGCCAGCTTGTCGAATTGGCCCTTGCGCTGCAGTTCGGCCATTTCGGCGCGCACGCTGTCGATCTCTTCCTTGATGGCTTGCGTGCCTTGCACCGCGGCCTTCTCGGCCTTCCAGATTTCCTCGAAGTCGTTGTATTCACGCTGCAGCTTCTGCAGCTCGTCCTCGATGACGCCCAGGCGGCGCTTTGACGCGTCGTCCGTTTCCTTCTTGACGGCCTCGCGCTCGATCTTGAGCTGGATGATGCGGCGGTCCAGCTTGTCCATCACTTCCGGCTTGGAGTCGATCTCCATGCGGATGCGCGCACCGGCCTCGTCGATCAGGTCGATGGCTTTGTCGGGCAGGAAGCGGTCGGTAATGTAGCGGTGCGACAGCTCGGCGGCCGCGACGATGGCCGGGTCGGTGATCTCGACGCCGTGGTGGATTTCGTAGCGTTCCTGCAGGCCGCGCAGGATGGCGATGGTGGATTCCACATCGGGCTCGTCGACCAGCACCTTCTGGAAGCGCCGCTCAAGCGCCGCGTCCTTCTCGATGTACTTGCGGTATTCGTCGAGCGTGGTGGCGCCAATGCAGTGCAACTCGCCGCGCGCAAGCGCCGGCTTGAGCATGTTGCCCGCGTCCATCGCGCCTTCGGCCTTGCCCGCGCCCACCATGGTGTGCAGCTCGTCGATGAACACGATGTTGCGGCCGTCGTCCTGGCCCAGCTCTTTCAGCACGGCCTTCAGGCGTTCTTCGAATTCGCCGCGGAACTTGGCGCCCGCCAGCAGCGCCGCCAGGTCCAGCGACAGCACGCGCTTGCCGCGCAGACTTTCCGGCACTTCGTCGTTGACGATGCGCTGCGCCAGGCCTTCGACGATGGCGGTCTTGCCGACGCCGGGTTCGCCGATCAGCACGGGGTTGTTCTTGGTGCGGCGCTGCAGGATCTGGATGGTGCGGCGGATTTCGTCGTCGCGGCCGATGACCGGATCCAGCTTGCCCTGCCGGGCGCGCTCGGTCAGGTCCAGCGTGTATTTGGAAAGGGCTTCGCGGTTGGCCTCGCCTTCCGCGCCCGAGACGTTCTCGCCGCCGCGCACGGCGTCGATCGCGGCTTCAAGGGCCTTTTTCTGCAGGCCCGCATCGCGCAGGATGCGGCCGGCCTCACCCTTGTCGTCGGCCAGTGCAAGCAGAAAGAGTTCGCTGGCGATGTAGGTGTCGCCGCGGCGGGCGGCTTCCTTGTCGGTGCGGGTCAGCACGCCCTGCAGGTCGCGGCCCACCTGGACGTTGTCTTCGCCCTGCACCTGCGGCAGCCCCTTCAGGGCGGACTCCAGCGCCGGGCCCAGGCGGTTGACCGCCACGCCGGCACGCGCCAGCAGACTGCCTGCGCCGCTGTCAGCATCCGACAGCAGGGCGGACAGCACGTGGACGGGTTCGATGTAGGGATGGTCGTTGCGGGCGGCGAGACTTTGCGCGTCCGCCAGCGCTTGTTGGAACTTGGTCGTCAGTTTGTCGAATCGCATAATGGTCGTATTGGCTTGTGGGGAGCCTGACCGATCCGTGCCGGCTGGCTCGATAACCTGAATATGTGGCCGGATGGGACAATTTCAACACCCGGCGGCCCTCATGGTTTTCTTCGACGTGCACCAGCAAACAGAGCAATGAGCATATACGTTTTTGTGTACGGCACCCTACGCGCCGGCGAAATCAACGATCTTGCCCGCGCCGCCGAGGCGCGCGGCTTGCCGGCCGCCAGCCACGTCGGCCCGGCCAGCGTGCCTGGCATGCTGGTCGATTTCGGCGACTGGCCCGGCCTGATCCCCGTGGACGACGGACGGCGCGTACGCGGCGATGTCTACCGGGTGGATCCGGCGCTGATTGCCCTGATGGACGAGATCGAGGAATACGAGCCCGGCAAGCCCGGCTGCTTCGTACGCCGGACGGTTTCCGCCCGCCTGGAAGGCCCCGGCGCGACGGGTCTTCTGCCCTGCGCGTACTATCCGATCGACCCCGCGCTGCGGGCCGCGGCGGTCGATATTGCGGGGGACGACTGGATCGCTCACCGCCTTTCCAGAACAAAGCAGGACGCCCGGTAAGACACCCGTAGTAACAACGGACTACAATAGACGCCTGTCTCGTGCTTCACACCCGTTCCGGCGCCCGCCGCGCAATGGGCACTCTAAAGGTCATCGTATGCAAAAACGGGTCCCCATTGCCCCTGATGCCGCCCACTGTTCCACGTGCATGCTGGGTCACGTCTGCGTTCCCGTGGGCATGGCAGCCGCCGAAGTCGAAAAGCTGGACGAACTGGTTAAAGAGCGCGTCCGCGTGGAAAAAGGCAAGACGCTCTATTCGCTGGATCATCCGCTCGACGCCGTCTATGGCGTGCGCTTCGGCAGCCTGAAGACGCAGCTTGAAGACGCCACCGGCCAGATCCAGATCACCGGCTTTCATCTGCCCGGCGAAATCGTCGGCATGGACGGCATGCTGGACGGCAAGCACGTGTCGGCCGCCGTGGCGCTCGAAGACTCCGAGGTTTGCGTCATCCGCCTGAACGAAGTCGATCGCGTCGCGTCGCACCTGCCGTCACTGCAACAGCAGTTCCGCCGCCTCATGAGCCGCGAGATCACCCGCTCGCACCAAATGCTGGCCTCGCTGGGGTCCATGCGGTCGGAACAGCGCCTGGCCGCGTTCCTCTTGAACCTGTCGCAGCGCTATGCCTCGCTGGGCTATTCGTCCACCGAGTTCGTACTGCGCATGAGCCGCGAAGAAATCGGCAACTACCTGGGCCTGACGCTGGAAACGGTCAGCCGTCTGTTCTCGCGATTTGCCCGCGACGGCCTCATCAAGATCAACCAGCGCGAAGTCCGCATCCTGGACCTGCCCGCGCTCAAGCAACTGCTGGGACACGAAAGCTGCTGAGCGGTCGCCGCGCCATGCGACGCCCGCCTGCCACTTCCCTGTCCCGCACCGCGCTGGCGGCATCGCTTGCCGTCGTCGCCATGCTCGCGTGCGGCGCCGCGCGCGCGCAAACGCCGCTGCCCGACCCCTACGACTACGACGAAGCCACGCCCGCGCCCAAGCGCGCGGCGCCGCTGCGCTGGCAGGCCGTTGAACTGGGCCGGCCCGGTCACCGGTACAAGATGCCGGTCTACGCCAACCGGGATCTGGCCAAGGACGACCTGCGCGGCATCAAGCAGGTGCTCATCGTCATCCACGGCGTCAAGCGCGACGCCGACAACTACTACGAAACCGCCGCCGCGCTGGTGGCCGCCGATCCCGGGCGCGCGAGCGACACGCTGGTTCTTGCCCCGCGGTTTTCCGGGTCGATCGACTCGGGTTTCTCGGGTATGGCGGCCTGGCGCAAGGCCAGTTGGGAAGACGGCCAGGAAAGCGTCCAGGCCACCGGCCGGCCTGCGCCCGTCACTTCGTTTCAGGTCCTGGACGACCTGCTGCGCAGCCTGAACGACCGCAAGCGCCTGCCAGCTCTTACCGGTCTCGTACTGGCCGGTCATTCGGCCGGCGCGCAACTGGTGCATCGGTATGCGGTGCTGAACAACGTGGACGGGGTGCTGCGCCGCGACGGCCTGGCCATGCGCTACGTCGTCGCCAACCCGTCTTCCTATCTGTACCTGACCAACGAGCGGCCACGCGCCGACGGCAAGGGCTACGCGCCGTACGAGCGCGGCATCTGCCCCACCTACAACCAGTACAAGTACGGCACCGACAAGCTGCCCGCCTACGCCCGCGAATCCGATGATTCCCGCCTTTTCGTGCGTTACGCGTCGCGCGATGTGGTCTACCTGCTGGGCGGCGCGGACAACAACCCCGAGCACCGGCTGCTGGACAAGGCCTGCGGCGCCGAAGCCCAGGGCGCCACGCGGCTGGCGCGCGGCACGGGCTATGTCCAGTACGAACACGTGCTGGCTACCCGCGGCGCCAAGCCCGTCCCCCTGCGTCACACCGCCTTCGAGGTCGGCGGTGTCGGCCACGACGGCAAGCGCATGTTCGGGTCAATCTGCGGCGTGCGGGCGCTGCTGGGCAGCGACGCCCGGGCCAGCAGCACTGCCGCGGCCTGCGACATCATCAAGCCGCGCGGCAAGTAAACACTCCAATCCCTAGGGAAATTCCCAAGCCATCCGGCTTGACACGGGTTTGCGGCAGGCCTAAAACTTAACCTTATGGTTAAGTTAAATGATGACGCTCTCGATGCCATCTTCTCCGCGCTGGCGGATGGCACACGCCGCCGGGTACTGGCGGACCTGGAACAGGGCTCGGCCTCGGTCAGCACGCTGGCGCGGCCTCATGCCATGTCCCTGCCCGCCTTCATGAAGCATTTGCGGGTGCTGGAAGACGCCGGCCTGATCGCGCGCGCCAAGGACGGGCGGGTGGTGAGCTGCACGCTGTCTCCCGAACCCATGCGCGCCGCCGCCGGCTGGCTGGCGCGCTACGAACGGTTCTGGACCGGGCAGCTGGATTCGCTGGCGCGATATCTCTATCACGAAGAGGAAATCCATCCATGGAAAACCGAATCTCCCCCCTCGAACTGCGGCTCCAGCGACGCTTCGACGCCCCCGTCGAACGCGTCTGGCGAGCCTGGACCGACCCGCAAGCGCTGATGCGCTGGTTCGGCCCTGCAGGCACGCAACGCGTGCTGCTGGCCGAGACCGACGTGCGCGTGGGCGGCGACTATCAGGTCGGCTTCATCACCGCAGACGGCGGGGAACACCACGCCAGCGGCCGCTACCAGGAAGTCGCGCTACATCGCCGGCTGGTGTTCACCTGGGCGTGGCGCGACACGCCGCAGGAAACCTCACTGATCACGTTGGACTTCACCTCGGCGGACGGGGGCACCGAGCTTGCCTTCCTGCAGACGCCGTTCGTCGACGAGGCCACCCGAGACAGCCACGAGGACGGCTGGTCCGGCGCCATGGACCGGCTGGCGGATCATCTGGCCGGCAAGGCCTGAACCTGCCGCAGTTGAATCTGTACCCCCGATCTGTCATTGCCCCCGGGTCATAGGGCCCGGCTCGCAAAGGAGACGCACAATGCAAACCGATCATCCCGTCGTATCCCGCCATGAATGGACTGTTGCGCGCGAGGCGCTGCTGCGGCGCGAGAAGGAACTGACCCACGCTTCAGACGCCCTGGCCCGCGACCGCATGGCGCTTCCGTGGGTCCGGATGGACAAGGCCTACACCTTCGAAGGCGCGCACGGCATGCAAGGCCTGGATGCCCTGTTCCACGGCAGGCGCCAGCTCATCGTCTATCACTTCATGTTCAGTCCGGACTGGGAGGACGGATGCGTGGGCTGCTCGCTCCTGGCCGACCACCTGGACAGCGCGCTCATGCACCTGCGGCACCACGACGTGACGGTCGTGGCCGTCTCGCGCGCGCCGTATGCCCAACTGGCCGCCTTCCAGGCTCGCATGGGCTGGCAGTTTGACTGGTACTCGTCAGCGGGTAGCGACTTCAATTTCGACTTCGAAGCGTCCGTGCCGCAGGCGGACGGCGCGGTCGAGGAACGCCCGGGAGCCAGCGCGTTCTTCCGTGATCCCGACGGCGAGATCTTCCACACCTACTCGGCCTTCGAACGCGGCGTGGAGCGCCTGGCGGGAGCCTACAACTACCTCGACATCGCGCCGCTGGGCCGCAACGAGAACGGCCCGTATTTCGACGTGCGCGACTGGGTGCGCCACCATGACCGATACGGCAACGCCGCGCGCCACGCCTGCCACGGCTAAGCCGCCGTCCTCGGCGGGCATGGCGGGCCTGTGGCTGGCCTGCCTGGCGGCCATGGGCGCCGGACTGCTGGTGGACACGTGGCGCACACCCGCGGCGCTGCTGGCCAGCGAATGCGGCGCGCCGGGAACGCTGGCGCAATTGGCGTGGCGGCACGTGGTGCTGATGCCGGCCAGCTCTGCCGCGATGGCGCTGGCGGCGCTGCTGCCCTGGACGGGGCCGCAAGGCGGCAACACGCCCCTGGCAAGCCGCGTGCTCTGCCTGGTCCTCATGGCCATCGGCATGGTGCTGGGCGCGCGCCTTGGCGTCCAGACGGCGCAGGCGCTGGGCGCCGCGCCCTTTTTCGGAATGGTGATGGGGATGGCCGCGGGGATGGCCGTGGCCCTGTTGCCTCTTGGCGCGGTCAGCGCCTGGCGCCGGTAAGCGGGCGAACGGCGGCCGGCGCCGTCTCGATCAACGCGGCGCCGGGCGCCTGGATTTCCAGCGCCGACGTCGCCTGCGCCACGCAGGGCAGGATCCAACCCTCTTCCTTTTCGTCGCGCGACAGGCCGGGCCATTCGATGCCGTACACGACCGATCCCTCGAGCATCAGGCACATGCAGGCGCGGCAGGTGCCATTGCGGCACGAACTGGGCAGCTTGATGCCCGCCGCCTGCGCCGCCAGCAGCACGGACGTGCCAGCCGGCGCGTCAAAGCGCAGGCCCGAGGGCTGGACAAGAACCGGGTGCGAGCACATCGGCGTCAGGCACGCCCTCAGGCGACGTTGTCCTGCCAGTCCAGCTTCCAGGCGCCGGACAGCACGTTCTGCATCCACAGCACGCAAGTCAACGTCTTAGCGTCGGTAACCTCGCCCTGGCTGCAAGCCGCAAGCACATCCTCCGGGCGCTTGCTGATGACGTCCAGGAATTCGTCCTGATCAAGCTGACGCTCGCCGGCCCGCAGGCCGCGCGCAAAGAAGATATGAATGATTTCGGTGGAGTAGGCGATGGCCAGGTGCAACGCGCCCGCGTGGGCCCACTGGCGGGCGGTATAGCCCGTTTCCTCCAGCAATTCGCGCTTGGCGCACACCAGCGGGTCCTCGCCCGGATCCAGCTTGCCCGCCGGAAACTCCGTCATCACGCGGCCGATGGGATAGCGGAACTGGCGCTCGAGCAGGACGGTGCCGTCGTCGAGCAGCGGAATCACCACCACTGCGCCCGGGTGCACCACGTATTCGCGGATGCCCGTGTGGCCGTTGGGCAGGCTGACGGTGTCGCGGCGAATCTTCAGGAAGCTGCCGTCGTACGGCGCCTCGCTTTTAAGCAGCGTTTCGACGAGATGGGTATCGGCGGGTCGGGTCATGGGGACGTCTGGATCAGGGACTGGAAGGGGCGGCGGGCCGTGGCCGGCACGCCTGGCAGCTTACCATCGCCCCGCCGGCGGCCGGTCAGCCGAACTTGCGCGCGGCGTCCAGTGCAAGACCCGCGCCGATGCTGCCGAACAGGTCGCCTTCCACGCTGCGCGCCTCGGGCACCAGCCGGGACACGCTTTCGCGCAGGCGCGGCACGCGGCTGGAGCCGCCCGTGAAAAACACGGTGTCCACATCCGCCGTCGACACGCCGGCGTCTCGCAGCAATTGGCCCACGGTGGTTTCGACCTTGTCGATCAAGCGCTCCACGCTCGCGTCGAATGACGGGCGCGTCACCTCGACGCCCAGGTCCGGCGCGACGCGCGACAGGTCGATACGCGCGGCGGGCGCCTCGGACAGCGCGATCTTGGCTTCTTCCACCTGCACCGCCACCCAGTGGCCCGCACGCTCCTTCACCAGGTTCAGCAGCAGGTCGATCTTCTGACGATCACCGGCCTCGGCGCGGATGTAGGCAAAATGCTCGGCCGCCTTGCGCGTATAAGCCTGGTTGATGGTGTGCCAGCAGGCCAGGTTGCCGTATTGCGTCGACGGCACATCCTTGCCGCTGCGCAATTGGCTGCCCAGTCCCAGCAGCGGCATCACGTGCGCCAGGCTCAATTGCTTGTCGAAATCCACCCCGCCGATGTGCACGCCGCCATACGCCAGGATGTCGTCGCGGCGGTCCGGCTTGGCCGCGCGGTCCGGGCCCAGCCGGATCAGCGAAAAGTCCGACGTACCCCCGCCGATGTCGATCACCAGCACCAGCTCCTCGCGGCTGATCTGCGACTCGTAGTGAAAAGCGGCGGCCATCGGCTCGAACTGGAACTCGATGTCGGTAAACCCCACGCTGCGCGCGATCTCTTCCAGCGTGTCCTGCGCCGTCTGGTCAGACGCAGGATGGTCGTCCACGAAAAACACCGGACGACCCAGCACGGCGCGGGTAAAGCCGCGTCCGGCGGCCGTCTCGGCGCGCGCCTTCAATTCGGCGATAAAGCGCGTCAGCAGCACGCGAAACGGGATGGAGCGGCCCTGCACTTCCGTCGAGCCGTCGATCAGCGAGCTGCCCAACAGGCTTTTCATCGAGCGCATCAGGCGCCCGTCGTAACCGGCCAGGTAGTCGGAGATGGCCGCGCGGCCATAGCTGACCTCGGCGTCTTCGTCGTGGAAGAAGATGGCCGACGGCAAGGTGGTCTTGCCGTCCTCGAGCGCCAGGAGCGCATGTTGGTCAGGACGGCTCCAGCCGACAGTGGAATTGGAGGTGCCGAAGTCGACGCCGCAGGCGGTGGAAATCATGGGAATTCGGGCGCTTAGAGCAAAACGGCGCACAAGTGTACCCGCTCTCGCTCCGGCCCCAAATTCCGTCGCCTATTGCTGCTGGCGGCGCTGCTCCAGCTCGCGCAGGCATTGCTCCACGCCGGCCTGCATCTGCACGTTGGACACGGCCGCACGGTCCGACACCCGGCGGCAGCGCTGGTACTCGGCCTGGCTTTGCGGCGTGTCGCGGATCTCGGGGGGTGGGGGGGCCTCGGGCGTCACCGTCATCCTCAGCGTCGACGGCGGCGACAGGCTGCCCTTGGCCGAGGGAAACTGCATTTCCTGCGCGGCGCCAGGCATGGCGTTCTGGGCCTGGGCGGCGCCCACTGCGCACAAGGCGGCAAGGAAGAATGCGGAAACGTGGTGTTTGTTCATGGCGACCTCTCTTGATAAGTCGACGCCGAGCCAGGGGCCAAGGCGTGCCGATTTATCGTATCCCCGGCGGCGCGCGGGCTTGGTGCCAAAGCGCTACACGGGGCGGGCCAGTTGTTTCCTGGGGTATCCGGCCTGACCGCTAGGACGCGCGCCGGGTTTTGCGCAACGGCTCCAGCAGCGACGACAACCCGTTGTGGTCCAGTTCGTGCATCAACGCCAGCAAGCGCCCCAGCTCGCCAGGCGGAAAGCCCTTGCGCGCGAACCACGCCAGATACGGCCCCGGCAGGTCGGCGATCAGCCTGCCCTTGTACTTGCCAAACGGCATGTCGCGCGTCACCAGCAGGGACAGCAATTCGGGATCCATCACATTCATCAGCGCGCGCCACCCGCAAACAGCTCGGCGGACGGCACGGCGGAGATCTTCACGCCAAAGCTGGAAATGGCCGGCAGCGTGGCATTGTGATGCGCCCGGATTTGCCCGCCGTCCGCATGCGGCTTGTCATGCGTGGTGTGCGCATCGGCCGCCAGCGTGACCGCCAGGCCCAGCCCCGCCGCACGCCGCACGGTCGTGTCCACGCAGAACTCGGTGGCGTATCCGCATACCACGAGATGCGTGACGCCACGGTCAGCCAGCACCTGCGCCAAATCGGTGCGGAGAAACGAATCCGGCGTTGTCTTGCGGACCCGGCTGTCGTTCGCGGCCGGAGCAAGGCGCGTATCCAGATCCCATCCGGGCTCGCCGTGCGCCAGATCGGACCCGGGGCTTTCGTGCTGGACATAGATGACCGGCGCACCGGCGGCACGGGCGCGCTCGGCCAGCGCGTTGATGCGGGCCAGCACCTGCGCGGCCTCGAACGGCGGCGGCGAGGTTTCGAACAACGCGCGTTGTACGTCGATCACGATCAGGGCGGATGTCATGGAATGGCGTCAGGGGGTTGGCTGAATCACAATGCGCGGCTCGCACCGTACCGGAAAATTCACCGAATTGGCAATGAAGCAGAAATGGTGCGCGCGCTCGTGCAGCTGTTCCGCCAGCGCGGCATTGTCGCCGGCGCCAATGGTGACGTGGGGCCGCAGTGTCACCGAAGCAAATGCGCCACCCCGTTCGCGGTCTTCAACCATGACGCCGTCGGCCTCATCCCGATAGGCCTGCACGGTCACGCCTTCGACCGCGCACAGGTGCAGATACCAGAGCTTGTGGCAGGCCGACAGCGAGGCCACCAGCATGTCTTCGGGATTCCAGCGGGCAGCATCGCCACGAAACGCGGGGTCCGACGATCCCGGCACGTCGGGCTTACCCGCGGCCTGAATGACGTGATCGCGGGAATAGGCCGCGTAACCGGCCGTGCCGGCGCCGGTATTGCCGGTCCATTCGACGGTGACGCGGTAATGGTGTTCGCCTTTCATGCCTTGGGTCCTGTAGCCGGGTTGTCTTGTTGCCTGGTTGCCATGTCGTCGCGCCGGCCGACCAATGCCGCCTCACGCGCAAGGAAGGCCGAGCTTAGCGCACGCCCAGCCCCGCCGGTTGGACGTTTATGACACGCATTGGTCTTACATCCCGTTTCAGCATGGGCCAGTTACTGTCCGTATCGTGAAGACGCGTCTGGCCATCTGTCCGTCTGCCCGTCAATTAGCCAGTCCGTCACACAGGAGCTCGCCATGATGATGAAAACCACCCTGACCTGCACCCTGAGTCTTGCGCTGCTCGCCGGCTGCGCCCCGTCAAAGCCCATCACCGCCCGCTCCGTGCCGGTGGACCACCACACCTCCCGCGACTCCCTCGACTGGCCCGGCAGCTACGAAGGCACCCTGCCCTGCGCCGACTGCCCCGGCATCCGCGCTCGCCTGACGCTGATGAAGGATGGCCGCTACGAAAAGCTGACGCAGTACCTGGACCGCCAGCCGCAGCCCGAGATCGTGTCGGGCACCTTCAGCTGGGAGTCCGACGGCAGCACGATCCGGCTGGATGCCGCGGGCGATAGCCAGCGTTACTTTGTCGGCGAGAACCAGGTAACGATGCTCTACCGCGACGGCACGCGTCCCACCGGCCCGCTCGCGGCGCATTACGTGCTGCGCCGCGTGCAATAAGCCATCGCGCCGCCGCCGGCTTTAGGGCTATCCTCTGGCATCAACCGCGCCCGGCGGCGCGCCTCATCCAGCAAGGAAGCCATGAAGACCGATCACGAAATGCTGTCTGCCTTCGCCCCGACGGGCGTGCTGCGCGCGTCCATCAACCTGGGCAATCCCATCCTCGCCAACACCGATCCCGCCACCGGCCAGCCCGGCGGCGTGTCGGTGGACCTGGCCACCGAACTCGCGCGCCGGCTCGACGTGAAGCTGGAACTCGTGGTCTTCAAATCCGCCGGTGAATCCGTCAACGCCGTCGCCGCCGAACAGGCCGACGTGGGCTTTTTCGCGATCGACCCGCTGCGTGGCGAGCAGATCGCCTTCACCGCGCCGTATGTCGTCATCGAAGGCGCCTATCTGGTGCGCCAGGACTCGCCCATCGCCCGCATGGACGAGGTCGACCGCCCCGGCCAGCGCGTCGTGGTCGGCAAGGGCAGCGCCTATGACTTGTACCTGACCCGAGAACTCAAGCAGGCCGAGATTTTCCGCGCCCCCACCTCGCCCGCCGTCGTCGACACCTTCGTGCAGGAAAACATGGAGGTCGCCGCGGGCGTCAAGCAACAGCTCGAAGCCGACGCGCAGCGTCTGGGCGGATTGCGCCTATTGGACGGACACTTCATGCTGATCCGCCAGGCGATGGGCGTGCCCAAAAGCCGAGGCGACAAGGCCAGCGCGTACCTGTCCGCCTACGTCGAGGCCATGAAGAAATCCGGCTTCGTCGCCGAGGCGCTGACGCGCCACAAGATCCAGGGCGCCGCCGTGGCGCCGCTGGAAGCGGCGGCGCAGGCATAGGCGCCGAAACACCGCGCGGCCGGGCGTCATCAAACAGCGGCCCGGCCGGCAGCGATCGGGCTAGTGGCTGATCATCCAGGGCCTTGCGCCCGCGAATGACTTTGCGCCGTCTCCCGACGTGCGCGTTCGGCCCCGCGAGCGCGCACTGCCGCAGCACCCGCAGTTCATCCCATGCCCCGCGCGCGTGCTGCGCGGCTCATTGGCGCTGCGCTCGTTCGCCGCGTGCGCCCGGTTCATGGCCGACGACAGTGCCGACACCGCCGGCGCACCGCCCACGATGCGGCCCGACTGCGCCCCGCACTGCGGGCAATCGGCCGGATCCCGCCATTGCGCCAACGGCCGCAACTCGGAAAATTCCCCGCAATCCGCGCATGCATAGTCATACATCGGCATCTTCGCCTCCTAAAGATCGCGCGACAGCGGCATGTCGACGTCGCCCTTGATGTGCTTGACGGGCCCGCTCGCGGACGGCTGGATATCGAAGTCGAAGATCTCGGTGGGCAACCAGAGCGTGGCGCACGAATTAGGAATGTCGACCACGCCGCTGATATGCCCCTGCACTGGCGCGCACCCCAGCAGCGAATAAGCCTGCGCGCCCGAATAGCCGAACTTCTTCAGGTATTCGATGGCGTTCAGGCAGGCCTGCCGATAGGCCACATTCACGTCCAGATAATGCTGCTTGCCGGCTTCGTCGACAGAAATACCCTCGAAAATCAGAAAGTCCTTATAGGCCGGCGTGATCGGACTGGGCTTGAAGATCGGATTGCGGATCGCATACTTGTCCATGCCGCCCTTGATCAGCGACACGCGCATGTGCACCCAACCGGCCATCTCGATTGCGCCGCAAAACGTGATCTCGCCGTCGCCCTGCGAAAAATGCAGATCGCCAACCGACAACCCGCCGCCCTGCACATACACCGGAAAAAACACCCGCGCCCCGCGCGAGAGATCCTTGATGTCGCAATTGCCGCCATGCTCGCGCGGCGGAACCGTGCGCGCCCCCTCGCCCGCCGCACGATCGCGGTCGGCGCCCTGCAACGCCCCCATGTGCGCGGTCTTGGGCGCGGGCGGATTGGCCAGCGGCGGCACGCGATCCGGATTCGTATCGATCAGCGCCTGCTCGCGCCGGTTCCATTCGTCCAGCAGCTTCCTGTCCGGCAGGCAGCCGATCAGCCCCGGATGGATCAACCCCGCGAAATTGACGCCGGGAATGTGCCGCGACGACGTAAACATGCCGTGAAAATCCCAAATGGATTTCTGCGCGTGCGGAAAATGATCGGTCAGAAAGCCGCCGCCATTGTTGCGGCTGAAAAATCCGTTGAACCCCCACAGGCTGTCCGGCTTGGCGCCGATATCCAGCAGGTCCACCACCAACAGATCACCCGGCTCCGCACCTTCCACCCCTACCGGTCCGGACAGAAAATGCACGGTCGACAAATCCACGTCCCGCACGTCGTCGGCGCTGTCGTCATTCTTGATCGCGCCGCCCGTCCAGTCATAGGTTTCCAAAATGAAATCGTCGCCGGGCTTCACCCACACCGCCATCGGAATATCCGGATGCCAGCGGTTGTGGATCTGCTTGTTTTCGTAGGGGGATTGCTCCAGATCGACACTGATAAGCGTATTGGTCATTCTCTTTCATCTCCGTCGTAAAGCGTTGATAAAACAGAAGGGGTGACCGTTGGCTGTCTAAAAAGAAGCGCGAAACAAGGCTTCGAAAGCCATTGATCTGTCAGGGACGGTAGGACAGTTTTAGACAGCGGTAAACTGGCTTTTTGCACAGTGACTGATGCCTGTGCCGCAACTGCATTGCGCAGCGCGCCGAGTATTACGCCGTAGGCAGGGTCCCATACGCGCAACGCGTCGTATGGGACTCGCCGATCTCGCTTCAGCCCTGCAGAAGAATCCCCAGCCGGCTATTCCAAGTGTCGCCATAACCCTTGCCAGCAACAGGAATGCGGATCAATGGCCGCTTCAGGTCGTTGGTGGAAAAGTCGAAATGCACGTTCAGGAACGACAGGTTTCCGCTGCCCGACTTTCGGTCCATTTGAGTTGCCACTTGCGGATGTATGAAAAGTCCAGGACTTCGCCCGGGTCCTTCGCGCCATCCACCATGCACAGTTTCTGGCTTTGCGGGTCGAACGCGATGACGACCTTCTTGTCCTTGTCGCTCAGAATCAATTCGCTGTCGACACTGTCTTCCGGAAACGCCGTGCCCAACCGCTGATTGTGTTCGCGAAACTTCGCCAACAACGCCTTGTGGCGCTTCTGCTGGCGATGCACAGCCCAGGCGATCACCGCAACGATCGTCAGGACAATGGAAATGATATTGAACATGGTGCTGGCCCCCTGATGGCCGATAAACGCTGTAATGGCGTTAACGGCCGCAAGGGCGGGAAACTTTAACCAGCAGTTATGATGCAAGCCATTCATCGCGCTCCACGAAGGTTCTCCCGCATGGCCGTCTTGCACCGCCCGTCCCTCGCCGCTCTTCTCATCATCGCCGCGTGCGCCAGCGCGCCCGCAATTGCCGACGACGGCTGTGTCGCGCGCGTCGATGCAGAGCTGGTACGCATCAAACAGGCGCAGGACGCCCAACGCACGCGCGAGGCCGCCAATAACCTGGAACTGAATCGAGAGCTATGCCAGGGCCGCCTGGACCTGCTGGACGCGCGCTTTGCCTTGAGCGACGACTTCGAGGCGTGCCGCCGCAATGGCGTGCAGTTTTCGGATCAGGTCACGCGCACACTGACGGGCGCGTCCGACGATCTCACCGGCATGAAGGCCTCGTGGATCCGGACCTGCGGCCTGCAAATGAAGGACTGAGAGGGCCGCCTTCAAGTCAGATATTTCAATTGCAGCCGCTAGAGCGGCCGCAATCTAGGTCAACAACGGCGTCGTTCTTATGCCGCCTGCTTCTGACCATCGCGCGGGGAGAAAATCGCGCGGCTGGGGTCAAAGCCGTAAAGATGCTCGTATGCCGGCGCGTCTGCCGCCAGCGCGAGCACCGACTCCAGAATGAAATCCGCCTTCGCGTCCGACAGCAGCGCGCTGAAGTTCAACCGCACAAAGCCCGGCTTCTCGATCTCGCGGCCGTCCAGAATGGCCTGCCGCATCTGCAACGACTGCGTCTCGTCGATATCCAGCAGACGGTGCACATAGGGCCCCGCGCAAGCGCATCCGCCGCGTGCCTGTATGCCGAAGCGATCGCTCAGCATGCGCGTCACCAGCTGCTGATGCACGAATCCGCCCTTGCCATCGCGCACCCGAAACGAAAAGATCGGCAGGCGGTTCGCCGTCAGCGAACCCAGCAGTTCCAGACGCTCCGCACCCTTCCAGGCCGCAAGCGCGCGCTGCACGAAGTGCGCATGGCGCTCCTGCATGAATGCCGCCCCCAACGCTTCCTTCACCAGCACCACCAGCGCGGCGCGGATGTCGCCCACCACGTTTGGCGTACCCGCCTCTTCGCGCGACTCCAGACTGCCGCTGTAATCATGGCCCACCGGCGACACAAACTTCACCGTGCCGCCGCCCGGCCAGGTCGGCGTCGTGTCCAGCACCGCATCGCGGCGCACGATCAGCACGCCCGAAGCTCCCGGGCCGCCGATGAACTTGTGCGGGGAAAACACGATGGCGTCGATCTGCGCATCGCTCGCGGGCGACATCAGGATAGGCAAGTACGGCGCGCCGCCCGCATAGTCCCACAGCATCTTCGCGCCGGCCGCCTTCACAACCCGCGTAATGCCGGCGACATCCGCCACGATGCCCGTCACGTTAGACGCCGCCGACAGCGCGCAGACGACCAACGCGTTTTCCGGCGCCTGCAGCGCCTGCGCCAACTGCGCCAGGTCCGGCCCGCCTTCCGGGCTTTCTGCCAGTTCGACGATCTCAGCGCCGCATTCGCGCCACGGCAGGATGTTCGAATGATGCTCGTACGGCCCGATGATGACCCGGACCTTGCGACCGGCAGCCACTGCCGCCTTCACGCCGAACAGATTCACGAGCCGGTTGATACCCGCCGTCGCGCCCGACCCCGAGAAAATCACCGCATGCTCATCGCCGGCGCCACAACAACGCCCGATGGCAGCGCGCGCCTCGCGCCGCAGCCGCGTAATAAAGCCGCCGCAAAACGACGCCTCGGTGTGCGAATTGGCGTAATACGGCAGCACCTGTTCAAGCACAAAGCGCTCCACCTGCATCAGCGCCCTGCCCGACGCGACGTAATCCGCATAGACCAGAGGCTTGGAACCGAAAGGCCCGTCAATGCAGGCGTCCTTGCCGATAAGCCCATCGGCAAGCGCCGCCGCGATATCGGAAGTCTTCAGGCTGTCTTGAAACTGCTGCAACGGCGAAGCCGAGACGCGGACGGGCGCCTCGGCGAAAGGCATATTCATGGCGAAAGGGATCCGAAAAGTACGCAAATATCATACGATGGATGCCTTGATGAAACATCACCGTTTTTTTTGTCATAAGCTCATGAAAACGGGTCATATGATCGAATCCATGGAAAAAATCGACAAGCTTGATCTGAGTATCATCTCTTGCCTGCAAAAAGACGGCGCGCTGTCGCAGCGCGAGCTTGCCGATAGGGTCGGCCTGTCGCAGAACGCATGCTGGCGCAGGCTTCAACGATTGAACGCCTGCGGCATCATCCGCGGCACTCGCGCCGAAGTCAGTCTGGTCGCACTGGGCCTGGACCTTACCGTCTTCGTCATGATCCGCACCAGTCACCATGCCAAGGCCTGGGCCGACGGGTTCCGGCAGCACGTTGAGCGTCTGCCGGAGGTCACAGAGTTCTATCGCATCGGCGGCGATTGGGACTACCTGATCAAGGTTGTCTGCCGCGGCATGGTGGGATACGACCGGTTCTATCAGAAGCTGATCACGGATTTTGAGCTGTCCACCGTGACGGGGTTCTTCAGCATGGAAGCGATCATTGAGAACCGGCCGCCGGATCTGCGGATGCTGGAAGATTGAGGACGCTGCGCGGTAGAAGCGATGGCGCTGTCGTCGGCTGCGCGCCGAAAAGGCGGCGCGGTGTAATGGTTGCCCGTCACTTATCGATAATCGCGTCGTGTTTCGGGCGCCGGCAGCCCGCTGGAGGCAATCACGTGGTCCAGTCATCGGCCGCCATTTGAAATACACTGCGCACGATGCGCCCCGGAACTTTCCCGCGGCGCGTTGTTCGAATTCACCTCATTCCCACATCGCGGAGACCCGTCCGGCCATGACCCTCTAAGCCCTCCCCCAGATCACCGCTTGCGCTGCGCGCAACGCGTCTTATCGATTCCGGAGAGCTTCACATGGCCCAGACTTCCCGCGCGCCCGCACCGGCGCATCCCCAGCCGCAATCCACGGCGCCTTTCCTCAGCTTGCGTCACGTCAGCCATGCGCTGCCGGATGGACGCATCCTGCTCCACGACGTCAGCCACGACTTTGACGGCAGCACCCGCCATGGCCTTATCGGCCGCAACGGTGCGGGCAAGTCCGTGCTGCTGCGCCTGGCGTACGGTGACCTGACCACGCAAACCGGCCGCATCGTCCGCCACGGCAGCATCGCCTACGTGCCTCAAGAACAACCGCAAAGCGCCGGCGCCACGTTGGCCGACATCGCCGGCATTGCGCCGATTTTGCGGGCCTTGTCCCACGTCGAAGCCGGCAGCACTCGCCAGTCAGACTTCGATCTGGCCGACGGCCATTGGCGCATTCGCGACGATTGGACTCGCATGCTCGCCGACGCCGGATTACCCACGTGGCAGCCCGACCATCCTGCCTCAATCGCCAGTGGCGGCGAACTCACGCGCGTTGCACTCGCCGGCGCGCTGATGCAGAACCCCGACGCCCTGCTGCTGGACGAACCCAGCAATCACCTGGACGCAGGCGCCCGCCGCTGGCTCATGGATCAGATTGCGGCCTGGCGCGGCGGTCTGGTGGTCGTCAGCCATGACAGATCCCTGCTCGATGCGATGTCGAGCATCGTCGAATTGGATCGGGGCACCCTCAAAGCCCATGCTGGCAACTACACCGCCTACCGCGTCAATCGGGACCGCCTGAACGCCGCGCACGAAGCGTCCCTGGCACACGCCCGCAACGAACGCACCACCACCCTGCGCGCACTGCGCCAACAGCACGACGCTCAACAACAACGCAACGCTCGCGATGACCGCAAGGCTCGGGATGCAAACCAGGCGCCGATCCTGCTGGGTATGAAGAAGGCGAATGCCCAAGCCCATGCGGGCCGTGAGAACGTGCGGCGGCAGGACACCGTTGCCGCATTGGACGACGCAGTAAGGCAGGCCGCCGCACAGGTCGATCAATCGGCCGGCATCGCGCTGGCCCTGCCCGAAACTGCGGTGCCGCAGGGTCGCCGCGTTCTGCATCTGGAAAATGCCAAACCGCCGTTTCCAGAAGACGGGTGTGCGCTGACGATGACGCTGTCGGGCCCGTTCCGCTTGGCCATTCGCGGGCCGAACGGCTGTGGCAAGAGTACGTTGCTGTCGATGCTGGCCGGAGAGTTGGTTCCGCGCGAAGGCGTATGCGACGTCCGGGTGCCGACCGCCATGCTGGATCAGCAGGCGTCCGTCATTCCGGAAGATAAATCCCTGCTGGAGACGCTGCATACGCTGGGCGCCACGTTATCGGAAGGCGAACTCCGCAGTCGGCTGGCATTGCTGGGCCTGGGGCCAGAGCAGGTCAATGCGCCCGCCGGGACATTGAGCGGCGGGGAGCGCCTTAAGGCGGCGCTGGCGTGCGCGTTGTGGCGGAAAACGCCTGCGCAGTTGCTACTGCTGGATGAGCCGACGAATCATCTGGATATTGAGTCGGCGGAGGCGATGGAGGAGGCGCTGCGAGCGTATCCCGGGGCGATGGTGGTGGTGTCGCATGATGAGGCGTTTCTGGAGGGGATTGCGCCTACGCATGAGATGGTTTGGGAGATCCAAGGCTGGCGGGTGACTGCGGGATGACGCATTGGCCGATGACGGATCCGTTAGAACAGACGCCACACCCTCAATTGGAAGTGGAACGATTCAGCTACTACGAGTGGTACGAAACGAATTGCTCAGGCGAGAGCGTATGAAACGAGGGCGCCTTGTGCGACTTCCTTTGCAGAACGTTTGACTACAGATCTGGTTTATCGGGATCGCCCACACCGACGTCTTTGACCGCCCTACGATTCTTCAACCATCCGGCTGGATAGGGAGGAGGCTCGAACGGCTTAATACCCAACTGATGCGCCCGAGCGGCAAATCCCCCTATCCCGCCCACCGCAAACCCGAACATGTGCAGCCAGCCTGTGTGCCATACATTCAAATCGAGAAAAATGACACCGACACCAGCAGTCACAAAGACAAAACGGAAAAATGGCTTGAAACTACCATCTCTGATCAATATTGACTTCAACAGCCAAGTCGAAATCCTTTAACTAGTCTGCCAACTTTCGTAAATACGGGGCGAGATGAAGATATTGATTGGATGCATATAGCCAGAATAGGATCGACCATCGCGACGCTCCGCTTTCGAAAAAAGTGAGAGAGCACCTCATTCGCAAAAGACGGCTCGGAACAAGTAGTTCGACGACTTCGATTAATCCTGCTTTACCTGAGACGGGGAAATTTCAGGATACTTCATCGACAATTCCGTGAACGGCGGTTCCCGAAAAACCGTGTGGTCACGCTCGCGCGCATCTGGTTCGGACGCTCTGATCAACGAGCGAACTTTGTCGACATCCGCCCGCGCCATTTCGGCCTGCTCCATCCGGTCATAAGCGAGACCACGATAGGCATATGCCCATACATAATCCGGTTGGTATCTCATGCCCTCAGAAAACGCTTCTGCGGCACTCGACCAGTGCTGCACCGCGATGAGCGCGCGTCCGAGATGGTAGTAACTCGGCATGCCAGGGGTAGTGCCCTTTCCTCTAAGACCCATGTTGTTTTGGAGCATTGTCCGAAGCAACTCGACCGCCCGTTCAGGTTGTCCATCCTCCCGATAATCGCTGGCAAGTGAGATGATGTCCCAGCCTGTGCGTGGAGGCACCAAGCGCAGTGATTCCTTACGGTCTGCGATGGCTCGGGTGTAGTCCTTCTTTTGCGCGTGGGCAACGGCACGCATTTGCAGCGACTTTGCCCGAAACTCTGTCGGCGCGTCGGGCCAGCCTGAAAGACAATTGGACAGCAGCTGAATAGCGTGGTCCGGATCCTCGAATCCTTCACTGTCCTTGGTCAGTTTCATGTTGCTTGTTTGCATGCACGTGCGAGCGAGGCTAGTCGGTGAGCGTTCCGCTAGAGCCACCCTTGGCGTGACGGCGCCTACCGAAAATAGAGCCAATGGGAAAACCAAAGTTGCTAAGTTCAGGAGCTTCATTCTGGATACTCTGCGTTCGTCAGGTCGGGACGCAGGACCTGGAGCAGCGCTGGCGTCACCGAACCCTGGAGCGTGCAAAAGACGTTGGTTTGGTTGTCGGCACCACTCTCAAGGAAAAGTACGCGCTCGACGCTTCCATTTGCAGTCACCGTACCAGTCCCAGCGTTACTCGGCCGCCATGAATCCACCGGATCGCCAATCCCGCGAATTTCAGCACGAGCCCAGGTATTTCCCGCATCGACGAGCTTTTCCGAAGTGGACAACATGCCATTGATTTTCTTGGCCACGGCGTTGAGGCTACCTTCCGCACGGAATCCCCAGAATAGGAAACCGCCGAAATTGAAATCATAGGAAACTTCGTCGTGCCAGGCGATAAAACGCAGCCCGTCAATGACGACTGGCTCGCTAAACACCTGATCCCGCCCCTTTTCCGCAAGCGGGTTTTCCACCGCGATGGTCGCCGCCTTGCCGCGCTTTTTTACCTCCAACCCAGTTCCTAACAGATTTGAATTTTCCTTTAGCGCATTAAACAACGAAGCATCGCACTTCGCGAACAAACGGAGCGCCTCGATTGGCGACGCATGGGAACCACTTGCCGCAGAAGTTGAATCGGTAGTAAACAGAAGAATCGAGGCGAGCAGTGTCGGTACAAGTCTGAACATTGTGTTTATCTTTAAAATTAATGATTTAAGTGGTTCTGCATTACGAGGCTACTAGCTTCCCATCGTCGCCAACCCAAATTAACCCCGGCAGTTCGTAAAAATAGCGGAACTGGTGCCGTGAATAAATCCAGCGTCGACGGACTCGCATTTCCCGCCGCCGCTTGCCGCCCCTTGCCGCCCGCCCAAAACCACTCCCGACCCGTTTCGGGCGGCACCTTCGAGATTGTGTTTACCTTGAAGTGGAGCGCCTTGGATGCATTCTCGATGCGATACGGAAAGTAGTGACGTTACGAGTTTCCTCCCATGGGCAAAGGTGTCCGATTTACCGTCACGCTTTCGCACGCTTTAAATCTCGAGATGGCGATAGGCTAGGTGCGGACCACGCCATCTGCAGTCACAAACTCCCGTAGAACTGCATTGGGATGCTGCTAGCGCGTCTCATAGTCTTTTCCCGCCTCGAAAACCGCAGTGATGCCATCGCTGAACTCAAGGGTATGCATGGACACGCCGATTTCATCGGGACTGCTCCACCCACCGCCATAGGCATAGATATCAACGGTATTTCAGCCATAACGGGGTACTCCGAAGTACTTTTCGTCAATATCGGGAATGGGCATGCCGTTGACGGTATTGCTGAAGCCTCGAACAAGCGGATCCTTAGCCGCAATTTCTGCGGGCACCGCTGCCGCGGGACCTAACTTAATTCGTCCACGTCACCTCAAAATCGTCTAGCTGGGCTTGAAGTCCAGCCTCATGTTCGAACCAGTAATCGGAGCCCTCCGCATATCCTTTCTTCAGATAAATTAATACCCACCAGTATCACCACACCGGTCATCAGCTATAGAAATCTCCCAGCCAAAATATTCGCCAGACACAATAAAACCATTCCGAACGATATCGGAATTCACATCCTACTCCGCATAGGAAAATTGGATGCAACAAACCAATTCCCCGATTAGAGGCTCTTTAACTTGAAGAATTAACATAAAGAGCTTCTTGATCCTTGAAACTCAAAGCTACGCGCTTACAAGCCCGAAGGCGCCTGGGTCGAAGCCAAACGGCCATATCGTTTCCGAATCGTATATTGCATCCTCCCAATCCACACTTGTCGAATTCAGGACATCTAAATTCGCCCCTTTTACAATAGCCCCTTTAAAACTGCAGAAGCGAACATCTGCATTTGAAAGATCTGCCCCTGTCAGATCAGCGGAAGTGAAATCAGCCCCAACCAGCACAGCGCCTTGTAACTCACAATCTTTCAAGTTGGCGCCCCTAAAGTACGCATTAATCAATTGAGCCCCTCGAAATTTTGCGCGGGAAAGGTCTGCACCCACAAATGCAGCATTTCTCAGTAACCCATTGGAAAAGTTGCAATCATTAAGAACCTTTCCGTCAAAAATTATTCTATGAAACTTTCTTCCTTCGAAATTCGCGCCCACCAAAGTATCGAGGTCTAATTCCAATACCTCACCGGTCTGATACATAAGGATAATAATTCATTTCCCCAATCGGTATAATCGACTTTTATCTGGGATACCAACTTAACGTTCCCTTTCATCGAGCTAGGCAGAACGCCCGCTGTCACCTGCACATCGCGCCCTAAAAGACGGGACGCGATATATCTGTGATTACCATCAACAATTACATCACCATCCATTTTAATCGATGGAGGATTTTCTCCCGCTAACAAACGATCAACGTAACGCTGAATCGCTGGCAAAGAAACTGCCCCCTGCGCTCCCAGCGCTAAGTCACAACGCAGCGCCTCTTCGACCATTTCAGGTGTAACTTCCGCACCAGAACTAACGTACGGTTTATCCGGCCTTTGCCCGTTCCCTTAATTAAATACTACCGTGGGGGACCCAGGGGTTGAAATGGGGGAAGTTGTCGTGGTCCCGCCGATCGGTCCATTATTCTCTTGCCCCGGCACCCCGTCAACGGTGGGTACCTGCCCAGGTTGACCAGGCAACGGGGTATCCAGAATTACCTTTTGCCCCATCAAAACTTTAAAACCTACTTCCTCAAAGTCGACTTAGCTATATTCCCGTCGAGAGTATATGAAACCACTGAGCGCTTCTAACTTTCCCTTGGAACCATCCGCATACATGCACTGGATATCAATTTTATTGATATCCTGTTTTTTCCCTCCCATTGCATCTAGATTTGTAGCTACAACCTCAATGCTCTCAAAATCATAGTCTATTGGCTGGCGATCAAGATAATATCGAATCAATACGAAACCGCCCTCATGATACCCGACGGCGATAGCTCTAATATTAGGATAAATTTCGCCAAGTAGCGCAATCCGAAAACACGCTATGAGCCAATCGGGTAATTGCGCACTAAACAGCATCTTAATTCCTCGCATCTGGAACAATGTGTGCACCATTTTTTCCATAGTGAATCTGACCTCTGGTAACAGACTGCCCTGTTCGTCCATCAACCCCAATGGGCCTTCCAAAATCAACAATTGGGTTGCCACGAGATCCGGCTCCAACAACGGGATATTTACCACTGTGGACTCCAGCTAAAAGCTCAGCCGGATCAACACCTTGATTAAAATAACTACGCCCCTCCTCAAAATTATTGTGGCCTTTGATATGTTTTCCCTGCTGCCCCATATGAATATTTATCGGAAGATCGCTAGGAACTGGGAGTTTACCTGTACCCTTAACCATCCCAGCAACCGCGCTACCCACCAGCATAGCCCTCTCGGCCACCTCCGGACTCACGCCATATCGCTTTTGGAGATCAACGGCAATTTCGGTGTGAATAACTATGCTAGCTGCTTCGGCGTTCTGCATGAAATAAACGCCCAAGTCATCCTTGAGAGCATCAGGAAGATCCATGCCGAGCAATTTGTCTAGCTGCTTTCGGTACTCGGTAGACTGCTCAACAAACTCGCCAAAACGTTCCCTGCAGGCGGTCGGATCGTCGGCACATACAGCGATCATGACTTCCCGAGTCTCCATGCTGAGCTCGCGAAACTTTTGCCGTACCTGATCACAATTGCCGATCGCTTCGCAGACAGATGCTTGTGCTTCAAATAGCTTAAGCTGGGACAGAGTTAGAGCGTTATTCGTCAACTCAGTCACCGCAGCAATAGTGCTCGTGGAGGGGTCCACAGAAATTGCTTCGGACATACCAGCCACAACACTGGCAATCAAGTTTCCCCGTGCTTCTCGTTCCTCCGACGACAGGTCATCTCCCGTAGCCATGCTTATCAGTTTGGCAAGCACTGAACTTGCCGCAGCCCCCATGGCACCAGCGGCACAATTTCCGCTGCTTGCCGAGGCTCCCGCGCACGCCACAACTCCATGCAGAAGGGCACGCGCCGCATCCGAATCTGTCCCAGAGCCCATGGAATCGGCGAGCTTCTTCACCTGCGACACGCCCAAACTCTGGAGATAATTCACAGCCGCCGCTTGCACAAAGCCAGCACCGCTACCTGTCACATTTCCGCTTGCCGCCGCCGAGATCGCGCTCACAATGCGGCGATAGGTACCAGACGGCCCCCACTCTCCATTAAGCTTGTCCGCCGCCACAGCAGCCTGATCCCGCTCAGCCTGTGACAGCGTCTGATCCTTTGCCCTCGCCTTCAGCGCGTCAATTTCAGCCGCCCGATTCGCCAGGAACTGCCCAACCTGCCGGCTGGCTTCCCCAACGATCTCAAACCCCGCCCGAATCTCCTTCTCATCAAATATCGGATCCAGACTGTTCAACGTGTCCTTGGTGTCTCGGTTCAACCCCGCGATCACTTCGGCCACCGTCTGCCCCGTCAGCGCTTTCTGCCCAGCTTCGTCTCGGATGACAATCGTGCCGCCGCTGATGCCGCTGAGCGTGGTGGAACTAGCTTCTCCGCTGGCTCCCGCCACCACCGGCACACCCATGCTCACGCCGTTCGAACTGGGCAAGTTTGAATTCGGCGTGGCCTTGGTTCCGCCAGCGACCTCGCTCTTGCCATCGGTGCCGATGTTGCTCTTGTCTTTGCCACCTTCCTTGCCGCCGCCAAAGCTCACGCCGCCGCCCAGCTGAATGGACTGGCCTTCGTAGCTGGCGCGGTTTTCAACATCGCGGCTGGTGAGGGTGCCGGTGATCAGGACGTTCTTGCCATCGGCAACCGCTTTGTCGCTGCTGGCAATGACGCCACCAATCAGGCCGGTATTCTTGGCGACATCGAGCTGGAAGCCGCCGTCGCCCGCCCACAGACCTGACTGCTCCGTGACGCTGGCGTATTCGCTGTTGATCTTGGTGTTGCCATAGTTGCCACTGACCGAGCTGGCGCCGTAGCAGATGGGAGGGATGCACAGGCTTACCTGCACGCCCACGCTGCGGTCGCGCGCCGTGTAGTTGCTGATGTCCTGCAAGCTTTCGATAACGAGGTCACCGCCCACCGTGGCCAGAATCCGGTCGCCGGTCGCTTGCGCGCCGCGCAGAACCGTGTCGCCGCCGGAGTTCATGGTCAGTACGTTGCCGGCCTGCACGTGCGTGTTGTTCCACGTCACATCCTCGCCATTGCTCTTGTTCTTGCTGCCACCCGCGCCCAGGTTGATGCTGACGCCGTTCTGGGTTCCTCCGATCGAAAAGCCCACACCAATGCTGGCGCTGCTGCTTTTGCCGTCGGTCTTTTGGCTGGCGGTGTTCTGTTGAGCGGTAAGCAGGATGTCGCCTTGCGCATCCAGCACAATGTTGCGGCCCGCGGCAAGGTCAGATCCGGACACGATGATGTCGGACTGATCGCCCTTGCCCCCAGCAATGATGGTCAGGTCGCGGCCGGCAGAGACGGCAGCGCCGCTTGCGGTGCTGCTTTGGCCGCTGCTGGTCTGGCTGGCGCTGCTGGCACCGAAGTCGACGTTGATGTTGATCCCGCCGACCTTGGCGGGATCTTTCGCCACCGCGTCATAGGCATTCTTGGCGGCCAAACCGGCCGCCACGGCTGCGATGGCCTGCAGGCGGCCATTGTTGGTCTCCTGGGCCGCCTCGCGCATGCGGTTGGTGCTTTGCACGGCGCTGACAACAGGGTTGCTAGCGCTGATCGTTACGCCGATCTGGCTGGTCTCCTGGAACTGGCGATAGACGCTGGTGTCGTAACTGCCTTCGATAGCGACTGACTGGCCGGCCATGAGGAGGTCGCGGCCTGCACGGATATCGCTTCCACGCACCAGTACGTCTTCCATAGCGACAATCGAGACATCCCCCAGATGGCTGGTGATGGTGCTGCCGGCTGCGCTCGGCGTGCTGCTGCGCTCATTCAGGCTGCCGCTACTGCTGCGTACCCCCACGGAAAAGCCGCTGCCCTCACGCCCCAGATCACCCACCGTCTTATTGCTGTAGCTGCTGCTGTGGTCGCGCGTCGCGCTGCCCGTGTCGATGACGATCGATCCGCGATTAGCCAAAAGACCCACGTTGTTAATGGCGTCAATGGCGGATCCGGCGATGCGTATGTCGCCGTCACGGCTGTTCAGGTGGACTGTGTTGCCCGTGACGAGCGACGACGTTTGCCACGTGCCTGAAGACAGCTCATCGGATTGCGCCGATTGACTGCCGTAGGGGAACATCTTGACGCCGCTGGCGTTGGGACCACCGTCAACAGCCCGACCGATGTCTCCCAGGCTCATGCTTCCAAACGAGAAGCTGGTGCTCTTACTGGACTCTTCGCTGGTCTGGGTCTGGCGGTTGTCTGAGCCAACAACGGCGATGTCGCGTTGGGCATCGAGTACGACACCGCCCTGGGCGCGCAGGCTAGACCCGGAGATCACGACGTCGCCATCCTGCGCTCGTCCGGAGGCGTCGCGTACGCCGCTGCCGGTGGCGCGCACCACGATGTCGCCCGCGGCGCTCAACGACGAGCCGCTGCTGACCTGGCTATGCGAGTCGAATGATCCACTGCTCTTGCTGCTGCTGTACGAGAACGACACGCCGGGCGTCGTGGCCCCGCTGTGAGCAAGCTCATGACCTTTGGATTTGACGGACCCGGCATTGGACAGATTCTTGACGGTGTCCATCACCGTCCCAACTACGGCCACGCCAAAGCCGCTTTCCTTGAGGGAGTATTCGCTGTGGGTCGTCTCGACGTCACGCCCCGCGACGATGGCGACGTTTCCTCCCTGGATATCGATGTTGCCGGTGTTGCCCTTGGTGTCGCCTGCGGCCTTGCCCGCTACCACATCGCTGCCTGCGATCAGGACATCCCGCCCTCCGGTGATGATGACGTTGCCGCCCGTCGCGCCCAATAGACTCCGCGCGTCGCTTTGCGTCATCCCGTCCACGGTCTGCAGGGATTTGGCGTCACTGCTCTTGTACGAAATACCGAGTCCACCGGTTGAGAAGCCGCTTTTCTTTACCCGCTCGTAATGGCTCTCCCCATAGGTGTTCGTCCCAGCCGTTACCGACAGATCGCGGCCGGCGTCGACGACCAGGTCATTACTGGTGAGGACTTGCGAGGCATTAAGCGAAAAGTCCCTGCCCGCCTGAAACACCGCCGCGTCGCCGCTGAACGTTGATCCCTGCGCCTGTGTCCACGCCTGCGAATCTACCGTGTGTGTGCTCTTGCTGGAGAGAAAGCCCCGGGTCTTGTAATACATCTCATCACGTGCGGAGGCCGAGGCCTCTCCCGCACCGATGTTGATATCGCGGCCTGCGGCGACGGCCAACTGCTCACCCGCTGCGACGTCTGCCGCGCGCGCGTTCACGTCCCGCTCCGCGACCAACGTAAGATTTCCATCCGCCGCAATGGAAGAACCGACTTCCGAACTGGTGCTCAGGTCGTGCCGGTTCTTCTTGTTGCGGACGAGGGATTCACCATGGCTTTCCTGCAGCGTGGCCAGGTTGATGTCGCGGCCTGCCTGTAGGCGCGCGTCTTCCGTGACGGAGACTTGTGCGGCCGTCAGGTTAATGTCGCGGCCCGCTTGCATGCTGAGGTTACCGGCGTCCACGCGGGACACGCCGGAAACGAAGGAGCCCCAGGTGGCGCCATTATTTTCCGACCCAGAGGTGGAAGTGAGCGCGATGTCGCGGCCGGCTGACAATGCCACGTTGTCGCCCTTGATCAGCGACACCAGATTGATCAAGTCCTCGCGTGCAGCCAGATCAACGATGGCGCCCTGGATCAGGCCGCCAGCCTGGTTGACGATGTTGGCGGCGGTCATGACGGTGGCGTCGCGGGCGCCGATGGTGCCGCTGTTGGTGATGTCGCCGGCGGCGGCGAGTTTGACGTCGCGGCCGGCCATGAGGGTGCCGTCGCCCTTCAGATCGCCTTCGCGCACCAGGAGGTAAACCTGCGGGACCAGCACGGTCTCGGTGGTGCCGTCGGGCAGCGTTACGGTCTGTTCGACCAGCCAGACGAGGTCGGTGGTGAGCTGGCGTTGCTGGGCTTCGGTCAGTGTGGCGCCGAGTTTGAGGCCGTTATCCAAAGCGAATTGCGCGCCGTTGGCGAGCAGTTGCTTGTACTGGCTGTCGTTGTCGCCGAAGCCTTCGAGGAAGCGTTGGCCGGTGGTGGCCAGGATCTGGTCGGCGACGAGTTTTTGTTCGTAGAAGCCGTCGCCCAGGCGGCGGGGTTGACCGGACGGGGTCAGGAATTTGGCACCGGCGGGGATCAGAGCGTTCAGGCCGCCGGGGGTGTTGCCCAGGCCCGTTTTAATGGCGCCGGATGCGCCCGCGTTGCCGACGGGTGCGCCGGGCTGTTGCAGAAGACCGAACAGGTAATCGCTGGAGACGGACTCGCGATTGCCGATGAAGCGCGGGTCGGTGGCGACGACGTAGGGTGCGTCGGGCGTGCCATTGACGGCGAAGAGTTGGCTGTCGGGGATCGTGGCCGGGTTGGAGACGGTGCGCACGACGTTGCCGCCGGGCAAGCCGAGGCTGGCGATCAGGACCGGGCCGGTTGCGGTGGCGCCGTTGGCGCCGGGCGCCGCGCCGCTGAGTGAGACCGACGCATTTCCGCCGGAGGTGCCGACAGGCATCTCGATGGATTCGGCGGCAAGGGTGCGGTTGTAGTCCTCAATGTGTTCCTTGCGCTTTCTGCCGCTCGGCTGGGACAAGATGGCGCGGCCAACACGCGTCACCACGCGCTCGCCTCCCGCTCCGATGTTGTTGATGGCCGGCCCGCTTACAGACAGCGTGCCGCCAGCCGCAATCTGGCTCTTATCGTTGATAACGGTCCCGACGAGCGTCATGGCGCCGCCGGACAGGATCTTTCCAGGATCCGATGAGATGGTGCGGGTTTCGGTGACGGTTTCCTGGACGTCGTAGATCGTGAGGGTGTACCTCATGCGATTCTGGAAATCCAGATTGAACGCCGCTATACGAGCATCCAGCTCGTCGAACGGCACCTTATAAGCGTAGTGCGCTTCTTCGTAGGCCTGCCGGCGAACTCTTTCCGAGGCATTGCATGCGCCATCGTTCGCGCGACATGGAGGGTCTCGCGGCACCCACTGTGGCTCCGGGCCAACGGGCGGCGTCACACCGAAAACGGCCCAGACTCGCTCATTGGTACCGTACGGGTGTGTTACCGGCGGGTACACCCAATTGTCCCCAAACCGAGTTTCGGGCGTACAAAGTTCGATGTCATTCGTAATCGAACAAAGAATTCTGCGCGGTACCTCCGCCCGTGCGATGGGGCCCTCATCATCCGTAATGCCCGTGTACCAAGGCGCGTAATCGAAGGGAGGCCCGTATCGAGACGCGGGATAAGTGTCGGACGGAAGCAAGAACCCGTGCTGGGAGTCGTTTTCCAGAAGGTCGATGCCCTTTTCGCACCTTGGGCGGTCTTTGACGCAGAACCAGTTGGATTCCATGTCGTACATTTCCGTGGAGCCTGCAGGCGTCACGTACAGCTTCGGCACAGTCAACACCGGCACCACTTCGCTGGCGTAATTCGTGTTGATGTTCTGCAGCGAAGCCGCGGAAATCACGGCGTTGCCCGCCGCCTCGATCGTGGCCGATGCATTGACGAGCGACGCAGCCTGCCCGACAGCCTTGCCCGTCGCATCCAGCGCGCTGCCGATACGCAGATCCGCGCCGGCATAGATCAACCCATGCTCGCGGTTCACCAGCGAACTGGCGCCAATATTCAGATCACCACGTGACGCGATCACCGCGCCGCCTCCCGGCCCCGATCCATTGACCAGTTCCCCCGCGCGGATGGCGATGGTGTTGCCATAAATGCGGCCGAAGTTGTCTACGCGACCCGCGTTGATGTTGGTCGCGCCGCCGTCGATGAGGCCCGAGTTGATCAGGCCGTTGGTGACATTGATGGTGTTGTTGCGCCCGGCCAGCAGTTCGCCGCTGGCCTGGTTGTTGAGCGAGTTGGCCGTGATGGACAGGTCGCGCCCTGCACTGACGGTGGCGCTGTTGTCCATGTTGCCGCCCACCGACATCGTCAGGTCGCGACCCGCGGCGATGTCGCCGGTCTGGTTGAGCGAACCGGCGTAGGTGAACGAGAGATCCTGCGCGGATTGCAGCAGGCCCAGGCCTTGCAGCGCCTGGATCGTGACGGCAAGGCGTTCGCCCGCCAACACCTTGCCCTGGGCGTTTTTCAGCACCGCTGCCTTGACCGTCGCGTAACGCTGGGCGGCGATTTCGCCGCCGGTGTTGTCGAGTTCGCCGGTGTCGAGGGTCAGGTCCTGGCTGGCGCTGATGGAGCCGGCCTGGTTGTTGATGCCGCCGGCCACGATGGTGGCCGTTTTGGCGAGCACGCCTTTGGGCGGCGCTCCGGTTGCGGTCAGCGTGGCGCTGTTATCCAGGCTGGCGGCGTTCAGGGTCAGGGTGTCGTCGGCCTGGATCAGGCCGCCTTGATTGTTGACGGCGCCGGTGGCGACCAGTGTCACGTCCGAACCTGCCAGCGTGCCGCGGGCGTTGCCGACGCGCGCGGCGTCGATGCGGGTGTCACCGGCAGCGGCGATCAGTCCGTTGGTGTTGTCGAGTTCACCGCCGAGTTTCAGGATGGCGTCGCCCGCGGAAGTCAGCTTGCCGCCTTGGTTGCGCAGGTTGACGGCGTCGATGTCGAGGCTGCCGCCGTGCAGCACCGCGTTGCGCGTGGTGATGTCTCCCGGCGAGGTGAGCGCGAGCTTGCCGATCGACGACAGGTTGCCGTTGGACAGGTCCATGCCGCCTGCCGTCAGCGTCAGGTCCTTGCCCGCAGCGCTGATGCCGGGGTGGGTGATGAAGGCTGCGGTGAGTTTGACGCTGCCGGGCAGGCTGAGCGTGCCGTCTTCGCCGACGCCAGCGATGACGCGGCCGGTGTTGGTGAGCGCGCCGAGCGCCGTGGCGTTGACGTCGCCACCCGCGAGAATGGAGCCGGCGTTGTTCAGGCCGGTGTCTGACACCAGGTTGGCGGCGCCCGCCGCCGACACGACGCCTGCGTTGTGCAGCAGGCCTCTGGATTGAAGGTCGATGTTGGCGGCGGACTGGATGCGGCCGTCGGCCGTTGTGGTCAGCGCGCCGTTGGCGTCGACGGTGACGTTGCCGGCCTGGGTGGCGGCGATGCCGCCGAGCGTGGCGTCGGTGCCTGCGCGCAGCGTCATGCCCTGGCCGGCGGCTGCGGAACCCATCGCCTTCAAGGCGCCGCCCGCGGTGGCGCTCAATGCTGCGCCTGCCTGTTGGTTCGACGCGGTCCCCATCACGAGGTCGCCGCGCAGTGTGTTGAGTGTCAGGTCGCCTTGCAAGGCGGCGACGGTGCCGTTGATGGTCATGCCGTCGCCGGCGGTGAGCGTCTGCGCGACGCCGGCCAGCATGCTGCCGGCGGCAAGCAATGTGCCTTGGGCGGTGGACGTGAGCGTGCCGGCGGCTTGCGCCAAGCCTGCCGCGCCGACGGCGACGTTGCGGCCGGTGAGCGTGAGGCTTGCGTCGCTGGCCGCCGTGCCGTCCACGCGCGCATCGCGCGCGGCGGCCAGCATCATGTCGCCGACCGAAGCCAGTGCGCCGGCAGCGGCGAGGTCACGTTGGGCTTGCGCTGTGAAGGTTCCTGCGGCCTGCACCTGCCCGCCTTGCTTGACGGTCACATCGCGGCCGGTGAGCAGCAGGTTTCCCGCGCCGGCCTCGCCCAGCGCGGCGGCGGTGCCGCCCAGGCGCGCATCGCCGGTCGCCGCGAGCGTCAGGCCGCCGCCCGCGACGATGGCGCCGTCGGACACGAGGTCGCCGCCAGATTGAGCAGTCAAGTCCTGCGCGGCCTGCATGCGGCCACTTGTGCCGACGCGCAACTGCTTGCCCGCGTCGGCCGTCAGGCTACCCGCCAGCGCCGCGACGGTGCCGTCAACGCCCAGGTCGCGCATGGCCGCGAGACTAGCGGGGGTCCCCGCCGTGACGATACCGGTCACAAAGAGATCGCGGCCCGCCTCGGCCCGCAGCAAGCCGCCTGCGCCCGCCGCGGATTGCGCGGTGCCGGCCGTGCCCGCGACGCGCAGGTCCTGGCCCGCGCCCAGATGCAGATTCGCGCTGCCCTGCGCCAGTCCGTCCTGACCCACCGTCAGGTCGCCGCCCGCGTCGGCGCGAAGCGTGCCGTTGGCGACCGTCTTGCCGTTCAGTTGGGCGTCGGTTCCAGCGGAAAGCTGGATGTCGGTTTCTCCAGACACGGTGCCGTTTGCGATCAGCTTGCCGCCAGCCTGGCCGTGGAGTTGCTGCGCGGACTGCAGGACGCTGTCCTTGCCGAGCGTCATGTCGCCGCCACTGACGGCTTTCAATGTACCGGCGTCGGCCAGCACGGTGCCGTCCACGCGCAGGTTGCCTTGCGAATTGATCTGCGCGGACTGCCCTGCGATGACGGCGCCGGCGAGCGATGCGTCGCCGGCATCGATTGCGGCCGACCCGTCTGCTTGAATGCGCGAAGCGGAAGTCGCCGTCAGGGTTTCGCCCGCCTGCACCTGCAGATTGCCGGTGGCGAGGGTTGCGCCGTCGAGCTGGATATTGCGTGCCGCCTGCAGCGACAAGTCTTTCAGGGACGTGACCTTGCCCATGCTTTGCAGGTCGCCGCCGGCGGTCAGGCCAACGTTGCCGGCCGCCGCCACCTGGGCCTTCGAACCGATGGATGCGTCGCCGCCCGCAGAGAGTTTCATGCCGCCGGACGCGGCCGAGACCGTGCCGTCCACCGCCAACTTCTTGCCCGCAGTGAGCGTGGTGTCGCCGTTGGCGCGCAGCGTGCCGGCCAGCGCGAGGTCTCCGCCCGCCTTCGCGGCAACCGAGCCTTCGGCGTCCCACTGTGCGGGCGCTTCCATGCGCAGGTCGCGCGTGGCGTCGATGGCGATGCGACCAGTAGACGATCCCTTGCCCGTCACGCGTGCGTCGCGCCCTGCCATCAGCGACACGTCGCCGCGTGCGCCGACGAGGCCGCCCAGGTTCAAATCCGCTCCCGCGCGGATTTGGGCGGCTCCGCCCGATTGCAGTTGCGCGGTCGCGCCGGTGGTCAGATCGCCGGCTGCCTGGGCGTGCAACGCGCCCGCGGCGGTGACCTGGCCGGGCAGCACGACATCGCGGCCTGCCTTCAATGCAATGGCGCCCTTGGCGGTGACCAGACCGCTGGATGCCGAGCCGGCCTGCGCCGGGCCGGTGGCGTTGGATGCCCCGCCTGCCGCGCCCGCTGCGCCGCCGTTGCCGGCGTTTGAACCGCCCGCCGACGACCCCGCGCCGGCGCCGCCCGAAGCCGAACCGGTGGAGCCGCCCGTGCCAGCTCCGCCCCCGGCCGCAGGCGCCTCACCACCGATCCGCATGGTGCGCCCGGACTCAACCCGCACGTCCTGCCCGCCCATCAGCAGCGAACCGCCCAGCGACAGATCCTGCCCCGCCGCGACACGCAGCGCACCTTGCGTCTGCAATGCCCCTTGCGCGGCCACCTTCACGTCGCCCGCCGCATTCACATCAACCGAACCGCCTGCCCCCACCCCGCCCGTGATCGCGGCGTTGCGGCCGGCCACCAGCGCCACGTTGCCCCCGGCCTGCGCCGCGCCATCCACCACCACGTCGCGTCCCGACGCCAGCCGCAGATCGCGCGCGGCCTGCACGGCGGCGCTGGGCGCGATGCGGACGTCGCCCGATGCGCTGACCTCCAGGTCGCCTGTCAGCGCGACCAGATTGCTGCCCACGTTGACGCCGACGCCGGCCTCGGTGCCGATCAGCCGGATGCTGTTGGCGTACATGCCGCCCAGTGCCGCGGTGTCCAGCGCCACGACGGGCGCCGGACCTTCGCCCACGCGGGCGGTCGCATTGCCCGTGGCGTAGTCCACGCGCGCAGCGCCCGCCGTGACGTTGAGCCGGTCAGCCCACACACCGGCGTTGATTTCCAGCGTCCGGGCGATCAGGTCGACCTGGCTGGCGGCGGTTCCATTCAGCCCCTCGCCCTCAATGCGCAGCTTGCCGCCCGCGACGTCCAGCGCGATGTTGCCGTCAGGTCCGACCTGCGGGCGGCCCGTGGTGAGCGTGGCGCGGTCCGCGTTCAAAAAGCCGCAGCCGTTGCAGGTAATGCCTGCCGGGTTGGCGACGATGACGTTGGCGCGGTTACCGGCCACTTCCAGCGTGCCCATCAGTTGCGACGGGTTGGGCGCGGTGACCTGATTCAGGATGGTGGTGGCGCGCTGGTTGCCCAGCATGACGTTGCCGGCCACCTGGCCGGCCAATTGCGTCTGGCTGGCGCCGCCGCTGTTGTTCAGCACCACGCCCGACGGCCCCACGTTGAATTGCGTGTAGCGGTTGTTGGAGACCCCGCCTGCCGACGGCGGCGCGATGTTCACGACGGGCACGCCATTGCTGACGCCCACGATCGGCTTCTGGCCGGGCACGCTCTTGTCCACGGATATCGGCAGCGTCTGCGCCAGCACGGGCGTCCAGACTTGCGTGAAGACGATGGACCAGACGATCAACGAACGAAGCTTGGACATCATGCGTACCTGACGGGAACAGCGGATTCAGAACTCGAACATCACGGCCATCGCGAAGACGGTCGATGCGGTTTTGAGCGATTCGGGTTTTTTCAAAGGCCAGCCCGCGGACAGGTCGTAGCTGGCGTTGACGTACGGAATGGACAGACGCCCGCGCAGGCCGGCAACCGCGCCAACCAGCGTCCTGCCGGACAGATACGCGGCGGACGGGCCGCCCACGCGGCCGACGTCAAGGCCGGTGTAGAGCTGCTGTCCGGGAAGACCCGTCACGGCGTCGAGGTTGAACGACAGGTCGTTGCGCAGCGTCCAGCCGTCTTCGGCGGCGAGCGTCATCTGACCGTCGAAGCCGCGCACGGCATAGCGGTTTCCGATCGTGAAGTAGTCGGCGGGCACGATGGCAGTCTTGGCGTGCTGGATCTGCCAGTTGGCCTGATAGGCCAGGGATTGCTCGGCGATCTGGAACGGCAGATACAGCCCCGCGTTGGCGGTGAGGATGGTGCTGCGCCCGTTCCAGTCGGGATCGCCGTAGACGTAGCCGGGCTGGTCGGAGAACTGCGGCAGCGTGCCACGCACGCCGCCGCCGATGTCGAGCACCGCGCTGCCGATGTAGTGGCGGTGCCCGTAGCCGATTTCGTAGCCGGTGACGTCGCGGCGCTGGACGTCGATGGCCACGTCATTCAGGGTGCTGTCGGTGCGCTTGCGCAGCACGGTGAGCGACAGGTTGCCCTTGTAGGCGGTGCCGCGGTACGGCACGACCGACACGCCCGCCTGGATCTGCTTGGTGGTGCCGCCGTAGACGATGGGCTCGTCGAAGCCGGCGACCGTTTGGCGGTACGTGGATTTGCTGGCGCCCGCAAAGACGGTCCAGTAGCCGAACGGCAGGCTGTAATTGATGGACGCGGCGCGCGTGTGGGAGTCGGCGTCGCGCCAGTGCGCGTTGCTGTTCCACGAGACCGACAACTGGTCGTACAGGAAGAGCGGGGAATCGAGGGTCAGGCCGGCATTGATCTGGTACTTGCCGACCGTGTCCATGCCGCCGTTGTCGCCGCCCAGATAGCCGTGCCAGCGCTTGCCGGTGCCGGGCTTGATGAGGATGTCGGAGTCGCCCAGTTCGGGACCCGGCGCGATATCGATGGCGGCGTCGGCCTGGCTGCCGAGGCGGCGGATGTTCTCGAGCGCCTGGTCCAGGTCGCGCTGGTTCAGTTCGCCGCCCGGGCCAGTGGGCAGCGCCGTGCGCCACCAGCCGATGGCGCCCTGGCTTTGAACGGCCGAGATGCGGCCGGGCAGATATTTCAACGTCAATGTCCCGGCCGCCAGCGACTGCTCGGGCACGACGACGCGCGCGGTGACCAGGCCATCTTCGATCAGCAAGCCGATCAGGTGTTCCTGCAGCGCGCGCAGCCCGCGGCCGCCGATGCATTCTCCGAGGACGGTCGCCGTGGCGCTGGCCAGGCGTTCAGGAGGTTCGGCGCCCTCCCAGATGACTTCCCCGATGGCAAAGCATGGCGTCTCATCCGGCAGCACCAGCCCGCGCGTGGGACCGACAGACGGCGCCGACAGCACGTCGGGCCGCTCGGCGGCGCGGGCACGTTGCGCGTCGATTTCCTGTTCCTGACGGCGCTGGATTTCCGTGGCGCGCTGGGCGGCTTCAGGGACCGATTGGGCCCAGGCGGACCCCGCGCCTGCCAGCGCGACGGTCGTCGCGAACATCCACCCTACCCGCCGAAAGTGCTGCGATCCGCTCATACGACTGGACGCCAACGGCCGACTGCCGCGCGTCGTCTCCCTGTTAATCGAATTGGGTGGTCATTTTGCAGATCAATACTGTTTATTACAATATATATCTATTGTTTCTACATCGATTTTTGCGGCAAAGGATTTTTTTGTTGTGCGTATGGATCACGTTGCTGTCTTTTATTGATATTTCTCAGAAGCGGAACTTGCATCCGTAACAAATTGACGCCCAATCGAGAGCCACGCATTTACATCAGACGCCTTTGTAAATCGCCACCTTGAGCTCACAAATCAGAGAATTCCGAAAACTCGGGCCGGGTTATCCCGGATGCCGGCATATCTACAAAATCGTCAATAATTCGCCAACGTTTTGTCGCCGATCCGTCCCCTTGCCTGACTCACCCATGCCTGTATCCGTCCGGGACGCCATCGTTTCGTCTTCCCACCTCGCCTCGTCCGCCCCTGAGCTGTCCGAGGTCGAGTTCGGCCTGATCATCGCGTCGCATGCGTTCAATCGCTGGATGGTGCGTTGCATGGCCTGCGCGGGACTGCCCGAACTGACGTCGCTGGACATCCTGGTGCTCAACCATGTGTTCCATCGGGGCCGGGGCAAGAAACTGGCGGACATCTGCTTCACCCTGAATGTCGAAGACACCCACCTGGTGAACTATTCGCTCAAGAAGCTGGAGCGCCTGGGCGTCGTCCAAAGCGCCAAGACCGGCAAGGAAGTGATCTACACCACCACCGACGCCGGCGCGGCCGCGATCCAGCGCTACGCCGAAGTGCGCGAGCAGTGCCTCGTCAAGCCGTTCATCGACTCCCCCGCCGCGGACGACGCCAGCCATCAGTTGGCCAACACCCTGCGCGCCCTCTCGGGCCTGTACGACCAGGCTGCCCGCGCCGCCACCTCGCTGTGAGAATCCACGTTGTCTAGCACCACCGCTTCTTCTTCCGCCCCGCTGCTGTCCGTGCGCGGCGTCTCGGTCGACTTCAATACCGACACCGGCGGATTTCGCGCCGTCGACAACCTGGATTTCGACGTGCGGCCTGGCCGCACGCTGGCGATCGTGGGCGAATCCGGATCTGGCAAGTCCGTCACGTCGATGGCGATCATGCGCCTGACCGACTACAGCGGCGGACGCATTTCGACCGGGCAGATCCTGTTCCGTGATGGCGACGATCGCGAAGTGGATCTGACGCAGGCCAGCGACGAACAGATGCGCGCGATCCGCGGTAACGACATCGCAATGATCTTTCAGGAGCCGATGACGTCGCTGAACCCGGTGTTCACGATCGGCGACCAGATCGTCGAAGCCATCATGCTGCACCAGCAGCTGTCGCGCTCGGCGGCGCGCCAGTCGGCGCGCAAGCTGCTGGAAAAGGTGCGCCTGCCGGACGCCGAACAACTGCTGGACCGCTATCCGCACCAGTTGTCGGGCGGCATGCGCCAGCGCGTGATGATCGCGATGGCGCTGTCGTGCCAGCCGCGGCTGTTGATTGCCGACGAGCCGACGACGGCGCTGGACGTCACCATCCAGGCGCAGATCCTGAACACCATCCGCGAGCTGCAGCGTGACCTGGGCACAGCCGTGATCTTCATCACCCACGACATGGGCGTGGTGGCCGAGATGGCCGACGACGTGGTCGTCATGCTGCGCGGAAAAAAGGTTGAGCAAGGCACCGTGGAAGAGATCTTCAACGCGCCCAAGCATCCCTATACGCGTGCGCTGCTGGCCGCCGTGCCGCGGCTGGGCAGCCTGACCGGCCGCGACCTGCCGCTGCGCACACCGCAGACGGTGCTGGAAGGCGACACGCTGCGCGAAGTGGGCGAGACCCGCGAGCAGGACACGGCCACCTACGATGAGGCCGTGTTGCGCGTGGACAAACTGACCACGCGCTTTGACGTGGGCCACAACCTGTTTGGACGCGTCACGCATCGCGTACATGCGGTGGAGCAGGTCAGCTTTGACGTCTACCCCGGCGAGACGCTGGCGCTGGTGGGCGAATCGGGCAGCGGCAAGTCCACCATCGGCAAGACCCTGCAGCAGTTGGTGGCGCCGACTTCCGGTGCGGTGCGCTACAACGGGCAGGACATTTTCTCGATGGACAGCGCGGGCCGGCAGCGCCTGCGCCAGGAAATCCAGTACATCTTCCAGGATCCGTATGCGTCGCTGGATCCGCGCAAGACCGTGGCATTCAGCATCGCCGAACCGATCCGCACGCACGGCCTGCTGACGGGTGAAGACGCCATCGCGCGCCGCGTGGGCGAGCTGCTGGAGCAGGTGGGCTTGAAGCCCGAGCACGCCACGCGCTATCCGCACGAATTCTCGGGCGGCCAGCGCCAGCGGGTGTGCATCGCGCGCGCGCTGGCCAGCAATCCAAAATTGATCATCGCGGACGAATCCGTGTCGGCGCTGGATGTGTCGATCCAGGCGCAGATCCTGAACCTGCTGATGGACCTGCAGAAGGACCGCGGGCTGTCGTATCTGTTCATCACGCACGACATGGCGGTGGTGGAAAAGGTCAGCCACCGCGTCGCGGTGCTGTACCTGGGCCAGATCGTCGAACTGGGCACGCGCCGCCAGATCTTCGAATCCCCGCAGCATGCCTACACCCGCAAGCTGCTCGCGGCGGTGCCGGTGGCCGAGCCCGGCCGCCACATCGACACGTCCCTGATCGAGGGCGAGATCCCCAGCCCGGTGCGCCGGGTCGGCGACGAGCCCGCCATCGTTCCCCTCATCGAATTCGCGCCCGGCCACCAGGTCGCCCGCGCCGCCTGAACCTCTTTCATCCGTCGGTCCGACCCGATTTCCCGTCCCTGGAGGCGACCATGCAATTCCTACGCACCACCTTTACCGCCACCGCGCTGACCTTGGCCCTCGCCGCCGCGCTGCCCGTTTCGACGGCGCACGCCGCCGGCACGCTGAACGTGGCCATTAACCAGGATCCGGGAAGCTGGGATCCGATCGACACGTTCGTGACCTTCTGGGGCTCGGTCGGCAGCAACCTGTACGACGGCCTGACCATGCGCGGCGCGGACCTGAAGCTGCAGCCGGGCCTTGCCACCAGCTGGGAATATCTGGACGAGAACAAGCGCCTGCGCTTCAAGCTGCGTGAGGGCGTCAAGTTCCATAACGGCGAGCCCTTCAACGCCGAAGCCGTCAAGTTCACCTTTGAACGCCTGCTGGGCGCGGAAGGCGCGAAGGGCCCGCAGAAGTCGAATTACGACTCGATCGGCGAGGTCAAGGTCGTGGACGAGTACACGGTGGACTTCATCCTGAAGCAGCCGGACCCGGTGCTGTTGACCAAGCTGGCGGGCTACGGCGCGATGATCGTGCCGCCCAAGTACATCACTGAGAAGGGTGAAGACAACTTCAACACGCACCCGGTCGGCACGGGCCCGTTCAAGTTCGACAGCTACCAGCCCAAGGTCAACGTGACGCTCGCGCGCAACGACGACTACTGGGGCGGCAAGCCGAAGCTGGACAAGGTCGTGTATCGCTTTATCGGCGAACCCGGCACGCAGGTGGCCGAGCTGCAGGCCGGCCGCATCGACATCGCCACGCTGATCCCGCTGGGCCTGATCGAGACGGTGAAGAAGTCCGGCAATGCCGACGTGATCTCCACGGGCGGCCCGGTGGCCTTCGCGCTGCGCTACAACACCAAGAACGGCATCACGCAGCACCGCGATGTGCGCCGCGCGCTGATCATGGCGGTTGATCGCGATGCCATCGTCAAGCAACTGCTGTTGGGCCAAGCCAAGACCATCGCCAGCTTCCAGGGCCCGCAGTCGTTCGGCTTCAACCCCGAGCAAAAGCCCCTGCCCTTCAACCCCGCCGAAGCCAAGAAGCTGCTGGCTGCCGCCGGCGTGAAGCCGGGCGCCACCGTGCAGATCGACGTGCGCGGCAGCGATTCGAACTTCCGGGAAGTGGCGCAGGCCGTTTCCGGTTACCTGCAGGGCGTGGGCGTGCGCGCCACCATCAAGCCGTATGAAACCGGTGTGCTGCTCAACGACATCATCCCCGGCGGCAAGACCGGCGAAATGTGGCAGAACCAGTGGGGCGGCTGGACGTACGACTACGACAACACCGCGTACCTGATGTACCACTCGGGCCAGAAGTGGAATCCGTACGACAACGATCCCAAGCTGAACGCCATGCTGGAAGCGCAGCGCACGGTCTATGACGTGAAGAAGCGCGAAGGGATGCTGCAGGAGATCGCCGCGTACGTGGCCGATCAGGCGCTGGAATTGCCGCTGTACAGCCTGAACACGATCGTAGGCGTGAACAAACGCGTGAAGAACCTGGAGGTCCCGGGCGACATCCGCTTCCGTTTCGTTGACACCGCCATAGAGTAAGTCCCCCCCGAGCGCTTCGCGCTTCCCCCAGGGGCATGCCTGCGGACCGGCAGAGCCCGGATCCGCGGCATCCCGCTTGGGGTGTGCCTCGTTGAAGCAGTGACGATGGTTGTTGCAGTCTTAACATTACTGACCCGCACCGGTGCAAGCCGGGGCGGCGCCTTATGACCGGATTTCTCATCAAACGCGTGTTGCAGGCCGTCTTCGTGATCGTGGCCGTGACGCTGCTTGTTTCTTATGCCGTGCGTCTGACCGGCGATCCTGCGCTGATGCTGAGCCAGGGGTCGGGCAGCGTGACCGAACAGGACCTGGCCAACATCCGGCAGGCGCTCGGGTTGAACCGGCCGTTCCACGAACAATATCTGTCGTACATGCAGGGACTACTGCATGGCGATTTCGGGCGCAGCTTCATGGGCGGCACGCCGGTCGCCAAGCTGATCGGCGATGCGCTGCCCGCGACGCTGATGCTGGCGTTCACGTCGCTGATTGTTTCCATCCTGATTTCGCTGCCGCTGGGCATCCAGGCGGCGATCAAGCGCGGCAAGGCGACCGACCAGGCCATCCGCATTTTGTCGCTGGTGGGCCTGTCTTTCCCCAACTTCTGGCTGGCGCTGATGCTGGTGCTGCTGCTGTCGATCACCTTCCCGCTGCTGCCGCCGTCCGGCTGGAGCGGGCCGGCCAGCCTGGTGCTGCCGTCGCTGACCATGGCGATCATTCTCAGCGCCACCAACATCCGGCTGGTGCGCACGACGATGCTGGAGACGCTGTCCGCGCAATACATCATGGTGGCGCGCAGCAAGGGCCTGAAAGAGCGCATCGTGCTGTACAAGCATGCGCTGCGCAATTGCGCCATTCCGCTGATCACGTACCTGGGCCTCCAATTTGGCGGCCTGATCGGCGGCATCGTGGTGATCGAGATGGTCTTCAACTGGCCGGGCCTGGGCACGTTGGCCTTCGACGCCATTTCCGGCCGCGACTATCCGGTTCTGCAAGGCACGGTCACCGTGCTGGCCACCGTCATCGTCCTGGTCAACCTGATCGTCGACATCGCCTACGGCATCGTCGATCCCCGTATCCGCACGCGTTGAGCATCATGCAGACAACCACTTCCCCCGCCGCCCCGAAGGCCATGAAGCCGCGCAGCCGCTATCGCTCGTTGGAATTCGTGCTGGGCGCGCTTTTGACCGGCGTCATGGTCCTGCTCGTGCTGACTTCCGGCTGGCTGTTTCCGGACGGCGGCGAATCCATGGACCTTGCCGCCCGCCTGATGGCGCCGTTCTCGTCGGCCGCCCATCCCTTCGGTACCGATCCGCTAGGCCGCGACGTGCTGGCGCGCGTGATCGTCGGCGGCAAGATCTCGCTGCTGGTGGGCTTTGCCTCGGTGCTGGGCGGCGCGCTGCTGGGCATCGTCATGGGTCTTATCGCCGGGTACTACCGCGGCTTCTGGGACATGATCGTGATGCGCTTTGCCGACGTGCAACTGGCGCTGCCCTTCATCCTGGTGGCGATCACGTTCATCGCCATCCTGGGCGGCGGGCTGTTCAATGTCATTTTCTTCATGATCGTGTCGCAATGGGTGCAGTACGCTCGCCTGGTGCGGGCTCAGGTGCTGGCCCTGCGCGAGCGCGAGTTCGTGCTGGCCGCGCGCGCTTTCGGCGTGCGCGACCTGGCGATGATCCGCCATCACATCGTCCCCAACCTGCTGGGTCCGCTGGTGATCCTGATGACGCTGAACGTGGCCAACAACATCCTGCTGGAAAGCAGCCTGACCTTTCTGGGCCTGGGCGTGGACCCCATGATCCCGAGCTGGGGCGGTATGCTTGCCGACGGCCGCACGTACATGCAGACGGCCTGGTGGGTCAGCGTCTTTCCTGGCCTGGCCATCATGCTGACGGTGCTGGGCCTGAACCTGCTCGGCGACTGGCTGCGCGACCGCCTGGATCCGACCGGCAAGGTCTGAAGAATCGATCCGAGCCCACGGGCCGGAAGGAATGTTGAGTATGTCGTTGCTGGACAAGAGTTTCGATCGCACGCTGGACGCCTGGACGCACGCCTACATGGCGCCGGCCTGGCGCGGCGCGGTCGTGGAAGGCTGGGTGTTCGAGAGCGTGGAGGCCCGGCGCGCCGCGCAGGCCCGGCTGGAGCAGGCCGGCGTGACGGCGCGCTTTCGCAGCGCCTACAAGCCGCTCGTGCACTTTTTCCTTGAAGAAGTCGAGGCCGACGGGCTGGTCTCGGCCGAGATCCGCTATCCGCTGCACGAACACGCGCAGGCCAAGCGCTTCACGCTGGAGGCCTATCCGCTCGTGGCGTTGCTGAAAGACGTGCACGTGACGATGCTGCCCGGGGCCGCCGACCTGCACTACGACGTGCGGCTGGCATATGCCGATGGCCGCACCATCGACACTCGCGTGTTTGCGCCGAACCAGCTTGGACACGCGCCGGACGGCACGCCGGAGCTATCGCCCACCGGCTGGCTGCGCGTCGTGGACGCCAGCGGCGCGGTGCAGACCGATGCCGCGCAAGCCACCGAGTACCAGCTTCTGTTTCGCGCCATCATGGACACCGTGCGCAGCCACACCTGGGGCGCGCACGAGCCGTATTTCGACCGGCTGGAAATTCGCGTGGACCTGCCCGGCATCGACTTCGCGCTGCCCGTGGACGAGGAAATCGTCAGCACGTTCGAGGCGTTGCACGAGGACATCTATTTCTCGCTGCTGGAGCACTTCCAGCAGCACTCCGGCCGCCCGTCCGGCGACCGGGGCCTGCAACCCGGCCAGATCATTCCCGACATCCGCCGCCACGATGGCGCGCCGCGCGTGCAGATCTCGGTGGAACCCTTCGCGCCGGTCGCACCCGTGACGCCGGCGACGCCCGCCGGTCCGCTGGCGCAGGCCCGCGAACCGTTGCCGGCCGCGCAGATTGCCGGCTGCATGGCGGCCTTTGGCGGCGACACCTTTCAGGCCGTTTCGCGCCAGGGCCGTCCGGTGTTGGGCACCTATGTGCGCGGCCCCGGACCGGCCGTTTTCATTTCTGGTGCGCAGCATGCCAACGAGACCTCTGGTGTCGTGGGCGCCCTGCGCGCGGCGGAGGCGCTGGCCGCCCGAGGCGATGCGCATTTCGCATTGATCGCATCCGAGAATCCGGACGGCTATGCGCTCTTTAACCGGCTGCGCGAGCAGCATCCGCGCCACATGCTGCACGCGTCGCGCTACAGCGCGCTGGGCGACGACATCGCGTACCGCGAACACGCGCCGTTCTTCGAACGTGAAGGCCGGCACCAGGCGCATGCGATCAGCGGCGCGCAACTGCACATCAACCTGCACGGCTATCCGGCCCACGAATGGACGCGCCCGCTGTCGGGCTACCTGCCGCGCCACTTCGAGCTGTGGACCATCCCCAAGGGCTTCTTCCTGGTCCTGCGCCATCATCCGGGTTGGGCGGACCGCGCACGGCGTCTGATCGAAGGCGTCACCGCGCGGCTCGCCAGCAACGTGCCGGGACTGGTGGAATTCAACGCGCGGCAGCTGGAACGCTTTCATGCGCACGCGCTCGAAAAAGGTTTTGACGTGCTCAACGGCATCCCCGTGCAGATCACGGAGACCGACCGCGAGGAACTACCCATGGCGCTGATTTCGGAGTTTCCGGATGAAACGGTCTACGGAGACCGATTTGTTTTCGCGCATACTGTGCAGATGGAAACTGTCCTGGCGGCCACGGATCTGTATCGCGCTGGGCTTTAGCGGCTTACCGGTGTCTGACACCCAAGCAATAAGAAAATGAAAATCCGAGAACGCAACCACGGCGACGATCTGGCCCTGGTGGACATCTGGCTCCGTTCGGTGCGCGCCACACACACTTTTCTGACTGAAAAGGAAATCCAGGCCATGTACCCGCAGGTGCTGAACACGTACCTGCCATCCGTCAGGGTCTGGGTCTGTGAGGACGATGCCGGCGAAGTGGCCGGCTTCATGGGCCTGACCGGCAACAAGGTCGAGATGCTGTTCGTGGATGCCAACAAGCGCGGCAAGGGGGCTGGCCGCCGCCTGCTGAATTTTGCGCGTTCGTTGCACGGCACGCTGCTGGTGGATGTGAACGAGCAGAATCCGCAGGCGCACGGCTTTTACAAGCACTATGGGTTTGAAGACGTGGGCCGCTCGGCCTACGACGACTCGGGGCGCCCCTTTCCCATCATCCACATGAAGCTCGCCGGCTGAACGACGGCGCTTACCGGCCGTCCGGCTCGTGCCGCGCGCGCCACGCCTTCAGGGCGTCGCGGTAGCGGTCCATCGCTTCGTCATACATGTCATAGACGCAGGGGATGCAGCCGCTGTTGCAGCATTCGTTCGGCGCGGGACGCTCGGGCGGAACAGGCGGCGGGTCGTCGTGGGACGCTGCGGCGGGACTCGGTTTCTTCGTGCTCATCGCGACATGTTAGCGCCGCGCGCCCCGCTCCAGCGCGGTGCACGTCCTCACACGCCTTCCCGTTTGCGCCAGTCCAGGCGGCGGATTTCGTAGTAGACCTTGGGCTCGGGCGTGTCGCCGGTCATGCCGACGTAGCGCAGCCCCGTCTTTTCCATGACGCGTTGCGAGGCCAGGTTTGAGCGCAGCGCCACGGCGCCCAGCACGTCCACGGGCAGCAGACGAAACCCCAGGCCGATCAGCGCGCGCGAAATCTCCGGCGCAAAGCCCTTGCCCCAGCAATCGGGATGCAATGCATAGGCCAATTCGACGCCCGCACGCCCTGGCGATGTCGACACTTTCAGGCCCGCGCGGCCGGCGGGCCGGCCCGTCTCGCGGTCTTCCAGCACATACATGCCGTACCCATGCTCGGTCCAGTGGACGATGTTCTGCGCCACATAGCGACGGCTGGCCGCCGCGTCGCGCGTGCCGCCCATGGACTGCATCAGATCTGCATTGGCGTGCATCTCGATCATGAAGGGCAGATGCGACTGGGACATCCGGCGCGCGCACAGGCGCGGGGTCTGGAAATCGTCGGGAAACTCGGCGGACGGCATGGCTGTGAGTGTGGTGGCGGACCTGCCGATCATACCGGCCGGCGCCGCCTTGCACACTCCAGCCTAACCCTCACCCGCGCCGCATTTCGGGGGGTGAGGTTGCCGCGATCGGCGCCTGACTTATTGCCCAGGATAGCCGCGCATGGCGACCGGCTGATCGGCCAGCAGCGCATCCAGGATGCGCTTGCCCACACGACCGTCCTGCGGCAACTTCAGGCGCGCCTGCTCGGCGCGCACCGCATCCCGCGTCTTGCCGCCGGGGATGCCATCGGCCTCGCCGATGTCATGGCCGCGGCCATAGAGCTGCTTCTGCAGTTCCTTGATCTGCGCGCGCGACAGACCGGGATCGTCGGTCGGCCACGCCGTCACCAGCGCCGGGCCGCCTTGCAGGCGGTTCAGCAGCAGCGACACGGCCAGGCCGTAGCGGCGCGACTGGTTGTAGTGCAGGATGGCGTCGAAGTTCACCGTGGCCAGGAACACCGGTCCGCGCGCGCCGGTCGGCGCAAAAAGATACGCCTGCTGGTCGTTGCCCGACGGCAGCTTCAACACCGAGCCATCTCCTTGCTTTACACCAGCCTGCGCCCACTGGGCGATCGTGCGGCGGTCCTTGGATCCCACGTACTCGGCGTCGGGCTCGGGCGGAATCGCCGCGGCCAGCTCGGCCGGCACCCGCACTTCCACCACGGCGGGCAACCCATGCGTCCACTGTGCGCGCCGCTTGCGCAGGTGGTTCGCCGTGGAGGCCAGCGCGTCGGGCAGCGAGTTGTAAAGATCGATGCGGCCGTCGCCATCGCCGTCGGCGGCCAGTTCGTAGAACGAGGTCGGGATGAATTGCGTCATGCCGAACGCGCCGCTCCAGGACCCGACGAACTTGTCGGCTGGCACGGTGCCGTCGCGCAGGAGGCGCACGGACGCGTAGGCGTTCTTTTCCCAGAGTTGCTTGTTCTCGGTGCAGGCGCGCGTCAGCCAGGCATTGAGCACGTCGGTCTTGCCGACCTGACGGCCGTAGTTGGTTTCGATGCCGAAGATGGCGACCAGCGTCGCGGGATCAACCTGGTACTGCTGGCTGATGGCGCCAAGCTGCTTGCCGTATTGGGTCAGCACGGCCTTGCCGTCCTGCACGCGCTCGTCGTCGACCGTCTTGGCGATGTAATCCCACCAGCTTTCGCGACCCTCGGGCTGGCCCTTGGCCGACGCCACAGTCGTGGGCAGCAGCGTGGCGTTGGCCGTGTACTTGTCCCAGTCGGCGACGGTCAGGCCGTTGGCCGTGGCGCCCTTGCGCAGCTTGTCGATGCAGGCCTTGGTGTCGAGTTCGGTTGGGACGATGACCGTCGGTGCGGCTGCGGTGGCTGCGGGCGCGGCGGGCGCAGCCGTGGCGGCGGGCGCGGCAGTGGCGGCGGGCGCCGGGGCAGGCGCGGCGGCCGGTGCCGCCGGGGCGGGCGTGTCGTCGAAACTGCGCTTGGGTTTGAGCGCGGGCTGCTGCTGTTCCGGCGCGGGCGTCTGGACGCGCGATCCGGTGGCCGATCCGGGCGACTGCGCCTGCGCGGCGCTGGCGGCAGCGGCGGTCAATGCCGCGGCCAGCAGCACGCGGGAAAGGCTGTCGATTCGAGGACGGGGGGAACTCTGGCGCATGGCTTTCCTGAAAAATCGAAGTCAGCCGGGATCGTACCGCGACCAGCCGCCGAAATCGAACGCGCCCCGCATTGATCGGCCAGTTCGCCTGCTAGGCCGCCGTGCCGTGCTGGAACCCCGCCGGTGGCGCGCGCAGCACGCGCCGGCACAGCCACATCGCAATCAGGCTGAAAATCGCAAAGCCGCCCATCTGGCCCAGCATCACGCCCTGGGGCCCGCCGAGGTGCGCACCCAGCCACACGAAGGGCACGGTGCCCACCGTCGCGCGCAGCCAGCCGATGGCGGTGGAATACGTGGCGTATCCCAGGTTGTTGAACACCGAGATCGCCACGAAGAACAGGCTGTTCAAAGCCCACGCGAAGCTGCCGACGCGGCAGAAGAAAACGATCAGGTCGCGCCCGGGGCCAGTGACCCGGAAGACATCCGGCATCCACGGCGCCAGCACCGCCAGCACGATGGCCGCCGCGAACCCGTACAGCAGCGCCCAGCGCGTTGTGAGCGCCACGGTGGCCTTCACGCGGTCCCACTGGCCGGCGCCCAGGTTCTGGCCGAGAATCGGCCCGATGGCGCCGGGCAGCACGAAGAACAACGAATAGGCGAGCTGCAACAGCCGGTCAACCACCGTGGCGCCCGCCAGCACGCTGGGACCGAAGCTGGAATATGTGGACACGGTAAAGATGACCGATGCCGGCGTGGCCAGGGTGGTCAGCGCGGCGGGCAAGGCGATGTTGCCGATGGCGCGCAGGTGCTCGCGCAGTTCCCGCACCCGCGGCCAGGCCACCAGCCGGTGTTTGCGGAACACCAGCCAGCCGCCAAGCACGACCGTGGCCACGCGCCCTACTCCGCCGGCCCAGGCAATGCCCACCATGCCGCCGTCCAGCACGAAGATGACAATCGGGTCCAGCACGGCGACGGTGCCAGTCCCCGCCAGCAGTACCCACATGGACTGCCGCCCCTGGCCGGCTGCGCGCAGCAGGTTCGACAGCATCATTCCGACGCCCATGACCACCGCGAACGGCGTGGTGATGAGCACATACGACAGCAGATGCTCGCGGACATCTTCGGCCAAACCGATGGCCGCGGTAAACGGGCCGATCGCGGCCAGAAACACCGCGCCCGCCGCCACCGCGGCGGCGGCCATCAGGATCAGCGACGCCCCCGCAAGCGTCCGCGCCCGGGCAGCGTCCTGCGCTCCGAGCGCACGCGAGACCAACGCCGCTCCCCCCACCGTGACGCCGATGCAGATGGACGTGATGGTGAACTGCGTCATGGACCCGAAGCCCACGGCACCCAGCACGGCTTCGTCCTCGAGCGTGCCCAGGTACAGCAGCGACAGGAACTCGACGGCGAAGACGGCCAGCATGCTGGCCCAGCCGGTCAGGATCATCTCGAGCACGTGCCCGCCGAGCGGGCCGGTCACGAAGCGGGCGTGTTGCGCGGGTGCGTTCAAGGGGGCTGTTATTGCGTAGGCGGTTACCGCGCGAGGGTCATTGCGCGGCAGGCGGCGCTTCGCGCAATTGCGCCAGCCGTTGTGCCGCCAGTTCATCGCCTTGGGCTGCGGCGGCCTCGTACCAGCGCAGCGCCTCCTTCATGTCGAAGTTCTCCATGATGAGGCCCTGCATGTATTGGGCGCCCGGGTCGCCGCGCTGCGCCGCGGCCAGCATCGCGCGATCGGCCATGCCATCCTGGCGCGGCGACTCACCGTAGATGTAAGCCTCGCCACCCTCGATGGTGCCGCCCATCTCGCGCAGCGACGGTGGGGTCTGCATGAAGAGCTGGCGCCAGAAGAGCGCCACGATCACCACGAACAGCGCGAAAAAGAAGGTCCACGTGAAAAGCCGTTTAGCGGTCATATTTCTCTCGATGAAGGCAGGCGCGCGCCTGCGCAATTCAGGGAAGCTGGGTGGCGGGCGCAAACCAGTATTGGAACAAATCGCCGCTGTTGGTGTACCAGGGCAGCAGCATGCCGATGCTGTCGGATTCGCGTTGCACTGTCAGCAGCAGCCCGCCTGCGTCCTTGCGCAGGACGGCAACGTGGCGCCGCACGCCCATGGATTCATGCTGGCGCCAGTCATGCCGCACGCTGATCCATAGCCGGCCTTGCGTGCATCCGGCGGCCCGCCAGATGTCGTTGCCCGGGCGCAGGGATTCGCCGCCCTTGGCCGCCGAGCCGGCGCCGCCGTCGTGCAGGGCAAGCAGCGCGGCCTCGCGCGCACCTTGCCCATCACGCGTCTCGATCTGCCATCCGCGCGCATCCGCGACGAACGACACGGTCGAACCGGACGACGGCTTCCACGCCGGCAGCGTCGCATCGCGCATGCCCGGCAGATCCAAGGGGTACACGAGAAAGCCGCGCAGGTCTTCAAGCAGAAACGCATCGGCATCGCCCGCGCGGCGTTCGCCCTGGGCGCGATAGGTGCCGGCGAGGTCGGGACATTGCGCGGGATCCGAGGGCAGCAGGACCTGCGTGTTGTCCTTGAAGGACGGCCACGTCACGGCCACCTCGTCCACGCGCGACACGCTGCAGCCGGCAAGCGCCGATGCCAGCAGCGTGATCGCTGCCAAAGTGACAGCGCGCCCGCCGCCCCGCTCATTCAAAGTCAATGCTGCTCTCCCGGTGCAAGCCGAAGCCCTTGCAGGCGTCGAACTATATCCCGAATCCCGCCGCGCGTTGCCAAGCGACCGGCACGGGAGAATAATCGGCAAATCGCTCCCGCTCCCCTGCGCCATGACACCGTTCCGAGGCAAACTCCGCATCCGGCACCTGGAAATCGTGCTGACCGTCTCCGAATTGGGCAACCTGTCCAAGGCGGCGGCGCAATTGCACAGCACGCAGTCGGGCCTGTCCCGCGCCATCGCCGAAATCGAGGAGCTGGTGGGCGCGCGGCTGTTCGAGCGCACCGCGAAAGGCACGACCTGCACGCCGCTGGGCGACGCCATGTGCCGCCACGCGCGCCAATTGCTGACCGGCTTTCGCAAGGCCGAGGTCGACCTGGCCGCAGTCTCCCGCGGTGAAGAAGGCAGCCTGACCGTGGGCTGCTTTTCCATGTTCGCGGGCTGGCCGGTGGCGCAGGCCGCGCGCGACTACCGCGAGGCGCATCCGCGCATCACGCTCACCATCGAGATCGGCACACACGAACGGCTGATCGAGGACCTGGACGCCGGCGCCCTGGACGTGCTGATCAGCCGTTTCACGTCCACCGTGAATCCGGAGATCTACCGTTCGACCACCCTGCTGGAGGATCCGGTGGTGCTCGCCTGCGCCCCCCACCATCCGCTGACGCATCTGCCAGGGGCCACGCTGGCCGATTACGTCGCTTATCCGTGGATCACCGCGCTGCCCGGCAGCCGCATCCGCGGCGAGCTGGAATTGTCCTTGCGCCAGGCCGGTCTGGCGATTCCGGATATGATCGGCGTCCTGTCGCTGGAATTCGGCCGCGAACTGCTGCTGGACGGACACTACCTGTGGATGCTGCCCGGCAGCGTCGCGGCCGTCCGGCAGGCGCGCGGCGAACTCGCCGTGCTGCCGGCCCGGCCCGCCCTGCGCAAGTCGCCGCTTGCCGCCATCTGGCGCCGCGACCGCCCCAGCACACGTCAGGCGCGCGCCTTCGCGGCCCAGCTCGAACGCACCATCCAGGCCGATGGCATTGCGCTGGCTGCATGAACCGCGCGCCGCATCCCGAACACGCACCTCATTCATACCGGAGCACCCATGTACGACTGGCTCAACGCATTGCCCAAGGCGGAATTGCACCTGCATCTGGAGGGCACGCTCGAGCCCGAGCTGCTCTTCAAACTGGCGCAGCGCAACGGCGTGGCGCTGCCCTGGCCCGATATCGACGCCCTGCGCGGCGCCTACAACTACAACAACCTCCAGGAATTCCTGGATCTGTATTACATGGGCGCGGATGTCCTGCGCACCGAGCAGGATTTCTACGACCTGACGTGGGCCTACCTGCTCAAATGCCACGAGCAGAACGTGGTGCACACCGAGCCCTTCTTCGACCCGCAAACCCACACCGACCGTGGCGTGCCGTTCGAGACCGTGTTGAACGGCATCAGCCAAGCGCTGGCCGACGGCCGCAAGCAGCTCGGCGTGACCAGCGGCCTGATTTTGAGCTTTCTGCGCCATCTGCCTGAAGAACAGGCAATGCGCACGCTGGAGCAGGCGCTGCCCTACCGGGACGCGTTCATCGCCGTGGGCCTGGACAGTAGCGAACAGGGCTTTCCGCCCCGTCTATTCCAACGGGTGTTCGACCGCGCGCGGGCCGAGGGCCTGCCCGCCGTGGCGCATGCGGGCGAAGAAGGCCCGCCCGAGTACATCTGGGAGGCGCTGGATCTGCTCAAGGTGCTGCGTATCGACCACGGTGTGCGTGCCGCCGAAGACCCCAAACTGATCGCGCGCCTGATCGACGAGCAGATTCCCCTGACAGTCTGTCCGCTGTCCAATACCCGGCTGCGCGTGTTCGATCACATGCGCGAGCACAACATCCTGTCGCTGCTGGACGCCGGCGTGAAGGTCACCGTCAATTCCGACGATCCCGCCTACTTCGGCGGCTATGTCACCGAAAACTTTCACGCGCTCTACGAGCACCTGGGCATGACGCGCGAACAGGCGCAGGCGCTGGCGGACAACAGCCTCGACGCACGCATTGCCAAGTAGCGGGGGCCGGATAGCTGGATCCGGATCGCCACGGTCTGGATAGCCCCATCCAGCCATGCGCGTTGCGCATGGCTATGTTCAAAACCGGAATGCCCGGCGCGGCACTTTCCTCCCTACCATTAGTCCGGCGGCAGCACAGATTGCCGCCGCTGGACGATGAACAACGATACAAGGGGCAGGATATGAGTGAACGCGTGAACGCGGCGCTGCGCACTGGCACGCTGGTGGGCGTGCGCGACGGCGGCGTATGCCGCTATGGCGCCATTCCGTATGCGCAGGCGCCCGTGGGCGAACTGCGCTTTGCGCCGCCGCAGCCGGCGGACATTCGCGGCGAATTCGACGCCACGGGCACCGGTCCCGTCCCGCCGCAATTGCCCTCGCGCCTGCGTGGCGCCATGGGCGACTTCAACGCCGAACAATCCGAAGACTGCCTGCACCTGACGGTATGGACGCCGGCGGCAGACGGCAAGCGCCGTCCCGTGGTCGTCTGGCTGCATGGCGGCGCCTGGCAAAGCGGCGGCGGTGCGCTGGACTGGTACGACGGCGCCCGCCTTGCCGAACGCGGCGATGTGGTCGTCGTGGCGGTCAACTACCGGCTGGCGGCGCTGGGCTGGCTGTACGTGTCGGGCCAAACGGCCAACGTCGGTCTGCTGGACCAGGAGCTGGCGATCGACTGGGTGCTCGCCAACATCCAGGAGCTGGGTGGCGACCCCGCGCGCGTCACCGTCATGGGGCAGTCGGCGGGCGCCTCGTCGATCTGCGCGATGCTGGCGCGCCAGCCGCGCTTCTCCCGCGCCATTCTGCAAAGCGCCGCGCTGGGCCGCGGTTTTCGCAGCGCGCAGCAGGCCGACGCGCTGGGACAGGTTTATCTGCGCGCGGCCGGGGCCGAATCGCTTTCGGCGGCGCGCGAGCTGCCGGTGTCCGCGCTGCTGGCGGCTCAGCAAGCACCCGAGGTCGTGCAGGCGCTGCGGGCCGAAGGCAGCAGTCGCAGCCTCTTCACGCCCGTGCTGGACGGCCAGGTGCTGCCGCACGAGATCGCACCCGCGCTCTTGACCGCCGCCGGCCGCGCGGATGTGCTGGTCTGCTACACGCGCGACGAGATGGCTGCTTTTCCGGACCATGGCACGGACGCCGCCAGCCAGGAGATGGGCGACGCCGTGTTCGGCGCGCCGTCCCGGCTGTGGGCCCGGCAGGCCGTGGCACAGGGCCGCAATGCCTGGCTGGCGCGCTTTGACGTCGCGCCGGCGGACCGCTTCGGGGCCTGCCACTGCATCGAACTGCCGTTCGTGTTCGACACCCTGCAGGCCTTTGCCGATGCCCCGATGCTGACCGGCCTGCCTGCCGCGCAGGGCGAGCAGCTGACGCGCCAGACCCAGGCCGCATGGCTGGCGTTCATCCGGGGCGACGCGCCGGGTTGGCCGCAGGCCCCGCACATGCAGATCCTGGCCTGAGCCCGCTCCGCCATACGGAGGCGCCGGCCTTGCCGCCGCGCCCCGCACACCAACGACACAAGGGGAATTTCATGTTCAAGCAAACCGTCCTTGCGCTGGCGCTTGCGCTGCCGATCGCCGCCACCGCAGCCTATCCCGACAAGCCGGTCAAGATCATCGTGTCCAATCCGCCCGGCGGTCCGGTCGACGTCATGCTGCGCGTGCTCGCCAGCAAGCTGGGCGCGGACTGGGGTCAGCCCGTGGTCGTGGAAAACAGGCCGGGCGCTTCGGGCATCATCAGCACGGGCGCGCTGGTCAAGTCGCCGCCCGACGGCTACACGCTCGGCATGGTCGTGGCGTCGTCCGTGACCATCGTGCCGTTTGCGGTGGACAGCCTGCCGTTCGACACGCAGAAGGACCTGCAGCCCATCTCGCTGGTGGCGCGCACGCCGTTCATCTTTATCGTGCCCAAGGACAGCCCGCTCAAGACCTGGGAAGACTTCGTGCGCGAAAGCAAGACGCGAAACCTGAGCGTGGGCTCGTTCTCGATCGGCACCGCGTTTCATCTGGTCTGGGAACAGACGGCGCGGCGCGCGGGCATCAAGGCGCTGTACGTGCCGTCATCCTCATCGGGTAAGACGCAGAACGACCTGATCGGCGGACAGCTCGACGTGGGCCTGGACGCGCCGTCCAGCTCCAAGGGCCTGATCGACAGCGGACGGCTGCGGGCGCTGGCCATCACCAGTCCGCAACGCTTTGGCGGCCTGCCCGACACGCCCACGCTGAAGGAGTCGGGGCTGGACTACGCGCCGCAGCCGTGGATTGGCCTGATGGGACCAGCGGGCATCCCGAAGGATCGCGTCGCGCAGATCCAGAAGGCGGTGACCGACATCCTGAAGGACCCGGCCATGAAGGCGCAGATGGAAACGCTGGGCATGATTCCGATCGGCAGCTCGCCCGAGGAACTGGCGGCAACCATCGAGGCCGACCGCGCCGAGATGGGACCGCTGATCAAGGAGCTGGGCATCAAGCTGCAATAGCGCCGACCAATATCGCGTCGGTTGCCAGGGCGGCATAAGCAAACGGCTACAAATTCTTTGTCAGCCGCCGCCCCGCTTCTTACAGTGTGCGCCTTTGCCGCGATGCGGCCGCACGACAGAAGCGTTTGCCATGCCGATCTCCCGACGCAAATTCCTGCTTGCCAGCACCCTGGCGCTGCCGCTTGCGCGGCCACGCCTGGCGCGCGCGTCCGACTGGCCCGCGCGTCCCATTCGCCTTGTCGTCACGTTTCCGCCCGGCGGCGCCAGCGACATCGCCGCGCGCGTCATTGCGCCCGTGCTGGCCGAACGGCTGGGCCAGTCCATCGTCATCGAGAACAAGCCCGGCGCGGGCTCGACCATCGGCGCAAGCCTCGTGGCGCAGTCGCCGGCCGACGGCTACACGCTGCTGATGTCGAACTCGGCGCCCCTGTCAATTTCGCCGGCGCTGATGCCGCAAGGCGGGTACGACGCGCTGGCAAGCTTTCGCCACATCGCCTACCTGGGCGCGGTGCCCACGGTGTTCGTCGTGCACCCTTCCGTGCCAGTGTCCAGCCTTGCCGAACTGACGTCCTGGATCAAGGCGCAGGACCAGCCGGTGCAATACGGCAGCGGCGGGCTGGCGTCGGTGGGACAGATCGTGGGCGAACTGTATTCGCGGCAGACGGGCGCGCCGCTGCAGCACATTCCGTACAAGGGCTCGGGCGCCATGCGCAACGATCTGCTGGGCGGACAGATCCGGATGGCGGTGGACGCCCTGCCGCAAAACCTGCCCTTCCTGCGTTCGGGGCAGCTGCGCCTGTTGGCCGTCACCACGCAGCAGCGCGTGCCACAGGCCCCGGGCATCGCTTCGGTTGGCGAACTGGGGTATCCGGGTCTAATCGCGGAAAACTTCATCGGGCTTTCGGCGCCCGCGGGCCTGCCTGACGCGGTGGCGGCGCGGCTGCATGCGGAAGTCGGATCCGTGCTGGGCAATCCGGACATCCGAGCCAAGCTCGAAGGCCAAGGTTTCGTGCTGACGCAGAAGACGCCGGCGGAATTCACCGATTTCGTGCGCCGCCAGGCCGATAGCTGGGGGCCAGTGGTGCGCGCGACGGGAGCCAGCCTGTGAGCGCGCGCCGTCTGCTTGTGCTGTTCGGCTTTCCCGGCCGGGGCGGCTTCAACGAGGCCGCGCTGCAGGGGGCCGAGCGCGCGGGACGTGCGGGCCATGCGCTGCACGCGGAGTGGGTCGCGGCCACCGACCCGGCCACGCGCGCCGAGCGGCTTGCGCAGTTGTGCAATGGCAATCCGGACCTGGTGATCGTGCACGGCGGCCAGGGCGATGCGCCGGTGGCCGAGGTTGCGCCGCATTTTCCGCGGACGCAGTTCGCGATCACACAGGGCAGCCATACGGCCGCCAACGTCGCGAGCTATGAAATTCTGCAGGAGCATTCGGCGTTTCTTGCGGGGATTCTGGCAGGCCTGCGCGCGCAGGGAGATGGGACGGAAGGCTGCCCCTCGGATGGCCGACCCGCGGGTGGCCGCCCCGCCCATCTCTCCGGCGAGCGCGTCCGGCCCGGTCTGAAGGGCCGCGCCGCATTTGCCGACGGCGTGCGCCGCGTGACGGGCCGGGATCCGCTGACCGGGTTCTGCGGCAATCAGCACAACCCGGACCTGGGCGAGGCCTGGACGCGCGCGCTGGCCGCGCAGCGAGCCAGCGTGCTGTTCGCGATGATGGATGGCGGCCGCGATGGCGTCACGCGTGCCTGCCGCGAAGCCGGCATCTGGCAGATCGGCAATGTGCTGGATTGGGTGGCTCGCGATCCAGAAGTCTACCTGGCATCGGCGCTGGCGGACTCCGGACTTTGCGTGGAACGCGCAGCGTCGGATCATGCGGCAGGCGCGCTGGCCGTCGGGCGCATCACGCGCTTCGGCCTGGAGGCAGACGCCTCGTTGCGGCTGGTGCTGGGCGCGGACGTCACCGCTTACGAACGGCGCGAACTGGACGCGTGGTCTGAGCGCCTGGCATCCGGCGAGATCGAGATTGCCAGCCACTACGACGGCGAGGAATTTGCACTGTCGTAGATGCCGTCGCCATGCATCACCGCGCGCTCGTGTCTTGCGGGCATCCCGCATTGACGCGTCGCCATGCCGTGGCTACAGTGGCCGGCAGTCTTGCGGCGCCCGCTTCGCCGCATTCCCGAACCGCCCACGGTCCCGCCGTTGGCTCAACACACCGGATACCCATGAACAGCTTCCGCGTCGGCATCGCCGGCTTCGGCGCCATCGGCCAGGCCGTGGCGCAAACCCTGGATGCGGGCCTGCCCGGCCTGACGCTCGCCGCCGTCGCGGTGCGCGATCCCAACGCCCCGCCCGCCTTCGGCTGGAAGAACGGCGCGCCCACGTTCACCACCATTGGCGGCCTGGCCGAGCACTGCGACGTGGTCGTGGAATGCGCGCCCGCTGCCGTGTTCCGCGACATCGCCGAACCCGTGCTTCGCGCCGGCAAGAAGATGGTCGTGCTCAGTTCCGGCGCGCTGCTGCGCCACGAAGACCTGATCGGCATCGCGGGCCAGCACGGCGGCCAGATCATCGTGCCGTCGGGCGCCATCCTGGGCCTGGACGCCATCACCGCCGCCGCCGAAGGCGTCATCCATTCCGTCACGATGATCACCCGCAAGCCGGTGCGCGGCCTGCTCGGTGCGCCGTACCTCACCGAGAACAACATCGACATCGAAGGCATCACCGAACCGCGCCTGATCTTCCGCGGCTCGCCGCGCGAGGCCGCTGTCGGTTTTCCGGCCAACCTCAACGTGGCCGTCAGCGTGTCGCTGGCAGGCATCGGTCCGGACCGCACCACGCTGGAAATCTGGGCGGATCCTTCGCTCGAACGCAACGTGCACCGCGTCGAGGTCGTGTCCGATTCCGCCTCGTTCTCGGTGGAAATCCAGAACATCCCGTCCGCCAATCCCAAGACCGGACGCATCACCGCGCAAAGCGTGATCGCCGCGTTGCGCAAGCTGACCGGACCGCTGCGCGTGGGCACCTGATTTTCGGTAAAGCGCATAAAAGGCCGCTGCTTGCGGCCTTTTTTTGCACCTTTGTTTGGTCCGGTGTCAGACACCCTTGTGGCGCCTTATCTGCGGGGCGGTCACTTCTGACGGGTGTCAGACACCTTGCAGATTCCCCTGCACTCTTTATGCCGCCGCTCTGCGCAGCGCATCGCCGTGGCGGGTCGCCGGCATCGGGCCGACCTTCCAGCGGCCCGTTCCATCCAGATCCAGCCGCTGCGTATGGAAAGCATCCAGCGTGCTGCGATGCCCCACGCTGACCAGCATGCTGTCCGGCAACGCGTCGCGCAGCAGGCTGTACAGCATGTGCTCCAGTCCCTCGTCCGTGGCCGACGTTGCTTCGTCCAGAAACACCAGCGCCGGCCGGTTGTACAGCACGCGCGCAAACGCGATGCGCTGCTGTTCACCCAGCGACAAGACGCGCGACCAGTCGTGCACCTCGTCGAGGCGGCTGGCCAGATGCCCCAGATTGACCTGCCTGAGCGCGTCGGCCAAGCGCGCGTCGTCGGCCGGCTGCGCCAGTCCCGGATACGCCACCGCGCCGCGCAGGTCACCCAGCGGCAGATAAGGCCGCTGCGACAGGAACAATGCGGCGTCGCCCTGCGGCCGCCGTACCGCGCCGCTGGCATACGGCCACAGGCCCGCCAGCGCGCGCAGCAAGGTGGTCTTGCCGCTGCCCGACGGGCCCTTGATCAGCAGGGCCTGACCGGGATGCAGGCGCAGGTTCAGGTTTTCCAGGAGACGCGCGCCGTCCGGGCGCGACACGTCCAGGCCTTCGATCTGCAGGCCGTCCGGCAGGGCTTGCGTCTGCACCTGCGGCAGCGCACGCGCGGCCTCGTTGGCATCCAGGAATCCGTTTAGCCGGTCGAGCGTGGCGCGGTACTGCGCGAACGTGTCGTACGAACTGCGAAAGAACGACAGCGATTCCTGGACCTGCCCGAACGCCTGCGAGGTCTGCATGACATCGCCCAGCTTGATCGCGCCGCTGAAGAAACGCGGCGCCTGCAGGATGAACGGAAACACCACCGCGATCTGGCTGACCGACAGGTTGAAGCCGTCGAACTTCAAACCCCGGTACACGCGCTGCCAAAGATTGGCGATGTAGGACGTGAAGCGGGTCCACAAGGTCGCGCGCTCGACTTCCTCGCCCTGATAAAACGCGACGTTCTCGGCGTTCTCGCGCAGGCGGACCAGCGCATACCGGAAGTTGGCAGTCAGTCGCTCGGACAGGAAATTCAGCTTGATCAGCGGGCGGCCGATCTTGAAGGCCAGCCACGTGGCCACGATGACGTAGAGGTACACCACGAACACCATGGCGCGCGGGATTTCAACGCCGCCCAGCGTCAACGGACCAGACAGCCCCCACAGGATCGACGTAAAGGCCACCAGCGATACGATCGCGCTCAACGCGCCGATGGCCAGCGTGCGCGAGCCCGTCACGAACTGCGCGATGTCCTGCTCGATCCGCTGGTCGGGGTTGTCGACGGGCTCGGCCAGGAAGTGCCCGCGATAGTAGGCGCCCGCGCCCAGCCAGTCGCGCGTCAGCCGCTCGTTCAGCCAGACGCGCCAGTGGATATCGAAAGCCTGGCCCACGAAGCTGTCGGCCAGACTGCGCACCACATGCACGGTGGCCAGCACGGCGAAGATGCCCAGGAAGTGCCAGAAGACAGTCTGATCCAGCGCCTGCAGGGCGCTGTAGAAGCCGTTGTACCAGAACGAAAACAGCACGGTCATGCGGACCGCGAACATTGCCAGGAACAGCAGCAGCGCCAGCGTCAGCATCGGACGCCAACTGCGGCGGGGCGTGAGATACGGCCAGGCCAGACGCCAGAATTTGCGGCCCCATACGGTGGTGCGGGTCAGTACAAGTGTGACCAGCGCCAGCGCGACGGCGGAGATGCCGAATGCGCGCGCGAGCCACAAGGCGCTTTCCGCAAGTTGCTGCTGCCAATTCAGATCCATGAGCCCGGAACCTCGCGATGACGTTCCTTGTTAGACGACGGGATCGGCGGCAGTTCCGGCAAAAATGATGTCTTAAGCCTCGCTTAAGTCTTTTTGAAGGACGTTGAAGGCACGTTGAAAGGCGATCGCCACTTTATTCAGACCCAAGATCCAGATTGGCGAACAGATCCGCCAGTGTAGGCACACTGCGCGCCGGCCAGATCGCGCTCAAGTCGAAACTGGGTAGCCGTTCTCCATCGCGCACTTCGCAAAAGCGCACACCCCGAAATCCCATGGACCGGATCCAGCTGGGCAGCAGGGCCACGCCGCAGCCGCCTGCCACGCACGACAGCACCGTCAGGGTAAGGCTTGCCTCCTGGTTCACGTGCGCATCGTGTCCGCCCTTGCGCATGGCGTCCAGGATGTCCGCATAAAATGCCGGCAACTGTGCCTGCGGGTACATCACCAGGCCTGCCTGCGCGATCTGCGCCATCGACACCTTGCCGTCGGCCTCGACTTCGAATTCGTCGGGCACGGCCGCCACCAGCCGGTCGCGCAGCAACTGGCGTTCGCGCATGCGGCCGCCCACGGCAACGGGCGTGTGCATCAGGCCGATGTCGATCTCTCCGGTCTGCAACGCCTCGGCCTGTTGGGCGTTGCTCATTTCGCGCAGGATGATGCGCACGCCGGGCGCCTGTTTGCGCATCTGGCGCAGCGCGCGGGGCAAGGTGTCAAACAGCGCCGAGGACACCAGCCCGACCGTCAACTGCCCAGCGCTGCCGCGCCCGATCTCCCTGGCGCGCCGGGCCGCCGCGTCGATCCGCGCGACGCTGGCGCGCACGTCTTCCAGGATGGCCTGCGCGGCGGGCGTGGGCGTCGTGCCCTGCCGCGACCGCTCGAACAGCCGCACGCCCAGGTCTTTCTCCATGCGTGTCAACGCCTGGCTCAGCGCGGGCTGCGCGATGCCCAGCCAGTCCGAGGCACGGCTCACGCTGCCGTGATCCACCACCGCCAGGAAGTACCGCAGATGCCGGGTTTCCATATCGTTCCAATATATTTAAAGCGCCTTTCCAGAATGGAAAACTATACCCCGACTTCCTAGAATCCCGACTTACAGAACATTACATAGCGCGTCGCCGTTCCGAGAGAGCGGCGCGCCGCATGAGGAGACTGATTTGCCCTCGCCGATCCCAGGCGCCGCCGTCGACACCCACGCCCACGTGTTCCACCAAGGCCTCGCCTTGGCCAACACGCGCCGCCACACGCCGGACTACGACGCCACGCTGGTCGAGTACCTGGGCCTGCTGGACGCACACGGCATGAGCCACGGCGTCCTGGTACAGCCAAGTTTCCTGGGCACGGACAACAGCCATCTGGTCGAGGCGCTGCGCGCCGCCCCTGCCCGCCTGCGCGGCGTCGCCGTGGTGGCGCAGGATGCCGCCGAATCCGAATTGCAAGTCCTGGCCGACGCCGGCGTGGTCGGCATCCGTCTGAACCTTTTCGGCCTGGACACGCCCGATCTGCGGACGCCGGCGTGGCAGGCCCTGCTGGCCCGCGTCAATGCGCTGGGTTGGCATGTGGAAGTGCACCTGCAGGCCGCGCGCATGGATGGCGTGTTGCCGGCATTGCTGGCGGCCGGCTGCCGCATCGTGGTCGACCATTTCGGCCGCCCGGATCCCGCGCTCGGCGTTCTGGACGCAGGCTTCCAATACTTGCTGCGCCAGGCGGACAGCGGCCGGATCTGGGTGAAGCTGGCCGCGGCGTACCGCAACTGGGCCGCCCCGGCCTGCGCCGCCTCCGGCCGACTGGCCACGCAGCAACTGCTGGACGCCTACACCCCCGAACGCCTGATGTGGGGCAGCGACTGGCCCCATACCGAACATCGCCACCTGGCGTCCTATTCCGCCGCGACGCAGTGGCTGGACGCCTGGATCGACGACCCCGCGCAACGGCGCACCGTGCTTGCCGACACGCCGTTGCGGCTATTCCAATTCCAAGGAGACGCTCCATGACCCCTCTGTTCAAACGCCTGGCGCACCGTAGCGCGCTGTTCGCCGCCGCCGGCCTGTTGGCTGGCGCCGCTGGCGCCGCGCAAGCCGCCTACCCCGAACGCGCCGTCACGCTGGTCGTGACGTACCCGCCCGGCGGCACCGTGGACGTGGTGGCCCGCCTGATCGGCCCGAAGCTCGCGGCTGAACTCGGCCAGCCCGTCGTCATCGAAAACCGCGGCGGCGCCGGCGGCATGATCGGCGGCGCGGTCGTCGCCAAGGCCAAGCCCGACGGCTACACGCTGATGCTGGACGCTTCCAACCACGCGCAAAACCCCGCGCTGCACAGCAAGATGCAGTTCGACACGCTGTCGGCCTTCGCGCCCGTGTCGCTGCTGCTGCGCGTGCCCAACGTGCTGGTCGTCACGCCGTCGTATGAAGTGAAGTCGGTCGGCGACCTGATCAAGCTCGGCCAGCCCGATGCCAAGGAACCGGTGTACTTCGCGTCGGCCGGTCCTGGTTCCGCCCAGCACTTGGCGGGCGAGCTGTTCAACCTGCTGGCCAAGACGCAGCTGCAGCACGTCGCGTACAAGGGTGGCGGCCCGGCCATGATCGACGTGATGTCGGGCCAGGTCCCGGTCATGTTCGCGAGCATGGGCTCGGCCTGGCAGCACGTGAAGAACGGCAAGCTGCGCGCCGTGGCCGTCGGCGGCCTGGAACGCTCGAAGACCGCGCCCGAACTGCCCACCATCGCCGAATCGGGCGTGCCGGGCTACGAAACCTACGAATGGAACGCCGTGTTCGCCCCGGCCGGCACGCCGCCCGCGATTGTCGAGCAGGTCTCGCAGGCGCTGGCCAAGGTGCTGAAGGATCCCACGATCGCCGAACAGCTTGCCGGCATCGGCGCCGAGCCCATCGGCTCTACGCCCGCCGAACTGGACACGTTCCGCCGCGCCGAGATCGAGAAGTGGCAGCGCGTCGTGAAGGAAGCAGGATTGAAGCTGGATTGAGTACTGCCGGGCCCAAAGGCCCGGACACCGCGTAGCCGGTTTGCGGCGCTCTTCGGGGCGCCGCTTTTTTTTTGACTTGCGCATGGCGACGCGCCGGCCGGCACGCCCGGCCACCGGCCGGCGCTATCATGACGCCTTGACCAGTTTTACCGCAGGAACCCGCAGGATGGACAAGATCCGGCTCGACAAATGGCTTTGGGCCGCGCGCTTCTACAAGACGCGTAGCCTGGCTTCGGAAGAAATCGGCAAGGGCCGCGTGTTCGTCAACGGACAGCCCGCCAAACCCGCGCGCGAAGTCGGCGCGGGCGACGTCATCACGGTCCGCAAGGAAGACCCCGCGGTGCAGGTTCGCGTCGTCGCCGTCAGCGGCGTGCGCGGGCCCGCGCCGGTCGCGCGCCAGCTTTACGAAGAGACGCCCGAAAGCGTGGCCGCCCGCGAACGCGCCGCCGAAATGCGCCGGCTCGCGCCGGAACCGGCGCTGGGCATCGAAGCGGGGCGCCCCACCAAACGTGACCGGCGTCTCATCGACCAGATGCGGGGCAAGTCCTGATGAAGCGCACCGCAACGGGCGGTCTGGTCTATTCCACCGAAACCGGCCGCATGTGCCCGCAATGCCGCCAGCCGGTCGCGCAATGCCAGTGCAAGACGGCGGCCGGAAAGGTCCCTGCAGGAGACGGCGTGGCGCGAGTCTCGCGCGAAACCAAGGGCCGCGGCGGCAAGAGCGTGACGCTGGTGCGCGGGCTGGCGCTGGCGCCCGACGCCTTGAACGCGTTGGGCAAGCAGCTGCGGACCGCGTGCGGTTCGGGCGGCACCGTCAAGGACGGCGTGATCGAGGTGCAGGGCGACCATTGCGACCGCATTCTCGACGCGTTGATGAAACAGGGCCACCGCGCCAAGCGCGCGGGCGGCTGAACCGTATCAGGTATCAGGACAGAACGATGGAAATTTCCGTGACCGACGTCGCGAGCTGGCATGCCCATGCGTACTTCGACGCGGCACGCCGCGACGTCGCGTTCGCCCTGCGCGAACGGATCGTCGCGACGTTTGACGGCAAAATGGAAATGGGGCGCTTTCATGAGCGCCCCGTGGGTCCACATCCGCAATGGAGCTACCAGATTGCGTTCGGCCCGGAACATCTGGCCGAGATCGCCACGTGGCTCACGCTGAACCACGGCGCGCTGGATGTTTTCATGCACCCGAACACCGGCCATTCGCTGCGCGACCACCGCGACTGCGCCGTGTGGATCGGACGCAGCCACGTGTTGAACCTGGCTGCGCTGGGCGGCTGACGGCCTACAGCGCGCGGCCCACGATCAGCGAATCCATCGCCATCTGCGGGTCGTCGCTCTTGCCCTCGTACGGCAGGCGGCTCAGCACATAGCGCATGGCGTTCAGGCGGGCGCGCTTCTTGCAGTCGGACTTGACCACGATCCACGGCGCATCGGCGGTGTCGGTGTGGGCAAACATGGCTTCCTTGGCGCGCGTGTAGTCGTCCCACTTGTCCAGCGATGCCAAGTCCACCGGGCTCAGCTTCCATTGCTTGAGCGGATGCACCTTGCGTTGTTGAAAGCGGCTGCGCTGTTCTTCCTGGCTGACCGAGAACCAGAGCTTGATCAGCGTAATACCGCTGCTGACCAGATGGCGCTCGAAATCGGGCGTCTGGCGCAGGAACGCCAGGTATTCGTCCTGCGAGCAAAAGCCCATCACGCGTTCGACGCCGGCGCGGTTGTACCAGGAGCGATCGAACATGACGATCTCGCCCGCAGTCGGCAAGTGCTGCACGTAGCGCTGGAAGTACCACTGGCCCTTTTCGGTGTCGGACGGCTTTTCCAGCGCGACCACGCGAGCGCCGCGCGGATTCAGGTGTTCCATCATGCGCTTGATCGTGCCGCCCTTGCCCGCGGCGTCGCGCCCCTCGAACAGGATCACGACACGCTGGCCGGTTGCCTTTACCCACGCTTGCAGCTTCAACAATTCGACCTGCAGCTTGTACTTCTGCTTTTCGTAATTGCGCCGCAGCATGCGATGGCGATATGGATAGACGCCCTCGCGCCAATCTCCGGCCAGTTCATCGTCGGGATTGCGTCGCGCCCCGCGCGTTTGCCGGTTGGCGTCGAGCAACGCGCGGTGCACCGCTTGCGCATCGTCGGGCGACAGCGCATCGATGACGGTGCGCAAGGCCTCGTGGGCCTCGCCCGGGTTGCCGACCGTGTAACGGCTGGCGATATCGGCCAGCACTGCCGCAGTCTCCTGCCGCGCCGCGTCCTGCCGCGCCGCCACGCGCTTGCGCAATTCAAGGGCCGGTTCAACGGCGGGGGCGATGCCCGCGCCTGCAGCCCCGGCCGGCGTCGCTTCACCCTTGACGGCACGCTTGGCGGGCGCGCGGCGGACGCTGGCCGTGCGCTTGGCGGCGCCCTGGGCGCTGGCGGGCCGCTTGGCGGGTGCCGCCTGGGTGTCTTGATCGGGGGCTTGGGATGTCTTGTCGGTCATTGGTCCTATCCTTGCTGCGCAAACATCAACCCTAACTGTTGCCAGGGCGCGCGGAATTGATGGCGATCAATGGTTGTAACATTTTTTCACGAACCCGGCCCCATTACACTGCACCTCCCTCATCCCCTCATTCGCGACACCATGTGGTCACGCATCAAGCGATGGTTTGCCGGGCCGCCGGCAGCCGAAGATCCCTTGCAGGAAATCGTGCGCTTCGATGACGCCGGCCTCACGCGGTCGGGCGAACTGGCGCACGCGATGGGCCTGCAGCAGTTCTGGCCCTGGCAGGACGTTCATGAGTTCGGGTTCGCGTTCACCCAGGCGATCTATCCGGACCCTTGGTTTGGCGACTACATGGAAAGCCTGTGGTTCGTTCGCGTGGCCAACGAAGACGGCGGGCTGATGCGGATGGAGTTTGACGAGCGCGTGCTGGACATCGGCAACTTGCCGCCCGCCCTGCTACGCAACATGCCGGGACTGGACATGGACGTGCTGCGCGCAGGCCTGGCAACCGCCCAGCGCGGCCTGCGCCACTACGAGGGCGAAGGCGAGTGGGTGGCGTGGCGGCGCGACGATGTCCCACCCCCCGCCACACCGCCCGCCGCGCCGCCGCCTACACCCGATCCAGACCCTGCTTGAGATCCGCCAGAATGTCCTCGGGCGTTTCCAGCCCGACCGACAGCCGCAGCAAGCCCTCGGACAGCCCATAGCGCTCGCGGTCCTCGGCCGAGTAGCTGGCATGCGTCATCGACGCCGGATGCTGGATCAGCGTCTCGGGATCGCCCAGGCTGACGGCGATGCGCGCCAGCTTCAGGCTATTCAAGAGCGTTTTGCCGGCCACCAGACCGCCTTTCAGCTCGAACGCCACCAGGCCGCCGCCCGCCGCCTGCTGGCGCTGCGCAATGTCGGCGCCCGCCGTGCCGGCCAGGCCCGGATAGAACACATCGGCCACCGCCGGATGCTCGCGCAGCAGCTTGGCCACCCTCAGCGCGGATTCGCTATGGCGCTGCACGCGCAGCTCCAGCGTCTTGATCCCGCGCAGCACCAGAAACGCCGTGAAGGGCGACAGCGTCGCGCCCGTGAAGTAGCGCAAGCCTTGCAGCCGGATGGCGTCGATGTGCTGCTTGCGGCCCAGCACGGCGCCCGCCAGCAGGTCCCCGTGCCCGCCCAGGTATTTGGTGGCCGAATGCAGCACGATGTCCGCGCCATGTTCAAGCGGACGCTGCAGCACCGGCGTGGCAAAGGTGTTGTCCACGATGGTCAGCAGCCCCTTGCCGCGCGCGATGGCCGAGATCGCCGCAATGTCCACGAGGCGCAGGTTCGGATTGGCGGGGGTCTCGAAGTACACAGCCCGGGTCTTGGGGCCGATGGCGGCGGCCACGGACTGCGGCTGCGTGAAATCCGCGAACACGGCGCGCACGCCGAATCGGGACAGCCCCTGCGTGAATAGCGTGAAGGCCGTGCCGTAGACGATCTGGTCAACCACGATCTCGTCCCCGCTTTGCAGCAGCGAGAACAGGGTGGCCGAAATGGCCGCCATGCCCGAGGCCGTCACCACGCCGGCCTCGGCGCCTTCCAGCGACGCCAGCCGCTCTTCCAGCAGCGCCTGCGTCGGATTACGCGTCCGGCCGTAGACATAGCCTTGGGCCTCGCCGAGCCGGATCCGGTCAAAGGCCTCGATACTGTCTTGCGTGTAGGTGGACGTCAGATACAGCGGCGGCGACAGCGCCCCCTGTTCGTCCAGCGGGTCGTAGCCCAGGTGAATGGCGCGGGTCGCAAAGCCCTGCTGCGCGAGGTCGGTCATGGTTGTCACTCCTGTCATGGGTGGGTGCAGGGGCGCATCGCGCCTGCCTGGAAATCGGAAATCGCCGCAGGTCCGCGGCATTGACGGGGCCGAAGCGAGTCTTTACAGTCAAACGCCGTATCTCCGTTTTCGTGCGCGACATGAACGACCCGCAAGCGCCCGCCGCGGCCGCCGGCCCGGCGGTTATCCCCGCGAAGCCGCCCCAACCCGGTTGGCTGCTCAAGGCCGCCACCTGTCTGGTCTATTCCGCGATGTTGGCGTGGGCCGTCTACAGCAGCCGGCCCGCCACCATGCTGGACGTCGCCAAGCTGGCCTTCGGCGGCGCCATTCTTCTGGGCCTCATCCTGTTTGCCGTTCTGGGCGTCTTTTCGATCTGGACCCGGTTTCGCACGCCGCGCAACCGCTTGCGCATCATGCTGGGCGCGGGGGTGTGCCTGCTGGCCGCCGTGGCCGGGCCGCTTGCCGAGCGCACCCACGACAACCGCCAGCGCGACATCGCCAACACCGAAATCCGCAAGGCCATCGACGCGCTGCGCCTGCAGGCCGGCGGCGGCAGCGGCGCGCCCGAAGACGTGCCCGCCATCGACCCCTCGCCCAAGGCCACCGGTCCGTACGGCGAAATGGAACGGGCCATGAAGACCATCGCGGGCGAACGGCTGGCGCAGCATCGCGCGTACCTGCAGGAACTCAAGGAAATCGGCCTGCCCAAGCTGTTCGACGCCCGGCGTCTGGCGCGCGACTCGGGCCTGATCGAAAGCCGTCTGATCCTGGAACAGGCCGAACAGCTCGTGCCCGGCTACCGCGAACAAAGCATGGACGTGTTGAACGGAATGCCTGCGCTGGTGCGCTCGCTGACCATCGCCGAACCGGAAAAGGACAAGATCCTGAAGGCGTTGCAGGACTCCCGCGCGGCCAGCGAAGAAAAACTGGCGCGCGTCTGGGACCTGGAAACGCAGATCCTGCATGAATTCGGGCTGATGATCACGCTGCTCGATGACAACCGGCAGTTCTGGTACGCGGACCGGGACGAACTGATGTTCGGCCGCGATGCCGACCTGGCGCGCTTTCATCAGCACCAGGACGCCGTCAACCGGCTGGCCGGCGAGCAGGAGCGGCTGGCGACGCAATCCCTGGCGGCCATGCCGCAGGCGCCATTGCGCTGAACCAGAGGACGCTTCGCGCGCGACTCGCATCGTTCACCGCTTGTGGTCGGCGCGGCGCGACAGCCACTCGCCGGTGAACTGCACGATCGACACCAGCGCGATCAGGATGACGATCACCTCAAACATCACCCGCGTCTCGTAACGCTCGTAGCCGTAGCGGATCGCCAGGTCGCCCAGGCCGCCCGCCCCCACCGCGCCGGCCATCGCCGACGCGTTGATCATGGCGATGACGCTGACCGTCATGCCGCCGATGATGCCGGGCAGGGCCTCGGGTAGCAGCACGTGACGCACGATGTGCCAACGCCGGCAGCCCATGGCGCGCGCCGCCTCGACCAGACCGTGGTCCACGTCGTTCAGGCTGACCTGCGCAATGCGTGCAAAGAACGGAATCAGGTTGGCCGACAGCGGTACGATGGCCGCCCAGGTGCCCAGCGTCGTGCCCACCAGAAAGCGCGTGAACGGCAGCATCGCGACCAGCAGGATGATGAACGGGATGGCGCGAAACGTGTTCACCGTGATCGACAGCGCCTTGTTGAAACGCGGACGCGGGTAGAGATTGCCCGGCGCGGTGATGGTCAGCACCACGGCCAGCGCCAGGCCGGTCGCGATGGCAATGGCGGCGGAAATGCTCACCATCGTCAGGGTCTGCAGAAACGCCTGCAGGTACTTGTCAAGCATCGGTAGCGACATAGCCCAGCACCTTGATCTGATCGGCCACCAGCGCGGCGCGCGCGGCCTCTTCCTGTAAAGCGTGCGCGGGCACAGACACCAGCAGACTGCCCTGCGCATGGCCGCGCAGCCGGTCCAGCCCGCCGTGCAGCAGCGTGGCGCCCGGGCCCATCGCGGCCAACGCCTGCAGCGACACGCCGTCTGGCCGGCCTTGTCCGGTGAAGCGCAGGCGCAGCACGGCGACGCCGGGGCGACCTTGCAGGTCCGGCACCAGCCGGGCCGCCAGGTCCGCGGGCAGGTCGTGTTGAAGCGGCCGCAGCAGCGCGCGCGTGGCATCCGCCTGTGGGTTGCCGAACACGCGCCACACCTCGCCCAGTTCGACGTTGCGGCCGCCGTCCAGCACCAGCACCTTGTGGCAGACCTCGCGGATCACGGCCATGTCGTGCGTGATCAGTACGACGGTCAGGCCCAGGTTGCGGTTGATGTCCAGCAGCAGACCCAGGATCGATTGCGTGGTCTCGGGGTCCAGCGCCGATGTCGCCTCGTCGCACAGCAGGATCTCGGGCTCGTGGACCAGTGCGCGCGCGATGCCGACGCGCTGCTTCTGGCCGCCGGACAGCTTAGCCGGATACACGTCGGCTTTGTCCCGCAGGCCCACCATGTCCAGCAGCGCGTCCACCCGCGCCCGCGCGGCCGCGGGCTTTACGCCGGCCACGCGCAGCGGCAGCGCGACGTTCTCGGCCACCGTCTTGGCGGACAGCAAGTTGAAGTGCTGGAAGATCATGCCGATCCGGCGGCGCAGGCCGACGAGCGCATTCTCGTCCAGGCTGCCCACGTCCACGCCGTCCACCCGCACGCGGCCGGCGCTGGGGCGTTCCAGCATGTTGATCGAGCGCAGCAGCGTCGACTTGCCCGCGCCGCTGCGGCCGATGATGCCGAATACCTCGCCGCGCGCAGTCGAAAACGACACATCCGACAACGCCGCGACGGGGCCCGCGGGCCCTTGATATTGCTTTTGCAGCCCCTCGAACACGATGTGCGCGTCGCGCGCCGGCGATTGCGCTGCGCCGGCCGCTTCCGCGGCCAGGGAAAGTTCGCGTTGCATCTTGGCTCAGAAGACCGGGATCACCGAGCCTTCGAACTTGGTCAGGATGAACTGGCGCACTTCTTCCGAGTGGTACGCCTTGACCAGCGCGGGTACCCACGGCGCGTCCTTGTCCTTCTCGCGCACGACGATGATGTTCACGTAGGGGTTGTTCTCTTTCTTCTCGACCGCGATGCCGTCGCGCGTGGCGATCAGTCCGGCCTGGTATGCAAAGCTGTTAACGATGGCGGCGGTGTCCACGTCGGGCAGCGAGCGCGCCAGCACGACCGATGCGCTTTCCACGAAGTTGAGCTTCTTGGGATTGGACGTCACGTCGGCCAGCGTGGCGGTGCCGGTGGCCGGGTCGAAACCGTCCTTCAGCGTGATCAGCCCTTGGTCGCGCAGGATGACCAGCGCGCGCGTCTGGTTGCTTGGGTCATTGGGAATGCCCACCTTCGCGCCATCCGGCAATTCCTTGAGCGACTTGTATTTCTTGGAATAGAACGCGATGGGCGAGATCAGCGTGTTGGCGACCGGCACCAGCTTGTAGCCGCGCTGCTTGATCTGGTCGTTCAGGAAGGGAATGTGCTGGAAGGAATTGGCCTCCAGGTCGCCGTTGTTCAGGGCCTCGTTCGGGCTGGCGGTGCCGGTGATGACGACGGGCTCGACGGCCAGGCCGTTTTTCTTGGCTACCTGCGTCACCACTTCCCAGATCTGCTCGTCCACCCCGCCGCGCACGCCCACCTTGAGCGGCTTCGGGTCTGCCGAGAACGCCGGGCCGTGGAACATCGCCGCCGAGGCCAGCACCGCGCCCAAGAGGCGCTTGAACAGCGGCGTCCATGCCATGCGCGATTGCCGCGCGCCGTAGGAAACGCCTGCATCCGAAGAAGCCCCGGCGGCAAGAATACGCATAGTCATGATGGAATCGCCTCTAAGTCAACGCAGTTATGAGAGAGACGATTCTAGGGACGGGACTTATGCGCGCGAACGAATAGTTGGTTGAGTCGTTATTACGGGGTTTTTTGGATATGGCGCGTTGGCATATGGGGCGCCGGGCAGGTGCCGGACGAGCAGTCCGGCCAGTCGTTCAGAACGGCTTGACCACTACCAGCGTCACGATGGCCGCCGCCGCCAGCACGACGTACGGGGCCTGCAGGTCGATCAAGGGCGGGCGCTTGCCGCTACCGCCCGCCATGCGCCGCAGCGATGCGCTTTGCATGCCGAGCAACCCCGACAGGCTTAGCGCAAAGGCCACCTTGATCCAGATCCAGTTCATCGCGAACCACCCGAACGTCATGGCCAGATGCAGGCCGATGAGCCAGGTGACGACCATGGCGGGCGTGGTGACAAAGAGCGTCCAGCGGCGCAGCGCGTGGAGCATCTTGCGCTCCTTTGGCGCGTCTTCGCCGTCCTGCGGCTGCGAGGTCAGAAGGAACAGGGCAACGAAGAGCGAGCCGCAAAGCCACGCGACCGCGGCCGCGACGTGGGCCATCTTGAGGAGTTGGTATGTCATGGGCGGCATTATCGCCGCCCGCGGCAGACCGGCGCGGCGCCTCGGCGCGGGCAGTTTGCGCTACGGCAAACTGCGCAGCCGTCGATGCGCCGGGGGTAAAGCGTCAGTTGCCGGACTGCGGCGCAGCGGGCGCGGCAGGCGATTCTGCGGCAGGCGATTCTGCGGCAGGCGACCCTGCGGCAGGCGACCCTGCGGCAGGCGACCCTGCGGCAGGCGACCCTGAGGCGGGCGTTCCTGCGGCAGGCGCTCCCGCCGCCGGCGTACTTGCCGGCGCCCCATTGGCCGCCGGCGCCGGCTTGTCGCCGCCGGCCTCAGCCGGATTCAGCGTATCCGCCGGCGCATTCGGCGCCACCACCGGGTCGGCCGGCGCGGGCGCGGGCTTGGGCGCGGCGCCCTTCGTCCGCACGGGCGGCTCCGGCGGCTTGGCGGCCGCCTGTGCGTCCGGCAGGAACCGCTGCAACAGCTGGAAGAACCCGTCATAGAACTTGGGCCGCGTCACCGTCTGGCTGGCGGTCTTGACCAGCGAGTCGTCACTGCCGCCAAAGGGCATCGACACCTGCCCCAGCACGCTGACCCCCACGCTGGCCGAGTTGCCAGTGCGCTTGATCGAATAGCGGTCCTGCACGGCGTTCGCAAACACGGTTGTGCGGTCGCTCGCACTGCCGTCCGACGCGCACTCGATGTTGAAGCTGATCTGCGTATGCTGCCCGTCCTCGCCCTCGAAGTTCTTGTGGCCGGTAACGCGCGACGGCTCGAACTTGTCGATGAGATAGCCCTGGCTGAGCAAGGCCCGCCGGCCCGCATCACACGCGGCGCTGCTGGCCGCCGGAACGCTGCGCGAGTAGGTATCCGTTTGCGCGAAGTCCTCGCGCTCGTAGACGGGCTTGGGGGAAGAGCATCCGGCCAGGACGGCCGTCAGAGTGGCAAACAACGGAAAAACGGAGCGGCGGGTGACGCGAGGCATGAGAGGTCCGGCATGGGGCAACGACCTGCATTATCAGGCAAGAAAACCGTTTGCTTAATGGGGACAGGCCAAGCCGGAGATATGTTGAAACAGGTTCGAACGCCGAGGGGCGACCTCCACCGACGATCCCCCTGCAAACCCGCGGGCGCACCCATCAAGGCCCGCGTCGTAATTCGTATCGAATTCGGCGGGTCATCACTTCGGGGTCAACGCGCCGCTCGGGGCGGCGCCGGCTGCTTGTCCACCGCGCCGAGAATCTCCGCCGCCAACCGCACGCGCGCTTCGTTGGGATAATTGCGGTTGGCCAGGATGACGATGCCGAGCTTGCGCGCGGGCACAAACGCCACGTAGGCGCCAAACCCATTGGTCGACCCCGTCTTGTTGATCCAGGTCTCGCCCTGCGGCGCCAAAGGCGGCTGCAGCGCCTCTGCGGGATGGCTCTGGCTGTTCAGCGTCCCGGCGTTAGCCGTCAGCAGCGTGTCCAGCGCCACCGGATACGAAAACTGTTCCCACGCCATGTCCTGCGTCATACCGCCCACCTCGTAATAGCCCACATGGGTATCCGCGAGGGCGCGGCGGATGTCCTTATCCAGCACGTCCATGTCCATGCCGGCTTCAACGTAGCGCAGCATGTCGCGCGCGGTGGACTTGACGCCATAGGCCTCGGCCGCCAGCACACCGGGATTGACGCGCACCGGCGCGCCCTGCTTGTTGTAGCCCTGCGCATAGCGCGACGCCTTGGCGGCGGGCACGTCGATGTACGTGCTGGTCAGGCCCAGTTTCGGAAACAGGTCCTTCTCCATTGCCTGCGCGAACGGCTGCTTCAGGCTCGCGGCGGCCACGACGCCCAGCATGCCGATGCTGGGATTGGCATACGAGCGATACGTGCCGGGCGCGTGTTCGGGCTTCCATGCCTTCAGGTATTGCATCAACTGCGCGTTGTCGCGCACGTCGTCGGGCACCTGCAATGGAAAGCCGCCCGTGGTGTGCGTGCCAAGGTTCACCAGCGTCAGCTTGGCGAACTCGGTCCCGGCAAGCTCAGGCATGAACCGCGCCGGACTGTCCGTCAGCGCCAACTGGCCCTTAGCCTGCGCATAGGCGGCAAGCGTCGCGGTGAAGGTCTTGCTGATCGACCCCAGTTCGAAGAGCGTGTCCCGATTGACCGCGCGTCGCGTCTCCAGCGACTCGACGCCGTAGGTGTAGAAGCGTTGGCGGCCCTGATGCGTGACGGCGATCACCATGCCAGCGATGTCGTGCTGCCGCATGACCGCGCGGGCCGCCTCGTTCACGACGCTGTCGATGTAGGGCAATTCAGAGCGGCCGAGGGCGGGGCCAGACACGGTGGCAAGAAGGCCGGCGCAAAGAAGGCCGGCGCAGAGGCGTCTACGGGTGTTCATGCAGCATTCTCAGGGAGGGGGACGGACAAGCCGGCGGGACGGGCGGCGATGCCGAATCGTACCGCGACGCGCGTCCGAACTGGCGTCTTTTCCCTCCCCGCGCGCTGCCTCAAGCCAAGGCCGGCTCCGCACGCAGCGGCTGGGCCGCATTCAAGTTCCCGGTGCCGTCCTGCACCGTGCCGCACGTATCCTTGCAGACCTTCCCGTCCTTTACCACCAGAACGATCCGTTCCGGGTCGGCCAGCAGCGCCAGGTCGTTCAGCGGATTGCCGTCCACCATGACCACGTCGGCCAGATACCCGGGACGCAGCATCCCCAGTTCGTCAGGCCGCTGCATGATCTGCCCGCCCAGCCGCGTGGCCGCGACCAGAGCCTCGACCGGCGTCATGCCGATGTAGTCCACGAAGTACTGGAGGTCGTTGGCGTTCGTGCCGTGCGGCATCCACGCGAATCCGTAGTCGCCGCCCGGCAGAATGCGTATGCCGCGCTTGTGCATCTTGCGCAGGCTTTCCGCGGCGATTTCCAGTTCGCGCTTGTAGCCCATGCTTTCTGCAATCGCGGGGGTGATGCCGTAGTCCGACGCATGGAACGCGGTGCGGACCAGCCACCCGATGCCGGGCGCGACAAAATGCTTGTGCTTGTTGGCTTCCAGCATGTCCAGCGCTTCGTCGTCCGCGAAGCTGGCGTGATACACCATCTCGATGCCGTGGCGCACGCATTGCTTGACCGATTCGCTGGAACGCGCGTGGGCCGCGATCCGTTTGCCATACCGTTTGGCTTCCGAGGCCAGCATGGCGATTTCGTCTTCCGCAAAGGGCGACATCTCTGCCGGCAGGCCCGCGATGTATTCGCCCGACAGATTGATCTTCAAGTGGTCGACGCCGTACTTGATGAACGTGCGGACCGAGCGGCGGATTTCCTCGGGGCCGCTGCAAACGCTCCCAAAGCTCAGCTCCTCGAAATGCATGTGGGGCAGCGTGTTGTCGCCCAGCGCGCCGATGGTCGTGATCTCCTGGCTGCCGGCCAGGTAGCGCGGGCCCGGGCACTCGCCGGCGTTGATCGCATTGCGCAGCACCACGTCCAGCCGCGGCTTGGCCGCCGCCGCGCCGATGGCGGACGTCCACCCCATTTCCAGATAGCGCTTGGCCACGCGGACACACCACAGGATGTGCTCCTCGGGCGGCATGAACTGGATGGCCGCCAGCGTGGGCTGATCATTCCACGAGAAATGCGTGTGCGCCTCGGTCATTCCCGGCATCAGGAACCGGCCCTTGCCATCGACGACGCGCGCGCCGTCCCGGTTGATCCGTTCGGGCAGGCGCGCCACCTCGACGATGCGGCCGCCGTCGATCAGCAACTCTCCGTCAAAGACGTCGTCGCCGCTTCCGTCAAAGATGACGACGTTGGTAAATGCGATTCTGGACATGCGAGGTCTCCTCCTGGCCCGCGGGGGGGGCAGAATTTTTTTATGAAAGGTGTTGGTGTGACGTCGGTGCTGCGGATCGGGTGCTGCAAAGCTCGCAGTCACCCGCGCTTCATCGGGCCAAGCCCGCGTGAAACGCCTGTAACGCTTCCACGCAAGCGCCCGGCTGCTCGAACGTGGTCCAGTGTCCGCAGTCCGCGACGACGGTGCAGCGGCTGTTTGGGATGCGCGCCGCCATGGCCTGCACGTTCGCGGGGGGTGCAACGCCATCTTCATCGCCCGTCACCAGCAGCACCGGCACGCCAAGGCGCTCAAGATCGGCGGACTTCGCGCCGGCCAGCGCCTCGCAGCTTTGCGCATACCCTTCCGGCGGCTGGCGCATCACGCTTTCCCGGACCAGCGCCAGCACCGCCGGTTGTTCCGCCTTGGTGCGGCGGCTGGTGGCGCCCTTGACGATGGCATCGGCGATTTCCTGCATGGCGGGTGCGCCCTGACGGGCCAGCGCCGCGCGCGCCCGGATGCCCGGTCTGCCCGCCTCCGGCGGTTCGGCCAGCGGCCCGAAGAGCGCCAGCGTCCGGACCCGGGCCGGCTCCTTCAACGCCAGATGCTGCGCGACGATGGTCCCCAACGAATGCGCCGCCACGTGCACCGCGCCGCAGTCCAGCGCGTTCAGCACCGAGACCAGCGCGTCGACATAGCCCGCGATGGACAGCTCGCCATCCGTCAAAGGGGATCTGGCGCTGCCGGGCAGATCGGGGCGGATGACCCGAAAGCCCGTCCAGGCGCCCATCAGCGGCGTCCAGGTGTTGGAGGAGCCGCCGAGCCCGTGAATGCACAGCAATGCGGGGCCGTCACCGTCGATTTCCACCGACAGACCGTTGATCGATGTTGTCGTCATGACGCCTCCTCCACGAATTGGTTCTCGACGCTGCCCAGCCCCTCGACCTCCACGCGCACCACGTCGCCGGCCACCAGATATCGGGGAGGCGTCATTCCCATGCCCACGCCTGCCGGCGTGCCCGTGGCGATCACGTCGCCCGGGTAGAGCGTGATGCCGCGCGAGATCGTTTCGATCAGGGTCGGGATGTCGAAGATCATGTTCTCCGTGGGACCATCCTGCCGGAGCTCGCCGTTGACCCAGCAGCGCACGCGCGTCCTGGTCCCGTCAAACGCATCCGCCGTGACGATCCACGGCCCCATCGGACAGAACGTATCGAACGACTTTCCCATGTCCCATTGCTGATGCCGCATCTGCACGTCGCGGGCGGTGACATCGTTGATGACGGTGTAGCCGAAGACGTGCTCCAGCGCCGCGCCGCGCGCGATGTTCTTGCCTGTCTTGCCGATGACCACGCCAAGCTCGGCCTCGTAGTCGATCTGCGTGGATACGCCGACCGGCAACAGGACCTGCGCGCGCGGCCCCACCACGCATTCCGGCACCTTGGTAAAGACGATGGGCCAGGATTCCGGATTGGCGTCGTTGTCCTTGAAGACGGACGCGGACAACTCTTTGGCATGCGCGTGGTAGTTGCGCCCCACGCACCACACGTTGCGACGCGGCCGGGGCAGTGGCGCCCGAAGGATGACGTCGGCCAGGCGCAGCGGCGCCAACGTCTCGGGAAGCGGACGGCCCGCCGCCACGAGGTCAATCACGGCCTGCGCGCCGAGCTGCCTGCCTGCGTCATCAAGCGCCAGGGGCGCGATCGACAGGCCGTCATCAGACACCAGGCCGACGCCGGGCTCTCCGTTCATCAAATAACTTGCAATGCGCACCGCGGTCTCCTTCGTGCATCAGTAAATCGGCGAGCGGTTCATGCCTCGCCGTCAGCACGACTTTAGGAGTGCCAGCACGGCCGCGCTTATCGTTCGGTGCGGGAACTTATCGCAGAGTCAGATGGCGTGATAGGTGTATACACCTAGAGCCCGGCAATGCCCGAAACCACGCCCATAAAATTCCCGCAGAAGGCCCCGGCGGACAGGTGGCCCCGGCGAGGCGTGCGCGCGCTCATCGCCCGATCAGAACTGGGAGACAGATCATGCAAGAGACTTACGCCTTGCACGAAGGCGCATTCGGCCGCGCGGTCGTGCTGGAGCTGCGCGGGGACCTGATTGCGCATGCGCATGCGGAAGTGCAGCTTGCCCTGTGGCTGGGCGGCGCAAGAGCCGAGGCGCACGTCGGCTCGAAACTGGTGCCCTACAGCGAACATCTTGCGCTGGGCACCAATACCTATGAATCCCATGACGCGCGCCTGCTCGACCGCTCGGGTCCGGCCGTCTTCCTCGTCCTGTACATTGCGAAGCCCTGGCTGGACGAGCGCCGCGCCGCCACCGGCCGCCCTTTCCATTTCACCGCGCCCGGCGTGCCCATCGACCCGGCGGTGCGCCAGGGCTGTTGGAGCCTGCTGGACAAGATCGTCGCACCGCAAGATCACCCGCGCGCCGACATCGACGCCGAAGTCGAAGCGCTGCTGCAGGCGGCGATCGAATCGTCTTCCCAGACAAGCCGCCCGCCCGGCGTGGCGCCCCGTCCGCAGACGCTGGACAGGCGCCTTCGCACCGCCATCCTTTACATGCGCGAAAACGTCCACGAACCGGTTGCGGTGGAAGACATCGCCAGCAAGGTCGGGTTGTCGCGCGGCCACTTCTTCGCGCTGTTCCGCGACCAGCTCAACACCACGCCGCAGGTGTTCTGGAGCGCGGTGCGCGTGGAAGAAGCCGTGCGCAGGCTGGTGCAGCAGGAGCAGCCGCTGACTTCGGTGGCGATGGACCTGGGGTTTTCGACGCCGGGGAATTTCTCGCGGTTTTTCCGCGATCACATGGGCGTGTCGCCGTCGCGTTTCCGGCGCGCGGCCTCCGGCTCCGCGCCGCATCTGCTGACGGGGATTCCCTGAAAAACGGGTGGCTGGACGCATCGACCGCGCGCATGCATCGCACCGGGGTTCATGACGCCAGGTTTTACGGCGCTACGCTTCCCCGCACTCCCAACGCGGCACCACCTCGAAAGACGTGTCCTGCACGGGCGGCAACAGCGCCAATGCCGCATCGACGGCCGCCTCATCGATCCAAACCGTCGAGCCGTCCGCCGGCACGAGCGGGGCATCGGCCATCAGCCTGTCCAGTTCCGCCTGCATCACCGGCGGCAGGTATTCCTTCAATGCGTTGATGTTGGCAGCGACACATTCCACCGCTTCGGCCGGCGTGAAACCATCCTCAACCAGATGCCCCACGTCTGCTGCGCTGCGCACCAGCGCATCGAACACAAACGCCTCGAACGACGCCCAGTCCACGCGCGCATCGCCGCTGTCATGCCAGACGAGCGCAACGCCGACGCCGCCGCCCGCCGTGGGCGTCAGGCAATAGGCATCGCCCGCGCCAGATTCCGCAAACGGCAGAAAGCGCCTGCCGTGCTGATAGCCAGGGTTGAGCCATTCCTCGGCGGTTTCGCGCGCCTGATGCGCGTCGATCCATTCCAGGTCATCCATGCAGGACAGCACAGGCCGTGCGGCCAGCGTGTTGCCCTTCCAGTCGCCGCGCCACGCCGCGCTGTCCTCGCCATAGCCGATGCGGCCGGCGTCGATCAACCGGGCCAGCATGCCGGGCAAGGCCACGCCGCAATCCTCGGCCAGTTCGGCAAACGTTGCCATTCGTCTTTTTCCTTCGTCAGAACTCAAGCACATCCAGGAAGCACTCGGCCTCGACCGGGTCGCCCAGCACCGTGGTCAGCGCCTGCAACGCACGCGCCCGATGCTCGGGCTTGATTTCCCAGTCGTCGTTGCGCAGGTCTTCGTCGGCCTCCAGGCAAACGACGCCAACCGCGGCCAGCGCGGACGCGAACGTCGGCAGATCGGGCGCCACCACGTCCGCGTCCCACGCGCCCGTGCCGTGCATGGCGTAGAGGATCTCGCCGGTTTCGGTGTCCAGGATGAAAGGGTCCGCGTTCTGGTCGGCGATCACCAGCCAGTTGTCCTGCCACTCGGTAACGCGTTCGCCGTTCGAGGCGTCCCAGCGATAGCCGGCCTGCCGGTCCCACAGCTTGTACAGCGGCGGAAAACTGATGTTGGTTTCGGAAAGCGTGATGCCGACCGGCCCCACGTTATGGTGATAGGTGGCGCCCCACGGGCCGACCTGGTCATAGAAGTCCGCCAGCACCTGCGGCAGCGCAATGTCGCCCTGCCACGCGTCGCGCGGCTGCGGACGTAGTTCGCCGAATCGCGCGAACTGCGCCCGGATGGGTTCAAACGAATTCATGTTGATGCGTATCCGGACAACGTCTTAAAGATAAATCGTGCCGCGCAGGTACAGCGCCGCCTGACCGCTGATCACCACGCGTTCGTTGTCCTGCACTTCGCAATGCAACTGGCCCTTGCGCGCCCCACCCTGCTGCGCGGTCAGCGTGCGCTTGCCCAGGCGCTGCGCCCAATACGGCGCCAGCGACGTGTGCGCCGACCCCGTCACGGGATCTTCGTTCACGCCCACGCGCGGACCGAACCAGCGCGACACGAAGTCAAAGCGCGCAGACGGTGCCGTCACGGCCACGCCCCGTACGTCGAAGGCCGCCAGCGCCGCGAAATCCGGCGTCAGGGCATCGATGAGCGACTCGTCCTCGATCACCACCAGATAGTCGTCGGTCCGGTACAGCGACTGCGCGGCGGGCAGGCCCAGCGCTTGCAACAGCGCGGGCGGCATGTCCACGGCCTGCGGCTGCTTGGCCGGAAAGTCCATCGCCAGCCGGTCGCCCGCACGACGCACACGCAGCTCGCCGCTACGCGTCGAAAACCGCAGCACGTCTTCCTGCGCGTTCAACTGCTCGAACAGCACATAAGCCGTTGCGAGCGTCGCGTGGCCGCACAGGTCGACCTCGACGGCGGGCGTGAACCAGCGCAGTTCATAAACATCGCCGTTTCGGACGAAATAGGCAGTTTCGGAAAGATTGTTTTCCTCGGCAATACGCTGCAGCGTTTCGTCGGGAAGCCAGGCCTGCAACGGCACCACCGCAGCAGGGTTGCCGCCAAAGGGCGCGGCGGTGAAGGCGTCTACCTGGTAGAGATCGAACTGGGGCATGAGAATCCGGAAAGAGAATGTCGCACGGGGTGTGGCACGGGGTGTCGCAATGATCGTCGCGCGCGGCGCCAGACCGCATTTTGCTACATTTGAACGCCCTGCCCCGATGCGACACGCGATCCAACCGCCACGGGGCGGCGGCAGAAGAAAACCGCTTTCGACCCCGGACAATCCATGCGCCCACCGTTTGCTGTTTCCGTCTCCCCAGCCCGTTTGGCAGGTTTCCGTCCCCGCCTGATCCTGGCGCCGCTGGCGGCCGCGGCCGCGCTCCTGGCCGGCACGGGCGCCCACGCACAGCAATGGTTCGAGGTGCCGCCGCGTCCGGACCACCCCAATGTCTCGATCCGGATCGGCGGCTTGCCCGACACGCGGCAGGCGTCGGGCAACGCCCGGGGCAAGATGGAATTGCGCTACACCGCCGTCCAGACCATCCCGGGCGCGGACAAGCAGCGCGCAAGCTACGACCGGTCAGTGACGGACGTGCTGTTCGATTGCCGCCAGGCGCAAGTGGGCTTCTTGCCGGCCACCAGCTACTACCTGAAGGACGCCCTCGTCACCACCATCAAGGACGAGACAATGGACGAAAGCCAGGTGCAATTCGTGCGCTTTGCGCAAGGCAGCCCGCAGATGAAGGCATTGCAGGCCGCGTGCGGCAAATAGCGGCTCACGCCAGCATCAGCGCGCCGCGCGCCCGAGGCTGCTCCTGATCCTGGCCGCCCCGCGCGGCGTCTTCGGTCAGCCGGAACACACCCACCGCCCGCACCAGCTCGCGTGCCTGGTCCTGCATCGAGCCGGCGGCGGCGGCGGCTTCCTCCACCAGCGCCGCGTTCTGCTGCGTGACCTCGTCCATCTGCGCCACGGCGCGGTTCACCTGATCGATGCCGCTAGCCTGTTCGTGCGACGCGGCCGCGATCTCGCCCATGATGTCCGTCACGTGCTGGACGGCGGTGACGATCTCCTGCATGGTCGCGCCCGCGCCTTCGGCCTGACGGGCGCCCGCGCCCACCTTGCCCACGGAATCCTCGATCAACGCCTTGACCTCGCGCGCGGCCTGCGCGCTGCGCTGGGCCAGCGAGCGGACTTCGCCCGCCACCACGGCAAAGCCCTTGCCTTCCTCGCCCGCGCGGGCCGCTTCGACCGCCGCGTTGAGCGCAAGGATGTTGGTCTGGAACGCGATGCCGTCTATCACCGACACAATGTCGGAAATCTTGTGCGAGCTGGCCGAGATCTCCTGCATGGTGCCGACCACCGCGGACACCGCCGCGCCGCCGCGCAGCGCGATTTCCGATGCATTGGCCGCAAGCTGGTTGGCCTGGCGCGCGTTGTCCGCGTTCTGCTTCACGGTCGAGGCCAGTTCCTCCATGGACGCCGCGGTTTCCTCAAGCGATGCCGCCTGCTCTTCGGTGCGGCTGGACAGGTCGGTGTTGCCAGCGGCGATCTGGCCAGAGGCGCTGGCAATCGTTTCGGAACCATGCCGGATCGCGCGGACGGCGCCGGCCAGCCGTTCCTGCATATCCTGCAACGCATGCAGCAGGCGCCCGGTCTCATCGCGGGAGTCCGCTACGATACGCTGGCCCAAGTCTCCGCCCGCCACGGTTTCCGCCGCCTTGACGGCACGTGCCAGCGGACGGGTGATCGACCGGCTGACCCGCCACGCAAGCAGCGCCCCCAACGCGAGCGCCAGGCCCGCCAGGCCCACGTTCACGCGCTCGGCCTCCCCGATGATGGTCTGGCTTGCGATCCCGGCCTCGTCCATGTCGGCGGACTGCTGTCTGGACAACGCGATGATGTGGTCCTGCAGGCTGTCCAGGATAGGCAGCGTCTCTTGCAGCATGCGCTGGCGGGCGCCGTCGCGATCGCCGCTTCTGAGCATGGCGCCCACCGACTGGAAGGATTTCACGTAGCGGCCCCGCGCCTCTTCCAACGTGCGCAGCCGCGCGGCGGCGTCTGCCGTCGTCATCAAGGGCCGCAGCGTGGCCAGGGCGTCGTCGATACGTTTGCGGTTGGCCTCGATCTGCTGGAACAGTTTGTTCATGGCGGCCGGGTCGGCGTTGACGATCAGTTCCAGATTGACGCGGGCGTTGGCGCGCGTGGTCACGTCGACCACCGATATCGCGCTGGCCTTCACCCAGGTTTCCTGCGTGATTTCGCGGTTGATGCTGCCGATGCGTGTCAGCTCGAAATGCGACACGCCGGCCAGGGCCAGCAGCAGGACCAGGACTGCGCCAAAGCCCAGGCCCAGCCGGGTGCCAATGGAGAGATTGCCGAAATGGGTGCGGAGCTTCATGGGGTACCTCGGGAAAACCCCAATCTAGGTTTCCCGACACATTTCGCAAACATTTGCACGCGGCGATGTTTGCGATTCCACAAAGACAACGAAGATAAGGCGTGGCGCAGCAACACTGCTGTAACGAGTTTGACCTTTACGCCCGCGCGGCAGCCCCGCACTCGGTGTGCAGCACTTACCGCGCTACTGATACCGCTCGCGATACCCCACGGGCGACATGCCGCAGTACTTGTTGAAGATGTCGCGAAAGGCCTTGGTGTCGTTGTAGCCCACTTCGTACATGACCTCGGCAACGCTTTTGCGCGAGGTTTCGAGCCGCTGCTTTGCGGCTTCCACACGCACGCGCTGGACGTATTCGACGATGCTGTTGCCGGTGGCCTGGCGGAAGCGCCGTTCCAGCGTGCGCCGGCCCAGCGCGTGGCGGCCGGCCAGTTCCTCGACGGTGATCTTTTCCTGGTAGCGGCCTTCGATGTAGTCCTGCACCGCCCGCACGATGTCGTCCGCGTGCGACTTCTGCCCCATGAATACTGAAAACGGCAACTGGCTCTGGCGGCTCCAGTCCAGCTGGAAATACTTGGCGCACCAGATCGCGGTGTCGCGGTCGGTGTACTTTTCGATCAGGTGCAGCACGAGGTGCGCGGCAGAAAATGCGCCCCCGCTCGTATAGACCCCGTTTTCCGCCATGACGACGCGATCGCTGGTCCAGCGCACCGTGGGAAAAAGACTGGCATAGAGGTTCTGCGCCACCCAGTGCACCACCGCCTGCTGCCCGTCGAGCACGCCGCCCGCCGCGAGCAGGGCGGCGCCCATGCACAGGCTGGCGACCTCGCCGCCATCGCGGTGATGGCGCGACAGCCATTCAATCAGCTCGCGGTTGGACAGCACCGCGTCCGACACCGATCCCAAGAGCGGCGGCGCGATGCAGATATCGATGTCGGTCGCGTCTGCCAGCACCATGTCGGCCTGCACCTTGATGCGTCCGTCGTCCAGGCTGACCTCGCGCGTCAGCGCCAGCGTGCGCACGTGAAACCGCGGCTCGCGGCCATGCGCGCGCAGGTATTCGTTGGCCACCATGAAGCCGTGGCGCGCGGTTTCCAGGGACGCAATATTGGTCCCCTTGGGCAGCAGGAACGCGACGTTTTTCATGTCGCCAAGCATACGCCTGCACGCTGACGCAATCCACCCGCAAGATTGTCGCAATTGCCTATCTGAAAGCCTCGCGGATCCCGATAAAGTGGCTCCTGCCGATCCAGAAATCCGGACGGCGGCCGAGGCGGATTGCGGACGTCCCGGCCCAAACCAGAACAACACGGACTCGAGGAGTGATCGATGGACAAGTACATAGACGGTTTCCTGCTGTGCGTACCCAAGGCCAACCTGGACACGTACAAGAAAATGGCCACGCACGCCGAGGGCATCTGGCGCGAACACGGCGCGCTGGATTACCGCGAAGGCGTGGCCGACGATATCGACGGCGAAGGCTTCGCATCGTTCAGCGCGGCGGCTGGGGCGCGCGAAGGCGAAGTCGTGGTGTTCGCGTGGATCCTGTATCCCAGCAAGGAAGAGCGCAATCGCATCAACGCCAAGGTGATGTCCGACCCGCGCCTGGCGGAAATGTGCTGCGAGGGCGTATTCGACGTCAAGCGCATGTGCTGGGGCGGCTTCGCCACGCTGGTCGGCAACTAGCGCCCCGGGCGCAGCCATTCAACAACCCTGGAGACACATCATGGCCACCAAAGCAGCCAAGCCCATTCCCGACGGCATGCACACGCTGACGCCGCACATCATTTGCGAGGGCGCGTCCGACGCCCTCGCCTTCTACAAGAAAGCCTTCAATGCCGAGGAGCTGATGCGGCTGCCCGGACCCAACGGCAAGATCATGCACGCGGCCATCCGGATCGGCGATTCGGTCCTGATGCTGATGGATGATTTTCCGGAATGGGGCAGCCTGGGACCGAAAGCGCTCAAGGGCACACCCGCCGTGCTGCACCTGTATGTGACCGACGCGGACGCCGCGATCCAGCAGGCAGTCGCGGCGGGCGCACAAGTCACCATGCCGGCTGCCGACATGTTCTGGGGCGACCGCTACGGACAGGTGGTGGACCCGTTCGGTCACCGCTGGTCCATCGCCACGCACATGCAGGACCTCACGCCCGAGGAGATCCAGCAGAACATGGCGAAGATGGGGCCCACCGAAGGCTGCGGCGACCCTTCAAAACAATGATGGCGCGGCGTGACGCGGACCAAGCCGCGCCGGGCCACGCCGTCCCCTCAAGGGGCCAGTTGCGGGTACGGTCCCAGGAAATCCAGCTTGCCGATCGGTACGCCCGCCTGGCGCAGGATGCCGTAGGCGGTCGTCACGTGGAAGTAGAAGTTGGGCAGCGCGAACGTCAGCAGATACTCGTCGCCCTGGAATTCAGGCTTGAACTCGCCAAAGCTCAGCGTGATGCGTCGGCTTTCCGCGCCATCGACCTGCTCGGGCTTCACGCTTTGCAGATACGCGATCGTGTCGGCAACGCGCTGCTGCAATTGCGCGAGCGTGGTTTCGGTGTCGGCAAATTTCGGAGCGTCACCCTGCGACAGCCGCTGTGTCGCGAACTTCGAGGCGTCGCTGGCCCGCTGGACCTGGCCCGATAGCGGATACATATCGGGCGCAAGACGCGCGTTGACGAGTTCCGCCGGATCGATGCCGTTGGTTTGCGCGTGGGCGGCCGCCTTTTCAAGCAACGCGGCCAGCACATTCAGGCCGCGGATGAATACAGGCACGGACGCCTGGTATAGGGACAAGGGCATGACGACGACTTCCGTAAGAGTTGGAGGTGGCAAAGAGGCCTCAACAGGCACCGGGCGCCTGACGCTTTGTGATTGCAGCGATGTTACGCCGCCCGGACGCCGGTGGCGGCGACAACATCATTCTGGATGCTCGGACAATCCGCCGCGCCACAGCGCGCCAGCAGCTCGCCATTGACCCGGGCGCTCGTCATTGCGCGGCAGCAATCGCGCCCGTGCGCCGCTGCCCCTGAAAGAACCGCCACACCAGCGCGGACGCATCCGGACCGCTGCGCGCGTGATACCGGATGGCGGGATCGCCGCCGCTCCAGGCGTGTTCAAGCCGCGTGATCTCGCACAGCCGCAGCACCGTCTTGCGGCCGCGCAGCACATCCACCCGGCGGTACGCCTTTTCGGTGCCCAGTCCCAGCACGCGCTCGACCGGCAACGCGTGCGGATCGGCGGCATTCAAGGTGCGGAACTGTTCGAACAATTGCCGGGCGTTGCGCGGAGCCACGGCCGGATCAAGCTGGCCGTGCAAGATCAACGCCGGCATGCCCAGGTCGAAGACGGCGGGGTCCGCCACGGATTCCACCAGCGGCGCCAGCGGCTTGATGCTGCCGCGCCGCATGGTGCTCAAGCCATTGCCCGCGTTATGCGCGTCGCCCACGACCGGCCCCGAGTGCATGGCCACCGCGGCGATCAGGCTCGGATGGCGCAGGGCGACGAGTGCCGCCATGCCCGCCCCCGCCGACAGGCCCGCCACGTAGATTCGTTCGGGGTCCAGGCCATGACGCGCGACCTCGGACCGGATCAGGGCCGCGATCAGATCGGCCTCGGCCCCGCCATGCTCGTCATCCGGCTGAAACCAGCGCCAGCAGCGCTGCACCTGGCGCGCCAGGGATTGCTGCGGATACAGCACCATGAAGTCACCTGCGTCGGCCCACTGGTTCATGCGCGTCCCTGTGGCGAAGGCCTCGGCCGTCTGCCGGCAGCCGTGCAGCATCACGACCAGCGGCATGCCCGCGGCTGTGGCAGATGTGGCGGATGCGGGGGTGTATCGGGCAAAGGCCAGCCGGCGGCCCGTCTTGTCCGTGAACTGGCGCGAGGCCTCCCAGCGCCCCGCGCCGAGCGACGCCGCCTCGGGCGCCGCTGCCCTGCCCGCGCCAGAGCTTCCGGCGGGCCGCGTCGTCCTGACCGCACGCCCCGCCGCGGAGCCGGCGGCCGTCTTGCGCGCCGATGTGGCACGCTTGCGGGTGGGTTTGGGGGCCGCCAGGCGCATCGCCGCGCGCTGGAGCCGGGTGATTTTCTTTGCCGCTTTGAAAAACAGACTGCTGAAACTGCGCGCCATTGCTAGGGCCTGTTCGGTAGTTCCTGTTTGCCGCGCCGCCCGGTGCGCCGGGGTTGGCAGCGCCGGACGACGGTCGCCGCGGCTACGCCGCTCCGCAAGGCGGATGCCTGTCGTCGGATGCGGGCGTGAGGATGGGCGAAAAGGTCGCCCCAACCGTAAGGCCAAGTGCCGGATTCATGAGTGCTTCCCCTAAGAGTGTCGATCACGGCAGCGCCTGGCGCAGCCGACGTGCAAGCCCGGAGTGAAGAACGCGCACCGCCTCTGTCGGGCAGGTTGTTCGCGTGTTAAATGTATCACAGCGTAACTAAATTGGCGCTCGCCTTTTTCCGCTCGTCTTCCTTCGCTCCCCTTCCCCGGCCAAGCATCCTTGCACCAGATCAAACCTTCATCGGATCAGTCGGGCCAACCTGAAGCCCGCGCTTGAGCGGGCGACCCAAAACGCCTAAGGTGGACAACTTGTCACAGACAGGCCTTCCATGTTTCCCAACGACCGCCCCCAGACTCTGGGCGAAGAAATCGCCAACAGCATCAGCCACGGCCTTGGCGCCGTGGGTGCACTGGCCGGCACCCCGCTCCTGATCGCCGCCGCCGTGCGCCAGGGCGATGCCGCCTTCATCGCCGGCGCCGCCGTGTTCGCGGTATCGATGTGCCTGCTATACCTCGCGTCCGCCATCTATCACGCGCTGCCCCGCTGCCGCGCCAAGCAGATCTTCAATGTGCTGGACCACTCGGCCATCTACCTGCTCATCGCCGGCACCTACACGCCGTTCGCGCTGGGCGCGCTGCGCGGCCCATGGGGCTGGACGCTCTTCGGACTAGTGTGGGGCCTGGCGCTGCTGGGCGTGGGCCTGAAGGCCAGCAAACGGCTCAACCGGCCCGCGCTCTCCACCGGCCTGTACCTGGCGATGGGCTGGATCGTCGTCATCGCGGTCAAACCCCTGCTTGAACTGGTCCCGGCCGGCGGCCTGTGGTGGCTGGTGGCGGGCGGCCTCGCGTACACCGGCGGCGTGGTGTTCTTCGTGTTCGACAACCGCTGGCGCTACAGCCATTTCATCTGGCATCTGTTCGTACTGGCCGGCACCGTCTGCCATTTCTTTGCAGTGTTCTGGTACGCCGCCTGAAGCCGCAAACGCGCCACATCCGAGTCCGCCGGACAAACCTAAGGACACATCGCGGCCAGCAGCGACTACGAAACCGCGCAAAACGTTTCGAACCCGGGGTCCCGGCGGCCCCCGGGGCGGCCCCCCTCACCACGCGTGCGCAATCTCGTGGCCTGCCGACACAGGAAAACACATCGCGAAACTTGTCCCACGGCGGCCCGGTTCGTCATCATGGTCGGACTTTCAACCGGAACAAGGAGTTTTCATGCAGCGTTCCAAATACGCATTCCTATCCGCCGCCATTCTGACGACGGCGCTGTCCGGTGCACCTGCTTTGGCGCAACAGGGCGCGCAGGCCCCGGCACAGACGCAGTCACAAGCGCAAACCCCGCCGGGCATGGCGCCCGCCGTGCAGAAGCCAACGGATCAGCAATTGCAGAAGTTCGCTTCGGCCTCGATGAAGATTTCTGGCGTCGTTGACGAGTATCGTCCCAAGGTCGACGCCGCCAAGACCGACGACGCCAAGCAGAAAGTCGTTAAGGAAGCTGACGAAAAGATGGTCAAGCTGGTCCGCGCGGACGGTTTGACGGTCGAGGAATTCAACGGCATCGGCCAAGCCGTGCAGCAGGACCCCCAGCTTCGCGATCGCCTGATGAAAATGCAGCCGGCGCGGTAAGCCCAGGCATTGACGGGCACGCAGACGCAAACGCAGACGCACACCCGCGACCGCTGCCCCAGTAAAGACAACGCGCCGCATGACCCGTTCAGGGCATGCGGCGCGGTGTCTTTACTGGGCGGCACTCCGGCAGGCCCGGGGGCCATGCCAAATCAGGTCTTCAAGCGGTAGCCCGTCTTGAAGATCCAGCGAACGCCGATCAGGCACGCAACCAGGAAGGCCAGCGTCATGCCCACGCTGATCCCAATGCTGACGTCCGCCACGCCGAAGAATGCCCAGCGGAAACCGCTGACCAGATAGACCACGGGATTGAATAGCGTGACCGTCTGCCAGAACGGCGGCAGCATGTTGATCGAATAGAACGTGCCGCCCAGGAAGGTCAGCGGCGTGATGATCATCAGCGGAATGATCTGCAGCTTTTCAAACCCATCGGCCCAGATCCCGATGATGAAGCCGAACAGGCTGAACGTCACCGCGGTCAGCACCAGGAACGACAGCATCCAGAACGGATGCGCCACGTCGAACGCCACGAACAGGCGCGCGGTGGCCAGCATGATGAGGCCCAGAATGATGGACTTGCTGGCGGCCGCACCGACGTAACCCATCAGGATTTCCACGTACGAAATGGGCGCGGAGTGGATCTCGTAGATCGTGCCGGAAAAGCGCGGCATGTAGATGCCGAACGAGGCATTGGCCACGCTCTGCGTTAAGAGCGACAGCATGATCATGCCCGGAACAATGAACGCCCCGTAGCTCACACCGTCAATTTCGACCATGTGCGAACCGATGGCCGAGCCGAACACGACAAAATAGAGCGACGTGGAAATCACCGGCGACAGCACGCTTTGCATCAGCGTGCGCCAGGCGCGGGCCATTTCGAAAAGGTAGATGGCGCGTATGGCGTAGAAGTTCATGATTGACCGTGCACCAGGCTGACAAAGATGTCCTCGAGCGAGCTTTCCGAGGTGTTCAGGTCTGCAAATTCAATCTGCAGGCGGCTCAAGTCCTGCAGCAGACGCGAAATATCGCCGCCGCGCTCGTTGTCGTAGGTATAGACAAGCTTGTAGCCGTCCGGCGAAAGTTCAAGCTGGTAGGCGTCCAACGCCGTTGGAATGCCCGGCAGCGGCACCTTCAGCGTCAGCGCAAGCTGGCGCTTACCCAGCTTTGCCATCAGCGCATCCTTTTCTTCGACGAGGATGATTTCACCCTTGCGAATCACGCCGATGCGATCCGCCATTTCCTGAGCTTCTTCGATGTAGTGCGTGGTCAGGATGATGGTGACGCCGCTTTCGCGCAGTCGCCGCACCATTTCCCACATGCCGCGCCGCAGTTCGACGTCGACGCCCGCCGTGGGCTCGTCCAGAAACAAAATGGCCGGCTCATGCGACAGCGCCTTGGCAATCATGACGCGCCGCTTCATCCCGCCGGACAGCGCCATGATGCGGCTGTCCTTCTTGTCCCACAGCGACAGATCGCGCAAGACCTTTTCGATATAAGCGGGGTCTGCGGGCTTGCCGAATAGCCCGCGGCTGAAGGTGACCGTGTTCCAGACGCTTTCGAAGGCGTCCGTGGAGATTTCCTGCGGCACCAGTCCGATCTTGGACCGGGCGGCACGATAATCCGTCACGATGTCGTGCCCATCGGCCAGCACCGTGCCGTGGGTGGGATTGACGATGCCGCAGATGATGCTGATCAGCGTCGTCTTGCCCGCGCCGTTCGGCCCGAGCAACGCAAAAATTTCGCCGCGCTGGATGTCCAGGTTGACGTTCTTAAGCGCCTGAAATCCGGACGCATATTGCTTGGATAAGCCTTGTACTGCAATGACTGGCTGCACGCGAGCCCCCAACTTGACCATAGCCGGAGGATTTTACCCGTCGCGCAGCCCGCGCTTGTTCAGCCTGGCGGAACGGTGTGTTTTCTTTTTGGGAACACTGGCCTAGAAGTCGTCGTCCTCTTCCACCTTGGGCATCAGGTAAGCCGTCAGCGCGCTGGACAGGCCCGCCATCACCCACAGGACGAAGAACGACACGGTGTAAAAGCCCATCCGGCCCGTCGGGACGTGTCCGAAGATGGCCACGTCCAGCGGGTCGATCAGGGCAAAGATCAGCGCGCTTCCCGCAGCAGCCGCCATGAACGACGGCCACAGGATCCACATCAACGATCGAAATCCCATGCGTGAACTCCCCCGATCAAGGTTTGGCGGCTGCGGGGCTGGCGGCCGCCGGCGCCGGACTCGCGGCCGCGCCGGACGCGGTCTGTTCGATGACCAGACCGCGCTTGACCACGCCCTCCTGGATGGGCTGGGTGGCGAACTGGGTCATCGCGAAGTAGATGGTGATGAAGCAGCCAACCATGGCGGCAAACGGGCCGGCCATCAGGATCCACGGCCAGGGCTCGCGATACCAGGGTTTGACGAGACGCGCCGCGTCGGCGGGGTCGAGGGTGATTTGTGCAGTGTTCATGAATATTCCTTGTCGTGGCCAGGGCGGATATCAGCCCTACTCGGGCACGTAGAAACTGGCGGCTTCGTCGGTTTCAACCTGCCGGTTCTCGCCGTCCTGCCCCTTGGCGCGCAGCGTGATGGCATGGGCCCCCGGCTCGGCGCCCGCCGGCGCACGGATGACCATGGGCAAGAGCTTGTTGGCGGCGGGCTCGACGTCGACCACATCCGAACCTTGCCGGCCTGCCATCACCGCCAGGTCGGGCATGCCTTCGGCCGACAGGCGCAGGCGCATCGGCGAGTCCGATGTGTTGATGATCTGCAGGCGGTAGACGTTTTCGATCATGCCGCCCGCGACCTCGCGGCCCAGGCCGCCCCGGTCGCGCATGATGTCGACACGCAGGGGATTGCGCACCACCAGCGACGCCACAAAGGCAATCGCCAGCACCAGGATCAGCGCGCCGTAGATCAGGACACGCGGCCGCAGCAGGTGCGACCGCGCGCTCTTTGACGACAGGCCGTCCAGCATGGCGTGTTCGGACGTGTAGCGGATGAGGCCAGGCTCGTACTGCATCTTGTCCATCACCTGATCACAGGCGTCGATACACGCGCCGCAGCCGATGCACATGTACTGCAGGCCATCGCGGATGTCGATGCCGGTCGGGCAGACCTGCACGCAAAGACTGCAGTCGACACAGTCGCCCAGCCCCTTGGCTTTGTGATTGACCTTGCGCGAACGGCCCCCGCGCGGGTCGCCGCGGCGCTTGTCGTAGGTGACGACAAAGGTGTCCGGATCGACCATCACGCTCTGGAAACGGGCGTACGGGCACATGTACTTGCAGACCGATTCGCGCATGAAACCAGCGTTGCCCCAGGTGGCAAAACCGTAGAACAGCATCCAGAACCATTGCCACGCGCCAAGCTGCAGCGCGAAGAGTTCGTGGCCCAGTTCGCGGATCGGCGCGAAATAGCCGATGAACGTGGAACCCGTCCACCACGCCAGCGCGATCCACAGGAAATGCTTGGTGAATTTCAGGCGGAACTTGCGCCAGCTCCAGGGCGATTCGTCCAGCCGGATGCGCGCGATGCGGTCGCCTTCGACCTTGCGCTCGATCCACATGAAGATTTCGGTATAGACGGTCTGGGGACAGGCGTACCCGCAGAACAGCCGTCCGGCCACCGCAGTGAAGAGAAACAGCGCCAATGCCGAGATGATGAGCAGCACGGCGAGGTACACGACATCCTGCGGCCACAGCACCAGGCCGAAGATGTAGAACTTGCGCGCGCCCAGGTCGAACAGCACGGCCTGGCGCCCGTTCCATTGCAGCCAGGGCAAGCCGTAGAAGATGATCTGCGTGATAAAGACGAACGCGATACGCCAGCGGGCAAAGATGCCACTGACGGATCGCGGATAGATCTTGCTGCGCACCTCCGCCAGTGTCTGTTCCAGGGTTTCCTGACCCGGACGCGGCGGCCGTGTGTGCGGCCGCCAGGGCGGCGGGTCACCGCCAGGCGAACTGCTGACGCTTGCGGTTGACCCATCTTCCATTTGCTGCTCCGTGCTTGTAAGTGCTTAGTGATATGGGAGGCCGCGACGCGGCCTCCCATTTACGTGCTGCCCATTCACTGCTTCGCCGTGCCGGACACGGCGGGCGCCGCAGCGGCCTGTCCCTGCGCCGGGTTCTGCGACGGGTTCTGCGCGTCGGGCTTGTTCGACAGACCCCAGACCCAGGCAGTCAGGATCTTGATCTGATCCGGGGTCAGGATGTGCTCGTGCGCCGGCATCTGGTTGTCGCGGCCGTCAAGAATGGTCTTGACGATGCTGGCTTCCGAACTACCGTAGAGCCAGACGTCGTCCGTCAGGTTCGGCGCGCCGACGAGCTGGTTGCCCTTGCCATCGACACCGTGACAGGCGACGCAGAAGTTGGCGAATTCACGCTTGCCGCGGAATACGCGGATCGGATCGGCGGTCAGGCCCGACAGCGAACGCACGTATTGCGCGATATCGCCGGCCATCTTGGGATCGATGGATGCCTTCCAGGGCGGCATGATGCCGTGGCGACCTTCCTTGATGGTCTGCATGATGGCTTCGGGCGAGCCGCCGTGCAGCCAGTCGTCGTCCGTCAGGTTGGGATAGCCGGGGCCACCCTTGGCATCCGACCGGTGGCACTGCGAGCAGGTGTTCAGGAAGAGGCGCTGGCCGATTTCGCGGGCGCCCGGATCCTGTGCAATCTGCGGCACCGTCATGGTGTCGAAGCGCGCGTAGATGGGCCGGACAGCTTCGGCCATCTTGGCCTGCTGCTGCTCCAGTTCCCCGGCGCTGCTGAAGCCTAGCTTGCCCTTGTATTCGCCCAGGCCCGGCATCAGGAACAGATAACCCAATGCAAAGGCGCAGGCCAGCAGATACATCCACGTCCACCAGGTGGGGACCGGGTTGTTGAGCTCGGTCAGGTCGCCGTCCCAGACGTGGCCGGTGTCCTCGACCTGGCCGCTGGCCGGCTTGGCGCTGAGCCAGCGGCGTTGCGTGTACAGCAGCCACACGCACCACACCACCCCGCCCACGGCGACGATCGAGATGAAATACCCCCAGAAGCCATTGACGAAATCGCTCATGACCGATTCGCTCCATCTTGTTGTGCCTGCCCGAATTCATCGGGCAGTGCGAACGGCAACATGGCCGATTCGCGGTTGGCGCCCTGGCGGCCGCGCGAGCAGGCCCACCAGACGATGCCGAAAAAGGTTGCCATCGAGATGGCGGTGACGATTGCGCTCAGGTAGCCGACCATGATCAGCCTCCTGTGGCCGCGGGCGCGGCGGGTTGCACGGCCGATTGGGCGGCGGGTTGTTGAGCCTTCTTGGCGGCTTCGGCCTTGGCCTCTTCGGCCTGCTTGGCCAACTGCGCCTTGCGAACGCCAACACCCAGGCCTTGCAGGTACGCCACCAGCGCGTCTTCTTCCGTCTTGCCCTCGATGGCCTTGGGCGCGGCGGCGATTTCCTCGTCGGTGTAGGGCACGCCCAGGGCACGCAGGGCACGCATGCGCTGGTCGACGTTCTGGCCGGTGATGACCGTCTTTTCCAGCCACGGATAGGCAGGCATGTTGGATTCCGGCACTTCCTTGCGCGGATCGCGCAGGTGGCGGCGGTGCCAGTCGTCGGAGTAGCGTTCACCAACGCGCGCCAGGTCGGGACCCGTGCGCTTGGACCCCCACAGGAACGGGTGGTCGAACACCGACTCGGACGCCAGCGAATACGAGCCGTAGCGCTGGACCTCGGCGGCGAGCACGCGCACCTGTTGAGAGTGGCAGCCCACGCAGCCTTCGCGGATGTAGACGTCGCGGCCCATCAGCCGCAGCGGGCTGTAGGGTTCGACGCCCGCCACGGGCTGGGTGGTGCTGTGCTGGAAGAACAGCGGGATGATCTGGACCAGGCCCGCGAAGGAGACCACCAGGATGCTGGCGATGATCATCCAGCCGATGTTCTTCTCGAGGGTCTGGTGAGAAAAGAAGCCGTGATTCTTGTTGGCCATGATGTCCTCGTCAAACAGTGGCCGGCACGGCGGTCGCGGGGACCGTCGGACGGGCGGCATGGGAATCGTCTTGCGGAATGGCGGGGTTGACCGCGGTCGCGCCGCTCACCGTCTTCCATACGTTCCAGGCCATGACGAACACACCGCACAAGAACAGGGTTCCACCCAGCAAACGGATCAGGTAGTACGGAACGCGCGTCTTCAGTTCCTCGACGAAGCTGTAGACCAGAGTGCCGTCCGGCGCCGTGTCTCGCCACATCAGGCCTTGCTGCACGCCGGCGATCCACATGGCGGCGATGTACAGCACCACGCCGATGGTCGCGATCCAGAAGTGCAGTTCGATGGCCTTCACGCTGTACATCTTTTCGCGGCCATAGAGGCGCGGGATCAGGTAATAGAGCGAGCCGAACGAAATCATGGCGACCCAGCCCAGCGCGCCGGAGTGCACGTGGCCGATGGTCCAGTCCGTGTAGTGCGACAGCGCGTTCACGGTGCGGATCGACATCATCGAGCCTTCGAACGTGGACATGCCGTAGAACGACAGCGCGGTGACCATGAACTTCAGGATCGGGTCGGTGCGCAGCTTGTACCAGGCGCCCTGCAGGGTCATGATGCCGTTGATCATGCCGCCCCAGGAAGGCGCCAGCAGGATCAGCGAGAAGGTCATGCCCAGCGACTGGGTCCAGTCGGGCAGCGACGTGTACAGCAGATGGTGCGGGCCCGCCCACATGTACGTGAAGGCCAGCGCCCAGAAGTGGACGATGGACAGGCGATACGAGTAGATGGGACGGCCGGCCTGCTTGGGCACGAAGTAGTACATCATGCCCAGGAAGCTGGTGGTCAGGAAGAAGCCCACCGCGTTGTGACCGTACCACCACTGCACCATGGCGTCCTGCACGCCCGCGTAGGCGGAGTAGGACTTCCACATCGACACCGGCATTTCAATGTTGTTGAAAATGTGCAGGATGGCGATGGTGAGGATGTACGAGCCGAAGAACCAGTTGGCCACGTAGATGTGCTTGGACCGGCGCTTGATGATGGTGCCGAAGAACACGATGGCGTAAGCGACCCAGACCAGCGTGATCAGGATGTCGATGGGCCATTCGAGTTCGGCGTATTCCTTGCTGCTGGTAAAGCCCATGGGCAAGGTGATGGCCGCGGCCACGATGACGACCTGCCAGCCCCAGAACGTGAAGGCGGCCAGCTTGTCGCAGAACAGGCGCGCCTGACAGGTGCGCTGGACGACGTAATAGGACGTCGCGAAAAGTGCGCTGCCGCCGAAGGCGAAGATCACGGCGTTGGTGTGCAGCGGGCGCAGGCGGCCGTAGCTGAGCCATGCGGTGTCGAAATTCAATTGAGGCCAAATTAGCTGAGCGGCCAAAAAAACACCGACAGCCATGCCGACAATGCCCCAGACCACAGTCATGATGGCGAACTGCCGCACGACCTTGTAGTTGAAGGTATCGGACTTGCTTGCGATTGCGGGGCAATCGTTCATCACCCATCCCCTAAAGTAACAAGAACTTCCAGGCTTCGATGATGGGACTAGTCACTCGAGGAGGCGTTGATTTGGATCAACCGGGTTGCGACGCCTTGGACATCGCTGCATAACCGCAACGCTGTTAGGGGTATCCGGCCGCGAAAAGGCCTTGCCGATGCGCCGCCGTTGGGTCCTCGGCGGCGATCAGCGGCGGTAATTTGCGGCGGCAACTAGCGGCGGCCGGCAGCGCCGCTGTCGTCGTCGCGCAGGATGGCCGTGCCGGCGCTGTCGGTGTCGTCGTACTGGCCGTTGAAGACGGCCCACCACAGCGATACGCCGATCGCCAGCACGAAAAGCAGCGACAGCGGCAGGAGCAGGTAGAGGATGGTCATGGCGCTGCCCCCAGCGCGGCGTCAGCGGCCAGACGGCCCGACCAGTCGCGTCGGCACAGGCGCCAGGAGTTGTAGGCCACGGCCAGCGACGACACCAGCATGGTGATGGCGGCAAGCCAGGGCGTGACCCAGCCCACCAGCGCCAGCGGCGTCATCAGCAGATGCCAGACGAGCGAGACATACAGGTTTTGCCGCGCCTTGCGCCGGGCCTCGGCAAGCAGCGCGTCAAGCGCGGTTTCGGGCATGTCGGGGTGTGCCGCCAACGCACTGTGCGCGGAGGCCATGGCGGTGGGCACGGCCATGGACATGGCGCAGGGACAGCTCATGACCAGCAGCGCCACCATGACCGGGATGCTGTGGGCGGGATCGATGTAGGCCCAGCCCGCCGCGGCGGCCAGCGCAAGCAAGACCTGCACCATGACGAACCGCGACGCCACCCGGTCGGCGCGCGCGCCCAGTTGCAGGCGCTGCTCTTCGACGCGGGCATGGCGCCGGCCGGCAGAACCCGCGCCGCCAAAGGATTGGCGGGCGCACAGTTCGAGATAACGGGCGGTCAGCAGGAACGCCACGAACATCGTGACCGAATCGAAATAGACTTCGCCCCGCCCCGTATAAGTGGCGTGGACGCTGGGGATGAAGGCGGCGATGATGCCGAGCGCCACCGGCACGTCCATGCCGGCGCGGCCCTGCCGCAGGTTGGCGCCCGCGTGGCGCCAGATGGGCCATGCCGAATACAGGACGACCGGCACGGTCAGCGCGAAGCTGGCCCAATTCATGAGAACGATGGCCCAGTCCAGGGTTTCCAGCGCGTCCGCGGGCATGGATTCGTGGCGCAGATAACCGGGCCACGCGAACATCATGACTTGCATCATTGCCAGCCAGGCGAGCGACAGACGCACCAGCGCATGGCGGCGTTGCTGGCGGTCGGCATCGGGCAGGCTGGCCGGGACGGCGAAAATGGATTTGGCACGCATGTTGGCGATGGTAATCAGGCCCGTCCCCGATCGCCTTGATTTGAATCAAGACGCCAAAGAGGATTTGCCGCCGCCCCGCCGCCACGCTCGCCCCTCACGCCGCCCGCCCATCCACCGGCACTGATCTATGTGACGGGTGGCGCGCGGTCGGGGCAACTGATACAACGGTGCAGGGCCGTCGCGGCCGTCCATCACCCTGCCGCAGCCCGACTTTCCTACGCCCGCGGCACGTATGCGGGTTCCGGCGCTGTCCGGCCGCACTGGACCAACATGGGGCCATGGTGACCATTCGCCTGGCTTGCGGTATGCAGAAGACATCGACGCGGCGGCCCATCGGGGTTTTCGTGACGGGCACCGATACCGGTATCGGAAAAACGCTGGTGTCGGCCATCCTGGCGCGCGCCTGGAATGCGGACTATTGGAAGCCGGTGCAGACCGGCGTGGCCGAGGAGCCGGGCGACACCGACACCGTGGCCCAACTGGCGCAACTGCCGCCGCAGCGTCTGCACCTGCCCGCCTACGTGCTACAGGCGCCGCTGTCGCCGTGGGCCGCCGCCACGCTGGAAGACACCGTGGTCGACGCCACGAGCATCGTGCCGCCCCCAACGCGCGCGCCCCTGATCGTGGAAGGCGCCGGCGGCCTGTACGTGCCGATCGACGACACGCACATGATGATCGACCTGATCGCGCGCCTGGACATGCCGGTGGTGCTGTCGGCGCGCAGCGGGCTGGGCACCATCAACCACACCTTGCTAAGCCTCGCGGCATTGCAGCGGAGCGCAATTCCGGTGCTGGGCGTGGTGATGAGCGGCCCGCCGTCCGCGGGCAACAAGGAAGCCATCGAGCGCTTTGGCGGCGTGCGCGTTCTGGCCGAGATCCCGCCGCTGCCGCGCGTGGACGCCGCCGCAGTCGAGGAACTGGCCAAAGGCATCGCGCCGCTGGCCGAATGCCTGGCGGCGCTGTACGGCGCCGAGGCCGAAGCGGGCTAGCCGGGCCAGCGGCGGCGCGCGCGGCGCGTCACTGGCGCGCCATGTCGATGAACGCCCGCAGCGCCGATGACACGCGGCGCTGCCGGGGGTAATACAGCATGAAGCCGGGGATCGTGGGACACCAGTCGTCCAGCAGCCGCACCAGCCTGCCGGATGCCAACAGTCCGGCGACGTAGTTTTCCGGCACGTAGCCGATGCCGATGCCGTCGGTGGCCGCCCTAACCTCGGCATGCACGTCGCTCAGGGCCAGACGCCCCGGCACGTCAAACTCCAACGCCTCGCCGTCCCGCTTGAATTCCCACTTGAAGTACCGGCCGCTGGGAAAGCGGTAGCGCACGCACTCGTGCCTCATCAAGTCAGCCGGATGCCGTGGCGCCTCGCGGTCCCGCAGATACTCCGGCGAGGCCACCACCACCGATCGCAGCGCCGGGCCGATCGGCACCGCCACCATGTCCTCGGGCACGGCGTCGATCAGCCGCACGCCAGCGTCGAAGCCGGACTTCACGATGTCGACAAAGCTGTCGTCTTCGCCGATCTCCAGCCGGATGTCCGGATAGGCGGCCAGGAACCGCCCCGCCATGGGCATCAAGAGCAGGTACGAGGCCGCGCGCGACGTGTTGATGCGCAGCGTGCCGGCGGCCGAGCCGCGAAAGTGGTTCATTTCGTCCAGCGCGTCGTCCAGCCCGTGCAGCACGGGCTGCAGGCGCTCGGCCAGACGCTGGCCCGCGTCGGTCAGGGCCACGCTGCGCGTCGTGCGGTTAAAGAGATTCACGCCCAGCCGCTCCTCCAGTTTCCGGATCGCGTAGCTGACCGCCGACGTGGACAGGCTGAGATCTTCGCCCGCCTTGCGGAAACTGCCCAGGCGGGCCACCGCTGAGAAAGCGGCAAGATGGGACAGGTTATCGAGCGGCATGATTATGCAAATTCATTCAATAAATCATGCCGAAATTCTAGCTTGAACGCGGTTCCTGCCCGGCATATTGTGAACGCCTGCTCAACAAATATCCCAAGAGGCCGTCATGATCCAAGCCCAAGGCTACGCCGCTCACAGCGCCGACACGCCGCTCGTCCCTTTCAGCTTCACGCGCCGTGAACCCGGCGATGACGATGTGCTGATCGACATCCTGTACAGCGGCATCTGCCACTCCGACCTGCACCAGGCACGCGGCGACTGGGGCAATTCCATGTACCCGATGGTGCCCGGGCACGAAATCATCGGCCGCGTCGCCCAGGTGGGCAAGAACGTGTCGAAGTTCAAGGTGGGCGATTACGCCGGCGTGGGCTGCATGGTGGACTCGTGCCGCCATTGCAAGGCGTGCCAGCTGAACCTGGAACAGTATTGCGAAGAGAACGCCACGCTGACCTACAACGACAAGGAGCGCGGCAGCGACCAACTGACGTTTGGCGGCTACTCCGATCGCATCGTGGTGCGCGAGCATTTTGTCGTGAGGGTGTCCGACAAGCTCGACCTGAAGGCGGTCGCGCCGCTGCTGTGCGCCGGCATCACCACCTATTCCCCGCTGCGCCACTGGAAGGTCGGCCCGGGCAAGAAGGTGGGCGTCATCGGTCTGGGTGGCCTGGGCCATATGGGTGTGAAGTTTGCGCACGCGATGGGCGCGCACGTGGTGATGATCACGACTTCTGCCGACAAGGCGCGCGACGCCAAGCGCCTGGGCGCGGACGACGTGCTGGTCTCGCGCGATGCCGACGCCATGGCGGCGCACGCCGGCACCTTCGACTTCCTCCTGAACACCGTGCCCGTCAGCCATGACGTCAATCCGTACATGGCGCTGCTGGCGCTGGACGGCACCATGGCGCTGGTGGGCGCATTGACGCCGCTGGATCCGATCCCCGGCGCCAACCTCATCATGGGCCGCAAGTCCCTGGCGGGCTCGGCGATCGGCGGCATGGAAGAAACCCAGGAGATGATGGATTTCTGCGCCGAACACAACATCGTCAGCGATGTGGAGATGGTGCCGATCCAGGCCGTCAACGAGGCCTATGAGCGGCTGGTGAAGAACGATGTGAAGTATCGCTTCGTGATCGACATGGCCTCGCTGAAGGAAGAGCGCGCCGCCGCATAGGCCTGCTAGGGCCGCCCGGGTTCAGTCGGGAAACTTCTCGTCATGGGCTTCCCCGCGGCGGCCGAAATACGTAACGTGCCGGCCCGCGATCCACACCGCGTAGCCGACGCAGCCCGCCGCGCAACTTAACCGCTTGAATTCCGGGTACATCACCTCGCCCCGCTGCGCGCCGCGAATAGCGGCTTGCAGTGCGGCCGCATCGAAGTCATTGGCGATGGCGACATCTGGAACATCCAGCGGGATGTCGAGCGTCTGGTCATCAGGCAGGTAGTAGGCGGTACGGTGAGCCCGGAAGTCGACCACATAGGATTCGACGCCTGCGTCGGCCAATTGACCGACGACTTGGCCGAAGTGGATGCGGCCTTGTGCGGATGCCTCTGCGGTTTCACGGATGATGGCGTGCGTGGATGCGTTCATGGATGGCTCCTGACGATGAAAAAGGAGAAGACCGTTCGGGCACCCTGGCCTTCGCACAGTCCAGCGTACTGCGGTAGTAGCGTCATCGTGAAACAAAAAAAGAGGGTGCCCGCAGGCACCCTTGAATCCACCCTACAACAGCACCTGCAACTACACACCTGCATGCGGCGCCCGGCATCCCTCGCGGGGGCCGGGCGCCGCCGGCCGATACCGCCGCGTTACGCAGCCTTCTGCGTCTTGCCGTGTTCGAACTGCGCTTCTTCGGTCGAGCCGGTCAGCGCGGTCGTGGACGACTTGCCGCCCTCGATCGTCTGCGTCACGGCGTCGAAGTAGCCCGTGCCCACTTCGCGCTGGTGCTTCACGGCGGTGAAGCCCATTTCGGCGGCGGCGAATTCCTTCTGCTGCAGCTCCACGAAGGCGCTCATCTGGCGGCGGGCGTAGCCGTGGGCCAGCTCGAACATGCCGTAGTTCAGCGCGTGGAAACCGGCCAGCGTGATGAACTGGAACTTGTAGCCCATGGCGCCCAGTTCACGCTGGAACTTGGCGATGGTGCCGTCGTCCAGGTTCTTCTTCCAGTTGAAGGACGGCGAGCAGTTGTAGGCCAGCAGCTTGCCCGGGAACTGGCGATGGATGGCGTCCGCGAACTTGCGGGCGTATTCCAGGTTGGGCGTGGACGTTTCGCACCAGATCAAGTCGGCGTACGGCGCGTAGGCCAGGCCGCGGGAAATGGCCTGATCGATGCCGGCGCGGGTACGGAAGAAGCCTTCCACCGTGCGGTCGCCCGTAATGAAGGGACGGTCGTTTTCGTCGACGTCGCTGGTCACCAGGTCGGCGGCGTCGGCGTCGGTGCGTGCCAGCAGCAGCGTGGGCGTGCCCATCGTGTCGGCAGCGAGGCGGGCCGAGACCAGCTTGGCCACGGCTTCGCGGGTCGGCACCAGCACCTTGCCGCCCATGTGGCCGCACTTCTTCACGGAAGCGAGCTGGTCTTCGAAGTGGACGCCCGACGCGCCGGCCTCGATCATGGCCTTCATCAGTTCATACGCGTTGAGCACGCCGCCAAAGCCGGCCTCGGCATCCGCCACGATCGGCGCGAAGAAGTCGATATAGCCTTCGTCGCCCGGGTTCTTGCCTTCCATCCACTGGATCTGGTCGCAGCGCGTCAACGAATTGTTGATGCGGCGAACCACCTGCGGCACGGAGTTGGCGGGATAGAGCGACTGGTCGGGATACATTTCGCCGGCCAGGTTGGCATCGCCGGCGACCTGCCAGCCCGACAGGTAGATGGCCTTCAGGCCGGCTTTGACCTGCTGCATGGCCTGATTGCCGGTCAGGGCGCCGAGCGAATTCACGAACGGCTCGCTGTGCAGGAGTTCCCAGAGGCGCGTGGCGCCGCGGTGGGCGAGCGTGTGTTCGACGCTGATCGAGCCACGCAGGCGGATGACGTCCTCGGCGCTGTAGTCGCGCTTGATGCCCTGCCAGCGGTTGTTTTCGGCCCAATCTTTCTGAAGGTTGCGGATTTCGGTTTCGCGATTGCTCATTGTGATGCTCCTGGTCAGTGATAAGAGACTTCAAAAGATTCGCGTCTGGCGTTGCGTGAATCGATGGAAGAAAGTCTATGCCTGTGCTGCGGAGCAATGTGAAGCCGGGTCTTATACAAGACGAAAAATCTTAGCCTGATAAATCAATGAGTTATGAGCGTGATTTTGTATAATGAAACGCCATTGTCGTTTGTGAAATGCCGCCCCGCTGCTGCGCAGCACGGACTTTCACATGCCGGGAGTTACGTTTCACATTGTGGAAAATCAGCCGGTTTTCCAAGCGCCTACAATGCCGCATCCCCCGTTTTCTTTATCTCAGCTATGACCCTGTCTCACGGCCCGCTTGGGCAGAGCGTGGCCTACGCCTCGCAATACGATCCCTCGCTGCTGTTTCCCATTGCGCGCTCGCACAACCGGGCGGCGCTGAATCTGACCGCCGGCAGCCTGCCCTTTACGGGCGTGGACCTGTGGAACGCCTACGAGCTGTCGTGGCTGGATGCCAAGGGCAAGCCTCGGGTGGCGATGGCGACGTTTTCGGTGCCGGCCGACAGCCCCAACATCATCGAGTCCAAGTCGTTCAAGCTGTACCTGAATTCCTTCAACCAGACCCGCCTGGTCAATTCGGCAGCGCTGCGCGGCCGGCTGGAGCGCGACCTGAGCGCGGCTGCGGGCGCGCCGGTCGGCCTGGACTTCTTCCTTCCGCAGCGGTTTTCCGAGCTGCAGATGGGCGAGCTGGACGGCATCTATATAGACAAGCTGGATATCGAGATCGACACCTACGAGCCCGCGCCCGAGTTGCTGCGCACGCGCGCGGGCGATGTGGTCGAGGAAACGCTGGCGTCGCGCCTCTTGAAGTCGAACTGCCCGGTGACCGGCCAGCCCGATTGGGCCACGGTGCAGATCCGCTACCGGGGCAAGCCGATTGATCGCGAATCCTTGCTGCGGTATGTGGTGTCGTTCCGCCAGCACGCGGAATTCCACGAGCATTGCGTCGAGCGCATCTTCAGCGACATCATGCAGGCCTGCGGCCCGGAGCAGTTGACGGTATACGCGCGGTATACGCGCCGCGGCGGGCTGGACATCAATCCGTGGCGCAGCAATTTTGAAGCGGCGCCGCCGGCGGACGTGCGGACGGTCCGCCAATAGTAGGCGAGCGTCTTGGAAAAGCCTGGCATAAGCGGGGCTTACAGCAACGGCCGCCCTTCGGGGCGGCCGTCTTGCTTTACTGCGTTGGCTTCACCGCTTTCGCATCACTTCACGAAGGGCTCGGGGCGGGGCGTGTCGTCTTCAGAAGGCGGCAGCACCGGGTACTGGATGACCGGCTGGTCGCCCGTCAGCGTTTTCAGGAACGCGACGATCTGGCCGTTTTCCTCGGGCGTAAACGTGCGGCCCAGCTGCAGGCGGCCCATGACGTCGACGGCCTGCGTCAGCGTGGCCGCTTCGCCATCGTGGAAGTACGGATAGGTCAGCGCCACATTGCGCAGCGTGGGCACCTTGAAGTTGAAGCGGTCGGCGTCCTTGCCTGTGACCGCGGCGCGGCCTTCGGCCTTGTTCTCGGTGACGTACGGCGTGACGAGCCCCATCTTCTGGAACGAGTTGCCGCCCACCGCCACGCCGTTGTGGCAGGCCACGCAGCCGCTGTTCTTGAAGAGGTCGTATCCGGCCAGCTCGCGCACGGTCAGCGCCTTTTTGTCGCCCTTGAGCCATTGGTCGAAGCGCGAGTTCGGCGTGACCAGCGTCTCCTCAAATGCGGCCAGCGCGCTGGTGACTTCGCCGATGGTGATCGAGTCCTTGCCGAAGACCTGCTTGAATTCGGCGCGGTAACCCGGAATGGAATTGAGCACCTGCACCGCCAGCTCGTGCGTGGAGGCCATTTCCATCGGGTTTTCGATCGGGCCTCCCGCCTGTTCGCGCAGGTCCTTGGCGCGGCCGTCCCAGAATTGGGCGATGTTCAGGCTGGAATTGAGCACCGTCGGGGAGTTGATGCCGCCCTGCTGCCACTTGTGGCCGATGGAGGCCTTCAGGTTGTCCGAGCCGCCCATGGCAAGGTTGTGGCACGAATTACAGGAGATTGCGCCGGAGCGCGACAGACGGGGATCGAAGAAGAGCTTCTTGCCCAGTTCGACCTTGGCCGGCTCTTTGATGACGGCCGGCTCGATGGGCTGGATGGGCTCTTGCGATGCGCTCCAGACCTGCCCTGCCCACAGTCCGAGTACCAGCCCCGCAGCCAGCAACGTTGTTTTCTTTCTCATTTGCTTCTCCTGTGAATAACCAGTCCAACTATGTGGTTATTACAGCGAGGAAGCCCTGCGGGGACTTTGCGAGGCGTCAATCGACGCGGGGCGGCGCAGTGGGCCGAAACCGAATCTTGACGGCGCGCAACGTGCTGCCGGCGCCGTCAAGGAGGATCAAGCCCTCAGGGACGCGCGGCGGCCACCGCAACCGGCGGTTCGGCGCGGCGCGCCTGCACCGCGATCCACTGGGCCAGGAACGCGGCCACGGCGAACGCCACGCCCGCCCCCACCCACGGACCCTGCCGCAGTCCGGCATCCAGCAGCAGGCCGAAGGCCAGCGGCCCCAGGGCCGAACCGACGTCCATGCCGGAATACACCAGGCCGTAGACCGATCCGGTCGAGCCCTTGGGCGTCACGCGGCGGATCAGCATGTCGCGCGACGGCGCGGCCACGCCCGAGCAGAAGCCCGCCAAGCCCACGACGGGCGCGGCCAGCACGGCCGGCACGAGCCCCAGCGCCAGCACCACCAGCGTCAGACCCGCCAGGATGAGCGCGACCATGACGGTTCGCTCGGTGCGCGGATTGGCCGACACCAGGAAGCCGCCCGCCGCCATGCCGACGGCCGAGGCGACCATGTAGCCGGACAGCGCCGAGCTGGCCGTGACCTTGGACAGGTCGTAAAGCTGGCCCAGCAGCGGAATCGTGTAGTTCTGCACCGACGACAGCGCAATCGACGTGCACGCAAAGAACAGGAACGCGCCCCACAGCGCGGGCTTGGCGAGCAGCGCGGACAGCGTCGCCAGCACGCCTTCCTGCGGCTTGGCGGCGGGCTTGGGCGCATTGCCGGCGTCCTTGGCGTCGCCCGCGTCCACGGGCGACGGCCCCCCCAGCAGATCGCGGCCCAGCACCGTCATCAGCAGCACCAGCGCCACGAGACCGGCGGCGCTGTACGCCGCCACGCGCCAGTTGGCGAGCAGCGTGATGGTGGTGATGAACACGGGCGTCAGCGCCCAGCCGAGGTTGCCCGTCAGCCCGTGCGCCGAGAACGCGTGGCCCAGCCGCGGCGCGGTGATGCGGTGATTGATGATGGAATAGTCCGCCGGGTGGAAGACCGAGTTGCCGATGCCGCCCACGACCGCCGCGGCCATCAGCATGACGTAGCCCGTGGCCGAGCCGATCAGCACGCCCGACAGCACGAAGCAGGCCAGCCCGAACCACAGCACGGGACGCGCGCCGATGCGGTCCACCACGAAGCCCGACGAGGCCTGGCCAATGCCGGACACCACGTAGAACGTGGACACGAGCAAGCCTAGCCGCGCGAAGTCCAGCCCGAACTCCAGGCCCAGCGCGCCATAGAGCGACGGCAGGACAAGCTGGAAGAAGTGGGACGAGGCATGCGCCACGCCGATGAGCAGGATGATTTTCCAGTCGCGCCGGCGTACGGCGGCGTCCGAGAGCAAGGAGGTGGCGGCGGTAGCGGTGTTCATTGCACAAGGCCGCGCGAGGGCGGCAGGGATGCGGACCGCCGTTGGCGGATCGCGGGTTGTCTCCGGCGTCGCACGGACTTGCGTCCGGACGACGTGTTCATGGCGATTGCGGCGCGCGGGCCGTGCCGGATCGAGCCGGCGTATCGCTCTTGACGTGACACGGCGGCCGTCTTGCGCGAGCCGGGCCGCCGTGGAGTGTTGCAACTGCGCCGGGCCGGCTGTTGTGCAGCCGGCCCGGCAAATCGGTATTACATGGCCTTTTCGCGGATCGCGGGCCAGGCGCGCTGCAGGTAATACAGCATCGACCAGACCGTCAGCACCGCGGCCACGATGATCAGGATGTCGCCCAGCAGTTTGGTGTTGACGCCGTAGATCGCCTGGTTATACAGCAGGCACGGAATCGCGATCATCTGGGCGGCGGTCTTGAACTTGCCCAAGCGGTGCACGGCCACGCTGGCGCTGGCGCCGATCTTGGCCATCCATTCGCGCAGCGCGGAAATCGTGATTTCGCGGCCGATGATGATCAGGGAAATAAACGCATCGACGCGGCTCAGGTCCAGCAGCACGATGAGGGCGGCGCAGACCATCAGCTTGTCGGCGACGGGATCCAGGAAGGCGCCAAATGCCGATGTCTGGTTCCAGCGCCGGGCAAGCCAGCCGTCAAACCAGTCGGTCAGCGCGGCAATGATGAATGCCCATGCCGCCAGCGTGTCGCGCATGGGAACAGACATCCAGCTTTCGGGCAGATAGAACAGCCCGACCACCAGCGGGATCATGGCGATACGCAGCCACGTCAGAATAATGGGAACGTTAATTGGCATAGTGTCCGTATCCTAACAGAGGGAGGTCCCCCCCGAAGAGGGAGTCCCACCCCCGACGCGCCTTCGGCGCCTCCCCCTCAAGGGGGCGCCTCTGCGGACCGGCGGAGCCGGATCCGCGCGGCCCGGATTGCTCGTCGGGGCGGGTGGTGGAAATTTGGGGGCGGGTTGATGAGTTGGGCGTGAATTGAAGCGTTCGCTCTGGGACGTCGTCAAGCTTATCGGCGAGGCTCCACGTTCGGGCGTCTCGGTGGTCGGCGTCGAGGGTGACACAAATTCGTGACATCTGGGCGATTCCGGGGCTTCAGCGCAGCGCCTCGTAGATGCGGATTGCCAGGTCTTGCGAAATGCCGTCCACCGATGCCAGGTCCTCGATGCTGGCGCGGGCGACGCCGGAGAAGCCGCCGAAGCGGGCCAGCAGGCGTTGGCGGCGGCGGGCGCCTACACCTTCGATTTCTTCCAGGCGCGAGACATTGCGCGTCTTGGCGCGGCGGGCGCGCATGCCGGTGATGGCGAAGCGGTGGGCTTCGTCGCGGACCTGGGCGATCAGCATCAGGGCGGCGGATTCGCCGCCCAGGGCGACGGGCGGACGGCCATCTGCGAAGACCAGGGTTTCCAGGCCGACCTTGCGCCCTTCCCCCTTGGCCACGCCGACCAGCGTCTGGATGTCCAGGCCCAGTTCCGCGAAAACCTTGCGCGCGACCTCGACCTGGCCTTTGCCGCCGTCGATGAGGACGAGGCCGGGCATCTGCGCGTCGCCGTCGGCGACCTTGGCGAAGCGGCGGGTCAGCACCTGGCGCATGGCGGCGTAGTCGTCGCCGGGCGTGATGCCGGCGATGTTGTAGCGGCGGTACAGCGAGGGCTGCATGTCGTGGTGTTCGAACACCACACAGGAGGCCTGAGTGGCCTCGCCGGCGGTGTGGCTGATGTCGAAGCATTCGATGCGCAGGGCGTCCAGCGCGGCTTCGTCGGTGTCCAGGTCCAGGGCTTCGGCCAGCGCCAGCGTGCGGGCGGCACGGGCGCCAGATTCGGTCAGCGCGCGGGCGAGCGCCATTTCGGCGTTCTTGGCGGCCTGCTCCAGCCAGGATCGGCGCGTGCCCTGCGGACGCGTCAACACCCGCGACGGCCGGCCGCCGGCCTGCTCGACCAGCAGCGCGATCAGCTCGGGATCTGGCAAGGCGTGGGAACAGACCAGGATCGGCGGCATCGCGTTGTCGGTGTAATGCTGGGCCACGAAGGCTTCCAGCACCTGCGGCGCGGCCTCGCCCTCGGCGTGCGACGGAAAGAACGGCTTGTCGCCCAGATGGCGGCCGCCGCGCACCATGGCCAGGTTCACGCAGACCTTGCCGCCGGCAATGGCCACCGCAATGATGTCGGTGTCCTCGCCGCTGACGTTTTCCATGGTCTGCTGATGCAGCACGCGCGCCAGCGAGCCCATCTGGTCGCGCAGCGCCGCGGCTTCCTCGAAGCGCAGCTCGGTGGAGGCCTGCAGCATGCGGGCCTCGATTTCGCCCATGACGTCCTTGGCCTCGCCGTTCAAAAAGCGCACGGCGCGATGCACGTCGCGCTCGTATTCGGCCGCTTCGATCGCGCCCACGCACGGCGCCGAGCAGCGCCCGATCTGATGCAGCAGACAGGGACGCGAGCGGTTGGCGAAGACGCTGTCCTCGCACGTGCGCAGGCGAAACACCTTCTGCAGGATCTGGATGGTTTCGCGCACCGCCCAGGCGTTGGGGAACGGGCCGAAGAACTGTCCGCGCTTGTTGGTGGCGCCGCGGTAGTACGCGATGCGCGGCCAGTCATGCCCGGTGATGTGCAGGTACGGATAGGACTTGTCGTCGCGGAACAGGATGTTGTAGCGCGGCTTCAGGCTCTTGATGAGGTTGTTTTCCAGGATCAGCGCTTCGGCTTCTGAGCGCGTCACCGTAACTTCAAGCCGCGCCACCTTCGCCACCATCTGGGCGATGCGCGGGCTGGACAGCGTCTTCTGGAAATACGACGAGACGCGCTTCTTCAGGTCGCGCGCCTTGCCGACATACATGACCTCGCCTGCCGCATCCAGGTGCCGGTAAACGCCCGGCAGATGCGGCAGGTCAGACAGGAACGATTTGAGATTGAAGTCGTCGGGCATTCTGGTAACGGCTTTCGGCTTGCAGGGTGTCCCAATCGGGCGCGTCGAAACGCGGCATCAGGCGCCGGATGCGCGCCACGGACTCGGGCGCATGGTCGAACTCAAGCCGAGCCAGCAGGTCGTCGGCCAGGTCCGGGCGGTTGCACACCAGCACCATGTCGCAGCCAGCTCGCAGTGCGGCGTTGGCGCGGTCCAGGATGTCGCCCGCGACCGAGGCGCCTTCCATGGTCAGGTCGTCCGAGAACACGACGCCATCGTATCCCAGGCGCTTGCGCAGGATGCCCTGCACCCAGCGCTTGGAAAAGCCCGCCGGATGCTTGTCCACCTTGGGATAGATGACGTGCGCGGGCATGACGGACGGCAGCACGGCGTCGCCCAGCCAGGCGTAGGGCGCGGCGTCGTCCTTCAGGATGTCGTCCAGCGTGCGCGGATCGACCGGGATCTCGTGGTGCGAGTCGGCGCCCACGTAACCGTGACCGGGGAAATGCTTGCCGCACGACGACATGCCGGCCAGGGACAGGCCCTGCACCAGCGCGCGCGACAGCATCGTCACCACGCGGGGATCGTGATGGAAGGCGCGGTTGCCGATCACCTTGCTGACGCCGTAATCCAGGTCCAGCACGGGCGTGAAGCTCATGTCCACGCCGCAGGCGCGCAGCTCGGCGGCCAGGACGTAACCGGCCTCGGTCGCCAGGCGCATCGCCTGCAGCGGGTCGCTGTCCCACAGTTCGCCCAGCGCGCGCATCGGCGGCAGGGGCGTGAAGCCGTCGTCGCGGAACCGCTGCACGCGGCCGCCTTCGTGATCCACCAGGATCAGCAGCGGCTCCTTGCGGGCCTTGTGGATCTGACGCGTCAGCGCGGTGAGCTGGGCGCGGTTTTCAAAATTGCGGGCAAAAAGGATGACGCCGCCCACCAGGGGGTGACGCAGGCGCTTCTTTTCCGCCTTCGTGAGCGTGTATCCCGCCACATCGACCATCACGGGGCCGGGAGGCAGGACCGCCTTGGATTTTTTCTTGGCCATGGAGGCTGTCCTTGTAGCTAGGTGCGGCAAGCCGGCGGGGATGACCCCGGTCTCAGGGCTTGCGCTCGACCACCACATATGCGGCGGCCATGTCGGATTCATCGGTAATGGAAACGTGGGCCGCGCCGAACCGGTCAGCGTACCAGCCCAGCAGTTCGGGCGCGATCACCAGCACGGGGCGGCCGCCCGGCGCGTTAAGTGTCTGCACGCGCCGCCAGGTCATCGGCATGCGCATGCCCAGCCCGATGGCCTTGGAAAACGCTTCCTTGGCGGCAAAGCGGGTGGCCAGAAAGCGCAGCCCGCGGACCGGGTCGCGGGCGCGGCGGGCGTGGAATTTCAGGAGTTCCTCGGGGCCGAGGATCTTTTCGGCAAACCGGTCGCCGTGACGGGCGAGCGCACGTTCGATGCGGTCGATGCGCAGGAGGTCCATGCCGATGCCGGCAATGGCGCCGGCGGGCATGGCGGAAGAAGAGTCGGACATCGGCATCGCCTGGCTAGCGGTCAAAACGCGTCATCGGCCCGCGTTCAAAGCCCGCGCAGCGCGTGCAGGCGCGCCTGCACCATCAGCGCCTTCATATCGCGCACGGCTTTTTCCCAGCCGTCGAAGATCGACTGCGCGACGATGGCGTGGCCGATGTTGAGTTCGGAAATGCCGTCCAGCGCGGCCACCGGCTTGACGTTGCCATAGTGCAGGCCATGGCCGGCGTTCACGCGTAGCCCGTGGCGCAGCCCTTCGGCCACGGCCAGGCGGATGCGCTGCAATTCCGCCTGGGCAGCCTCGCCCTCGGCTTCGGCGTAGGCGCCGGTGTGCAGTTCGATGACGGGCGCGCCGGCCTTGGCGGCGGCGGCGATCTGGACCGGGTCCGGATCAATGAACAGCGATACGCGGATGCCGGCTTCGGCCAGCAGCGCCACGGCGTCGGAGACCGGGCCCATGGCGCCGGCGACTTCCAGCCCGCCTTCGGTCGTGAGCTCGGTGCGCTTTTCGGGCACCAGGCAGACGTCGCTGGGCTTGACCGCGCAGGCGATCTCCAGCATTTCCGGCGTGACTGCGCATTCCAGATTCATGCGGGTGCGCAGTTGCGGGCGGATCGCGTAGACGTCGGCGTCCTGAATGTGACGCCGGTCTTCGCGCAGATGCAGCGTGATCAGGTCGGCGCCGGCGTCTTCGGCGCGCAGCGCCGCGGCGATCGGGTCGGGATACACCGTGTGGCGCTGCTGCCGCAGCGTGGCGACGTGATCAATATTTACACCGAGTTCTATCATTGCACTTTCGTGGTTTCTTCCCAGCCGCCGCCCAGCGCCTTGTACAGCTCCACGCGGTTGATCAGCGCGGCCAGGCCGGTTTGCACCAGCGACAGCTGGGCGTTGAAAAAGTCCACCTGCGCGGTCTGCACCTGCAGGTAGCTGTCGATACCGTTGGTATAACGCAAATTCGACAACTCCAGCGTTCGCGCCGACGAATCCTGCAGCGCGCGCTGGGCGTCCAGTTGGGCCCCATAGGTGGCCTCGCCCGCCAGCGCGTCCGACACTTCGCGGAACGCCTGCTGGATGGTCTGTTCGTACTGTGCGACCGCGATATTGTCGCGCGCCTTGGCCAGGCTCAGTCCCTCACGGATGCTGCCGCCGGCAAATAGCGGCGTCGTGATCGACGGCGAGAAGCTCCAGTAGCCCTGCCCGCCCTTGAACAGGTCGCCCAGCGACGGACTGGCCACGCCCAACAGGCCGGTCAGCGAGATGGTCGGGAAAAACGCCGCGCGCGCCGCGCCGATGTTGGCATTGGCGGACAGCAGCTGGTTTTCGGCGGCGGCGATGTCGGGACGGCGCTCAAGCAGGTCGGACGGCAGGCCGGACGGCACCGTGGCCAGCAGCTGGTCGCGGCCGAACGTGGCCGGCGGGGGCAGCGTGTCGGGCAGCGGCGTGCCCACCACCAGCACCAGCGCGTTCATGGCTTGCGACCGGGCGCGCGCCAGTTGCGCCAGGTCGGCGGAGGCCGTGTCCAGCAGCGATTTGGACTGGTTCAAATCCAGTTCGGACGCCACGCCGCCGTCGAAGCGGCGCTTGACCAGGTCATAGGATTCCTGGCGCGAGGCCAGCGTGCGCTGCGTCAGTTCCAGCTGGACCTCGGCGGCGCGCAGGTTGAAATACGACTGCGCGACCGAACCGACCAGCGTGATGTGCACGCTCTTTTGCGCCTGCTCCGTCGACAGGTACTGCTGGTACGCCGCCTCGGACAGGTTGCGCAGGCGGCCGAACAGGTCGATCTCGAAGGTCGTAAGGCCGATGCCGGCCTGGTACGTGCTGCTGATCGAGCTGGAATCGGGGCCGCCGGGCCGCATGTTGGCCGGCAGGTGCTGGCGCTGGCCCTGGATGCCGGCGCCGATGCTGGGCCACTGCGCACCGCGCTGGATGCCGTACTGCGCCCTGGCTTCTTCGACGCGCTGGACCGCAACGCGCAGGTCGCGGTTGTTGACCAGCGAGAGTTCGATCAGCGCCTGCAGGCGTTGATCGCGGAAGAATTCGCGCCATCCCAGGTCTGCCGCAGGCGTGCCGGCTTGCGGCATCACGTCGGCGGCAGGCTGCGAGCCCAGCGTGGTGGCGCGCGTGTACGCGCCGTACTGCACCTTGGGCTGGTCGGGCCACGCAGGGCTGACCGGCGCGTCGGGACGCTTGTATTCGGGAGCCAGCGAGCAGCCGGCCAACGCCACCGCCACAAAGGCGGACAAGGCGGTCTGTCTGAACATCAGGGCTTTCATTCCTTGCCCTCCTGGCCACCAGTGGGTTGTGCGGGCTGAGGCGTTGCCGGCAAGGCGGCCTTTTCGGCCGCCGCCTTCTTGGCCGCCTGTTCTTCCTCGAAGAGGCGTTTTTCGGCGCCCAGGAGGCGCGGGCGGGTCTTGAAGAGACCCAGCACCACCACGAAGAACGTCGGCACGAAAATCACGGCGAACGGCGTGGCGGCGAGCATGCCGCCCAGCACGCCCAGGCCGACCGCGCGCTGGCTGGCTGCACCTGCGCCGGTGGCCATCGCCAGCGGGATCACGCCCAGGATGAACGCCAGCGACGTCATCAGAATCGGACGGAAGCGCAATCGGGCGGCCTCCACCGCGGATTCGTACAGGCCCATGCCGCGGGCGTACTGGTCCTTGGCGAACTCCACGATAAGAATGGCGTTCTTGGCCGCCAAGCCGATCACGGTCACCATCCCCACCTGGAAGTACACGTCGTTGGACATGCCCAGCACGCTGACCAGCGCCACCGCGCCCAGCATGCCCAGCGGCACCACCAGCATGACGGAGATCGGAATGGCCCAGCTTTCGTACAGCGCGGCCAGCACCAGGAACACGACCAGCAGCGACAGGCCCATCAGGATGGGCGCCTGGTTGCCTGCCTGCAGTTCCTGGTAGGACAGGCCCGTCCACTCGTAGCCGAAGCCCTGCGGCAACTGGGCGACCAGCCGCTGCATTTCGTCCATGGCCTCGCCCGTGGAGTAGCCCGGCGCCGAGCTGCCGCCGATACGCATGGATTCGTAGCTGTTGTAGCGCACCACCTGCACCGGACCCTGGACCCATTCCGCCGACACGAACGTAGACAGCGGCACCATGCCGCCCTGCCCGTTGCGCGCGTTCAGCTTGAGCACGTCGGACAACTGCATGCGGTAAGGCGCGTCCGCCTGCACCCAGATGTTCTGCATCCGGCCCATGTTGGGGAACTTGCTGAGATACGCCGAACCAACCGCCGTGGAAATGAGCGAGGCGGCTTCATTGAAGTCCACGCCCAACGCCGCCGCCTTGTCGCGGTCGATGTTCAGGGTGAGCTGCGTGCCCGCCGACAGGCCCGTGATGCGGACCTGCGACAGCACCGGGCTCTTCATGGCCTCGCCCATCAGCTGGGCGGTGGCCGCGGCCAGCGCATCGGTGCCGGCCGCGCCGCGATCCTGCAGGCGCAGGTCAAAGCCCGTGGCGTTGCCCAGCGACGAGATGGCCGGCGGCACCAGCGTGAACACCTGCGCGTCATGGATGCCCATGAGCTGCTTTTCGAAGGCGGTGAAGGCGATCGCGCCGGCGGAATCCTGGCGTTCCTTGCGGTCCTTGAAGTCCTTGAGCGTGGTGAACGCGATGGCGGCGTTCAGGCCGTTGCCGTTAAAGCTGTAGCCCTGCACGGCGATGATGTTCTCGACGGCGGGGATGCCCTGGAAGTACTTTTCGACCTGCTCGATGACCTCGACGGTGCGGTTGGCGCTGGCGCCGGTGGGCAGTTCGATGTTGCTGACCACATAGCCCTGATCTTCCTCGGGCAGGAACGACGACGGCAGGCGCAGATACAGCCAGCCCAGCAGCAGGACCAGCACCAGGAACACCAGCATCATCCGGCCGCCCTTGTGCAGGATGCGCGACACCCAGTTCTGGTAGCCATGGGTGGTGGCGTCGAACTTGCGGTTGAACCAGCCGAAGAAACCCTTCTTGTCCTCGTGGTGGCCCTTGGCCACGGGCTTGAGGATCGTGGCGCACAGCGCCGGTGTGAAGGTCAGCGCCAGCAGCGCCGAGAAGAAAATGGACACGGCCATGGCCACCGAGAACTGGCGGTAGATCACGCCCACCGACCCGCTCATGAAGGCCAGCGGCAGGAACACCGTCACCAGCACCAGCGTGATCCCGATGATGGCGCCGCTGATCTGCGGCATGGCTTTCTTGGTGGCCTCCTTGGGCGGCAGGCCCTCGGTCGCCATGATCCGCTCGACGTTTTCGACGACCACGATGGCATCGTCCACCAGAATCCCGATGGCAAGCACCATCGCGAACATGGTCAGCACGTTGATCGAGAACCCGAGCGCCAGCATCACCGCGAACGCCCCCAGCATGGCCACCGGAACGACCAGCGCCGGGATCAGCGTGTAGCGCACGTTCTGCAGGAACAGATACATGACCAGGAACACCAGCACCATGGCTTCAGCCAGGGTGTGCAGCACCTGCTCGATGGAGACCTTGACGTAGGGCGCGGTGTCGTACGGCACCGAGTACTGGATGTTGTCCGGAAAATACTTGGACAGCTCCTGCATCTGGTTGCGCACGCCTTGCGCCGTGGCCAGCGCGTTGGCGTTGGGCGACAGCACGATGGCGAAAGCGGCCGTCGGCTTGCCGTTCAGGCGGGCGCCGAACTGATAATTGTCGGCGCCGACCTCGATGCGGGCGACGTCGCGCAGCAGCACCTTTGAGCCGTCGGTGTTGGCGCGCAGGACGATCCGGCCGAAGCCGTCGACCGTGCTGAGCTGGCCGTTGGCCGTGACCGTGGCGGTGATGCGCTGCGAATCGGGATTGGGCGGCGCGCCGATGCTGCCGCCGGAGATCAGCACGTTCTGGCTGGCGATGGCGTTGTTGACCTCGGCCATGCTGAGGTTGAAACCGACCAGCTTGGCCGGGTCCACCCAGATGCGCATCGCGCGCGGCGCGGCAAAGAGCTGGAACTGGCCGACGCCAGGCACCCGGGAAACCGGGTTCTTCACGTTGCGGGTGATGTAGTCGGCCAGGGCCGTCTGGTCCAGCGTGCCGTCGGTGGACGACAGCGTCACGATCATCAGAAAGCCGGTACTGGTCTGCTCGTACTGCAGGCCCTGCTGCTGCACCGCGGCGGGCAGTTGGGCGATCACGTTGGACACGCGGTTCTGCACGTCCACCTGCGCCAGGTCAGGATTGGTGCCGGGCGCAAACGTGGCGGTGATGGTCGAGGTGCCGTAGGAATCGCTGACGGACTCGTAATAGATCAGGCCCTTGGCGCCGTTGAGCTGGTCTTCGATGATGCTGGTGACCGACTCGGCCACTTCCGGGGCCGACGCGCCCGGATAGGTTGCCGTGATCGTGATGGCCGGCGGCGCCACATCGGGGTACTGCGCGACTGGCATGTTCGGGATGGCCAACACCCCTGCCAGCAGAATGAAAAGGGCAACTACCCAGGCGAAGATTGGTCGATCGATAAAAAATTGCGGCATGTGGGCTGACTCTGAAAGCGATGCTCACCAAAGGGGAACGCGGCGCTTGCTGCGCCGCGTGCCGCTTACGATTTCTGGCCTGCGGCCTTGTCCTGCTGGGCAGGCTCGGCCGGCTTGGCGCCGGGCTGCGGTGCGGATTCGGCGGGCTTGGCGGCCGGCGTTGCGCCGGGTTCAGCCGGCTTGGCGCCGGGCTGCGCGGCAGGCGCGCCGCCCTGTGCGGGCGCCCCGCCCCGGTTCCATTGGCTGACCTGCACCGGCGCGCCGGGACGGATCTTCTGGAAGCCCTCGACCACGACCACGTCGCCGGCCTTCAGGCCGCTGGTGATCAGCCAGTTGTTCTGGAAGGCGCCGCCGGTGGTGACGGGTGACTGCGCGATCTTGTTGTCGCGCACGAGCATCAGGCTCTGCTTGCCATCGGCGGTGCGTTGCAGCGCCTGCTGGGGAACCATCAGGGCAACGTCGTCAAAGCCCTGCTCCAGCCGGACGCGCACGTACATGCCGGGCAAGAGGATGCCGTCGGGATTGGGGACTTCGGCGCGCAGGTTCACCTGGCCCGTGCTCGGATCCACGGTAATGCCCGTGAACAGCAGCTTGCCGGGATGCTCGTATTCAGAGCCGTCTTCGAGCACGACGGTGGCGCGGGCGGCGTCCTTGCCCACTTGCTGCAGACGGCCGCTGGCGAAAGCGCGGCGCAGCGCGGCCAGGTCGGCGGTGGACTGCGTGAAATCGACGTAGATGGGATCGAGCTGCTGCACCGTTGCCATTTGCGTGGCGGAGGTCGATTCGACCAGCGCGCCCTCGGTGACCAGCGGCTTGCCGATGCGGCCGGTGATCGGCGAGGTGACGTCCGTGTAGCTCAGGTTGATCGCGGCGTTGTCCTGCGCGGCCTTGGCGGCGGCGACGGTGGCGTCGGCCTGGCGGAAGGATGCCACGGCGTTGTCATATTCCTGCTTGCTGACGGCGTTGGCCTTGACCAGCGGGGCATAGCGGTCGGCCAGCAGCTTGGCGCTGAACAGATTGGCCTGCGCCTGCTTCAACTGGGCTGTCGCCTGATCGTAGGCGGCCTTGTAGGGCGCCGGATCGATCTTGAACAGAAGCTGGTTTTCCTTGACGTCGCCACCCTGCTCGAACGTGATGCGCTGCACGATGCCGGTGACACGGGCGCGGATCTGCGCGTCGCGCACCGCATCCACGCGGCCGGGCAATTCAGAGACGATGGGTGCGCGCTGCGGCTGCACGGTGACGACGCTGACCTGAGGCATGCCGGGATTCATCTGGGGTCGTTCGCCACAACCCGCCAATATCAGCGCGAGGACGCCACCGGAAACTGCCAGACCCGAAAATCGTTTAGGCGAAAACCGCATTGAAACCCCCGCGTAGCGTAATGAATCGCGTCGTGACATCGCGTCAGGAACCGCAGCAATCCGAACGTGCCAGGAGGCAGCGATCAAATCATGACCAAGCGTCACCAACGACACGTGAATAGCCCAGTAATGTAACTCAGATATTGGGGAAATCACGTACTTTCGGGCAGTTTGGGGGAACTTTCGGGAGCAATTCCGCAACAATTTCTAGTCGCTGGCGAGCTCCCGCAGATTGCCCAGGAATGCATAGCCCACGCCATGCACCGTGTGCAGCGGCAACCGCGCGCCTGCAAGGCGGACCTTGCTGCGAAGCCGGCAGATGGCGACATTGAGCGACCGCATGTTCATGCCGCCGCGCAGAAATTTCACTTCGCTGCGGGCCAGTTCGCGGCGCGGGCTCTTTACCAGGCAGGCGAAGCAGGCGCGCTCGACCTCGGTGAGATCCAGGCGCACGCCGTTGGGCAACTGCAAGGTCCAGCCCCAGTAGAGCAGGCTCCACCAGCCGTCCACGGGTTCGTGCGCCGGGCTTGGCGCCCATGGGCCGGGCGTTGGCGCCTGCCGGCTGCTGCACGCGGGCTTGAGCGGGTTGGGCTTGGCGAGCGCTGGGGAAGGAACGGGCGATGGAACGGGGGCAATACCGGGAGCAAGAAAGGGAGAATTCAAGGCAGATCTCCACCAGGACGGCCGATGGCATGCCTGGGGCGGCCCGTCCCGGAACAAGGTTGCGGTTTGTCCCGAAAGCCTACCCCCGCGGCGGGGTTCTGCGCTTGTCGCCGCTCATCTATCAGACCAATCCGATCTTCAAACCCCGCGATAACCCCGCCGCCCGCTACGAATGCCGGGTGCCGTTGCGATGGATGTCGTGCGTGACGAAGCAGCTATCCTGCGTCGGCCGGTCCAGGATGCCCGGCTTTTCAAGCGTGCGCCGGATGTCCGTCAGCCCCGACTCCCAGTGCTCGCGCATGGCCTCGGTGCCAAACTCGTAGTCCTTGGAGTACCGCTCGCGGTGCTTGGCCTCGTAAATGAGGTTGATGATGTTGGTGGCCGGCGTGTGCGAAAGCTTGCGGATGTCGGCCAAATCCGGCGCGTCGCGTTCACTTTCCGGCAGGCGTTCAAGCAGCCGCTGCAAACCGTGGCGCAGTTTCAGCACGCGCCGCAACTGGTCGGTGACCAGGCGGGTTCGGCTGGAATACTGGATATCCTTTTGCCGCTCGGCCACCTCTTCGAGCGACGTGGGCAGCTCGCCGCGCGCCGGCCAGAGATCGACCTGGAACGCCAGGGTGTCGCGCATGTTTTCCGTCGTCAGCACCTGCGCCAGCGGCGTGTTGGAGACGACGCCGCCGTCCCAGTAGTGCTCGCCGCCGATCTCCACCGACGGGAACCCCGGCGGCAAGGCGCCCGAAGCCATGACGTGCTCGGGCCCCAGCGTGTGGTGCAAGGTGTCGAAATACGCGAAGTTGCCCGACCGTACGTTCACGGCGCCGAAACTGGCCCGTACCGCGCCGCTGTTGAGCAGCTTGAAATCCACGAACTGGCGCAGGGTGTCGGCCAGCGGCGTCGTGTCGTAGAAGCTGGTGGACGCGGCGCCGCGGCCCCGCACCAGATAGGGCGGCGGAAAGCGCGGCTTGAAGAAACCCGGCTGGCCGGTCAGCAGCGCTTGCATCGCCGAGACCTGCCCGTTCATCGCGGGCGACCCAAAGCCGAACGGCTGGCCTTCGAACATGCGGGTGAAGGCGTCGCCCCAGGGCAACGACGCAAAGCCGGTCGGCCGGCAGATGCTTTCCCAGAACCCACGCAGGCGTTCGATCCGCTCGTCTTCGGCGGATCCGGCGATGATGGCCGCGTTGATCGACCCGATGGAAATGCCGGAAATCCAGTTGGGCCGGATGCCGGCTTCGTGCAGGCCCTGGTACACCCCCGCCTGATAGGAACCGAGCGCGCCGCCGCCCTGCAGCACAAGCGCGACGGTATCGTAGGGCGGCGTATCGCCGGTGTCTTCGGCCAGGGCCTTGCGGCGAGGGGTCATGCGGCGTCCTCTAGCGCTTGGTCTTGTCCGGAACCTGCGGCGTGCCCACGCCGGCGCGGAACGGGTACTTGGCGAATACCTCCGCCACCACCTTGTCCACGTTTTCTGATGAACCGGCGCTGGCTGGATTCTGGACCTCACCCACGGCGACGCCTTCCCAGACCAGTTGGCGCCGGCGCGCATCGACCAGGTCGACGCTCAGCGTACCCTCGGTGTATTGATAGACGTCGTCGCCCCAGCCGTAGCCGGGCCAGCCGCCGTAAAAGCCCGCGCGATAACCGTAGTACGGCCCCATCGGCGCCATTCCTGGCGTGACCTCGGTCTGCTGCTGGAGCTTGGCGCCGAAATTCAGAAGCAGGTCGGGATTGGTGGCGCTATAGGTGTAGCCGCGCATTTCCATCTGGCCGCGGGCCGCGCTCTTGAGCCGTTCGGTCAGCAGCGTGTTGTAGCCGGCCTTGTCCGTACCCAGCGGAGACATGTAGCCGAACGTCTGATACTGCGCAAAATTGGCCTGGTGGTCGTAATCGCTCTTGACCGTTGGGCCTGATGCGCAGGCCGCCAGTAATGCCGTCATGGAACCCGCCGTCAGCAATTTCAACGCTTTCATGTCGATCTCTCCGTGAGTTCAAGGCGCCCACATAGTGCCGCGAAGCCACCAAAGTTTCAACAGAATCTCATTCGCAACCGCCAAAATCGCGGGCGGGGATCGCGCGGTGGCGCGCGCGCCGGCAAATGGGGGTGCCCGCACACCGGCACGCGCGGACTGCCGTGATGCATTGCACGATGGCTTTCACGCTTTGCAGGACGGCTTCCCTATCGCGCCTCGCACCGGGTCCATTACACTTCCCGTCGCTTTCGGCCATTCCTACAGACACGCGCATGCTTGAACTCGACGGCTCCATTTGGTTTCGCTCCGGCGCCCAGACCTGGGGCGGCAAGAACCGCATCGACCTGCTGGCGCAGATCGACGCGACCGGGTCGATCACGGCGGCGGCGCGGGCCGTGGGCATGAGCTACAAGGGCGCGTGGGACGCCATCGACGCGATGAACAACCTGGCGGGCGAGCCGCTGGTGCTGCGCGCGGCGGGCGGCAAGGGCGGCGGCGGCACGCAGCTGACCGACCGGGCGCGCCGTTTGATCGCAACCTTCCGGGCGCTTGAAGTCGAACACCGCAAGTTCATGGACAACCTGACGCGCGCGGGCCTGGATGCCAGCGGCGACATCGACCTGATGAGGCGTTTCATGCTCAAGACCAGCGCGCGCAACAAATTTTTGGGCACGGTGATCGAGATTCGCGAGGGCGCCGTCAACGACGAGGTGCTCCTGCGAATCGCCGGCGGCCACACGGTCACAGCCACCATCACCTGCGAAAGCACCAAGGAGTTGGGCCTTGCGCCCGGCAAGGAAGCCATCGCGCTGGTCAAGGCGTCGTCCGTGATCGTCGGCGCCCCTGGGCCGGGCCTGCGGCTATCGGCCCGCAACCAATTGCTGGGACGCATTTCCGACCTGCGCCCGGGCGCCGTCAACAGCGAAATCCTGATCGAAATGGATGGCGGCGCCACCATGGCCGCCATCGTCACGAACGAAAGCGCGGCGGATCTGAATCTGGATATCGGCGCCGAGGCCGTGGCGATCTTCAAGGCGTCCAGCGTGATTCTCGGCGTGCTGGACTGAGGATAGGCCGGCTCCGGCTACAACCCCACGTTCTCGTCGTGGCGCCCCACCCTGCCCTCGCGCACCTCGAACACCACGTCGGCCAGGGCCTCCACGTCGGCGGGATCATGTGTGATCAGCAGCATCGGCACATCCAGCTGGCGCTGCAGCGCGTCCAGTTCCTGGCGCATCTTGCCGCGCAACTGCGAATCCAGCGCGGAAAACGGTTCGTCCAGCAGGAGGATGTCGGGCTGCAGCATCAGCGCCCGCGCCAGCGCAACACGCTGCTTCTGGCCGCCTGATATTTCGTTGGGATAGCTGCCGACGATGGCGCCCAGTTCAAAGGCGTCAACCCAGCGCTGCGCCTCGCGCGTCACCTCGCGGCGTGGCGGATTGAGCCAGCCGCGGCGCAGGCCGAACGCGATGTTCTGCGCCACGGTCAGATGGGGAAACAGCGCGTAGTCCTGGAACAGGTACGCCACGCGGCGCGACCGCGCCGGCAGGCAGATATTTGTCTGGCTGTCGAACAGCACCCGCCCGTTGACCGCGATGCGCCCGGCATCGGGACGCAGCAGTCCGGCCACGGCCCGCAAGGTCAGGCTTTTGCCCGCGCCCGACGGCCCGAACAGCGCGATGCGTTTGGCGGCCGACGTGAACTGCACGTCGAGCTCGAATTTGCGGTCGCCCGACACCATGTGCTTGCGCACGGAAAGGTCGATGCTCATCGCCCGCCCCCGTTGCGCTGATTGGCGCCGATGGGCACCAGCTTGCCGGCGGCGAGCAGCACGACGATGCAGGTCACGGAAGTGACCAGCACCAGCATGTTGGCGGTGGCGTCGTCGCCCGCCTGCACCGCTTCGTAGATGGCCACCGACAAGGTCTGCGTGCGGCCCGGGAGGTTGCCGGCGATCATCAGCGTGGCGCCAAACTCGCCCAGCGCCCGCGCAAAGGCCAGCAGTATGCCGGCGGCGATGCCGCGGGCGGCCAGCGGCAAGGTGACACGAAAGAACACGCCCGCTTCGCCCACGCCCAGTACGCGCGCCGCGTTTTCAAGCTGGCCATCCACGTTTTCGAACGCGGCCCGCGCCGACTTGAACACCAGCGGAAAGGCCACCACGGACGCCGCGATCACGGCGCCCTGCCAGGTGAAGACGAGTTCGATGTTCCAGCGCGCCAACGTCTCGCCGATGATGCCGCGCCGGCCTAGCAGCACCAGCAGGTAATAGCCCAGCACGGTCGGCGGCAAGACCAGCGGCAGCGTCAGGATGGCGTCCAGCAGATCGCGCCCGGGCCAACGCCAGCGCGACAGGCCGTAGGCCGCGGCCGTGCCGGCCACGGTCGCCAATAGCGTCGCCCAACCCGCCACTTTCAGGGAAAGCAGCAGCGGGACCCAGACGGGATCACTCATCAAAACCTACGATTCAACAGGGGCTCAGGGCTTCTGAAAGCCGTAACGCGACAGTATCGCCTGTCCGGCGGGCGACATGACATACGCCACAAAGCTTTCGGCTTCCTTGGCCGCGGCCTCACGCGTGGTCAACGCAATGGGATAGGTCACCGGCGTCGTCGAGGGCACGCGCACGGCGACCTCGACCTTGCCCGGCATGATGGCCGCGTCGGTCGCGAACACGAAGCCCGCATCGACCTCGCCGCGCGCCACGTAGTCGAGGCTTTGGCGCACGTTCTGCGCCAACACGCTCTTGGCCTGCACGGCGTCCCACAGGCCCTGGGCCTGCAGCGCGGCTTGCGTGTAGCGGCCCACCGGCACCGAGGCCGGATTGCCGTACGCGATGCGCTTGACCTCGGCCCGCTCCAGGTCCTTGAGCGACTTGATGCCCGCCTTGCTGTCGGTCGGGACGATAAGCACGATCTGGTTAGCCGCGAAGTCCACGCGGGTGGCGGGCTTGACGGCCTTTTCCTCGACCGCCTTGTCCATCGCCTTCTGGTCGGCGGACGCGAATACATCCGCGGGCGCGCCCTTCACGATCTGCTGAAGCAGCACGTCGGAGGCGCCGAAGTTCAGGACCACCTTGGTGCCGGCATGTTCCTTTTCAAAGCCTTGCGCCACTTCCTTGAAGGCGTTGGTCAGGCTGGCGGCGGCCGACACCACGATTTCTCCGGCGCTAGCATTGGCTCCCCAGACGGCGGCAAGCGCCAGGGTCAACGCCATGAGCGGGCGTTTGTGCAACATGTATTTCTCCTGTGGGTGGCGGCGTGTCAGGATCGAAATATATCCAGGTATATAGCGGTCGTCAATTTCACCCGGCGCGGGGTTTACGAAATATCAAGGGCAAGGGCGGCGGCGGGATCAGCCGCGGTCGACAGCGGTGACGTGAACAGACTCGGGCGCCAGCGCGGCGCGCAGGAAGTCCAGCGCGGTTTCGGGCTGCGCGGCGCCGCACATGAAGATGTCCAGGGCCGCGAAGCGGTGTTCCGGCCAGGAATGGATGCTGATGTGGGATTCGCTGAGCAGGATCACGCCGGTCACCCCCGCCCCATCCCCGAAATGATGAAAATGCGCGCTCAGCACCTGCGCCCCGGCCGCGCGCGCCGCCGCGGTCATGTGCCGTTCCAGCGCCTGCGCGTCGGTCAGGAGGCCGGGCGCCACGCCGCGAAAATCCGCCAGCACGTGCCGGCCGGGTGTCCCGAACACGGTCACTTGTGGGATCCGCCCGAGGACCATCCTGAGCCGCCGGAGTAGCTGCTGCCCCAGCTGCTGCTGCTACTGCTGCCTCCGCCCAGGCGCGTGCCCGGCGCACTGGCGCTGGTGGTGGCCAGCACAACCACCATCGCGTACAAGGCATACAACAACTTGCCCTTCATCTATTCGTCCTCGCCTGTCAGCATGTCGGCCAGCATGGCCGGTAGCCAGAGAAACACCATCCCGATCAAAACCGGAATGAAGCGGCCGGCAAAAATATTGTTGAAGTTCAGGAACACCATCGCGATCAGCGCGCCCTTGGCCCATTTTCGATAGCCGCCCCCGGCCTTGGCGGACGACACGCGCATGGCCTTCTGGCGATTGAGCTCGGGACGGCTGAACCACTGGGCCAGTTGCGCGGGCGACACCGGCGCCGACGCCGACCAGCCCAATTCCTTATCGGCCAGTTCGCGGGTCAGCTTCAACGTACCGACCTGGTAATCGGTGATCTGCGTGCTGTCGCCCACCTTGACGCGCCAGTTGAAGGCGCCCAGCGCCATCTCCACGCGCGAGGTGTAGTCGTACAGTTTCTGGTACACGCGATTGCGCCAGCGCACGCTGGTGGCGTTGTTGTGGCTGGGCCAGGTATCGCAGACCTGCACGCGCTCCCAGCCTTCGTCCGACTCCACCAGCCAGATGAACCCCTTGGCCGGATTGAACAGCAGGTATTCCATCCAGCTTGAGGGTTCTTCGGGATCGGGATCGGCGCACTTCATCAGGCCGATCAGCGTGTAGTCGGCGCCTTCCATCTTGGCGACCGAGCCCAGCGGCAGCGTGGCGCGAATCTTCTGCACCTTGCGCGCCTTTTCGATGACCTCGGCCGTGGGGCCTGAGCAATCGACGGCAGCCGCGCAAGACGGGCAAACGACATTCGTGGCCATGGCAGCCACGAACGAGATCGGCGCGCCGCAGTTCGGGCAGTCCAGCGCCTTGATCTGGCCGCGGAAGCGTCCCGCGGTTTCTTCGACCTGCTCTTTCGTGCGCAACGAGCCCGCCTGCATGGCGGACAGGTCGAATGCCTTGCCGATATAGAGTTCGGGCTGCGGACCGTCGGAGAAGTCCAGCGTCAGGAACGCGTCCAGGCTGCGGTAGTCGGCCACCTTGGCCTGCCAGCCGTCGCCCGGCACGAAGGGCAGCTCGCCCTGCGTGCCGCCGGCCTGGCTGGTGCGCACGTCGGCTGCCACGAAGCGCTGGCCGTCCAGCTTCAGTTCGTCGCCGGGCGCAATGCTGTCGAACGTCGGCATCTCCTGCACGGACTTGACCTTGCGCCGCCGCGTGACGGCGTACTGGCCCGAGGCGTCCGACAGCCAGCCGTCGGAACCGTCATCGAACCACACGTACCACTCGTTCCAGAACCCCTCGTCAAAGCGCATCTGGATGCGGCCGATGACGTCGAATCGCTTGCCGTCATGGGTGCCGGTCGCGCCCAGGCACAGCGGCGAATAGTCCTCCAGGACGTCGGCCGCCTCGCCGATGCGCTTGACCGACTCGGCATCCTTGAGCAAGGTGCTGCGGCAGGCGCCGCAGACCGCCATGACGGAGGCCGCGGACGTGAACTTGACTGGGGCGCCGCACTGCGGACACAGAACCTGCTGCATGGGGCCTTAGCTGGTGAGTTTCTTCAGCACCTCGGCCTTGGCCGAGTCGTAGTCCGCCGCCGTGATGAGGCCCTTGTCCAGCAGGTCTTTCAATTGCTGCAGGCGCTGGACGGGGTCGGCCTGCGCGGGCTGGGCGGCGGGCTGTTGCGGCTGCTGCTGTTGCGCCGGCTGCTGCGGCTGGCCTGGCGCCACGCCCAGTCCCTGCGCCATGGTCTGCCCCAGCGCCGCGCCGGCCGCCAGCCCCGCGCCGATGCCCGCAATGCCGCCTTCGTTCTGCGCGGCCAGCGGAATCGACGTCGCGGTCTGGTACTGCGTGAACTTGCCCAGGTCGCCGGCCATGCCCATCGAGATCCGGGTGTCCAGCGCCTTTTGCAGTTCTTCGGGCAGCGACACGTTCTCGACCGTGAAGTTGTCCAGCTTGACGCCGTAGCGGTCGAACACGGGCGCGAGCTGTTCGGCGATGCTCTGCGACATCAGGCCCTGGTTGCCGGCGATGTCCAGGAACGGCACCTTGGAACTGCCCAGGGCGGTCGTCATGGCGGCGACGACCATGTTGCGCAGTTGCGCCTCCAGGTCGTCCACCGTGTACACGTCGCGCGTGCCGCTGATTTCGCGGTAGAACTTGCCGGGGTCGGAGATCTGGTACGAGTACACGCCGAACGCGCGCAGGCGCACCATGCCAAACTCGCTGTCGCGCAGCGTCACCGGCTGCGCCGTGCCCCACCGCCGGCCCAGCTGCAGCCGCGTGCTGAAGAAGATGACGTCCGACTTGAAGGGCGACTCGAACAGCTTGTCCCAGTTCTTCAGGTAGGTCAGGATCGGCAGCGTCTGCGTCGTCAGCTTGTACATGCCGGGGCCGAACACATCGGCCACCTTGCCTTCGTTGACGAACACCGCCATCTGCGATTCC
>Ga0213827_1000046_pt1 | contig 182440 bp, 171 predicted proteins | sample MC6MC0898MG_FD_180669 | JGI IMG/M metagenome (GOLD analysis project Ga0213827, IMG submission 180669) | Enriched soil aggregate microbial communities from Iowa State University, Ames, United States - MC6-MC0898-MG | ecosystem: Environmental > Terrestrial > Soil > Unclassified | place: USA... | reverse complement strand
AAGCGGACATCACCGACCTGGAAGCGCTGCGCGTCACGCTGAACAAGGAAAACGAGAAGTCGGGCGTCAAGGTCACGATGCTGGCCTTCCTGATCAAGGCCGTGGTCGCGGCCCTGAAGAAATTCCCCGAGTTCAACGCCTCGCTGGATGGCGACAACCTGGTGCTCAAGCAGTACTACCACATCGGTTTTGCGGCCGACACGCCCAACGGGCTGGTGGTGCCGGTGATCCGCGATGCCGACAAGAAGGGCATCCTGCAGATCGCCCAGGAAATGACGGACCTGTCCAAGAAGGCGCGCGACGGCAAGATCTCGCCCGCGGAAATGCAGGGCGGCTGCTTCTCGATCTCGTCGCTCGGCGGCATCGGCGGCACCTCGTTCACGCCCATCATCAACGCGCCTGAAGTGGCGATCCTGGGTGTGTCGCGCTCCTCGCACAAGCCCGTGTGGGACGGCAAGCAGTTCGTGCCGCGCCTGATCGTGCCGCTGTCGTTGTCCTATGACCACCGCGTCATCGACGGCGCCTCGGCCGCGCGCTTCAACGCCTATCTGGGTGCGCTGCTGGCCGACTTCCGCCGCATCGCGCTGTAAACGGGGAGCCCTATGAGCAATACCGTTCAAATCAAAGTGCCGGACATCGGCGACTTCAAGGAAGTGGAAGTCATCGAGGTGCTGGTGGCCGTGGGCGACACGATCAAGGCCGAGCAAAGCCTGATCACCGTCGAATCCGACAAGGCCTCGATGGAGATCCCCGCGTCGCAAGGCGGCGTGGTGAAGTCCATTGCCGTGAAGGTCGGCGACAAGGTCGCTGAAGGCGCGGTCGTGCTGGAAGTGGAAGCGGCTGCTGATGCTGGCGCCGCCAAGGAAGCGGCTCCCAAGGCCGATCCCAAGCCGGCCGCCAAGTCCGACGCGCCCAAGTCCGAGGCGCCCGCTGCGAAGGCCGCCGCGCCTGCCGCCGCCACCTTCAGTGGCTCGGCCGACGGCGAATACGACATGCTGGTGCTGGGCGCGGGCCCCGGCGGCTACTCCGCCGCCTTCCGCGCCGCCGACCTGGGCCTGTCCGTGGTCCTGGTCGAGCGCTACAGCACGCTGGGCGGCGTCTGCCTGAACGTGGGCTGCATTCCGTCCAAGGCGCTGCTGCACAACGCCGCCATCATCGACGAAGCCCGCGAGCTGGCTGCCCATGGCATCAGCTTCGGCGAGCCCAAGATCGATCTGGACAAGCTGCGCGGCTACAAGGACAGCGTGGTCGCCAAGTTGACCGGCGGCCTGGCCGGCATGGCCAAGGCGCGCAAGGTCACCGTGGTGACGGGCGTGGGCGAATTCGCCGATGCCAACCACCTGACGGTTAAGGGCGCCGAGGGCAAGACGCAGACCCTGCGCTTCAAGCAGGCCATCATCGCCGCCGGCAGCCAGTCGGTGAAGTTGCCGTTCCTGCCCCAGGACGAGCGCATCGTCGACTCCACCGGCGCCTTGCTGCTGCGTGAAGTGCCCAAGAAGATGCTCATCATCGGCGGCGGCATCATCGGCCTCGAAATGGGTACGGTGTACTCCACGCTGGGCGCGCGTCTGGACGTGGTGGAAATGCTGGACGGCCTGATGCAGGGCGCCGACCGCGACCTGGTCAAGGTGTGGCAGAAGAAGAACGCCTACCGCTTCGACAACATCATGTTGAAGACCAAGACCGTGGGCGCCGAAGCCAAGAAGGACGGCATCTACGTCACCTTCGAAGGCGAGGGCGCGCCCAAGGAACCGCAACGCTACGACCTGGTGCTGCAAGCCGTCGGCCGCAGCCCCAACGGCAAGAAGATCGGCGCCGACAAGGCGGGCATCGCCGTCACCGACCGCGGTTTCATCGAGGTCGACCGCCAGATGCGCACGAACGTGCCGCACATCTACGCCATCGGCGACATCGTCGGTCAACCCATGCTTGCCCACAAGGCCGTGCATGAAGGCCACGTCGCCGCCGAAGCCGCCGCCGGCCAGAAGTCCTTCTTCGACGCGCGCGTCATCCCGTCGGTGGCCTACACCGATCCGGAAGTGGCGTGGGTCGGCCTGACCGAGGACGAAGCCAAGAAGCAGGGCATCAAGATCGAGAAGGGCGTGTTCCCGTGGGCAGCCTCGGGCCGCGCCATCGCCAACGGCCGCGACGAGGGCTTCACCAAGCTCATTTTCGACGCCGAGACGCATCGCATCCTGGGCGGCAGCATCGTGGGCACCCACGCGGGCGATCTGATCAGCGAACTGGCGCTGGCCGTGGAAATGGGCGCCGACGTCGTCGACATCGCCAAGACCATCCACCCGCACCCGACGCTGGGCGAATCGGTGGGCATGGCCGCGGAAGTCGCCGAAGGCGTCTGCACCGACTTGCCGCCGATGAAAAAGAAGTAACGCGCCGCGGCTTGCCGCGTCTGCAATGGAAAGCGCCGCCCCTTTTTGAAGGGGGCGGCGTTTTTTTTATGGGTGCGCGGTTTGTGCGTGCGTGGTCAAGCGTCGATCCGTCGGTACGAGGCGGGCGAAAACCGCATTGCCAGCGCCAGCAGCATGACCGCGCCGGCCAGCATCACGATCCAGGCCTCGGTCAGGCTCGAAAACCGGTCGCGCAGCACGCCCGCCAGCAGCGGCATGAAGCTCGCAAGCACGTAGCCGCCGCCTTGCACGAACGCCGCCAGCATCCCCGCTTGCGCCGGATCGTCCAGGTGGTCCATCGCCACGATCAGCGACAGCGGAAAGAGCGCACCGATGCCAATGCCCAGCAGCAGGCACGCCAGCAGCGCCAGCTTGAGCGGTGCAAGAATCAGGCATGCCAGCCCGCAGATCAGGATCGTCAGCACAACGGCCAGCGGCTTGCGCCGGTCGGGAAACTTGCCGATCCACGCCGACACGGCCAAGCCCGCCATCACTTCGGCCAGCGTCAGGCCGCCCAGCAGAAAGCCTGCGGCGGAGGGCTCCCACCCAAGGCCGGTGTAGAACGGGGGCAACCACGCCAGCACCAGCGTGTACGCCCCGGTGCCGATGCCAAAGAACAGCATCAGTTCCCACGCCCGCAGATTGCGCCAAAAAGCGCGCGGGGCGGTGCGAGTTGTGCGGTGGCGGGGCGATGGCGCATCAGCGCGATCTCGCGTTGCCTTGAACCACAACGGCAGCGCAAGCACGGCGGGCACGCTCCAGAACGCCAACGCGGCGGGCCAGCCAAAGCTGCCTGCCAGCCCCGCGGCGCTGGCCGCCGCGACGGCCGCGCCCGCCATGATGCCGGTGGTGTACAAGCCGAACACCCGGCCCATATCATGCGCGAAATTGCGCTTGATGAAGGCCGGCAGCAAGGTCTGCACCAGCGCAATGCCCACGCCCGCCAGCGCGGCCGTCAGCAGCAGTCCGTACGTGTTCACGGCGGCGTAGCGCGATAGGCAGGCCAGGGCCACCAACGCGATACCCAGACCGATCCCGCCCCGTTCATTCAAGTATCTGGTAAGGCGGCCGCCGGCCAGCGCGCAGATTCCCATGACAAAGACGGGCAACGTCGTCAGCAGGCTGGCCTGCGTATTGGTGGCCCCCGTGGCCGACTGAATCATGTCCAGCAACGGCCCGATGGCCGCCAGCGCGGGCCGCAGATTCAGCGCCACCGCGACGATGGCAATGAGGACAATCAGGGGGCGTAACCGCACGCTCAACATGGATATCTCGACATCAAGTTATTTGATGTCGAAGTATATAGACGGCACGGTGCGCTCGGCAACGGGATATCATGGCTGCCAATATAAATAGCTTCATGCAGAGAGAACCATGATTGATCGTGCAAAGCGCGCGCAGGAAGAATGGCAACGCGAGCGGCCGGACATCGACGCCAACGTGATGGCGCTGGCGGGGCGCCTGCTGGAAGCCACGCATCTCCTGGAACGCAATTGGTTCCTGCCGCTGGCCGCGCAGTTCGAACTGCACCAAGGCGAATTCGACGTCATCGCCACGCTGCGGCGTTCGGGCAATCCGTACGCCATGACGCCCACCGACCTGCACGAGGGCCTGATGCTGTCGTCAGGCGCGATGACCAGCCGGCTTGACCGCCTGGAACGCAAAGGCCTCATCGAACGCGTGCCGTCGCCCAATGACCGGCGCAGCACGCTGGTGCGCCTGACACCGGCGGGCTTGGCGCTGATCGACAAGCTGCTGCCGCTGCACGTCGCCAACGAGCAGCAGGCCATGGCGTCGTTGTCGCAGAAGGAGCAGGCGCAACTGGATGGGCTACTGGCGAAATTAATTGTGGGCTTGGGACGCAAGCCGGGGGATTAAGCGGGTGCGCGCGGTGCAGGTTGCGTGGGTGTCGGACAGCGATTTCTTAGCGTAGGTGTCTGACACCCCGGAAGTGCGGGTGCAATCTGAGCCAACCCCCCCCACGGGTGTCAGACACCGGTCTGGCTAAAACACCATTTCGCGTACTCCTTGCGCCTTGTCTGCGGGTCCGGCCCCATCGCCAGATACAGGTCATGCAAGTCCAAATGACCGTCGTTGACAATGCCCATCCGCGCCCGATAGCTCGACCAACGGTAATCCGTGGCGGACATTGTCACGCCGGCTCGTACCGGATTCAGTTCGATGTACCTGCAGCAGTCCAACAGATACTGCTCAGTATCGATCACCCGCGATTTGAACCGAGCCTCCCAAAGCGAGCCGGCGACGTCCCTGCGCGCATTCCAACGTCGCGTCGCACGTTGCGCGATTCGCTGCATCAGCATCGACAGCGTCCGCGGATCATCCTGGGGCGTCAGCAACAGATGCACATGGTTCGGCATCAGGCACCAAGCGTGCAGCGCGACGCCCAGGGTTCGGCGGTAATCGTGCATATCTTCAAGATAAGCGCAATAGTCATTGGAATCATCGAACACAGGCCGCTGCCGATGGCCACGCTGGACGATATGGTGCGGTTGATGCGCAATAAGGATTCGAGGTCTTCTGGCCATGGCTGCACGCGAGTGAATGGAACAGCAGGCAGGATAGCGATTGCCCGGTCTGAGGGGCGCGTCGGAGAGACAACTTTGGCCCTGCGTATGGCGGTGCGCCGGTGTCTGACACCCTTGAGGCGGCGGTGCAAATTGAAGGTGATCTCTCCAGGGTGTCAGACACCTTGAACCGGTGCCGCATGGGAGCAAGGCGCTTTCTGCTGCACGTATCGATTGCGGGCCGGTGTCTGACACCCTTGAGGCGGCGGCGCAAATTGAAGGTGATCTCTCCAGGGTGTCAGACACCTTGAACCGGTGCCGCATGGGAGCAAGGCGCTTTCTGCTGAACCTATCGACTGCGGGCCGGTGTCTGACACTCTTGAGGCGGCGGCGCAATTTGAAGGTGATCTCTCCAGGGTGTCAGACACCTTGAACCGATCTCTCCTGGGTGTCAGACACCTTTTCAGCTTGCTAGGGCGCCGTGCAGCCGGGCATAAAAAAGCCGCCCGTGGGCGGCTGATCTTCGTTCTTTGCGTTGCGGCTGATTGCCGCGCGGCGGGGGTTTAAGCGTGCGTGTTGATGCGCGAGCCCAGCGTGCCGTCGATTGCCAGTACCGGCAGCGATTGCAGCAGCGTGGCGACCGAGTCGGCTTGGGCGTTGATCGCCTTTTTAGTCACCGATGCCTGGACCTCCATCATGAGATTCGCGTCGCGCAGGGCCAAGGCGGAATTGACGGTGTTGTTGACGGAAGCATCCATGGTCTAGGTGTCCTGGTGATGTGAGGCCGCGTTAACGGCCGAAGCAAGTCGCATTATGGGGCACGCCATTCGAATGATGCAAAACATTTCGCAATGATCGCGAGCCGCAGTGCATTGTGGCGGGTGTTCGTGGCGGGCATGTGACACGGCCTGGCAAGCTTTGGCTGCGTCGGGCAGGCGACGGCGACAGATTTGGCCCAGTCGGGCTGTGCCGGCGTTGCCACAGGCGCGGCTTGCGCCCTACGGCTGGGCCGGGCATTCCTTGACTTGGCCCCAACCTTGATGCGGTTCGCAATACTGCTTGCGCGCGGCCCAGGCGCAGTCCGGGCGCTCGAAGAAGCCCAGTTCGGCGCATCGTGCCAACTCGCCGTCGAGCGCGGCGACCCATGCCATCGGATCGGGGGCGGGAAACTCGGTGATGCGCAGCGTCGACTGCGGCCCGGCGGGTTCGCTGGCGGATGCCGCTGGCGCCGGATGATCCGGCGCTGCAGAGGAAGCCGCCTGCGTCGCGCGTTCCGGCGCATTCGAGGGATCCGCCGGCGCGGTACGATCCGGCCCGCCGGGGGAAGCCATCGAGGCAGTAGCAAACCCGGCAGCCGCAGACCCGGCAGGTCCCGCTTCTCCCGTCGCGGGCGATGCCCCAGCGCGATCCGCGCCAGTCGATGCCCCCGACGGTGACCCCACTGCTGACGACGCCGATCCGATAATCTTCTCGCCTTGCCCGCCTGCCGGCGATGGCGCGGCACCCGTGCCCGCCGTGTCCGATTCCGGCGGCAGGGGAGGCAGCGGCGTCAGGGGCACGCGCACGGGACTGGCGGACGTGGCGCCCGACGGTGCGGTGTTGGGGGAATTCCAGGACACGACCAGCAGCACCAGCGCGCCGTAGATGGCCAGCGTATAAATCACGGTCACCGTCGCGCAGCCCACGCGGCGGCGCGTCATGGGTTCGCCGTCGTCGCGGCCGAACAGGCTGCGCCATCCGACCAGCGCCGCGCCCGGCGCGGAAATCAGCCACCAGCACAGGCGCTTGAACCAGCCCGGCTCCTGCCGCGGCAGCGAGGCCTGGACCTGTGCAGCAAGCAGCTCGCGCAGGGCGCGGTTCTCTTCGCGCAGGCGCAGGGTCTGCGTGTCCACCGGCCCCTGGTCATCTTGATCCGGAGTGCCGTCGTGCTGCGTAGCGAGTGGATCGGGAGGCGTGGCGGTCATGTCGTGAAAAATATAGATACAAAAGCTGCGGTCGCAATTATGAAGCATGTCCGCAAGGGGCAACCGGGGAATAGGACCGTAAATCGGCCGCTTGGCCCAACTTTCCGCCCCGCAGCCGAATCCTCCCGCCTCAGTCCCCTGTTGCTTCCCGCCGTCCCAGCAGCTGCATCGGATTGCCGCCCTGTATCGAATACGCCTCGACTTCGCCGCGCACAATCGTGCCGGCCGCGATCACGCAGCCCTCGCGCAGCACTGCGCCGTCCAGCAGCACGCAGTTGGCGCCGATCCAGACGTCGTCCTCGATCACGATGCCACCCTTGCTGGGCCTGAAGCCCTGTTCGCGGATGGGCAGATCGCGGCGGCGGAATTCATGGTTGGCGGGGGCGAAGGTGCAGTTGGCGGCCACCGCCACGCGGGCGCCCATGCGGATGCCGTTGCCGGTGTAGAGCACGCACCCGGAATTGATGACGCATTCCGGGCCGATCTCGACATCGCCCGCGCCGCCCGCGGGCTTGATCTTCACGAAGGAATCGATCACCGCGCGCGCGCCGACCACGATGCGCGTGCCGCGCGTCGAATCCTCGATATCTGCCAGCGCGGACACCCGCGCGGTGGGATCGATCTGGATCATGCTGCCCGCCGTGCCGCGATCAGGCCTTGCGGCGCAGGAAGCCGTCGGGCGCCGACGTGACGAGCAGGCGGTCTTCGACCGAGCGGTCGATCTCGAACTCGGGATGCTGCTTGATCCATTCCCACACGGCCGTCTTGGGGTTGTTGCCCTTGCCCCAATGGCGGCCCGGCCATTCGTAGTCGGCCGGCATGTCTTCCACGAAGGTGTCGAAGACGACGCAATAGCTTCCCACGCTGACGAGATCCGCGTAGGCGTTCAGTTCGGCCAGCACATGGTCGTGCGTGTGATTGGAATCCAGGCACACCATGATGTTCTTCTTGCCCTCGGCGTGCGCGCGCACCTGCGCGATCGTCGCGGGGTCGATGCTGGAGCCTTCGATGAGGTGGATGCGCTTGGCCAGCGGGTGGGTCTCGATGGCCTTGCGGTTGTGCTCGCGGATTTCGATGTCCACGCCGACCACTTCGCCCGCGCCCAACAGTTGCAGCATGGAGGCCGACAGCATCAGCGAGCCGCCGTGGGCAATGCCCGTCTCGATGATCAGGTCCGGCTTCACGGCCCAGATCAGTTCCTGCATGGCCATGGCGTCCATGGGCAGCTGGATGAGCGGGCGGCCCGCCCACGAGAAGTTGTTCATGTACTTGCGCTCCAGCGCCATCTGGCGCCAGGCAATGGAGAGCTCGCGGAATTCCTGGTCTTTGGCAAACCCGGCAATGCGGGCTTCCTTCTCCTGGCGGTACTCCGGATGCGCGTCGGGCGTGGTTTCAAGGTAGGACATTCAGATTCCTTTGTGCAGACGGTACTGCGCTAGAAAATTCGGGAAAAATTCGGAAAACGGACGCGGGGGCTGGCGGCACAGCGCTTGCGTGCGCGTCACGTCGATGTCGTCGAACGCCCACGCCGGGGCGCCGGGTGCGACCGAAACGGGGTAGCCCATGACATCCTGCAGCCACGCTGCGACCTCGCGGTTCTCAACGCCCGCGCCGTGCGCGACATTGAAGATGCCGGCGGCATCGGACAGGGCGATGGCAAGAATCTGCGAGACCGCGTCGTCGATGTGCAGGTAGTCCTTGCGGGAGGAGAGCGCCGTGCGCAGCGTGATGCGGCCGTCGCGCGCGCCTTCCTCCAGCAACTGATCAATGAAGCTGTCCGGCGCGTCGCGCAGGCCGACGATGTTGGACAGGCGCGCCACCTTGGCCGGCCGTCCGCCATGCAGGCAGAGCGATTCGCCCATGAGCTTGGACAGGTTGTACAGGTCGCTCGCGTCGTTCGGATTGACGCGCAGCGCCGCGCTTTCACGCGTGTCGGCCACGCCTGAATACACGCGCGTGCTGGACAGGTAGGTCAGGCTGTCGAAATCGCCGTGGGCGAGCAGGCTGCGCAACAGGCAGACGTGGGCCTCGACGGTGTCCAGCGGACGGCTGCGAAAGTCCGATGTCAGACCGATCGCGTAGATCACGTGACCCAGCGGGCGGCGCAGCAGGTCCGCATCCTGGCGCGGCGGCGCGTCACAGGCGACGCCGTCGGCGCGCAGACGCGCGGCCAGATGGCGGCCGATGAAGCCCGAGGCGCCCAGAACGGTGACCGGCCTGCTGTTCATGCGTGGGGACCGCTGTCGATGGAAAGCGACGGGATCGCCGTGACCAGCTTGGCGCCCCATTCATGGCGCGCGTAGGCAAGCTGCTCCGACACCTCGGTCTTCAGATTCCAGGGCAGGATCAGGATGTACTCGGGCCGGTCCTCGCGCAGCCGCGCTTCGGCCACGATGGGAATGTGGCTGCCCGGCAGGTACTTGTCCTGCTTGGCCGGGTTCAGGTCCACCACGTACGGCAGCAGATCCGGACGCACGCCGGCAAAATTCAGCAGCGTGTTGCCCTTGGCGGCTGCGCCGTAAGCGGCAATGCGCTTGCCGCCGCGGCGCAGCTCCACCAGGAACGCCAGCAGGTCATTCTTGACCCGTTCGGCCTGTTGCTGGAAGCGTGCGTAGAAGTCCGGCCCGGCGACGCCGGCGCGCTGTTCTTCATCCAGCGTGCGCGCCACCTCGGCGCCGGTTTCATGCTTGCCGGTATCCAGGCGCTGCGCGAAGACGCGCAGGCTGCCGCCGTGTGTGCCCAGGTGCTCGACATCGAACACTGACAGGCCGTTAGCGGTGAAGATGCGCGATACCGCCGTGAGCGACAGATAGGAATAGTGCTCGTGATAGACGGTGTCGAACTGGCCTTCCTGCACCATGCGCAGCAGGTGCGGAAACTCGAATGTCGCCACGCCTTGCGGCTTGAGCAGGGCGGCGAAGCCCGAAACGAAATCGTTGATGTCCGGAACATGCGCCAGCACGTTGTTGGCGGCAATCAGGTCCGCGGCGCGTCCGCCCTCGGTCAGTTCGTCGCCCAGTTCGACGCCGAAGAAGCGCTGCACGATGTCGATGCCGCGGTCGCGGGCGGCTTGCGCCGTGCTGGCGGTGGGCTCCACGCCGTAGCAGGCAATGCCCGCTTCCTTGACGTACTGCAGCAGATAGCCGTCGTTGGCCGCGATCTCCGCGACCATGCTGTCCTTGCCCAGGCCGAAGCGGCCGATCATCGCATCCACGTAGCGGCGCGAATGCGCCAGCCACGATGACGAGAACGAGCTGAAGTAGGCGTAGTCGTCGGTGAACAGCGCCTCGCGGCCCGCGTGGTCTTCGGTCTGGACCAGCCAGCAGGACTCGCACACGAGGATGCGCAGCGGGAACCAGGTCTCCGGGCCGCGCAGCGCCGCTTCGGTCAGGTAGGCGTTGGACGGCGGGGCATGGCCCAGGTCGAGGAAGGGCAGGCGCAGTTCGGCCTGGCAATGGCGGCACTTCACAGTGCGACTCCAGAATAAGCAGCGTCCAGGCGCGGATGTTGCTGATCGCGCTCGGACACCAGGGTAGGGGGGGCGGGCCAGGAGATGCCGACGCGGGCCTCCTGGTAATGCAGACCGGCCTCGGCTTGCGGGGCATAGGGGGCGGAGTGGCAATACAGCATTTCCACGTCGTCGCTCAGCGTCTGAAAACCGTGGGCGAAGCCTTCGGGAATCAGCAGCGCGCGGCCGTTGTCCGCTGACAGGCGTTCCGCATGCCACTGCAGGAACGTGGGCGAACCTTGCCGCAGATCGATGGCAACGTCCCAGACCACGCCCCGGATGCAGCTCACGAGCTTCATTTCCGCAAAGGGCGGCAACTGGTAGTGCATGCCGCGGACCGTGCCGGCTTGCGCGGTATAGGTATGGTTGACCTGCGCGACCGGGCCGCTCCAGCCGCATGCCGCCAGATCGGCCGCATCGAACAGCCGCGCCAGAAAGCCGCGCGTGTCGCCGCGCGGATGGCGCTGCACGACCTTCAGGCCGGAGATCGGCGTATCGAGAATGACCAGGCTCATGTCCGCGCCTCGTAGCGGTCGATGTCGGCATGGCAGAGCGCCTGCGCATCGGCGCCGGCGTCGAATCGGCGGTACCAATCCATGCTGTGCGTCACCGCCTGCGGCAGCGCCCATCGGGGCGCCACGTTCAGCACGGCGCGCGCCTTGGACGTATCCAGGGTGAGCAGCCCGGCCTCGTGCGGTCCTTCGATCTGTTCGGCATAGACCACGCGGCCCTTGCCGTAGGCGGACAGGGCAAGATCCACCACGGTGCGCACCGGCGCTGCCTCGGCGGCATCCGGGCCGAAGTTGTACGCGTCCGCCAGCGCGGGCGCATCCCACAGCTTTTCCGCCAGGGTCAGGTAACCCGCAAGCGGTTCCAGGACGTGTTGCCACGGGCGTACCGATTGCGGCCGCCGTACATGCAGATCTCCGCCATCCCGCCAGGCGCGCGCGGCGTCAGGCAGCAGGCGGTCCGCCGACCAGTCGCCGCCGCCGATCACATTGCCGGCGCGCGCGCTGGCAACAGCCAGGCCTTGCTCACGCAGGAAGGCGTCGCGATAGGACGCAATGACCAGTTCGCTGGCGGCCTTGCTGGCGCTGTAGGGATCGTGCCCGCCCAGCGCGTCGTTCTCGCGGTACGGGTAGGGCCATTCGTTGTTTCGGTAGACCTTGTCGGTAGTGACCATGACCGCGACCCGGGCCGACGGCGTGGCGCGCAGGGCATCCAGCAGATGCGCCGTGCCCATGATATTGGCGGCAAAGGTTTCGACCGGCTGCGCATAGCTCGGCCGCACCAGCGCCTGCGCGGCCAGGTGCAGCACGACGTCCGGACGGGCGGCCAGCACGTGTTCGCGCAGCGCGGCGGCGTCGCGGATGTCGCAATAGTGGCTATCGATCAGCGCGCCGATGCGGGCGGCCTGATACAGGCTGGGTTCCGTGCACGGCGGCAGGGCAACGCCCGTCACCTGCGCGCCCAGCCGCTGCAGCCAGATTGCCAGCCAGCCGCCCTTGAATCCGGTGTGACCCGTCAGGAGGACGCGCTTGCCGCGCCAGAAACCGGCATTCGGCGTTACCAGACTTTCCATGGCGCCTTGCCCGTGCTCCAGAGGGATTCCAGCAGGTTCTTTTCGCGCAACGTGTCCATGGGCTGCCAGAAGCCCAGGTGTTCGTAGGCGTGGAGCTGGCCGTCGCGGCTCAGTGCTTCCAGCGGGCCGAGTTCCCACGTGCAGTCGTCGTCCTCGATCAGCTTGAGCACGCTGGGCGACAGCACGAAGAAGCCGCCGTTGATCAGGCCGCCGTCGCCGCGCGGTTTTTCCGCAAAGCCGGTGACCAGATCGCCTTCGCGGCGCAGCGCGCCATAACGGCCAGGCGGCTGCACGGCGGTCACGGTGGCCGCTTTGCCGTGCTTGCGGTGAAAGGCGAGCAGGGCGGTGATGTCGATATCGGCCACGCCGTCGCCATACGTAAAGCAGAACGCCTCTTCTTCCTTCACGTAGTCGGCCACGCGCTTCAAGCGCCCGCCGGTCATCGTGTTCTCGCCCGTGTCCACCAATGTCACGCGCCACGGCTCGGCCTTGCGCTGATGCACTTCCATGCGGTTGTCGGCCATGTCGAACGTGACGTCGGACATGTGCAGGAAGTAGTTGGCGAAATACTCCTTGATCATGTAGCCCTTGTACCCGCAGCAGATCACGAAGTCGTTCACGCCGTGGGCGGAATAGGTCTTCATGATGTGCCACAGGATGGGCCGCCCGCCGATCTCGATCATCGGCTTGGGTCGCGTGTGGGTTTCTTCGGAAATCCGGGTGCCAAGGCCGCCGGCCAGAATGATTGCTTTCATGCTTGGGTTTCGCACCAGTTCTTGAACATTTCGCGCAGCGCGCCTTCGAACTTGCGCGCGAAGGCGGGTTCGTTCATCAGGGGGCTGACGCGCATTTCTTCGCGCAGGCCGCCGCGGATCTTGGCCAGGGCGGGCAGGTCGCTCGCCAGCGCGACGACCTTCTCCACGTACTCCAATTCCGTCTGCGCGACCCACTCGGGGCGTTGGATGCCGTGCAGGATCGAACTGCCGATGCGGCCGACGCTGGGACGGCTGGCAAGGGTGACGTACGGCACGCCCATGTAAAGGGTCTCGACCAGCGTCACGCCCGAGTTGTGGGGGAAGCAGTCCAGACCGATGTCCATGCTGCGCAGGATGTCCCACGGGGGGCTGTCCCAGCCGATCAGCAGGCGGTCGCGCGCGATGCCGTGCGCGCCGAAGCGGCTTGCCAGCTCCTCGCGCATCGGGCCGTCCTTGTAGCTGCGGCTGTTGACGATCAGGCGCGACTGCGGCACGCGGCGCAGGATCTCTGCCCACACGCCGACGACCTTGTCGTTCATGCGGATCGCGCGGGTGAGGCTGCCGAAGGTGATGTAGCCGTTCTTCTGCGCCGGCAGGTCGTTGCAGTCGCCCATGCCCGCGCCGGCGCGGTAGACGAAGTTGCTGTCGGCCAGCCGCCAGGGCTTCTCAGAAAACAAGGCTTCGCTGCCCGTGGGCGCCATGACTTCATCGCTCATGATGTAGTCGATGGCGGTGAGGCCCGTGGTGTAGCCGAAGCCCAGCCAGGTCAACGAAATGGGCGCGGGCTTGCGGGCGAACACGCCCAGCCGGTTGCCGCCGGTGTGGCCGGCGACGTCGATCAGGATGTCGATGCCGTCGGTGCGGATGCGGTCGGCAAGCGCCGCGTCGCTCATGCCGGCGGTGGGCGTCCAGGCGTCGAAATAGCGCTTGAAGCGGGTGGTGACGGGGTCTTCCGCGACGAATTCCGCGTAGGCATGCAGTTCAAGGTTCTCGCGGTCGTGATGCGACAGCAAGGGCTCGATGAAGTTGTTGCCCGAATGCTGGCGGAAGTCCGGAGACACGTAAGCCACGCGGATGCGGCGCTTGGCGTCACGGAGGTTCGCATGGGGACGCCACGTCGACCGCAGGCCCTCGCAATGGACCTGATTGAACTGGCGGTAGGCGTCGAACACCTCTTCCGCGGTCGCGGACGGGGAGTAGTTCAGCGAAAACAGCAGGTTGTTGTGCGCGATGAGCGCCTTGGGCGCGATCGACACCGCGGCCTTGGCGGCGGTCACGGCGCCTTCCGCATCACCGCGATCCAGCAGGATCTTGCCCAGGTTGGTTCTGGCCTTTTCCTGATAGGGATCCAGCGACAACGCGGTCAGGCAGCTTGCCTGTGCTTCCTTGTAGCGCAGCTCCGAACACAGCGCATCGCCCAGCACGCCATGCGTGGAGGCGTCGCGAGGCGCAAGCTCCACGGCGCGGCGCGCCGCGCCGATGGCTTCGGAAGTGCGGGTGAGCGCCGTCAGGCAGGACGACAGCACGATATAGCTTTGGGCCCGCGCGGGCGCCAATTCCAGCATCTTGAGCGCCGGCGCGAGCGCCTGGCGGAACCTGCCGGAGTTGCACAGCGTGACAGCCAGGGGCTCCCAGGCCGCGGAGGCGCCCGGGACCGTCTTGATGAGCTGGCGCGCCAGGCCTTCGGCCTTGTCGTATTGCCGTTCGGTCAGCAGGTCCTGGATGCGCATGGCAAGCGTCGCCGCGGCCGGCGGCAGGCCACCGGCCATCGAGCCGGCCGCCAAAACGCGCTGATTCAGGCTGACGCGTGCCAGGGCGCCGGCATACAGTCCAAAGAGCTGCGCGTCGCCGTGGCTGGCGGTCAGCGCCTCGTTGAGCAGCGCGGCCCACGCCGACGCCGACCCCTGCAGCAGCCCATAACGCTTGAGCAGGCCCAGCAATTCCAGGAGGCCCGATGTGTCCCGCGGGATACCTGCTTCGGTCGTTTCAGGCGCGGTGCTTACCTGCAGCAGCGGCAGCCCTTGGGCAAGCCGGTCCGCCATGGTCTGAAAATCGGGCGTCAGGATCAGCTTGACGGGTTCGTGCCACAGGTTGAACCGCAGCGGAACGCCTTGCGCAAGCTGTTCGGACAGCGCGACGTTCAGGCAGGCAACCGGGCGGACCGGCGCGTTGTCTTCACGATCGTAAGGGCCCGCTTCGACGCAGAAATGCGCCAGATCGTGCTCCATCAGCGTCGTCAGCGACTTGTCGAGCAGCTTGCGCGCGGCGCCGTCGTCCAGCCCCTCCGCGTGCATCAGCACGGCGACCAATGTCGTATAGGGCAGGGACCCGGGCCAGGCGTGGGCAAGCGTGTCCATCAGCTTGACCATGTGCGCTTCCGTGGTCACCAGGCCGCGGCCCAGGTGGTTCACATAGGTCGCACCCACCTCCTGCCCGTTGGCGGCCAGGCGCTGCGCGCCGCACGCCCAGCGCAGGTCCTTGAGCCGGCTCAGGTCCGGCCGCGACTGGAGCTGTTCGGCGGCGGCCTGGGTGGTGAGAAGGCTTTGCCGGAATCCGCGTCCGGTCGCGAAATCCAGGTATTGCTGCCTGACGCTGGCAGGCTGGCCCATGGTCAGCAGGCTGTGGGTCAGCGAGACGTTCTGCCCCATGTTCAGGGCGATTTCGGAAAGGGGCTGGGCATCGCCCACGTAACCCAGTCCGGCCTCGGCCGCCCGGCCCGCAAACTCGACGAAGTAGCAGGGATTGCTGGCGACCGGGACCACCGTGTCCTGCGTCTGGCCGTCGAAGGCGCGCTGGAACTGCGCCGCGGCCGTCGCGAGGTGATTGCCGATCGGGTTGGACGCCGCAATCCCATCGTTGAACAAGGTCAGCGCGGCCAGCGCGCTGGCGCGGAACTGGTCTTCTGTCTGCGCGGCGTGGCCGTGCAGCATGATGGCGTCGCGCACGACTTCCTGGGCTTTCGCGCCGGGGTAGACGTGGTAATCCACATACAGGATGCCGTTCGGCGACAACAGCCTGCCGCAGCGCTCCAGCAGGGCTTGAGCCTCGCCGGGCGGCAGATAGCTGTAGAGGCCGGTGACGATGATGTAGTCGAAGGGACCTGCGCCCGGATCCAGCTCGGCATAGTCCTGCGCCAGCAGCGTGAGATTCGTCAGGCCCAGCGCGGCGGCCATGTCGCGGCCTTGCGCGATGACGGCTTCAGACGCGTGGATGCCCGTGACCTGCGCCTCGGGGTAGGCCAGGGCGAAGGGAAAAAGCCCCTTGCCGGTGCCGCAGCCCACGCCCAGCACACGGGCCTTGCCCAGCGCCGGCGCCTCGACGCCGTAGAGATAGGCGGTAGCCTGCAGGTTCAGGGGGGAGTGGCTGGTCGCCAGAAGTCCCGGTTCGGCAATTGCCTGGCGGTGGTGGTAAGCCGGATTCGACATGGATGCGGGTGACGGACAGGCGAGAAGCCCGGAGTACGAGGAATGTGGCAATTCTACGAATCGCCACCCCCGTTCATTCCGCGAATCAGCGTCGGAATTCCGCGCCACTTTCCCCAAAGCGCCCGGCGCCTGGCAGACGAAAAAAAACCCGCCAGAAGCGGGTTTTTGGGGTGACCGGGTAAGGCGCGAAGGGCCTTGCCCGGTCTGCAGCCGGGAAAGCCGTGGCTTTCCTGGCTGTTCGTACCGTTTGCCGAGAATTAACGCAGCAGCGACAGCACGGTTTGCGGCACTTGGTTGGCTTGCGCCAGAACCGAGGTACCAGCTTGTTGCAGGATCTGAGCCTTGGACATGTTCGACACTTCCGTGGCGTAGTCGGCGTCTTGAATACGCGAACGAGCGTTGGAGAGGTTGTTGACCACGTTGTTCAGGTTGGCGATCGTCGATTCCAGACGGTTCTGCACAGCACCCAGTTCGCCGGTCAGCTTGTCCAGCTTCGTGAAGGCGGCGTCCAGCGTCTTCATCGGATCGGTGGTCTTCGTGCCCTTGCTGGTGTCTTCCGTGGTCAGCTTGCCGGAGCTGTTGACCTTGGCTTCCTTACCGATCTTGGCTTCGTAGTCGCCGGTGCCCGTGCCGCTCTTGACCGTGGCCTTGCCCGTGTTCGGGTCAACGGTGTAGGTCGTGTCGTACGTCTTGGTCGTGGTGAACGTGCCCTTGTCGTCGACGTAGGTGTCGGTCGACTTGCCGCTCGTGAACGTGACGTTGGCGCTGGTGATGCCTTGACCCAGCTTGACGATCACGCCGCCGGCGGTGGCGTTGGCCTTGACGTTAGCCAGCAGCGCATCGGTAGCGATGGTGTTGGTGAACGACAGTTGGTTGGCCGTACCGGTGTTCGAGTACGTCTTGCCGCCGATCGAGACCGACGAGTTGCCGGCGCCGCCGCTGCCGTTCGAGGCAGCTGCCATGACGGTGTTCAGCGTAGCAGCCGTGGCGCTGGAGCTGTTGGTGGTCAGGTTGCCAGCGGCGTCCAGGAACGCGTCTTGGCCGCCGATGGTGACCTTGCCGGTCGCGTCGACGTCGAACGAGGTCGAAGCCGAGCCGTTGCTGTGCGTGTAGGTGCCGGAGGTGGTGCCGGTAGCCGGGCGCAGCGAGGTGGCCAGGGCGGTAACAGCAGCAGCGTCCGAAGCCGACTTGTCGGTGAACGTGAAGTTCTTGTTGGCGGCGTCGTACGTGTACGTCACGCCGGTGGCGCCTGCGCCAACGCTGACGGTGTTGCCGTTTTCCAGCTTGGCGAACGTTTGGTCGGCGGTAGCAGCAGCGTGCGTCGTCGTAACCTTCCAGTCGTTACCGGTGGCCACGCCGCCAGCAGCTTGCAGGTCGGACACGGTAGCCGAACGGTTCTGGGTCACGCCCGAGCCGTTGACGTTGAAGCCGTCCAGACCCAGCGTCTTGACGCTGATTTCGGTCAGGTTCAGGGTGATCGTTTCGCCGTCGTTGGCGCCAACTTGCAGCGTCAGGGGCTTGGCCGAATCCGACAGAACCTTCACGCCGTTGAAGTCGGTTTGTTGCGAGATGCGATCGATGTCCGACAGACGCTGGTTGATTTCGTCTTGCATCGAGTTCAGCTGTTCTTGCGAGTAGCTGCCGTTGGCGGCTTGCACGGACAGTTCGCGAACGCGTTGCAGGTGGGTGTTGACTTCGGAGGCAGCGCCTTCCGTCGTTTGAGCCAGCGAGATGCCGTCGTTGGCGTTACGAGCGGCTTGGGTCAGGCCCTTGACGTTCGCGGTGAAGCGGTTGGCAATGGCCATACCGGCGGCGTCGTCCTTGGCGCTGTTGATGCGCAGGCCCGACGACAGGCGCTCGATGGCGGTGCCCAGGGAAGATTGCGACTTGTTCAGGTTGTTCTGAGCAACGAGCGACAAGTAGTTGGTATTGATGACTGCAGCCATGTTTAGGCTCCCAAGAGAGAAAGGCTTCTTCAAACCGGGCAGCGGGGCCGCCCATCTTTGTAACGGGAAGAATTCTTTGACTTGTGTCTTCGAATTTCTCCGTTGCCAGGATTACGGCAGTCAAAAATCAATCTTTAGGCTTTTTTTTCGGCAATCGTAAATTTGCACGATGGACAGCGGGATTTCCTGCCGGTTTCCCCTGGAGGACCGGCAGGACGCCGTGCGCTTAATTCAAGATGAGGCCGCTGCGGCGCAATTCGGTCAGCAGGGAATTAAGAAATTCCTGCGCGACCGGCTCCAGATTGCGGGCGCCTTTATAAGACTGGCCGTTCGGATGCGGATGGCGGCCGGTCGTCAGCGCGTCGCGCACGGCGCTGCGCAGTTCGGTCGCGCCGCGCGATCCATCCATCAGGCTCATGATGTGCCGGCTCAGCGGATCGGCCGGCGGCGTCACGCCCTGATGCCAGAAGTTATGCAGGCTGACCTGCGTGTTGGGCCGGATGGCTTCGGGCAGCAGATTCAGGGCGCCCGTGATGAGCACGGGCTTGGATTGCGGCGCCTGATACGGCGACGGCTCCAGGCGGTAGTACAGCGCATTCGATTGCACCAGCGCGATGACATGGGCCAGCAACGCGGCGGTCATCTCGTCCTGGGTGGCGGCAGGCGCGTGCTTGCTGGCGGCTTCGCGGACGGCGCCGAACGTCACCGACTGCGGCCACGACTCGCCCAGCATGTCCATCAGCGTATGGGCGACCGGGTCATGCGAGGTCAGCGTGGCGCCGCGCGCGGACTGGTATTGCCGTTGTTGCGGGGCAGCCGCGGCGCCGGGTTGGGCGCGCAGGTCGGCAGCCAGGTGCATGCCCTCGAAGGCGCTGCCTTCGGGCTGCTCCAGGATCGTGTCGGCGCGTTCGGCGTGAATCAGAAGGCTCTTGCGGAACGAGCGGCCGATGGCGAAGTCCAGATACTGTTCCCGCATCTCGCGGCCGGCGTTGACGGCCAGCCCGTTCAGGCCCAGTGCCACACGCGAACCGTATGTTGAGGGGAACGACAGTTGCGGTTCGGCATCGGTCACATAAGCCAGGCCGGCCTGTTGCGCCGCCGCCGCAAACTCCAGGAAGTAGCAGGGCGTGTTGACGGCTTCCAGGTATTCGTGAAGCAGGTAGTGATCGCTTTGGCCGCGCAGCTTCTGCGCGGTGTGCTGCAGCGCCGACTGCAGGGGATTGTTTTCCCACAGGCCGTTTTCAATGAGGCCGAGCATGTCCTTGGCGCGCGCCAGCTTCTCTTGCGGCGTTTGCGCACCGAAGCTGTTGAGCATCATGGCGTCGCGAATGACGTCCGACGCCTTCCAGCCCGGGTAGGTGTTGTAGCTGATATAGGCGACGCCCTCGGGCGCGAGGTTCTCCTTGCAGATGCGCAGGATCGCGTCACGCACTTCCGGCGGCACCCAGCTGAATACGCCGTGGCAAATGATGTAGTCGAACGTGCCGAACTCGGGCGTGATGTCGGTCAGGCTCATGGCGTGCAGATCGAGATTGCGTGCGCCGGCGGCCTCGGCCGCGCGCTGGCCCGCTTCGATCTGTTGGGGCGACAGGTCGACACCGACCGCGCGCGCCTCGGGATAGGCCATCGCGAAGGGCAGCAGGTTGCCGCCGGCCGCGCAGCCGAGTTCCAGCACGCGGGCGCGGCTCAATTCAGGCGTGGAAATCCCATACAGATGCGCCACGGCGCGCAGGCTGCCTGGCGCGGTGTACGAAAAGGGCAGGGAAAGATAGGGGGTTTCGTCGTAGGCGTCAGAAATGGCCTGCGTCAAGCGGTCGGGTGCGCTCATGGCGAAATTCCGGGATGGTCGTGGTGCGCTGCGAGGCTCTTGCGGTTCGCCGCGTACGCGTTGTGGGCTAGACCGAAAGGCTAGCAGCCCCACCGCGCCCCGGAAGGCATGAACAAGGTCCGATTTTCCCCCTGAATCCGCGCTGGCTGAAAGCCGCCCGGCGTCCGCAGGCGGGGAAAATCAGATGATCTGCGCGATCTGCCCCTCCTGGGGCAATTCCTGCCAGGCCTGATCCTTCAGCCGCGCCCGGATGCGCGCGGTCGCCTGCGACCGCAACTGGCACACCCGTGCCTCGGTCACATTCATGATCGCGCCGATTTCCTTCAGGTTCAGCCCCTGCTCGTAACACAGCGACAGCAACAGCTTTTCGCGGTCGGGCAGGGCGTCGATGGCGTGAACCAGAGCCTGCCGGAAGTCGCCCGCCAGCAGCGAGTCCAGCGGGTTGCCGCTGGGCGCGCCGTGATTCAGCGTGGCGGACCAGTCGGCCTGGCCGGACGCCGAATCCGGCTCGGTGGTGAAGTCTTCATAGTGGACGATCTGCACGCCTTGCGCGTCGTGCAGCAGCGTCTGGTATTCGTCGATCGGCAGCTCGAGCTGCGCCGCGATCTCGGCCTCGGTGGGCGCGCGCATCAAACGCTGTTCCAGAAACTGGATCGCTTGGTCGATCTTGCGCGCCTTCGTGCGCACGCTGCGCGGCAACCAATCCTGGCCGCGAAGCTCGTCAAGCATCGCGCCACGGATACGTGTCGTGGCGTAGGTCTCGAACTGCGCGTCCGCGGTTTCCTGGTAACGGCGGACGGCGTCGAGCAGGCCGATCATGCCGGCTTGTATCAAGTCGTCGAGTTCGACGCTGGCGGGTAGCCGGGCGAGCAATTGCAGGGCCAGCTTCCGAACTAGCGGCGCATATTCGACCAGGCTGTCATCTGCGTGGGGCATTGCGGGAATTCTGGCGGAGTCCATCGTGAAGCGCGGTCGTGTTGCCAATTTGCGACATTGTCGACAAGCGCGGCTACGGTAATGCGGGCGAATCTTAAGAATCGCTAAGTTGGCATTGTCGGCAATGGGCGGCCGTTCATTTCAGGAAGTACGCAACGTTTTGAATGCTTATTTGGCAAATTGGCGAGAATTTGTCACGAACTTGTATGTCAAGGTGTGTCTAGAAAGGCACGTTGCGCAACATCAACAAAGATTTGTCATATAAGTCATAGAAAATGACATGACCTGTGGTAAATTTTACTTAATTTGCGAACAAATGATACATTTCGCATTAAAACAGGATGCAGCAAGCGGACAGGTAACAAACGTTGCCTGACGCCACGAGTAATCAAGCCCCTCGGGTGGGATAGGGATAGGGAGTACAGCGTGCAACAAGTCGAAAATTCTTTGCTGGCAGACATTCGCGAAGTGAATCTGTCGTATCTGTTACTGGCTCAGCGCATGTTGCGGGACGATTTCGCCGCATCGATGTTCCGCCTGGGTTTCAGTAACGAAGTCGCTGACATTCTCATGCGTCTCTCGCCGGCGCAACTCGTGAAACTGGCCAGCTCCAGCTCGCTGCTGTGCCGCTTCCGTTTTGACGATTACAGCCTGCTGTCGGCGCTGACCCACGACGTGCTGGGTGGTGCGCTGCAGCAAGCACATGCAACCATCCTGCTCGCCAAGCAGCCTGTCGAAGAACTGGCCTGACGGCCTCGCGAATCCCACTCGGACACACCTGTCATGGCCTCCAAGAGCGTTTCCCAGGAAGCGGACGACATCCTGCTTGCCAGCTCCATGATTACGCTGGGCGCGCGCCTTCAGGTGCTTGAGGCTGAAACCAGCCTCAGCCATGATCGCCTCGCCCGCCTGTATCGCGAAATCCGCGGCTGCTCGCCACCCAAGGGCATGCTGCCTTTTTCGGTTGACTGGTTCATGACCTGGCTGCCGAATATTCATTCCTCTCTCTTCTATAACGTGTATTCGTTCCTGAATACGCGCACCACCAGCAAGGGCATACGCGCCACCATCGACGCGTATCGCCTGTATCTCGAGAACGCAGGGCAGGAAACTGCGGACGCCGAGCCCGTCCTGAGCTTCACCCGGGCGTGGATGCTGGTGCGATTCTTCGACAGCGGCATGCTGCAGCTTTCCGCGTGCCGGCAGTGCGGCGGTCATTTCATCGCCCACGCCCACGATCCTCAGTCGGATTTCGTGTGCGCCATCTGCCGTCCGCCACCCCGCGCCGGCAAGACCCGCGCGGCGGCAAAAGCACGCGCCGGCAGCCGCCCAGCCCCCATTGCGACCGCCGCTCCGACCTGATCGGGCGTCCAAATACATCAAAAGCCCTGAAAAACACCCCCTAACCCGCCTTTTTGGGGCAGGGGGGACAGGGGATCATTGACGCAAGTTATAGACTTCGTTGGCAGGGGCCCGTTGTGTTGATTGTTATCGGTTTTCTTGTGGTGATCGTGTCGGTCGTCGGCAGCTTCATGGCGCTGGGCGGACACATGGGCGCGCTTTACCAGCCCTTCGAGCTGACGCTGATCTTCGGCGCGGCGTTCGGAGCGTTCCTGGCGGGCAACAGCAAGAAGTCGCTGATGCTGGTCAAGAAGGCGCTTCCGGACGCGCTCAAGAGCTCGCGCTACGGCAAGGACGTCTACATGGAGCTGATGGCGCTCCTGTACGTGCTGCTGAACAAGGCGCGCCGCGAAGGCCTGATGGCCATCGAGTCGCATATCGAGGATCCGGGCTCCAGCCCGATCTTCAGCGAATATCCCCGTATCGCCAAAGACGAGAAGCTCATGGAGTTCATCACGGACTACCTGCGCATCATGATCAGCGGCAACATGAGCTCGTTCGAGATCGAGACGCTCATGGACGAGGAAATCGAAACCTACCGCCACGAGCGCGAAGTGCCGGCTCATGCGCTGCAGCAGATGGCCGACGGCCTGCCTGCTTTCGGTATCGTGGCCGCGGTGCTGGGCGTGATCAAGGCGCTGGCCGCCGTGGATCAGCCGCCCGCCATTCTGGGTGACCTGATCTCCAAGGCCATGGTCGGCACGTTCCTGGGTATTTTGCTGGCGTACGGCTTTGTGGGTCCGCTGGCCTCCCGCGTGGAGCGCCGCACGGACGAAGCCATGAAGGTGCTCGAATGCATCAAGACGACGCTGCTGGCCAGCATGAACGGCTACCCGCCTCAGCTTGCGGTGGAGTTCGGACGCAAGGTGCTGTTCTCGGCGGTGCGGCCCACCTTCGGTGAGCTGGAAGAGCACGTCCGGCAGACCAAGTCGACCGGCAAGGCCTGACGGAGCGGGCCATGAGCACGGTAAATAATCACCGTGTGGTGATCCGCCGCAAGAAGGTCAAGGGCGGCGGGCACCACGGCGGCAGCTGGAAGATCGCGTACGCCGACTTCATTACGGCAATGATGGCGTTCTTCCTGGTGATGTGGCTGGTCAGCATCGTGCCGAAGGAAGAACTGAAAGGCATCGCCGAGTATTTCCGCATGCCGCTGCGCGTCGCCATCACGGGCGGCCCCAGCAGCTCGGCGGAAACAAGCGCCGTGCCCGGCGGCGGGCAGGACCCGCTGCGCAGCGAGGGCGATGTGCGCCGTGGCCAGGGCAACCGGGTCGAGTCCCAGCCCATGGGCGACGCCGAGCGCCGCGAGCAGCATCGCCTCGAAAACCTCAAGCGGCGCCTCGAGAACGTCATCGAGACGAGCCCCGTCCTGAAATCCTTCCGGCCGCAGCTCCTCATCGACCTGACGACCGAAGGGCTGCGCATCCAGATCATCGACAACCAGAACCGCCCGATGTTCGCGACCGGCCGCGCCGAAGTGCAGCCGTACATGCGCGACATCCTGCGCGAGCTGGGACCGGTGCTGAACGAATTGCCCAACAGGGTGAGCATCTCCGGTCATACCGACGCGTCGCAGTATGCGCGCGGCGAACGCGCCTACAGCAATTGGGAGCTGTCGGCCGACCGGGCGAACGCCTCGCGCCAGGAATTGGTGGCGGGCGGCATGAACGAAAGCAAGGTCATGCGCATCCAGGGTCTGTCTTCAAGCATGAGTCTGGTTAAAGATGATCCGTATGCAGCCGTTAATAGACGCATCAGCCTGGTGGTGCTCAACCAAAGCACCCAGAAGCGGATCGAGAGCGAGAACGCCGCAGCCGCGGACGTGAGCGCCAAGGATGCGCGCGAGGTGGGGTCGGCCGTGCAGGCGGTGCAAGCCGCCAGCCAGGCCGCAACGGCAACCAAGCAGGGCGAGGCGGAGAACACCCCGCCCGCTGAAGGGGTTCAACAACAATGACGGCAACGATACTCGTGGCGGACGATTCCACGACCATGCGGATGATCGTGCAGGCGACGCTGACCGGCGCAGGCTGGAAGGTGTTGACGGCTTGCAACGGCCAGGAAGCGCTGGAGGTGGCGATGGCCAACCCGGTGGATCTGGTCGTCAGTGACTGGAACATGCCGGTGAAGGGCGGTCTGGAGTTGATCCAGGGGTTGCGCGAAGAGGATCGGTACATGGATGTGCCGGTGCTGGTGCTGACCACCGAGGACGACGTGGACAGCAAGATGGCGGCCCGGGATCTGGGCGTTTGCGGCTGGCTTTCCAAGCCGGTGGATCCCGATGTGCTGGTGGAATTGGCGACCGAACTGCTCGATGAGCAGGCCGGCGCGTAGCAGGTTCATTTAGAAAGGCGTACGGGTCATGAGTTCTGGTTTGGACCTCAGTCAGTTTTACGAGACCTTTTTCGACGAGGCGGACGAGCTGCTTGCGCAAATGGAGCAGCTGTTGCTCGAGCTCGATGTGGGCGCGCCCGACATCGAGCAGCTCAACGCCATCTTCCGCGCGGCCCATTCGATCAAGGGCGGCGCAGCGACGTTCGGCTGTTTCACTCAGCTGGCGGGTACGACCCATCTGCTTGAGAACCTTCTGGACGCGATCCGGCGTGGCGAAATGGCGCTGCGCACGGACATGATTGATATTTTCTTGGAAACGAAAGACGTGCTCAAAAGCCAACTGGATGCCTATCGGGCCTCCGAAGAGCCCGATGACGCCGTGTTTGAGCGTATTTGCGCCGTATTGAGGCAGCTTGCGCTGGAGCATCAGGACCCCGCCGCCGCAGCCGCTGCGCCCGCGCCCGCTGCTGCGCCGGTCGCCGCCCCGGCGCCCGCACCCGTGCAGCAGGCGCCCCAGCCTGCGCCGGCCGCGCCGGTCGAACCTGCCGCATCGGCCGCCGATGCTGACGGCCTGCCGCTGCGCGTGCGCATCACCAAGGTGTCCGACAAGGATGCCGCGTCCCTGCTCGAAGAAATGGGCAACCTGGGCGCCGTCAAGGCGAGCGAACGCGCCAACGGCGTGCTGACCGTCTGGGTGGAAAGCACCTGCACGCCGGAAGACATCGAAGCGGTGTGCTGCTTCATCGTCGACGGCGACCAATTGAACATCGCCCGTGAAGCGGCGCCGGCAAGCGGCGACGCCGCGCCTGTGGCCGCCGAAGCGGCGCCTGCCGCGCAAGCCGCGCCGGTTGCCGAGGCTGCCGCAGCCCCGGTTGCGCCCGAAGCGCCTGCCGCCGATGCTGGCGCGCCGGCCGCCCGTGCCGCCGCGCGTCCGGCCGCTGCCACCGCTGCCCATGCAGACAAGGAATCGACCTCGATCCGCGTCGGCGTCGAAAAAGTCGACCAGGTCATCAACCTGGTGGGTGAGCTTGTCATCACGCAAGCCATGCTGGCGCAGACCGCCTCCACGCTGGATCCGGTGCTGCACGATCGTCTGCTGAACGGCATGGAGCAGCTCGAGCGCAATGCGCGCGATCTGCAGGAAGCCGTCATGTCGATCCGCATGATGCCGATGGACTACGTGTTCAGCCGCTTCCCGCGCCTGGTGCGCGATATCGCCGGCAAGATGGGCAAGCAGATCGAACTGCAAACCTACGGCCGCGCGACCGAGCTGGACAAGAGCCTGATCGAACGCATCATCGACCCGCTGACCCACCTGGTGCGCAACAGCCTGGACCACGGCATCGAAACGCCTGAAAAGCGTGTCGCCGCCGGCAAGGATCCGGTTGGCCAGCTGGTGCTGTCCGCGCAGCACAATGGCGGCAACATCGTCATCGAAGTCAGCGACGACGGTGGTGGCCTGAGCCGCGAGAAGATTCTGAAGAAGGCCATGGCGCAAGGCCTGGCCGTCAACGAAAACTCGCCCGACGACGAGATCTGGCAGCTGATTTTCGCGCCTGGTTTCTCCACCGCCGAAAAGGTCACGGACATTTCCGGCCGTGGCGTGGGCATGGACGTGGTGCGCCGGAACATTCAGGATATGGGCGGCCACGTGCAGCTGTCGTGCGAGCCGGGCCACGGCACCACGACGCGCATCGTGCTGCCGCTGACGCTGGCCATTCTGGACGGCATGTCGGTGCGGGTGGGCGAAGAAACCTTCATCCTGCCGCTGAACCACGTCACCGAATCGCTCCAGCCTACCAATGACCAGATCTACTCGGTCGCCGGCAACGAGCGCGTCATGCACGTGCGCGGTGAATACCTGCCGCTGGTCGAGATGCACCGGGTGTTCTCGGTGGGCGAGGCCCAGACCGATCCCACCCAGGCGATCGCCGTCATCATGCAGGCCGAGGACCGGCGCTTCGCGCTGCTGGTCGATCACCTGATCGGGCAGCACCAGGTCGTGGTGAAGAATCTGGAATCGAATTACCGCAAGGTCCCGGGCATTTCCGCCGCCACCATTCTTGGCGATGGCAGCGTGGCCCTGATTGTCGACGTATTTGCGCTCGCGCGCGCCAACCGGGAGCGCTGGTCGCAGCCCGAAGCCGTTCTGAATTGATGGAGCACTAAAAAATCATGGCAGCCAAACCGCAAGCGCAAGCCGCGCGCAATGAAGATGTCGGCAGCGAGTTCCTGGTCTTCACGCTGGGCGACGAGGAATACGGGATCGACATCCTGAAGGTGCAGGAAATCCGCGGCTACGACGCCGACACGGTGACCCGCATCGCGAATGTCCCGCCGTTCATCAAGGGCGTGACGAACCTGCGCGGCATCATCGTGCCGATCGTCGACCTGCGCATCAAGTTCAACCTGGGCCGCGTCGACTACAACGAGCAGACCGTTGTCATCATCCTCAACCTCGACCGCCGTGTCGTTGGCATCGTGGTGGACGGCGTGTCGGACGTGCTGATGCTCAACTCGGGTCAGGTTCGTCCGGCTCCCGAGTTCGGCGCCACGCTGTCGACCGAGTACCTGACGGGCCTGGGCACCGTGGACGAGCGCATGCTGATCCTGGTGGACATTGAAAAGATGATGACCAGCGACGAAATGGCGCTGGTGGAGAAGGTCGCCTCCTGATCGGAGTCTGGCCGGAATGCGGGGTAAAGGCGCCATATTGATCGCGATGTGGCGCTTTCCTTTAACGATTGCAGTCAAGGGATGGTTCTTGTGATGCGCAAGTTTTTCGCGAACATGACGATACGCAGCAGCCTGTTGTGGGTGCTGGCGTTCTTCTCATTCATGTTGGTGATTGGTGCCGCGCTGGGCGTGTTGTCGTTGCGCATCAGCAATGGGACGCTGGCCGAGATCAAGCAATCGCAGGAACTGGACGACGCCGTCGGCCGCGTGGTGATGAGCCACAAGGACACGCTGAACGGCCTGGCGCGTGCCGCCACGTTGAACTACGCGGACATCGTGCGCAGCGTGGGTCAGCCGACCCTGCTGGCGCAAGGACTGTCCAGCGAGGCCGCCGGCCTGCTCGAGCGCGCCAAGGCGTCGCTGAACAAGGGCCAGGCCGAGTTTGATTTCTTCAAGACCTTGCCGCGGCCGCCCGAGGCAGCCGAGGCCCTGAAGGAAATCGACGATGCCTATGCGGCGCTGGTGCAGCAGGGCGTCGCACCCCTGGTCGCCGCGCTGGAAAAGGCCGACATGCCGGCCTACCAGACGCAGATTCAAAAAGTGCAGGATGCGCTGGAAGGCCGCTTTGCGCGCGCCGTCGAAGGCTTTGATTTCTGGCGCGCCAGCAAGATGACGGACGCGTTCGAAGTGGCGCAGGTGCGCTACCAGTTCGTGCTGATGGCCGTCAGCGCCGGCGGCATCATTGCCGCGCTGCTGGTGTTTGCCACGTACGTCTTCCTGCGCCGCCGCGTGCTGCAGCCGCTCAAGGATGCTGGTCACCATTTCGACCGCATTGCCGGCGGCGACCTGACGGCTCGCGTCGAAGCCACCAACACCAATGAAATCGGCCAGCTTTTCGCGGCGCTCAAGCGCATGCAGGAAAGCCTGACCCGCACGGTGGCCTCGGTGCGCCGCGGCGTGGACGAAATCAATGTCGGCTCGCACGAAATCGCGGCCGGCAACACGGACCTGTCCAGCCGCACGGAGCAGCAGGCCGCTTCGCTGGAAGAGACCGCCGCCTCGATGGAGGAGCTGGCCTCGACCGTGAAGCAGAACGCGGACAACGCGCGACAGGCCAACCAGTTGGCGGCCAGCGCGTCGGACGTGGCCGAGCGCGGTGGCGCGGCGGTGTCGGAAGTGGTGCACACCATGGAAGGCATCTCGGCCAGCTCGCGCAAGATTTCGGAAATCGTGTCGGTCATTGACGGCATCGCTTTCCAGACGAACATCCTGGCGCTGAACGCGGCGGTGGAAGCTGCCCGCGCGGGCGAGCAGGGCAAGGGCTTTGCGGTGGTGGCGGGCGAAGTGCGCTCGCTGGCGCAGCGCAGCGCCCAGGCTGCCAAGGAAATCAAGGGTCTGATCGAGGACTCCGTGACCAAGGTGGGCGCGGGTTCGCAGCAGGTCGAACGCGCCGGCTCCACGATGCAGGAAATCGTGGCTTCGGTGAAGCGCGTGACGGACATCATGGGCGAGATTTCGGCGGCGTCCGAAGAGCAGTCGAGCGGCATCGACCAGGTGAATCGCGCGGTGTCGCAGATGGATGAAGTGACGCAGCAGAACGCGGCGTTGGTGGAACAAGCCGCGGCCGCCGCCGGCTCGCTGCAGGAACAGGCGCAGCGCCTGGCCGAAGCGGTGGCCGTGTTCAAGATCAATACGGGCGAGGTCATCGAAGTGCCGGCGCATCGGCTGTCATCGGTGCGCGCCACCTATGACGACGCCCGCCTGCATGCGCCCGATGCGCCTGCTCTGGGACGCTGAGGATACGCGTGGCAACTTCGGCGAATACGGCCCCGTCCATTTCGGTGGACCGCCAGTTTGATTTCCGTGACGCGGACTTTTCCCGCGTCCGCAAGATGATCCACGCACGCGCCGGCATTTCGCTGGGCACGCACAAGCGCGAGATGGTCTACAGCCGCCTCGCGCGCCGCCTGCGGGCGTTGGGCGGACAGGACTTCGGCAGTTATCTGGACAGCCTGGAGAACGAGCCCGACGCCGCGGAGTGGGAAGACTTCATCAACGCACTCACGACGAACCTGACCGCGTTCTTTCGTGAGTCGCATCACTTTCCGATCCTGGCGGACTTCGCGAAGAAGCGCGGGGGACCCGTTTCGGTGTGGTGCTGCGCAGCCTCGACGGGCGAAGAGCCGTACTCCATCGCGATCACGCTGACTGAGGCCCTGGGCCCGCGCGCCGCCGGTTCGACCGTGCTGGCCACGGACATCGACACCAGCGTGCTGAACCGCGCGCGCACCGCGGTCTATCCGAACGAGCGTGTCGCGAAGATGGAAGACGAGCGCCTGCGCCGCTTTTTCCTGAAGGGACGCGGCTCGAACGAAGGGCATGTGCGGGTCCGGCCCGAGATCGCCGACATGGTGCGCTACGAGACGCTGAACCTGTTGTCGTCGTCGTGGGGGATCACCGAGAAGTTCGACGTGATCTTCTGCCGCAACATCATGATCTATTTCGACAAGCCGACGCAGGCCAAGATCCTGGAGCGGTTCGTGCCGCTCATGAAGCCGGGCGGCCTGCTGTTTGCCGGCCACTCCGAGAACTTCACGTACATCAGCCGGGATTTCCGTCTGCGCGGGCAGACAGTCTACGAATGCGCAAATAAGGCCTGACCGGGCCAGGGCAGCAAACAAGATGAAGAAAATAAGCGTTTTGTGTGTGGATGACTCCGCGCTTGTGCGAGGCTTGATGACCGAAATCATCAATAGCCAGCCGGATATGGAAGTGGTTGCGACCGCACCCGATCCGCTGGTCGCGCGCGACCTGATCAAGCGTCACAACCCCGACGTGCTGACGCTGGACGTGGAAATGCCCCGCATGGACGGGCTGGATTTCCTGGAAAAGCTGATGCGCCTGCGCCCCATGCCGGTGGTGATGGTGTCGTCGCTGACCGAGCGCGGCGGCGAAATCACGCTGCGCGCGCTGGAGCTGGGCGCCATCGACTTCGTGACCAAGCCCAAGCTGGGCATCCGCGACGGCCTGCTCGAATACACGGAACTCATCGCCGACAAGATTCGCGCGGCGTCGCGCGCCAAGCTGCGCGCGCCGACGCCCCATGCGGCGCAGGCCGCGCCGGCGCCCATGCTGCGCCGTCCGCTGTCCAGCTCGGAAAAGCTGGTCATCGTGGGCGCATCCACGGGCGGCACCGAAGCCATTCGCGAAGTCCTGCAGCCGCTGCCGCCGGACAGCCCGGCGATCCTGATCACGCAGCACATGCCGGCCGGCTTCACGCGGTCGTTCGCGCAGCGCCTGGACGCGCTGTGCGCCGTGACCGTACGCGAGGCCGTACATGGCGAGCGCGTGCTGCCGGGCCACGTGTATCTGGCGCCGGGCGGCGAAATGCACATGCGGCTGGGCCGCAGCGGCGCCAACTACGTCATCGAGCTGGAAGCCAGCGAACCAGTCAATCGCCACCGTCCGTCCGTGGACGTGCTGTTCAACTCCGCGGCCGTCGCGGCGGGCAAGAACGCCATCGGCGTGATCCTGACGGGCATGGGCAAGGATGGCGCCACCGGCATGCTGGCCATGCACCGGGCGGGCGCCCACACGATCGCGCAGGACGAAGCAAGCTGCGTGGTCTTCGGCATGCCCCGCGAGGCCATTGCCATCGGGGCTGCAAGTGAAGTGGTGCCGTTGTCGGCGATGAGCGAACGCATTCTGACTCGCCTGGGCGATCGTGGGCACCGCGTTTAACGCGGGCTGACGCCACGATCGGTCTCAAGCAAATTTTTTCTGGAGTGAAAGATGGTAGACAAGGGCCTGAAGATTCTGGTGGTGGATGACTTCCCCACCATGCGGCGGATCATCCGCAACCTGCTCAAGGAGCTGGGTTTCGAAAACGTGGATGAGGCCGAGGACGGCGCCATTGGCCTGGAGAAGCTGCGCAACGGCGGCTTCCAGTTCGTGGTGTCCGACTGGAATATGCCCAACCTGGACGGTCTGGAGATGCTCAAGCAGATCCGCGCCGACGCGTCGCTGGCCTCGCTGCCGGTGCTGATGGTGACGGCGGAAGCCAAGAAGGAAAACATCGTTGCCGCAGCCCAGGCCGGCGCCAACGGGTACGTGGTCAAGCCTTTCACCGCGGCAACGCTGGAGGAAAAGCTGACCAAGATCTTCGAGAAACTTGGCGGCTGAGGCGTGCGATGAGCTCAACGGAAACCGTCGACCCGGCAGAGTCGCCAGACCTCATCCATCGCATCGCCTCGCTGACCCGCATGCTGCGCGACAGCATGCGCGAACTGGGCCTGGACCAGGCGATCAAGGACGCCGCCAATGCGATCCCCGACGCCCGCGACCGCCTGCGGTACGTGGCGCAGATGACCGAACAGGCCGCCAATCGGGTGCTCAACGCCACCGAGCAGGCCGGTCCGATCCAGGACAACATGTCGCGTTCGGCGCAGGCGCTGGATAGCCGTTGGCAGCAATGGTATGACCAGCCGCTGGAGATGCCGGAAGCGCGCGAACTGGTGCAGGACACGCGGGCCTTCCTGGCCGACGTGCCCAAACAGACGCAGCAGACGCAGTCCAAGCTGATGGAAATCATCATGGCGCAGGATTTCCAGGACCTGACGGGCCAGGTCATCATGCGCATGATGGACGTGGTGGGCGCGATCGAACGCGAACTGCTGCAGGTGCTGCTGGACAACGTGCCGCAAGAGCGCCGCGATGAAGCCAACAGCCTGCTCAACGGTCCGCAAATCAACCCGCAAGGCAAGACCGACGTGGTCACCAGCCAGGACCAGGTCGACGACCTGCTGGCCAGCCTGGGCTTCTAAACCCGGCTTTCGCGCGATGTCCGGCGTTGGCGGGAAAGCGGATCGCCTTCCCGCCCGCATGCTCCAGAGGCGCCGGATGTTGCGCGGGGGTTCTCGCGGGTGTCTGACACCGGCGTGCTTACCCAGTGTCTGACACCCGGGTGGCGTCATCGTTACGTGCCCGGCTGCTTCAGGGGTGTCAGACACCTCCATCCAGGCATCCCTAGGTGTCTGACACCCTCCAGAGACACGCTTCATAAGTCTGGATGCCCCTTGGGTGTCTGACACCGTCCAGATAAGTCTCGTTGGGTGTCTGACACCGTCCAGCTCCCCGCCGTGCGGATGCAGCCGTTCGGCTTCCCTCTCATGACGTATTCCCTAAGGGTGCAATCGCTGCCCGGCCGATAGACTCCTGCCAACAATAATCGGGGCCTTGCAGCGTGAGACAAGGCGCGCTTTGCGCGTCAGGCCATGGATGCCCACAGAAGGCGGTCCAGGCCAGGGAGAGGAGGTTCATTGTGGCCAGATCCGTATTCCGCCTGGGCGGCATGTGGGGCTTGTTGCGTCGGCTCAATCGCGGCGACGCGATGCTGTCGGAGCGCGCCCTGTCTTTCAGTCCGGCCGCCTGGCCGTTGTACCGGTTTCTTGCGCAGATCCGCCTGCGGGTCATGACCGTGCGCCAGTCCAGCATCGAGATCGCGCTCAACGCGGCGCGCACGCAGTTCCAGGCGGGACGCTGTTCGCTGCTGGCGCGCGAGCAGGCCAGGGCTGCCGAGGCGCTCGCGGTCAGCGGCGCGCAGATCGCCGACCTGTCCGCTTCCACGTCCACGCATGCGCGGGATATCGCGGCGGTCTCCGGACAGAATCTGCACGCCGCGCAGCAGGCGCTGGCCGAGCTTACCGAGGTCAAGGAGCGCGTCGATCGCATGACGCGCGAGATGGCGGCGTTTACCGAAGTCGTGGAGCAATTGGCCGCCCGCGCGCACTCGGTGGGCGACATCAGCAAGGCGATCAAGGGCATTGCGCTGCAGACGCAGCTGTTGGCGTTGAACGCGGGCGTCGAGGCCGCCCGGGCAGGAGATGCGGGCCGCGGCTTTGCGGTGGTGGCCAGCGAGGTCGGCCGGCTGGCCGAGCGCGTCAACAGCGCCACCGGCGATATCGGCCGCCACACGGCTGAGATGCTGGGCCTCGTCGAGTCCACCCAGCGCCAGACCGGCACGCTGCGCGAGGACGTGGACGCGTCGGGCGCCGTGCTGAACCGCACCTGTGGTGGATTCGAGCGCTTCGTGCGCGATTTCGACAGCATGAACCGGCAGGTGGGCGAAGTGGTCCAGGCGATCGGCGAGGTCGACGCGACCAATCACGGCATGAGCCAGGAGGTCGGGCGCATCGCAGCGCTGAGCGCGGACGTGCTGGAGCGGGTGGGCAGCATGTCGGGCGAGATCGACCGTATCCGCCGCCAGACGGAAAGCGTCCAGGAGGTGCTGGCCGACATGCGCACAGGCGATACCGCGTTCGACAGCCTGTCGGCGTCGCTGCAGGCGTTTGCCGATGCCGCGGCCGGGCTGCTGCACGATGCCCGTCGGCGCGGCGTGGACGTGTTCGACCGGCACTATCAACGCATCCCCGGCAGCGAGCCGCCGCGCTATCACACGGCGTATGACCGGACCATCGACGAGCCGCTGACGCGCCTGCTCGATAGCGTGCTGGAGGCGGTGCCGGGCGCCATCTACACGATCCTGGTGGACAACCGGGGCTACGCGCCCGCCCACAACAGCCGGTTCTCGCAGGCCCCGACCGGCGATCCGAAGGTCGACATCGTCCGGGTGCGCAACAAGCGGATCTTTGACGATCCGGTGGGCGCCCGGCTGGCCGCCAACACGGGGGCTCAGCTGTTTCAGACGTACTCGCGCGATACCGGCGAGATCGTCAACGACATTTCCTTGCCCATTTATCTGGGGCCGGAACACTGGGGCGCCGTGCGTATCGGGCTGGATTACGCGCGCTTTCAGGCCATTCTGGACGGGCAGGCCGGCGACGGCCGGGTGGCGCGGGCGGCGGGTTGATCGCACGGCGCCCGGCAGCCGGCGGCGCATCCGGGAATAGCGCCGCTTTCCCCCCGTTTCTTGGCATATCGCCAACCCCCGGCGCCTCCTAGAATCTCGGCGGGCGGCTTGCATTTCCACGTCAGCGAGCCGCAACAATCCCGTAGAGCATGTCCGAAGAAAGCGACCTCGAGAAATCCGAAGCCGCCTCTCCCAGGCGCCTGGAAAAGGCGCGCGAGGAGGGGCAGATTGCGCGTTCCCGGGAACTGGGCACGTTCATGATGCTGGCCGTCGGTGTCGCCGCGATCTGGGCGAGCGGCGGGTCGCTGTACAAGGGCCTGAGCGGCGTGCTTCGTAACGGGCTGGCGTTCGATCAGCGCGTCGCGCTGGATCCTGGGGTCATGATCGAGCAGGCGGTAAGCGGTTTCGGCCATGCGCTGATGGTGCTGCTGCCGATCTTCGGTCTGCTGGCGGTGGTGGCGGTGCTGTCGAGCGTGGCGCTGGGCGGTCTGGTGATTTCGACCAAGCCGCTGACGCCCAATTTTTCGAAGCTCAGCCCGCTGGCGGGCTTGAAGCGCATGTTCTCGTCGCAGACGGTGGTGGAGCTGATCAAGGCGCTGGCCAAGGCGATGCTGGTTGGCGGCGTGGCGGTCTGGGTCATCTGGCGCTACCACGACGACATGATGGGGCTGATGCACGTGGCGCCGTCGGCCGCGCTGACCAAGGCGCTGAGCCTGGTGGCGATGTGCTGCGCCTTCATCGTGGCCTCGCTGCTCATCATCGTCTTGCTGGACGTGCCCTGGCAGATCTGGAGCCACCTGAAGAAGCTGCGAATGTCCAAGGAAGACGTGCGCCAGGAACACAAGGAAAGCGAAGGCGATCCGCATGTGAAGGCGCGCATCCGGCAGCAGCAGCGCCAGGCGGCCCGCCGGCGCATGATGTCCGAGGTGCCGAAGGCCGACGTCGTCGTGACCAACCCGACGCACTATGCGGTGGCGCTGAAGTACGACGAATCGAAGGGCGGCGCGCCGCGCGTGCTGGCCAAGGGCACGGGCCTGATCGCCGCGAAGATCCGCGAACTGGCCGCCGAGAACAAGATTCCCACATTGGAGGCGCCGCCGCTGGCGCGCGCCCTGCATCAACACGTCGAGCTGGGGCAAGAAATCCCGGCCGAGCTGTATACCGCGGTGGCGGAAGTGCTGGCATGGGTTTTCCAGCTACGATCCTGGCGCTCGGGCTGGGGGCTTGAACCGTCGGCCCCCACGAAACTGAACGTGCCAGCCGAACTGGACCCGCAGGCTAAAACCGCAGGACAAGGAGTTTAAGGAATGAGCGCACTGCTCACCATGTTGAAGAATAACGGCGCCATGCACGCGCGGCTGCTGGCGGGTCCCATCCTGATCGTGATGGTGCTGGGCATGATGGTGCTGCCCTTGCCCACGTTCCTCTTGGACCTGCTGTTCACCTTCAACATCGCGTTGTCCGTGATGATCCTGCTGGTGGCCATGTTCACGCGCAAGCCGCTGGACTTTGCCGCGTTCCCGGCTGTGCTGCTATTTGCCACGCTGCTGCGCCTGTCGCTGAACGTCGCGTCGACCCGGGTCGTGCTGCTGCACGGTCACACGGGTCCGGACGCCGCAGGTAAGGTGATCGAGGCCTTCGGCCACTTCCTGGTGGGCGGCAACTTCGCCGTCGGGATCATCGTCTTCATCATCCTGACCATCATCAACTTCATCGTCATTACCAAGGGTGCGGGCCGTATCGCGGAAGTGGGCGCGCGTTTCACCCTGGACGCCATGCCCGGCAAGCAGATGGCGATCGACGCGGACCTGAACGCCGGCCTGATCGGCGAAGACGAAGCGCGCAAGCGCCGCGCGGAAGTGTCGCAGGAGTCGGACTTCTTTGGCTCGATGGACGGCGCCTCCAAGTTCGTGCGCGGCGACGCCATCGCCGGCCTCTTGATCATGGCGATCAACATCATCGGCGGTCTGGTCGTCGGCGTTGCGCAGCACGACATGTCCATGGGCGATGCCGGCCGCGTCTACACGCTGCTGACCATCGGTGACGGCCTGGTCGCCCAGATCCCCGCGCTGGTGATCTCCACCGCCGCCGGTGTGGTCGTGTCGCGCGTGTCGACGGACCAGGACATCGGCCAGCAGATCATCAGCCAGCTCTTTTCGAATCCGAGCGTGCTGTTCCTGACCGCCGGCATCATCGGCATCATGGGCCTCATCCCCAACATGCCCCACATCGCGTTCCTGACGCTGGCCGGCGCGCTGGGCTGGGGCGGTTGGGCGCTGCTCAAACGCAGGAAGGCCGCCGCCGTGGCCGCCGAGGAGATACCGCCGCAGGCGATCACCCAGGCGCAGGCCGCGGCCGCCGAAGCAAGCTGGGAAGACGTGTCGATGGTGGATCAGCTGGGGCTGGAAGTGGGCTACCGCCTGATTCCGCTGGTGGATCACGCCCAGAACGGCGAACTGCTGCACCGCATCCGCAGCCTGCGCAAGAAGTTTGCCCAGGACGTCGGCTTTCTGCCGCCCGTGGTGCACATCCGCGACAACCTGGAACTCAAGCCCAACGATTACCGCATCCTCTTGTCGGGCGTGGAAGTGGGCAATGGCGTCGCGATGCCCGGCCAGTGGCTGGCCATCGATCCGGGCGGCGTGACCATGCAGATCAAGGGCACGCCGACGACCGATCCGGCGTTCGGCCTGCCGGCGCTGTGGATCGACAGTTCGCTGCGCGATCAGGCGCAGGTGGCCGGTTACACGGTGGTGGATGCGGGCACGGTGGTGGCCACGCACCTGAATCACCTGATGCACCGCCACGGTTCGAACCTGCTGGGCCGCCAGGAAGTGCAACAGCTGCTGGACCGCATTGGCCGCGACGCGCCGAAGCTGGTCGAGGACCTGGTGCCCAAGACGCTGTCGCTGACCGCGCTGCAGAAGGTGCTGCAGGGCCTGCTGTCGGAAGAAGTGCCGATCCGCGACATGCGGACCATCATCGACACGCTGTCCGAGCACGGCCCGCGCCTGGCCGCGATGGCCGCCGGGTCGGGCGGACAGCCGGACATCAACGAACTGATCGCGCTGACCCGCCGCGCGCTTGGCCGCGCCATCACGCAGCAATGGTTCCCCGGCGAGGGCGAGCTGCGGGTGATCGGCCTGGATGTGAAGCTGGAACGCGTGCTGTCGCAGGCCATGACGACCAGCGGCGGCCTGGAGCCGGGCCTGGCCGATACGCTGCTGCGCGAGGCGCAGGCGGCGGTCGAACGGCAGGAATCGCAGGGCAATGCGCCGGTGCTGCTGGTGTCGCCGGTGCTGCGTGCGCCGCTGTCGCGCTTCTTGCGCCACCACCTGCCGCAACTGGGCGTTTTGTCGAATACGGAAATTCCCGATGAGCGCATCGTCCGCGTGACGGCGCTGATCGGCGGGAGCAACGGGCAATGAAAATCAGCCGCTTCTACGGGGCCAACACCCGTGACGTGATGCGTCAGGTGCGCGAGGCCTTGGGGCCGGACGCGCTGATCGTGTCGAACCGCAGTGTCGACGGCGGCATCGAGGTGCTGGCCACCATCGACGGCGCCTTCGATGACGCGCCGCAACCGCAGACCCCGCCGCGCGAAGCGCCGGCCTATACGCCGCCGGCTCAGGAACGCCAGCCCGCGGCGCCGTCGTTCCGCGAGCCGGCTGGGTTTGAGCGGCCGCAGGTAACGCCTGTCGCCATGCCGCCTCTGCCGCCTGCCGCGATGCCGCCTGCCGTGTCCCCCGCGATGGCGCCCGCCGGCTATGCGACGCCGGCGCGATCCATTGCCGCCTACCAGTCCGCGTACGCGGCGTCGGCCCAGCCGGAGATTGAACCGTCCCCGGCAGAATTCACACCCGCTGCACCGTCGCCGGTCGCCGCGACGGCGGCCGCGCCTCAGCCGGCCGCGCCTCAGCCGGCCGCGCCTATGCCGGCCGCGCCTATGCCGGCCGCGCCAATTCGCGTCGAGCTGCCGCCGCTTGCGCCCGTTGCACGCATGGCGCCGTCTCCCGCCATGCCCGAGCGCATGGCCACTGCGTCTGCGCCCGCCGCCGCCATGGCCGCCGCGCCCGCGACCGCCTATCACGCGCCGCAAAGCTACGCCGCGCCGCCCGCACCCGTGCAAGCGCCCGCCATTCCGCCCGCAGCGCCGCCGCAACCTGCCACGCTGCATGCCGCACCGCCCATGGGCCGCACGCCCGATGCCCCCGTGCGGCCGCCGCAGGGCCTGCCGCCCGCGAATCTGCCGGCCGATACGGCCGCCGGTCTGCAGGACGCGATCAGCGCCTTGCGTGGCGCGATGGAAAGCCGCATGGACGGCCTGCTGTGGGGTGGCCGCCAGGGTCCGGGCCGCGAGCCGGCTGGCGCCGCGCTGTTCCGCAGCCTGCTGGACGCCGGTTTCAGCACCAAGCTGGTCCGCACGCTGGTCGAGCGCCTGCCGCAAGGCCTCTCCACCGAGGCCGCGTTGAGCTGGGCACGCAATGAACTGGTGACGCACCTGCCGGTGGTGCGTTCCGAAGACGAATTCCTGGCCGGCGGCGTGTACGCGCTGGTCGGTCCGACCGGCGTGGGCAAGACCACGACGCTGGCCAAGCTGGCCGCCCGCTGCGTGGCGCGCGAAGGGCGCGAGCAGGTCGCCATGCTGACGACCGACCTGTTCCGGATCGGCGCGCTGGAACAATTGCAGATCTACGGCCGCCTGATGGGCGTGCCGGCGCACTCGGTGCGCGATGCCGGCGAGCTGCGCCGCATCCTGGCTGAACTCGGCAACCGCAAGATCGTGCTGATCGACACCACCGGGATCAGCCAGCGCGATCGCCTGGTGGCCGAGCAGGCGTCGATGCTGTGCAACGCGGGCAAGCCCGTTCGCCGGCTGCTGGTGCTCAATGCCGCCAGCCAGGGCGACACGCTGGACGAGGTGGCGCACGCCTATCGCAATGGGGTCGGCGAGGACGTCGCCGGCTGCATCATCACCAAGCTGGACGAAGCCACCCGCCTGGGCGCGGCGCTGGACACCGCCATCCGCCACCGTCTGCCGATCCACTACATGTCCGTCGGCCAGAAGGTGCCCGAGCACATGGAACTGGCCCGCGCGGACGTGCTGATCGACCGCGCGTTTTCGATGGTGGAGCGCGCCCGCGCGCTGTACACCCCGAGCGAGGCCGATCTGGCGTCGCTGGTGTCGTCGTCGCGCGAGCCGGACGCCGTGGACCCGGCGCGCCGCCTCCAGTTGCTGGCCTCGGCCATCCTGCCGCAGCAGGGCGGTGCGGGGTCGATCGCCGCGGCCCAGAGCCTGGACGACACCATTTCGTGGCTGGACAGGGACCCGGCGTGCCTGCAAGCGCGTAGCGCCTGGCGCGAGTACGTCAGCGACGGCGCGGGCGCCAGCCTGGCCGCGCTGGGCGACGAGCCGCTGGCGATGGTGCGCCGCGAGTTTTCCGCCGTCTGCAACCGCAACCTGCTCGTGATGCACGGCAAGACCGCCATGAAAGGCGAGGCCTTGCCCGGCGGCGCGCTGCTGGGCGCGTTGTTGATGAGCGATCGCGGGGCCGCGCTGGCGTCGCCCGCGCAGCAGCTCGTGCTGCCGCATGGCATGTTGACCTCTTTTTCGCCCGCCGCGCCGGCTCAGCCGGATGCGGCGGCCGCGTTGCAGGCCCGCGTGCAGTGGCTGGGCGAGCGCCTGCAGTCCGTGCCGCTGGTTCACATGCTGGAGGCCGGCACGGTTGCGTTGTGGCAGCCGTTGAGCGAGCTGGGGGTGTCCTGGGTGGCGCGTTGCGCGGGTGGCACGCGGGTGATCCAGGATGAATGCCCGACCAACCTGAATGCCGTCGGCAAGAGCGTGGGCTACCTGCCCGTGGGCCAGCCCGGCGACATGCCGGGCCTGCGCCCGGCGTCCGGCGGCAAAACCGCGCCGCTGGCACTGTGGGCCTCCGGCACCGAAGTCGTGCTGCCGGGCAAGGGGCAGGGCGCGAGCGTTCGCCTCATCTGCGCGCGTCTGATCGACACGGTCACCGGCGAGGTCGCGGGCCAGTTGTTTGGCGCCACGAACCTGCCGGCTTCGCAGGCGGACGCGGCGACGATCGCGCGCTGGCTGGTCCTGCAGGACGAGGCCAAGGCGGCGTTCCGTTACATGGCCAATGCCTGGCAGGCGCTGCCCGCCGTCGATGGCGCCCACACGCTGGCGCGCCAGTCGCTCATGGCCGGGCAGCTCGGCGCGGCCTGCTGGCAACTGGCCCATTCGCCGGCGGCCGACGTCGTGCGTGGGCCGCTGTCGGGCATCGTGGGCACCGAACGCAAGCTGTCGGGCAAGATGCTGCCGGTGGCGCTGCTGAAGATGTTTGCGCTGCTGGAGATGACGGGCGGGGCGTGAGGCCGCAAAACCCATCTAGCGTGATCGAATAAAAAAACGGCGTGCCATGCACGCCGTTTTCTTTTGGACGGAGGTCCGGGGAGGGCTTCAGCCTGCCACAATCGGCCGGCGTCCCGGCGCGCTGCGGGCGCCGCGGCCTTGCGCGTCGTAGGTCGAGGCGCTGCCGACGCCGACGTTGCGCAGAGCGTCCAGCGACTGCTGGGTGTAACGCAGATGCACGTCGATCAGGGCGCCGTTGCGCATGTTGATTTCGCTGGCGGAGGCCGACTTGGTCAGCAGGGCGTGCCACACGCCGGACAACTGCGGATATTGCGCCGCGGCCTGTTCGGTGCCGACGTGGCCCGCGGGCAGGCCGATTTCGGTGAGCAGGTTGTCACGCGTCTGGCTCAGGTCGACCAACTGCTGCGCGATGCCGCGCTTGCGCTCGGTGATCTGGTTCAGCGCCTCGACGCTGCCCTGGCTGACCAGGACCTCGGTTTCTTCCTCGAGGATCGAGGAGAACTCGGAGATCAGGGTGTCTTCCTGCTTCATGCAGGATTGCAGGGAATCGACGAGGCTCATGACAGACGGCTCAATGGAGAGAAGGGACGGGCTATTTCAGCAGGTCTCGGGCGCTGGCGATCAGGCTGTCGGCGATGCGGCCGGTGTCGATCTTGAGCTGTCCGGAGGCGATCGCGGCGCGAATGGCGGCAACGCGCTCGACATTGATGTCGTTCGAGCCGTCTTGCATGGCCAGCATCTTGCGCGACGCCGAGCTCAGCGCGACTTGCGAGCTGCTCGAGCCGGTGGCGCTGCCGGCGCCATAAGCTTGACTGACCGCGGACTCGGCGCGGGCACCGACGGCATCGGCTGCTAGGGGCCGGTTGGTGGTCGAATTGATTTTCAAGGTTTTCTCCGCAGGGCGTTCTGGGTCGGTTTGCGACGGATCCGCCTACTTATGTCTCTGTAACGACAAGGGCCGGAGGAACTTTAGGGTATATGCGAGCCAGGCGCAACGCGATTTGTAACAGTATCTATAGCTGAATTTCCACCAGGGTGGCGTTACGGACGACGCCGCTGATCACCTGGCCGCCCGCCGTGCGGACCTGGACCACGGCGCCGGGGGCCGCGTTGCCCATGGCTTCGCCTTCGCTGCTGACCATGAAACCGTTGCCGCGCGCGTTGATCCGCACGTTGGTGCCGCGCTGCACGGACTGGGCATTGCGCAGCGACGAGCTGCGGATCGGTTGGCCGGCGTTGATGCGGAACGCGGCGGTCATGCCGGCCACTGCCTGCGGGTCGGTGATGGCGCCCGGGGGCAGGGACACCAGATCGCCCTCGCGGGCGTCCAGGTCTGCCGGGGTCAGGGCCTGGCCGGCGGCGATCAGGCGCGAGGCCACGTAATAGTGTCCGGCCACGCTGACGGACGCCTGCACGTAGGCGGTCCAGCCCTTGGCCGTGTTGCAGCGCACGCCGACCGTCATGCGGGACCGCAGTTTCATGCCGGACGGCAGGAACGGGGCCAGGTCGTCGCAGGGCGCCAGGCGATCGGTGCGCGGCGGGTCGATGGCGATGGACGCCTCGCCGGGCAGGGATGCCAGTTGTTCCTGCAGATACGTCTGCGCCGCAATGATGATCGCTTCCGGGGCCTGGGTGGCCGCGGCCTGTGCCTGGACGGCGCTTGCCGAGGCCAGGAGCAGGGCGGCGATGCCGGCGCGCGCGAGAAGGAGTCTTGCGGAGATTTTCATGATGGATGAATTGTAGAAGTGGGCGGCGTTCGGCAATACGTGAATTGGATGAGAAATGACGGGTTATTTGGCTGATTGTGTTACAGGTCCGGCCCCTATCATGCCGTCATCCAATGGGATAACGGTGTGTCCGGCATCCCTGCTTTATCCGATTTGCAACGAATTCAAGGCGCCACGATGCTCGACAGGCTCAACGAAGATTTCCGGTTCTACCAGCAGGCTTTGTCACTGCGCGCGCAGCGCCAGGAAGTGCTTTCCTCGAACATCGCCAACGCCGACACGCCCAACTACAAGGCGCGCGACATCGACTTCAAGGCCGCAATGCAAAGCGCCATGGAAGGCACGATGCGCCTGCCCGACACGTCGCTCAAGCTGACGTCGGCCCGCCACATTCCGGCCAAGGCCGTGTCGCAGGGTCCGACGGATCTGCTGTACCGCCTGCCGTACCAGCCCAGCATGGACGGCAACACGGTGGACATGGACATCGAGCGCGTGCAGTTCGCCGACAACACCCTGCATTACCAGAGCACGATGCAGCTTATCTCCAGCCGCATCCGCGGGTTGCAGACCGCCATCCAGGATTGATCTTTAAAGGGAGCAACAGGCAATGTCCTTGTTGAGCATTTTCGATATCGCCGGTTCGGCGTTGAGCGCGCAGTCGCAGCGCATGAACGTGGCGGCCAGCAACATGGCCAACGCCGACAGCGTGGTCGGTCCGGATGGCCAGCCCTACCGCGCCCGGCAGGTCGTGTTCCAGGTCAACCCGGCCGCAGGCCAGGCGCTGGGGCAGGAAATCGGCGGCGTTCGCGTGGCCGGCGTGGTCCAGGACCAGTCGCCCCTGAAGATGGTCTATGACCCCAAGCACCCCCTGGCTGACGCGCAGGGCTACATCAGCATGCCCAACGTCGATCCGGTGGCCGAAACGGTCAACATGATCGCGGCATCGCGGTCCTACCAGGCCAACGTCGAGGTCCTCAACACCGCCAAGACGTTGATGCAGAAGACGCTGACCATCGGTCAATCCTAATTTTCAGCCAGAGTCTATCCATGACGACCGTCGATCAAAACACGAGCACCACGGCCATGGGCCTGGCGCAAACCGGCGCCAACAGCGCGAGCACCGCGCAAGGCCTGCAGGACCAGTTCCTGAAGCTGCTGGTCACTCAGCTCAAGAACCAGGATCCGCTGAACCCGATGCAGAACGCGGAGCTGACGTCGCAATTGGCGCAGATCTCCACGGTGGAAGGCATCACCAACCTGAAGAACACCATGCTGGCCATCAGCGGCCAGATCGACGTGTCGCAGTCGATGAACGCCGTGTCGATGATCGGCAAGGGCGTCCTGATCCCGGGCTCGAAGGTCAAGGTCGGCGTCGACAGCGCCAACCCCGCCGACCGCGTGGTCACGCCTTACGGTCTGGATCTGCAGGGCGACGCCGCCAAGGTTCAGGTCCGCATCTCGGATTCGAACGGCGCCGTCGTTCGCACCATCGAGCTGGGCGAGCAGAAGAATGGCGTGTACACGCTGGAGTGGGACGGCAAGAACGATTCCGGCGTGGCGCTGGAAGCGGGTGCGTACAACGTGTCCGTGCTGGCGACCGATGCCGACGGCGCGAAGGTGAATTCGGAAGTGTTGAGCTACGGCAACGTGAAGAGCGTGGCGTACTCGACCAACGGCCTGCGTCTGGATCTGGGCCTGGACGGCCAGACCAGCATGCTGGACGTGCGCAAGGTGATCGGCGCCTGAACGGGCGGATATGAATTGGTGCCGGCGCACGGGCGACGGCTTCTCCACTAAAGATTAGCGAGAGTAAACATGGGCTTCGGACAAGGATTGAGCGGCTTGAATGCCGCTGCGCAGAACCTGGACGTCATCGGCAACAACATCGCCAACTCGGGCACCGTCGGCTTCAAGTCGGCAACCGCATCGTTCGCTGACGTCTACGCCAGCTCGCGCGTGGGCCTGGGTGTCAAGGTCGCGGCCATCAACCAGCGCTTCACCGTTGGCGCGGTGACGGGCGGCGGCGGCGAATACGACATCGCCATCGACGGCGCCAAGGGCATGTTCCGCGTGACCGACCAGAGCGGCTCGGTCATGTACACGCGCAATGGCGAGTTCCTCGTCGACAAGAACAACTTCATCGTGAACGCCCAGGGCTATCGCCTGACCGGCTACCCGCCCGGCGCCATCGGTGCGAACCCGGTCGAACTGCAACTGCCGACGGCCAACGTCGCGCCGCAGGCCACCAGCACCGCCACCACCGTGGCCAACCTGGACGCGAACGCCAAGGTCATCTACCAGGTCGACACCGTGACGGCGCCCGCCGTTCCCGGCTCGGTCACCCTGGGCGGCACGCCCTACACCTTCACCAAGGCCGCCGGCGGCGCGCTGACGTGGACCCCGGCCAACCCGCCGGCCGCCGTGTACGGCACGGCTCCGAACACCGTCACGATCGACGGCACGGGCCAGGTCTCCGCCGGCACGCTGGAAAGCATTCCCGGCTACGTGGACTACACCGCCGCGGTCACCGAAATCGGCAAGCCGTTCGATCCCAAGATCTCCAGCACCTACACGAACGCCTCGCCCATGACGGTGTTCGACTCCCTGGGCAACTCGCACCAGGTCATGCAGTATTTCGTCAAGCGTGAAGCGACGGGCGGCACCAGCGTGTACGACGTGTACTACACGATGGACGGCCAGGCCATGGCGCCCACGTCGGAAGCCGGCGGCGTGTGGGGCAACCCCCAGCAGTTCACGTTCAACAACGCCGGCACGCTGACCAGCGCGCCGATCGTGAACCTCTCGTTCGCCCAGCCCGGCGGCACGTCCACCCCGGCCGATCCGCTGAACGTCGCGATCAACTACACCGGCACGACCCAGTACGGCAGCAACTACAAGCTGGTTGCCAAGCCCGACGGCTACACGTCCGGCGAGTTCAGCGGCATCAACATCAGCAGCGACGGCAGCCTGGTCGCCAGCTACACCAACGGCGAAACCCAGATCGTTGGCACGCTCGTGCTGGCCGACTTCTCGAACCTGCAGGGCCTGCAGCCCGTGGGCAACAACGCCTGGAAGGAAACGGCGGCTTCCGGCCAGCCGATCCTGGGCCAGCCCGGCACCAACAGCATGTCGACGGTGGTCGGTCAGGCGACCGAAGCGTCCAACGTGGACATGAGCAAGGAGCTGGTCAACATGATCATTGCCCAGCGCACCTACCAGGCCAATTCGCAGACCATCAAGACCCAGGACGAAATCATGCAAGTCCTGATGAACCTGAAGTAATGCCCGCTGGGCAAGCGACGACACCGACGGAATAGGCAATGGATAGAATCATCTACACCGCCATGAATGGCGCAGCGCGGATCACGGAGCATCAGGCCGCGCTCTCCAACAACATGGCCAACGTGAACACGGCGGGCTTTCGCGAGCAGATCGCGCTGTACCGCTCGGTTCCCGTGACGGACGGGGTGAGCCTGCCCACGCGCGTTTCGACGGTGGCGTCCACGCCCGGCAACAGCTTTCAGATGGGCACCATGCAGACCACGGGCCGCGACCTGGACGTGGCGCTGGCCAGCGAAAACGGCTGGATCGCGGTGCAGACGCCGCAGGGCGAAGCCTATACCCGCGCCGGCAGCCTGCAGGTTGGCATCAACGGCCTGTTGCAGACGTCGCTGGGCCAGCCGGTCCTGTCGGACCAGGGCGGTCCCATCGACGTGCCCGACCAGGCCGCGCTGACCATCACGTCGGACGGCACGATCACGGCGCTGGGCGCCGGCGACGGTCCGAACAACATCCTGAATCTGGGCCGGCTCAAGCTGGTCAATCCGGACAACAAGCAGCTGGTGCACGGCGATGACGGTGTCTTCCGCATGGCGCCGGTCAACGGCCAGCCCGCGCCGCCGGTGCCCGCCGATCCCAGCCTGCGCCTGTTGTCGGGCGTGCTGGAAGGCAGCAACACCAATCCGATGGCGTCGATGGTGGGCATGATCGAAAACGCCCGCCGCTTCGAGCAGCAGATGCAGGTGATTCAGCAGTCGGACCGCAATGCGGAACGCGCCAACGGCATTCTGTCCGTAAGCGCCTGATTTAAATAACATTTAGTTCGCGGCCAGGCCGCGGCACCGGAGTCTTTCATCATGATGCGTTCGCTGTGGATCGCCAAGACGGGCCTGGAAGGTCAGCAGACCTCCATGGACGTGATTTCCAACAACTTGGCCAACGTCTCCACCAACGGGTTCAAGCGCGGCCGTGCCGTGTTCCAGGACCTGATGTATCAGACGCTGCGCCAGCCCGGCGCCCAGGTGGGCGATGCCACGCAACTGCCGTCCGGCCTGCAGTTGGGCACCGGCGCGCGCGTGGCCGCCACCGAGCGCATCCACTCGGACGGCAACCTGAACAACACCGGCAGCGAGATGGACGTGGCGATCAACGGCCGCGGCTTCCTGCCGGTCGAACTGCCCGATGGCACGCAGGCTTATACGCGTGACGGCGCCCTGCAGCGCGACCAGAACGGCCAGCTCGTGACCGTCAGCGGCTATGTCATCCAGCCGCCGATCAACGTGCCGGACAACGCGCTGTCCATCACCATCGGCAACGACGGCATGGTTTCCGTGACGCAGCCCGGCGCGGCCGGCGTCAACGTGCAGATCGGCCAGCTCCAGATTGCCACCTTCATCAACCCGACCGGCCTGCAAAGCATCGGCGAAAACCTGTATCTGGAAACCGACTCGTCGGGTCCGGCGAACCTGCTGCAGCCCGGTGTGGACGGCGCGGGCTCGATCATGCAGAAGTACGTCGAGACTTCCAACGTCAACGTCGCTGAAGAACTGGTCAACATGATCACGACGCAGCGCGCTTACGAAATGAACAGCAAGGCCGTCAAGACGTCGGACGAAATGCTGGCCCGCCTGACCCAACTGTGATGCTCATGTCTGTCCTGCGCCTGGTACTTGCGTCTGCGCTGGCTCTGCTGGCGGCTGGTTGCGCCATTATCCCGCCCGAACCCATCGTGACCGGGCCGACGACGGCGGCCCCGCCGCCGCCGCCGATGCCGATGGCGCAGCCCACGGGCTCCATTTACCAGCCCACGACCTACGGCAATTACCCGCTGTTCGAAGACCGCCGGCCGCGCAATGTGGGCGATATCGTCACCATCGTGCTGAACGAACGCACCAACGCGTCCAAGAACGTGGCGACGAACACCAACCGCACCGGCTCGGCCACGCTGGGCATCGCTGCGGCGCCGTCCTTCATGGACAGCTGGGCGAACGCCAATCTGAACACCGAGGCCAATGGCGGCAACGTGTCGCAGGGCAAGGGCGACAGCAGCGCCAACAATGCCTTCACTGGCACCATCACCACCACGGTGGTGGGCGTGATGTCCAACGGCAACCTGCAGGTCGCCGGCGAAAAGCAGATCGCCATCAACCGCGGCAGCGAGTACGTGCGCTTTGCCGGCGTGGTCGATCCGCGCTCCATCACGGGCACGAACACCGTGTCGTCCACGCAAGTGGCTGACGCGCGCATCGAATACCGCAGCAAGGGCGTCATGGACGAAGTCCAGACCATGGGCTGGCTGCAACGCTTCTTCCTGATCGCTTCGCCGTTCTAAATCATGAAACAACAGACTCCGATATCCACCTTGCTGTCCCTGTTGGCGCGGGTGTGCGTGGCCGTCGGGCTGGCCGCGGGCGCCGGCGCGGCGCACGCCGAACGGCTCAAGGATCTGGCAAGCATCCAGGGCGTCCGGGGCAACCAGCTCATCGGCTACGGCCTGGTCGTGGGCCTGGACGGCAGCGGCGACCAGGTGCGCCAGACGCCTTTCACGCAGCAAAGCCTGACCAACATGCTGTCGCAGCTGGGCATCACGGTGCCCGCCGGCAGCAACATGCAATTGAAGAACGTGGCCGCGGTCATGGTCACGACCACCTTGCCCGCATTCGCGCGGCCCGGCCAGACGCTGGATGTGGTCGTGTCCTCGATGGGTAACGCCAAGAGCCTGCGCGGCGGCACGCTGCTGATGACGCCGCTCAAGGGCGCGGACAGCCAGGTCTACGCCATTGCCCAGGGCAACATCCTGGTCGGCGGCGCCGGTGCATCCGCGGGCGGTTCCAGCGTGCAGATCAACCAACTGAACGGCGGCCGCATCAGCGCGGGCGCCATCGTCGAACGCGGCGTGCCCACCACGTTCGCGCGCGACGGCTACGTGCATGTCGAACTGAACAATACCGACTTCGGCACCGCGCAGAACGTGGCGACGGCCCTGAACCGCAAGTTCGGGCAGGGAACCGCCACGGCGCTGGACGGCCGCGTCATCCAGGTGCGCACGCCCATGGAGCAGGGCTCGCAGGCCCGCTTCCTGTCGCAGATGGAAGACCTGCAGGTCGCGCGCGCACCCACCGTCGCCAAGGTCATCATCAACGCCCGCACCGGCTCGGTCGTCATGAACCGCACGGTCATGATCGAAGAGGCCGCCGTGGCGCACGGCAACCTGTCCGTCATCATCAACCGCCAGAACGAAGTGGTTCAGCCGGACACGCCGTTCACGCAGGGTCAGACGGTGGTGGTGCCCAACACCCAGATCGAAGTGCGCCAGGATAACGGCTCGCTGCAGCGCGTGAGCACCAGCGCCAACCTGGCCGACGTGGTCAAGGGCCTGAATGCCCTGGGCGCCACGCCGCAGGACCTGCTGGCCATCCTGCAGGCGATGAAGACCGCGGGCGCCTTGCGCGCCGAACTTGAAATCATCTGACGGCCATGGCTTATACCAGCGACGCGGGACGCACCAACACCCGGCAGGATTCGGTCTTTGACATGGGCCGCCTGTCGGACCTGAAGCGCGACGTCAAGAAGGATCCCGCCGGCACCGAGCAGCAGAAACAGGTCGCCAAGCAGTTCGAGGCGCTGTTCCTGCAGATGATGGTCAAGCGCATGCGCGAGGCCACGCCCAAGGAAGGCCTGTTCGACTCCCAGCAGACGCAGATGCTGCAGTCCATGGCGGACGAGCAACTGGCCCTGCACTTGGCCTCGCCCGGCATTGGCTTGTCCCAGGCCATCCTGGCGCAGATGCAGCAGGGCAAGCCCGGCGAGATTTCGGACGAATCGGTCAAGCGCATCGGGCAGGGCGGCGATCTGGACTTCCAGACCGGCGGCTCGCGTGAAGTGTCGGCGCTGCTGAACGTGATGCGCAACAACCGGCCGGCCGACCGTGCGCTGGCCGCCGCCGAAGGCGCGCCCGAACACGTGGTCGACTTCGTGTCCAAGATGTCGCGCGCGGCCAACCTGGCGTCGCAGCAGAGCGGCGTCCCGGCCCGTCTCATCATGGGCCAGGCGGCCTTGGAGTCCGGCTGGGGCAAGCGTGAAATCAAGCACGAGGACGGCAGCACCAGCTTCAACCTGTTCGGCATCAAGGCCGGTGCGAGCTGGAAGGGCAAGGTCGTCAACGTGCTGACCACCGAATACGAAGACGGCGTCGCCCGCAAGGTGACGCAGCCGTTCCGGGCCTATGCGTCGTACGAGGAATCGTTCGCCGACTACGCCCGCCTGATCGGCAACAGCCCGCGCTACGAGAGCGTGACGACGGCCCGCAACGAGGTCGAGGCGGCCCGCCGGATCCAGGACGCGGGTTACGCGACGGACCCGCGTTACGCCCAGAAGCTCATCGGCATCATGGGTCAGCTGCGGGGCGCGGCATCCAACGTGGAAAATTCGCGCCGGATGTTGGAAGGACTCTAAATTTGGGTGATCCCCTGCCGTAAACGGGGTATCCAGAGATAACAGCTGCGGTTACATACGGGGCATTGTCAGCATGAATTTGTACAAAACGGCATTGGGCGGGTTGAACGCGGCGCAAGCCGGCCTGGCCACCACCGGCCATAACATCAACAATGCCACCACGGTCGGCTACAACCGCCAACGCGTCATGACCTCGACGGCGGGCGCGCAAGCGACCGCCAACGGCTACATCGGCCGCGGCGTCCAGGTCGACACCGTCGTGCGCAGCTACGACAGCTTCCTGTACAAGCAGCTCGTCGGCGCAACCGGCAGCGGCGCGCAGCTCCAGGCCCAGCTCGACCAGGTCTCGCAGATCAACAACCTGTTCTCCGACCGCACCGTGGGCATCGCCCCGGGTCTGACCAATTTCTTCACCAGCATGAACACGGTGGCCAGCAAGCCGGCGGATCCCGCCGCGCGCGCCGACCTGCTGGGCCAGGCCAACAGTCTGACCACGCAGATCCGTTCGGCCTACCAGGAGATGCAGAAGCAGCGTGAAGGCCTGAACTCGCAGATCAGCACCACGGTGGAACAGGTCAACAGCTACCTGACCCGTATCGATGACCTGAATCAACAGATTTCCGTCGCGGCCGGCAAGGCTGGCGGCAGCCCCCCCAACGACCTGCTCGACCAGCGCGATCAGGCCGTCATGGAACTGAACCAGCTCATCGGCATCACGACGTACGAGCAGGGCGACAAGATCAGCATCTCGCTCACGAAGGGCGGCCAGTCGCTGCTGTCGGGCAACACGATTTACCCGCTGCAAGCCGTGCCGTCCTCGGCGGACGCCGGCCGCACGGTCATTGCCTACACGCTGCCCGCGGGCACCGGCAAGACCATCGCGGTCGAAATGAAGGACACGGAAATCTCCGGCGGCAAGCTGGGCGGGCTGCTGCAGTTCCGCGCCTCGTCCCTGGACGTCATGCAGAACCAGCTCGGCCAGATGGCCGTCGGTCTGGCGCTGTCGTTCAATGACCAGCACAAGCAGGGTCTGGACCAGGGCGGCAATCCGGGCACGGACTTCTTCGGCATCGGTTCGCCCCAGGGCGTGCCGAACACGCAGAACAAGAGCAACGCGCAGATCTCGGGTGAATTCACCAACCTGGCAAACATCAATGCCAAGGACTACGAGATCTCGTTCGACGGCACCAACTACCAGGTCGTGCGCATGCCGGAAGGCTCGCAGGTCTACAACGGCCCGGCCACCGGCACGCCGCCCACCGCCACGCTGAACCTCGAAAGCGAGATGGGCCTGACGCTGACCATCAATGCGCCGCCCCAGGCCGGCGACAAGTGGTCGCTGTCGCCCACGCGCGATGCCGCCCGCGACATCAACGTCCTGATCACCGATCCCGACAAGGTTGCCGCGGCGGACGCGGACGGCGGCGACGCCAACGGCAAGAACGCCCTGAAGCTGGCGCAGCTGCAGACCAGCAAGGTGCTGGGCCACGGCACGATGAGCATCAACGACATGTTCGCGCAGGTCGTGAACACCGTCGGGGTGCAGACGCAGCAGATCAAGACGGCCGCCACTGCGCAGGTCAACCTGGTCAAGCAGACGACCGCGGCTCAGCAGGCGGTGTCGGGCGTGAACCTGAACGAAGAATACGTAAGCCTGTCGCTGTACCAGGAGCAATACCAGGCCAGCGCCCGCATCATCGATGTGGCAAGCACCATTTTTGACACGCTGTTGGGCCTGCGCGGCTGATCAGAACGTTGACTGTGAATACTAGAAAGCATTACGGAGCTGCACCATGCGTCTGAGCACCACGATGATGTACTCGAACGGACTGAGCGGCGTTCTCGCTCAGGAATCCGACATGAATCGCCTGGTCGAACAGGTTGGCAGCGGCCGCAAGTTCCTCTCGCCCGCGGACGATCCGCTGTCGGCATCCCTGTCGATCGGTGTCGCGCAGACGCAGAGCATGAACACGACGTACGGGCTGAACCGCAACACGGCCAAGACCAACCTCGGGCAGGAAGCCAACGTCCTGGACTCGATCACCGTCGCGCTGCAAGACGTGCGCACCCGCGTCGTGCAGGCGGGTAACGGCACGTTCGCCGACAGCGACCGCCAGGCCTTGTCGACGGCGCTGAAGAGCGCCCGCGACGCGCTGCTGGGCCTTGCCAACAGCACCGACGGCAACGGTCAGTACCTGTTCTCGGGCTACGAAGGCGGCGTCGTGCCTTACGCGCAGGATGCCACCGGCAAAATCGTCTACAGCGGCGCCACCGGCGAGCGTACCGTGCAGGTCGACCAATCGCGCCAACTGTCCACCAGCGACCTGGGCAGCGACATCTTCGGCCGCGCCAATCCGGGTTCGACCGCCTACGTCAGCACCGCCGCGCCGACCAACGGCGGCACCGCGCAGTTCGGCACCGTCTCGGTCACGCCGGGCAGCCCCAATATCGGCAAGAACTTCAGCCTGCAATTCGAATCGGATCCCGCCACGGGCAACATGGGCTATCGCGTCATCACGACCGACCCGACCGCCAACCCGCCCGTGCCGCCGGTGACCTCGCCCGCGCCGCCGGCCGGTCCGACCCAATACACGCCGGGCTCCAGCATCGACTTCGGCGGTGTCGCCGTGGTGGTCAAGGGCACGCCGCAGAACGGCGACGTGATCGACGTTGAAAGCATTCAGTCGGCCGATGTGGACATGTTCAACACGCTGGACAACCTCATCAAGGTGCTGGATTCGCCCATCGCGGGCGATGAGAAGGCGCTGGCCCGTCTGAACAACGAACTGGCGACGGCGAACAAGAAGCTGGCGTCCAGCTACGACAACGTCCTGACCGTGGGCGCCTCTGTGGGCGCGCGCTTGAACGAACTGGAGGCGCTGGACGCCACCGGCTCGCAGAAGGGCCTGTCGTACTCGAAGTCGCTGTCGGATCTGGAAGACCTGGACTACTACGCCGGCGCCAGCCAGCTCGCGCTGCGCCAGGTGGCATTGCAGGCGGCCTCGGCCGCGTTCATGACCATCCAGGGTTCCAGCCTGTTCAGCCGCAAGTGATGCGGTAGCTTTCAGCGCGGCGCCGCTTGCGTGCGCCGCGGGTGGCGCACTTTTCGGACGCTGCCGGCCAAGGGCCGGGGCGTCCGTAGTGCGTATAGGGTAGGTTGTGTCGTTCTTCGTTGCTTAACGCTCGGATATTTCATGCTTGGTAATTTAAAAGTTCGCACCTGCATCATCCTGGTGCTGTTGCTCTTCACGGGCGCCATGTTCATTTCGAACGGTGTGGCGTGGATGGGATTGAATTCCGGCAGTGACAAGCTGGGACAGGTCAACGAAGCCTATGCCAACCAGGCGACGCAATTGCAGCGTGCCTATAGCACGTTCCTGCGCGGCCGCCTGCTGCTTGCCAATTCGCTGATGGACATGCAGCAGGGCAAGACTGAACAGTCCACGTCGCAAGCCAAGCGCGCCGATACGCTCATGGCCGAAGGCCTCAAGTTGTTCGACTTGTTCCGCAAGGCGCCGCGCATGGCAGGCTCCGAAGACCTCGTGGCCAAGCTGGAAGTCGCTTACAAGCAGTTCGAAGACGTCTACCGCCGTCAGGCCGCTGCCCTGGCCAACCTCGCCATCCAGGACTACCTGGACCTGAACGACGCAGGCGGGGCCGCCAACACCGCGTTCCGCGAGGCCGTGAACAACGTGCTGCAGTTCACGGACACGCGTACCGACGAGCTCATTGCGCAGGCGGAAGCCGATCACAACATTTCGCGCATGGTCACCATTGTGATGCTTGCCATCGCCCTGGTCCTGGCGCTCGGCTGCTGGATCTTCATCAATCGCACCGTGCTGCGTCCGCTGCACGAGGCTGGCGATCATTTCGAGAAGATTTCCGCTGGCGACTTCACTGGCCGCATCGAAGTGCGCAGCACCAACGAGATCGGCCACCTGTTCGGCGCAATCAAGCGCATGCAGGAAAGCCTGACCCGCACGGTGGCGACTGTTCGCCGGGGCGTGGAAGAAATCAACCTGGGCGCGCGTGAAATTTCCGCGGGCAACACGGACCTGTCCAGCCGCACGGAGCAGCAGGCGGCCTCGCTCGAGGAAACCGCGGCGTCCATGGAAGAGCTGGCGTCCACCGTGAAGCAGAACGCGGACAACGCCCGCCAGGCCAATCAGTTGGCGGCCAGCGCGTCGGACGTGGCCGAGCGCGGCGGTTCGGCGGTGTCGGAAGTGGTCAGCACGATGCAGGAAATCTCTGCCAGCTCGCGCAAGATCTCGGAAATCGTGTCGGTCATCGACGGCATTGCGTTCCAGACGAACATCCTGGCGCTGAACGCCGCGGTGGAAGCCGCCCGTGCGGGCGAGCAGGGCAAGGGCTTTGCGGTGGTGGCGGGCGAAGTGCGCTCGCTGGCGCAGCGCAGCGCCCAGGCCGCCAAGGAAATCAAGGGCCTGATCGAGGACTCCGTAAGCAAGGTGGGTGCGGGTTCGCAACAGGTCGAACGCGCCGGCTCCACCATGCAGGAGATCGTGTCCTCGGTGAAGCGCGTGACGGACATCATGGGCGAGATCTCGGCGGCGTCCGAAGAGCAGTCCAGCGGTATTGACCAGGTCAACCGCGCGGTGTCGCAGATGGACGAAGTGACGCAGCAGAACGCGGCGCTGGTGGAAGAGGCCGCGGCCGCCGCCGGCTCGCTGCAGGAACAGGCGCAGCGCCTGGCCGAAGCCGTGTCCGTGTTCAAGATCAACGCCGGCGAAGTCATCGAAGTGCCCGCGCGCCAGTTGGCGCAGCAACGCAGCGCGCCGCTGATGCCCGCGCCGAAGCCCGCGCAGGAAGCTGCCGCCGCGCCGGCCACGCAGCCTGAGCCCGCCGCCAAGGCCGCGCCCGCACCCCGTCTGACCCAGGTCGCCCGGCCCAAGCCGGCGGGCGCCACCGCCGCGCGCCCGTTGCGCCGGCCGGCCCCGCGCGCCGCCGATGCCGCGGACGTGACCGCGGCGGCGCCCAAGCCCGCCTCGCGTCGTCCGCCGCCTTCGGATGACGATTGGGAGTCTTTCTGACGGACCCGTTCCGCCAATGCATTGAACAGGCAGTAGAGAAAATCCCTTTTACGTGCTGACAGCCACGAAGCGCCGCCAGCACGATTACCGGAACTACGGAAATGTTTAGCAATCTGAAGGTGCGCACCGGCTTGATGCTGGCCCAGCTGGCAGTCGCATTGGCCGCGCTCGTTGCCATCGTCCTGGGTTGGAACAGCATGCAGTCCAACGCCCGGGCGATCAACACCTTGGATTCTCTGAGCGTTCAGCAGAGCAACCTGATCAAGGATTCGTACACGCAGATGCTGCGCGCCACTGTGCGCGCCGACATTGCCGCCGCCCAGCGCGCCGCAGGCGACACGAGCGGCGCTGCCGAAAACTCGCGCACCGTCCAGCAGCTGATCGCGGACGCCAAGAAGAAGATGGAGACCTTCAAGGCGATTCCGAAGACGACCGAAATCGGCAAGGCTTCGGAAGGCGAACTGCTGTCCGCCTTCAACGGCTTTTCGGGTTCCCTGCAAAGCATGATGGCCGCCCTGGACAAGGGCGATGCCGCGACCTACCTGTCGATCAAGAACACCCAGGCGGGCGCCGCCAGCGGTCTGTTCTTCAAGCAGCTCACCGATTTCGCCGCCAACATCAACACGTTCAGCGAACAGATGGTGAGTTCGTCGCGCGCGCAGGCGTCGATGATGACCTACGTCTACATCGGGCTGGCGCTGCTGATCCTGGTGGTGTCGCTGGGTGCGTTCCTGTTCATGAACCGCGTCGTGCTGCGTCCGCTGCGCGCCGTGGGCGAAAGCTTCGACAAGATCGCCGCGGGCGACCTGACCGTGCGGGTGGACGTCAATTCCACCAACGAGATCGGCGCGCTGATGGCGGCCGTCAAGCGCATGCAGGAAAGCCTGGCGCGCACCGTGTCGGCGGTGCGCCGCGGCGTGGACGAAATCAACGTCGGCTCGCGCGAGATCTCGGCCGGCAACACGGACCTGTCCAGCCGCACGGAAGAGCAGGCCGCTTCGCTGGAAGAGACCGCCGCATCGATGGAGCAATTGGCGTCGACGGTGAAGCAGAACGCGGACAACGCGCGCCAGGCCAACCAGTTGGCGGCCAGCGCGTCGGACGTGGCCGAACGCGGCGGCTCGGCGGTGTCGGAAGTGGTCAGCACCATGGAAGGCATTTCGGCCAGCTCGCGCAAGATTTCGGAAATCGTGTCGGTCATCGACGGCATCGCGTTTCAGACCAACATCCTGGCGTTGAACGCGGCGGTGGAAGCCGCGCGTGCCGGCGAGCAGGGCAAGGGCTTTGCGGTGGTGGCGGGCGAAGTGCGCTCGCTGGCGCAGCGTAGCGCCCAGGCCGCCAAGGAAATCAAGAGCCTGATCGAGGATTCGGTGTCCAAGGTCGGCGCCGGTTCGCAGCAGGTTGAACGCGCCGGTGCGACGATGCAGGAGATCGTGGCGTCGGTCAAACGCGTGACGGACATCATGGGCGAGATCTCGGCGGCGTCCGACGAGCAGTCCAGCGGCATCGATCAGGTCAACCGCGCGGTGGCGCAGATGGACGAAGTGACGCAGCAGAACGCGGCGCTGGTGGAAGAGGCCGCGGCCGCCGCGGGCTCGCTGCAGGACCAGGCGCAGCGCCTGGCCGAAGCGGTGGCCGTGTTCAAGATCAATGCAGGCGAAGTCATCGAAGTGCCGGCGCGCCAGTTGGCGCAGCAGCATCGGCCGGCCGCCCGCGTGGCCGCGCCCGCGCCCGAGGTTGCACCGCAACCCGCTGCGCCGGCCGCCAAGCCAGCCGCTGCTGTGCGCCTGACACACACTGCCCGCGCCAAGCCGGAACCGGCCGCCGGCGCCTCGGCAGCGCGCCCGCCGCGCAAGCCCGCGGCGACGCGTCCGGCACCCGCGGCAAAGGACGTTTCGAAGCCCGCGCCAGCACCGGCCGCAAGCCGGCGGCAGGCGCCTTCGGACGACGATTGGGAATCTTTCTGACGCCGGCGTTGCCGGCAAATAGGCAGGGTATGCGAGGTTATCTACATCTTCTGGCAGCGGCCGCTTTTGCGGCCCTTGTCGCTGGCTGTGCAGCAACGGGTCACAACTTCGACCCGAGCAAGCTGTCGACCCTGACGCCCGGGCAGACGACCATGGAAGAGGCCGCGCGCGCGCTGACCGCCCCGCCTGCCCAACAGTTCAAACAGAGCGACGGCACCGTGCTGGTGCTTTGGTCCCACAAAATCACCTTTGTCACCGACGGCCTGTACAGCCGTAAGGAAGCGCTGCTGCAGTTCGGCCCCGATGGGCGGCTGATGCGGCTCGTCGACAGCACCAATATTCTGCTGGAACCTTGGGAACGCCAGAAGTTGCTGGGACCTGCCCCCGCGCCTGCATTGACGCAGGACTGGGCACAACCTGCGACGGAGCCCGAGGTGCAAACCATCTACATTCCGGGCCCGGGCGAACCGGCCGGTCTGGCGCCGCAGGGCAAATAGCCTGCGGTTCGGCAGAAGACATCGGGCGTCAAGCCCGATGTTCGTCGCCCTGAGTGCATACCCTGTGTAACAGGGCGTGTCCACAGGGTGGTTTTTCATTTGGTCAGAGCAGTTCTGAGGGATGGGGAAATAAATGGAAGCGAGTCTCGAATCCGGGGGCAAAGCCGGCAAGGCCGGCAAGAAAAAAGCCGCGCGCGCACCCAAGGTCAAGCGCAAACTGAGGCTGCGCGATGCCCGCGTTGGCACGATGCTGCTGTGGGTGATGGCGTTTTTCGCGCTGCTGATTGCGGCGGTGGGCGGCTTGGCCGCGTACTTCCTGCAAAGCAACTATGAATCGATCCGCGAGGTCAACGCCCTGACGGCGCGCGCCAAGCAGGTCGAAATCATCAACAGCGACATGCTGCGCGCCCGCGTGAGCCTGATGGTGGCCGCCCGCCACCTGCAGGAATCCGGCTGGGGCAGCGGCGAAAACTCCGCGCGTGACGCGGCCGCTTCGCTCAAGGGCGCGACGGATCTCCTGACCGGCGTGCGCAGCCGCTTCGCCGACTTCCAGAAGAACATGCTCGAGGACGACACTGGCCGCCAGCTGTCGATGAACCTCGTGCGCCGCTATCGCTCGTACATCGACGACGGCGTGGACACGATGGTTGAAGCCCTGCGCAGCGAAGACTATTCGACGTTCTACATGGTGAACAACGAATACGGCACGCCCCGCAGCGCCGCCTTCATCGAGGCGATCGGCCAATTCGACAAGTACATCGCCGACCAGCAGCGCGAAACGATCGAGCAGGCCGAGGCGAACTTCAACCTGGCCATGATCGCCGTGGGCGTGGCGGTTGCGCTGGCGCTGCTGCTGATGGTGCTTGCCCGCATCCTGTTCGGCCGCCTGGTGGTACGTCCCTTGGTCGAAGCGGGTCAGCACTTCGACAAGATTGCCGCCGGCGACCTGACGGGCCGCGTGGAAGTGCGTTCGCACAACGAGATCGGCCAGCTGTTCGCCGCGCTCAAGCGCATGCAGGAAAGCCTGACGCGCACCGTGTCGACGGTACGCCGTGGCGTGGACGAGATCACCGTGGGTTCGCGTGAAATCTCGGCCGGCAACACGGACCTGTCCAGCCGCACGGAAGAGCAGGCCGCCTCGCTGGAAGAGACCGCCGCATCGATGGAAGAGCTGGCCTCGACCGTCAAGCAGAACGCGGACAACGCCCGCCAGGCCAACCAGTTGGCGGCCAGCGCGTCGGACGTGGCCGAGCGCGGCGGTTCGGCGGTGTCGGAAGTGGTCAACACCATGGAAGGCATCTCGGCCAGCTCGCGCAAGATCTCGGAAATCGTGTCGGTCATTGACGGCATCGCGTTCCAGACCAACATCCTGGCGCTGAACGCCGCGGTGGAAGCTGCCCGTGCGGGCGAGCAGGGCAAGGGCTTTGCGGTGGTGGCGGGCGAAGTGCGCTCGCTGGCGCAACGTAGCGCCCAAGCCGCCAAGGAGATCAAGGGCCTCATCGAGGATTCCGTGACCAAGGTGGGTGCGGGTTCGCAGCAGGTGCAACGCGCCGGCGCGACGATGCAGGAAATCGTGGCCTCGGTCAAACGCGTGACGGACATCATGGGGGAGATCTCGGCGGCGTCCGAAGAGCAGTCGAGCGGCATTGACCAGGTCAACCGCGCCGTGTCGCAGATGGACGAAGTGACGCAGCAGAATGCGGCACTGGTGGAAGAGGCCGCGGCCGCCGCCGGCTCGCTGCAGGAACAGGCGCAGCGCCTGGCCGAAGCGGTCGCTGTGTTCAAGATCAACGCTGGCGAAGTCATCGAAGTCCCGGCGCACCAGCTCGGTGGCTATGCCGCACCGTCGCTGAACTGATCGTCTTGATCCAAGCCGCGCCCGATCCTGCTGACGCGGGATCGGGCGCGGTTTTTTTTGCGCTCGTTGGCACGGTGTCAGACACCCATGCGGCATTCCATCAGCTTGGCGGTCTACTCTGGCGGGTGTCAGACACCTGGAATGAGCCAAGGTGTCTGACACCCACCGAATTGCCGCCACATGCCGATGACGCGCCACCCGGGTGTCAGACACCGTCCCGAGACACCCATGCGGCATTCCATCAGCTTGGCGGTCTTCTCTGGCGGGTGTCAGACACCTGGAATGAGCCAAGGTGTCTGACACCCACTGAATTGCCGCCACATGCCGATGACGCGCCACCCGGGTGTCAGACACCGTCCCGAACAAATACATGCCCTCCGGGTTGCGCTTGTTTTATATCTACAAGTTATATGCGCGTTGACTCAAATCATAAGCACGTTAAGTTTTCCGCTTTATGACCGTAAATAATGTCAACGCCTGATTTTTCAGGACGAAAACACAGTAATCGATGGTGGCCGGGGGATCGGGCGCCAGCTGGAGACAAAACGTGCGCGTCAATCTACCTGTCACCAATGTGGAAACCAAGCTGCGCGAGGACCAGTATCTGATCTCTCGCACGGATACCAAGGGCCGCATCGTCTACGCCAACCCGGCGTTTGTCGACGTCAGCGGCTTTTCCCGTGACGAACTCATCGGCAAGGCGCACAACATCGTGCGCCATCCCGACATGCCGCCGGAAGCCTACGCGGACCTCTGGGAGACCCTGGAGGCGGGCGAGTCGTGGCTGGGCGTCGTCAAGAACCGCCGCAAGGATGGGGGCTACTACTGGGTGCTGGCCAACGCCACGCCCATCGTCGAGAACGGCGAGGTCGTGGCCTATTCGTCGGTGCGCGTGCGGCCGTCGGAAGAACAGATCGAGATGGCCGAAGACCTCTACGCGCGCATGCGCGAGGGCACGGCCAAGGGCGTACGCATCCTGCGCGGCCGGCCCGTGCGCGCGGGCTGGCGCCGCGGCCTGGACGTGCTGGCGTTCCCGTTTCAGCCCGGCGTGCGCAACCGCATGCTGCGCCACGCCACGCTGTCGTCCGCCATCGTCGGCGCCGCCGGGGCGTATGGCCTGCATGCCAATTGGGCCGGCCTGAGCCCGTGGGGCGCGGCGCTGGGCTGCGGCGCGATCGGGCTGGGTATCGTCGCCATCTACGCGATGGGCTGGAGCCTGTCGCGTTCGCTGCTGGGTCCGATGCTCGACGCCGCGAACATGGCGCGCCAGGTTGCCGCCGGCAACCTGACCACGCAGATCGTGCCGGACTCGGATGACGAGGTGGGCAGCCTGAAGTTTTCGCTGGAGGTCATGCGCAAGAGCCTGATCGGCATCGCCCAGGACGTCTATCGCGGCATCGAGGGTACGACGCACGCCGCGGTGCACATCGCCCGCGGCAACCAGGAACTGGCCGGCCGCACGGAAGGGCAGGCGGCTTCGCTGCAGCAGACGGCCGCCAGCATGCAGCAACTGACGTCCACCGTGCGCCAGAACGCCGACAACGCGCGGCAAGCCAACAATCTGGCCGCCAGCAGCATGGACGTGGCGCGGCGCGGCGGCGTGGCCGTCGGGCAGGTGGTCAACACCATGCACGGCATCTCGGACAGCTCGCGCAAGATCGCCGACATCGTCACCATCATCGAAGGCATCGCGTTCCAGACCAACATCCTGGCGCTGAACGCGGCGGTGGAAGCGGCCCGGGCCGGCGAGTCCGGCAAAGGCTTTGCGGTGGTGGCGGGCGAAGTGCGCAGCCTGGCGCAAAAGAGCGCGCAGGCCGCCAAGGAAGTGAAGACGCTGATCGAAGACTCGGTGGATCGCGTGACCGAAGGCTCGGCCCAGGCGGAACAGGCCGGCGCGACCATGCAGGAGATCGTGGACGCCGTGCACCGCGTCACGGCCATCATCGGCGAGATCTCGCGCGCCTCGCAGGAACAGTCGACCGGCATCGAGCAGGTGGATACCGCCGTCTCGCAGATGGACGTGATGACCGTGCAGAACACGGCGCTCGTGCAGGAATTGGGCGGGGCGGTGACGCAACTGGGCGATCAGTCCGGCGCGCTGCGCGAGACCATCCGCGTCTTCCGCGTGGTGGGGCAGCACTGACAGGCGGCGGCCGGTTGAACGCGTTGCCGGCCGCTGACCGCCGGCAACGTGGCGAAACTATCGGCCCGCCAGCGCGTCCACGACGCGGCTCATCGCCGTCAGGCCCGATTCAAACAGCGATTCCAGGAAGGGGCCGGCGTGGGGCAGCACGATCGCAAGCACCGTCACGCCGATGATGAGCGTGACGGGAAAGCCCACCGAAAACACGGAAAGCTGCTGGGCCGCGCGGTTCAGGATGCCCATCGCCAGGTTGATGGTAAGCAGGGCGCAGATCAGCGGCAGCGCCAGCAGCAGGCCTGATACGAATACCGTCTTGCCCCATTCCACGACCGCGCCCCAGCCGTTCTGGTGCAGCTGGATCATCGCGATGGGCAGGGTGTCGAACGAACGCACCAGCGCCGCCAGCACCAGCAGGTGGCCGTCCAGCGCCAGGAAGGTCAGCATCGCGACAATGTTGAACATGCGCGACAGCACGGCGGTATTGGCGCCCGAGCTGGGATCGAAGAACGACGCGAACGACAGACCCATCTGCAGGCCCACGAATTCACCCGCCGTCTGCACCGCCGCGAAGACGATGCGCATGGTGAATCCCATGGCGATGCCGATCAGCACCTGCTGCATCACCATCCACAGGCCGGCGTAGGAGCCGGGCGCGACAGGCGGCATGGCGTCCAGCGCCGGGCTGATGGCCACTGCCAGCACGAACGCCAGGCCGATCTTGACCTTGACGGGAATGAGCGATTCGGAGAACAGCGGCGCGGTCGCCACGAGCGCCAGGATACGCACGAACGGCCAGAGAAACTGGCCGATCCAGCCGTTGAGCTGCTCGAGCGTGAAAGAGAACATGGCGTGGCAACCCTTGTCCCGCGGCGGGCGCCGCTCAGGACACCAGCATGGGGATCTGGCCGATCAGTTGCCGGATGTAGTCGACCATGACGCCGATCAGCCACGGACCCAGCAGCACAAGCACGCCGCACATGGCCAGCAGCTTCGGAATGAACGACAGCGTCATTTCGTTGATCTGCGTGGCGGCCTGGAAGATGCTGATGACCAGACCCACGGCCAGCGTGACGAGCAGGAGCGGACCGGCCATCGCCAGAACGATCTTCATCGCCTGGTAGGTCATGGTCATGACGGTTTCGGCAGTCATGGCGATCTCCTTTCCGCGTTACTGGTAGAAGCTCTGGGCCAGCGAGCCCATGAGCAGGTTCCAGCCGTCGGCCAGCACGAACAGCATCAGCTTGAACGGCAGCGCCACGGTGACGGGCGGCACCATCATCATGCCCAGCGCCATCAGGACGCTGGCAACCACCAGGTCGATGATGAGGAAGGGAATGAAGATCGTGAAGCCGATCTGGAAGGCGGTCTTCAGCTCGCTGGTGATGAAGGCCGGCACCAGGATGCGCATCGGCACCTGCGAGGGGTCTTCCAGCGCGGGCTGGTTGGCCAGGTTGGCAAAGAGCGACAGGTCGTTCTCGCGCGTCTGGTGCAGCATGAAGGTGCGCAGCGGATTCGCGGCGCGTTCGACCGCGGCCTCGAACTGGATCGTGCCTTCGGACAAAGGTTTATAGGCGTCGGTGTAGATCTTGTCGAACACCGGCGACATCGTATAGAAGGTCAGGAACAGGGCCAGGCCGATCAGCACGTGGTTGGGCGGCGACATGGCCGTGCCCATCGCGCTGCGCAAGAGGCCCAGCACGATGATGATGCGCGTGAAGCCCGTCATCATCAGCAGCGCCGCCGGCAGGAACGAGAGCGACGTCATCAGCAGCATGGTCTGCATGCTGAGCGAGTAGGTCTGCGAGCCGTTCGCGCCCGGCGTGGCCGTCAGCGCGGGCAGCGTGGCCTGCGCCACGACGCCGGCCGGGAAGAAGGCCAGGCCCAGCACCGCGGCGGCAGCCAGCATGGGCAGCGCACGCTGGGCGGCGCGGGCGGTAGACGTGCGAGAAGGCAAACTCATGGGTATCGCTTGATTCGCGCCGGGGCGTACAGCCCTAGCGGCGCTTGAGTGCCTGGCCCAGCTTGGCCGCGAAAGCGGCCGTGGGCAGAGGCGAACCCTCCGGCAACTGGCCGGCGGGCAGGGTATGCAGCGTGGTGAGCTGGTTCGGGCCAACGCCCACCACCAGCCAGGTGTCTTCGATCTCGACGACGACGACGCTTTGGCGCGGACCGACCGGCATGTTGGCAACCTGGCGCAGCACGTTGCCGCCGCCGCGCTGGACCAGTCCGGCGCGCTTGGCAAGCCACGCGGCGGCCAGAATGGCGGCCACCACCAGCACAAGGCCGATGATGACGCGCAGCAGGGCAGGTTCGGTCATGGCGCCAGGGATCAACGACGGTTGTTCAAGCGGTTGATCCGCTCGGACGGGGTGATGATGTCGGTCAGGCGGATGCCGTACTTTTCTTCGACGACGACGACTTCGCCTTGGGCGATCAGGTAGCCGTTGACGAAAATGTCCATCGGTTCGCCGGCCAGGCCGTCCAGTTCCACCACCGAGCCTTGGCCCAGCTGGAGCAGGTTCTTGATGGTCAGGCGGGTGCGGCCCAGCTCAACCGTCAGCTGGACGGGTACGTCCATGATCAGGTCGATGTCGGTGCCCTGGCCGGGCGTGGCGCCGGCCAGCGGCTTGAACACGGACGCGGCGGCCGATGCCGAGGCAGCCGGTGCCGCGGCGGGAGCCGGGGCGGCAGCAGGCGCCGCTGCTTCGGGTGCAGCGGCCTGTTCGGCCATCGCGGCCGCCCAGTCGTCCTGCGGCTTCAGACCGTCGGCTTGCGTGGGCGGGTTGGCGCGGGATTGTTCGGCGAGCGCGTCGGCCCAGTCGTCGGCCGGGGACGAGCCAGTGCCGGGCTCGTTCTTGTCAGTCATGGTCAGAGGCCTCGTTGGGTTCTGTATCGTGGGTAAACAGGTTTTGTACGCGCAGGGCGTATTGGCCGTTGAAGACGCCGTAGCCGCATTCCATCAGCGGCACGTCGTCGACGTGGGCGATGACGGTTTCAGGCACGTCGACCGGAAGGACGTCGCCGACCTTCAGGCTCATCAGTTCGCGGATCGACGACGGGATGCGGGCAAATTCCGCGACCACGTCGATGTCGGCGCTGCGCACCTGGCGGGAAAGCTGCTGCGACCAGCGCTGATCGACTTCCTCGAGCGTGGTTTCCTGCAGCGGACGCGTCAGCAGATCGCGCACCGGCTCGATCATGGAATACGGCAGGCAGATGTTCAGGTCGCCGCCGGTCGCGCCGAATTCGATGTGGAACGACGAGACGACCACCACTTCGTTGTTGCCGGTGATGCTGGCGAACTTGGTGTGCATCTCCGAGCGGACGTATTCGAACTCGATCGGATAGACGGGGTCCCAGGACTTGCCGTAGCTTTCCAGGGTCAGGTTGAGCAGGCGCCGGATGATGCGCTGTTCGGTGGTGGTGAAGTCCCGGCCTTCGACCCGCGTGTGGTAGCGGCCATCGCCGCCGAACAGGCTGTCGATGACCAGGAACACCAGGTTCGGGTCATAGGTAAAGAGCGCCGTGCCGCGCAGCGGCTTCATCTGAATCATGTTCAGATTGCTGGGAACAGGCAGGTTGCGCTCGAAGTCCGCGTATTTCTGGATCTTGATCGAGCCGACGGTGATGTCGGCACTGCGGCGCATGAAGTTCAACAGCACGTTGCGCATGTTGCGCGCAAACCGCTCGTTGATGAGCTCCAGCGTCTGCATGCGGCGGCGCACGACGCGCTCGGGCGAGCTCAGGTCGTAGGCGCGCGCACCGGCGTTCTGGCCGTCGGATTCCTTTTTACTATCGCTCTCGCCGGTGACGCCAGCCAGCAGCGCATCGACTTCGTCCTGCGAAAGAAACGCCTCGTAGGCCATGCTTATTGCACCACGAACGCCGTGAACAGCACGTCGGTCACGTACTGGCCGTCAGGCAAGGGCGAGAAGGGACGGTTCACTGCCTGCTTGATGGCCGCGACCATGTCGTTCTTGCCTTGCTGCGTTTGCACGGCAGTGGGCGACTGGGACGACAGGACCATCAGGATGCGGCTGCGCACTTCCGGCATGTACTTTTCCAGACGCGTGCGGGTATGTTCGTCGCTGACGCGCAGGGTCAGGCCAACGTGCATGATGCGTTCCGTGTCCGCGTTCTGCAGCGTGACCGTGAAGGCTTCGATCGGCACGAAGATCGGCGCGGGAACGGCGATCGGGGTGGCGGACGGCGCGACGAAGGTCGTCGGCGTGGCCTGCGGGCCTTGGCCCGGCTGGCCTTGCACGCTGCCCGGCTGACCGGGTTGACCAGGCTGGCCGGGTTGGCCGCCAGGCACCTGGCCGACGCCAAGCTGCACCGGAGCGCCGCCTTGCGGTTGCTGCAGGCGCTGCGTGATGAACCAGGTTGCGCCCGCACTGGCGGCGGCAACGAGCAGCAGCACCAGGATCGCCAGCAGCGGGCGAAGAATGCGGCCGATGCCGCCGGAGGACGCGCCGCGCGCCGGCGCGGGAATGGGTTTGATTGTCGCCATCTGGAGTTCGATGCGTGTTTGCCGCTGGTGAAAACGGATTCTTAGTGGATGAAAGCATTCTGCCCGAATTCACGCCGCCGCTTGGAGGCGAAAAACAGGGCGAAAGCCGCGTATCTCAAGCTATTGCTGCACTGCCCGCATCCGTTGCCGGATACGGGCCGCCGGATCATTACGCGAACGTGTCGACCAGCGCGTTGGCATTGCGCGACACCGTCACCGCGGGCTGGGCGGCATCCGCCCCGCCGTCCGCCACTGCGGCGCCGCCGCCTTGCTGACGCTGCGAGCCGTTGCCGCCTTGCTGCGCGAATTCCTGCTGCGCGGCCTGTTCACCGACGCTGGTCTGGCCCAGCGAGATGCCGGCCTGGGCAAGCGCCTGCTGCAACTGCGGAATCGCGACTTCGATCGCCTGGCGCACCGACGCATGCGCCGACACGAACGAGGCGGTGGCCACGCCGTCCGCCAGGTTCAGGCTGACGCGCAGCGGACCGAGGTCCGGCGGATCCAGCCGCAGTTCGGCGGTCTGCATGCCTTGGCGCACGTTGCTGCTCATCATGACCATCTGCTGGCCGAGTTCGGTGCCCCAGTGGGTGGCGCCGACCGGGGTGGCCACTTGCATGACGACGGGAACGATCGGCTGCGCGATGGCGGCCTGGTTGACGACCGGCAGCGCCTGGCGCTGCGTGGCGGCGGCCAGCGCGTGGGCCAGCGCCTCCTGCGGGTTGGCGCCATGCTGCGGCGCCTGGAATTGCGGGGTCGTGCCGGCCAGCAGGTCGGGCTGCTCTTCGTCGGCCACGTGGGCGGGCAGCGCGGGTGCGCCTTCTTTTTGATCCGCGGGCACATCGCGCGCGACGCGCGGCAGGGGCAGTTCCGGCGCGGCCTTCGAGGCGTCGGTCTTGACCGCTGCCTTGGGGTCGATGGGGGTCTGGGCAAGCGGGGCGGAACCCGGCTTGACGGCGGCGGTGACCACCGGCAGCGCGGCTTCGGCTTCGCGGGCGATTTGCGCTGCCGCGGCCTGCGCCTGGCCGGCGGTCGCGGCCACCGGCGTCTGCGCCTGTAGCGCGGCCTGCGGCACCAGCGTGTCGGCGGCGTTCAGCGCGGCCGTCAGCACGGCAGCGCCCTGGTTCATGGCGGTGGCGGTCGCAGCGGCATTGCCGCGCGCAAGCTGCACCTGCTCGGCGGCCTGGGCCGCGATCTCCAGGGCCTGTTGCGGCAGGTCGGACGCGGCCACCGGTTGCTGCGCGGCGACGGCGAGAGCGCCGGCTTCGGCCTGCGCGGCGCTTTGCACTGCATCATTGATGGCGCCGCCGGCAGCGCCTTCGGCCGTGCTGGCGGGATCGCTGGCCTTGCCGTCCTTGGACGGCGTCTTGCTGTTGCCGTTTGCGGGACGGGCGTCGGCGGCCTGGTTGGGCCGCTGCTGCGCCGGACGTTGCTGAGCCAGCACGTCCGAGAAGGAGGGTCCTTTGTCTTTCTTGTTCGCGGCAGCCGGTTTGGCGCCAAGCACGTCGTTCATCGACGTCGGGGCGGCCGGTGCAAGCGAAGGCAAGGGCAGGGGAGCGGTCATCTTGGGCTTCCTGTGTGGAACTGCTTAATGCATGCCGCTGGCCTGGCGCTGGACCAGACGGGCGGAGTATTCGTCGTTGGCGCGCTGTTCGCGGCGCGAATCCACGAGGGCCTGGGCGCGCTGCTCGCGCTGCGCCAGGGCATCGTAGGAATTGAGCTTGCGTTTTTCCTGCTGCCAGTAAAGCTGGCCCTTAGTGAGGTTGTCCTCGGCCTGGCGCAGCACGCCCTGCTGCTGGCCGATCGCGTCGTCCAGCGTACCGATGAAGCGCTGATAGTTGTGGCAGTCGCTGGCCGCCATGCCGCTCGTCATCGCCGTCTGAAGGCGCTCGAGGTAGTCCTGACGGTAGTCGTGCAGCATGGAAAGCTGGCGCTGCGCATTGCTGCGTTCGGCGGTCAGCCGGCCCAGGAGGCGGGCGGCTTCGTCCGTGCTCTCCTTGGCCAGGTTGATCAGCATGTCCAGAGGCAGTTGGCTAGGCATAGGTGTCCCGTGATTCGAAACTGGCTCGCAATTGATTGACGGCGTCTTCGTATCCGATGTTCTCGCCGATGTCCTGCTGCAGGAAGGCTTCCAGGCGCGGGTAGCGCGCGATGGCGTCGTCCAGCTGCGGGTCGTTGCCGGCGGCGTAGGCGCCGACGGCGATGAGGTCGCGATTGCGCTGGTAGCGCGACAGGCTTTGCTTGAAGCGGCGCACGATCGAGAACTGCTGCGGCGTGATGAGCGAGGTCATCGCCCGCGAGATCGACGCTTCGATGTCGATGGCGGGGTAGTGGCCCGATTCGGCCAGGTGCCGCGACAGCACGACGTGGCCGTCCAGGATCGCGCGCGCCGAGTCGGCGATCGGATCCTGCTGGTCGTCGCCTTCGGCCAGCACGGTATAGAACGCCGTGATGGAGCCCGCCTTGCCGGACGGACCCGGCGCGCCCATGCCCGCGCGTTCCACCAGCATCGGCAGCTTGGCAAATACCGACGGCGGATAGCCCTTGGTGGCGGGCGGTTCGCCGATGGCCAGCGCGATTTCCCGTTGCGCCATCGCGTAGCGGGTCAGCGAGTCCATGATCAGCAGCACGTCCAGGCCCTGGTCGCGGAAATGCTCGGCCAGGCGGGTCGCATACGCGGCGCCCTGCAGGCGCAGCAGCGCCGACACGTCGGCCGGCGCGGCCACCACGACCGAGCGCGCGAGGCCTTCGGGGCCCAGGTTGTGCTCGATGAATTCCTTCACTTCGCGGCCCCGCTCGCCGATCAGGCCCACGACGATGACGTCGGCCTTGGTGTAGCGGGCCATCATGCCCAGCAGCACCGATTTACCGACGCCGGAGCCGGCGAACAGGCCCATGCGCTGACCGCGGCCGACGGTCAGCAGACCGTTGATGGCGCGCACGCCCGTGTCCAGCACCGTGTCGATGGGCGCGCGCGACAGCGGATTGATGGGCTGGGCCGACAGGGGAGCGAGTTCGGCGCCCGTCAGCGGACCCAGTCCGTCCAGCGGGCGGCCGGCGCCATCCAGCACGCGGCCGAGCAGCGCGTTGCCGACAGGCAGGTGGCGGCCAAGCTGGGGCTTGGCGTTGCCGTTCAGTTCGGCCTTGCGCGGCAGCGGAATCTGGCGCTGCACGGGCGGTTCACCGGGCACGACGCGCGCGCCGGGGGGCAGGCCGGAAATGTCGGCCTGCGGCATCAGGTACAGCGTGTGGCCGTCAAAGCCCACGACTTCGGCGTCTGCCCAATGGTCGTGGCCGCGCGCAATCTCGATGCGGGCGGCGGCGCCGACGGGCAGGCGCAGGCCGGTGGCGTGCAGCACGAGGCCGGTCGCGCGCGTGATCTTGCCGCTGACCAGCCACGGATCGGTGGACGCCGCGCGGATCGAGCCGATCTCCAGCTGCGTCTGCCAGCGGTCGAGCACGGGCGCGGTCGGCTTGGCCGCCGCGGAAGCGGCTGCGGCGCCCGCGAGGGGCGCCTGGCCGGATTGCTCGGAGGCCGGATTGCCGTTCACACCGGCTCCTCCCAGGTTGCGTTGCGGCCGAGCGAGGCGGCCACGCGGCGCCAGCGGGTCTGCAAGGTGGCGTCGATGTCGCCGAAAGGCGTCTCGGCGCGGCAGCCGCCGCGCAGAATGGATTCATCGGCCAGCACGCGCCAATGGCCTTCCTTCAGTTCGTCGGCCAGGTGCAGGCGGATCAGCTCGATATCGTCCGGGTTCGCCCACAGGCGCATCTGGCCGCCAGCGGTCGGATTGATGTGCAGGACGTCGCGAACCGCGTTCACGACCGTCTCGGGCTGTTCGGCAAGGGTGGTGCGAACCACTTGCTGGGCAATGTCCAGTGCCAGCGTCAGCAGGCTCTGGCCCATCTTTTCTTCCAGCGCGCCGATCGACACGGCGCAGGCTTCGACCAGCGTGTGCAGGCGTTGCGCCTCGGCGGCGCCCTGTTCGCGGCCCTGGGCCAGGCCTTCCGCATGACCGGCTTCGCGGCCGGCGGCAAGGCCGGCCTCATAGCCTGCCTGCTGGCCGGCTTCCTGGCCCGCGGCGTGGCCGCGCGCCAATCCTTCCTCGTGTCCTTCCGCGATGGCCTGGGCGCGCAACTGCGCCATGACCACGGCGGGATCGGGACCCGGATCGGGTTCGGGCTCGGGTTCGACTTCGACGGGCGCCGGCTCGTCGAACGACAGCATCTGCCAGCGACGCCAGGCGGCGCTGCGCGAGATGAGCGTCGCCGCGCCGTTGTCCGCGTCAGACATACGCGTCGTCTCCGGAGTTGCCCAGCACGATCTGGCCGCTTTCCGCCAGGCGGCGGGCGATCTGCAGGATCTTCTTCTGTTCGGTTTCGACCTTCGACATGCGGATCGGGCCCTGGGCTTCCAGGTCCTCGCGCAGCATTTCGGCCGCACGGCTGGACATGTTGCGCAGGAACTTGGCGCGCAGCTCTTCCTGGGCGCCCTTGAGCGCGACCATGAGCGTGTCGTTGTCGATTTCCTTGAGGATGAGCTGGATGGCGCGGTCCTCGACGTCGAGCAGGTTGTCGAAGACGAACATCTCGTCGATGATCTTCTGCGCCAGGTCGTTGTCGCGTTCGCGCAGGCTGGCGACCACGGTCTCTTCCTGCGTCGAGTTCATCATGTTCAGGATCTCGGCCGCGGTGCGCACGCCGCCCATCTTGCTGCGCTTGGCGCCCTGGCCAGCCAGCACGGAGTTCAGCACTTCGGTCAGCTCCGACAACGCCGCCGGCTGCACGCCGCCGAACGTGGCGATACGCAGCATCACGTCGTTGCGCAGGCGGTCCGTCAGCAGGGCCAGCACGCCGGCCGCGCGGTCGCGCTCCAGATGAACCAGGATGGTGGCGATGATCTGCGGGTGCTCGTCGCCGATCAGCTCGGCCACGGTGTTCGGGTCCAGCCAGTTCAGCGCGTCGATGCCGCTGCCGCCGTCGCCGGCTTCCAGAATGTCTTCGATCAGGCCAGCCGCGCGATCGCTGCCCAGCGCCTTGGTCAGTACGCTGCGGATGTAGTCGTCCGAGCCCAGCGTCACGGCCATGAATTGGTCGGCTTCCTGGCGGAACTCCTCCAGCACGACGGCGACGTCGTTGCGCGTGACCTGCTTTAAGCTCGCCATCGCGGCGCCGACCTGCTGCACTTCACGGGCGCTCAGGTACTTGAACACTTCCGCCGCGGCGTCTTCGCCCAGCGACATCATCAGGACGGCGCTGCGCGTCATGCCGTCCATTGGCAGGGAATCATTTTTCATCTTTGGTCATCCAGGTGCGCAGGACCATCGCGACGGCGCGCGGATCCTTGTTGGCCATGGTGCGTGCGCGCTCCAGGTTGTCCTGGTAGCGGTCGGTTTCCTTGGCGCGGGCCAGATCCTGGGCTTCGCGGGCGGCTTCGACGCGCTCGGCTTCGGCCACTTCCGGATCCACCGGCGGGTACAGGTACTCGGTCACCGAGCGGCGCAGCTTGCGATACAGCCACAGTGCCAGGACGCCACCAATCAGCCAGGCCAGGATCGTCTTGAACAGCGAGATCATTTCCGGATCGCGCCACATCGGCAACGGCGGCGGGCCATCGTTGAACTGGCTGTTGACCAGGTTGAGCGAGTCGCCTCGGCCTTCGGAATAGCCCATGGCTTCGCGCACCAGGTTGGTGAGCTTGTTCAGTTCTTCGGGCGGCAGGGCCTGCAGTTCGCCGTCCTTGTCGCGCACGTAGTTCACGACCACGGCCACCGACATGCGCTTGAGGTTGCCCGTCGGCTGCTTGATGTGGCTGATGGTGCGGTCGACTTCGTAGTTCGTCGTCGCGTCGCGGCGTTCGTTCAGGTTGGCCGCGGGGGCCTGGGTGCCGGTCTGCTGCTGCTGTTGTTGTTGCTGCTGCGCGTTGGGCTGCGGCGGCTGGCCGGGGCGGGGCGGCTGTTGCTGCGGCGGATTGGTGATCGGCGCTTGCGCGTCGGCGGGCGCCTGGTTCGACAGCGCGCCGGGCACGCCCTGGGCGGGGCCGACGCCGCGCTGCGTGGAATCGCTGGTCTGCTGGCTGCGCACGGCGGCCTGGCCAGGTTCCTGGTTGGGACGGTAGACCTCGGACGTTTCTTCGCGGCGCGAGAAATCGACGTCCGCAGTGGCCTGGGCGTGCACGTTGCCGGGGCCGACCAGGGGATTCAGGATGGTGAGGATGCGCTCGACGGTGCGCTGCTCGATCTCGCGCACGAAGCGAAGCTGGTCGGCGTCCATGCCGCGGCCTTCGCCCAGCGGGGAGGACAGCAGGCGGCCGTTCTGGTCGACGATGGACACGCTTTCGGCGGTCAGTTCCGGCACGCTGGAAGCCACCAGCCAGGAAATCGCGGACACCTGCGCGTCGCTCAGGCTGCGGCCCGGATACAGGTTCAGCAGCACGGAGGCGGTGGGCGCCTGGCGCTCACGCACGAACAGCGACTGGCGCGGCATGGCCAGGTGGACGCGGGCGTGCTGCACGGTGTGCATTGCTTCGATCGAACGGGCCAGCTCGCCCTCCAGACCGCGCTGGTAGTTGATCTGCTCGGCAAACTGGCTGGCGCCGAAGCGGGCGTTGTCCATCAGCTCGAAGCCGACGGAACCGCCGCGCGGCAGGCCTTGCGACGCAAGCTGCAGCCGGGCGTCATAGACGCGGTCGGCGGGCACGAGCAGCGCGGTGCCGTTTTCGTTGTAGCGGTAGGGAACGTTCATCGTGCCCAGGGCGGTCACGATGGCGCCGCCATCGCGGTCGTCCAGGTTCGAGAACAGAACCTTGTATTTCGGTTCGCTGCTCCACATGGCCACGGCGACGATCACCGCGACAAGGGCGGCGGCGGCGCCGATCAGGACGGGCTTGGGAAGCGCGCGGACCCGTTCCAGCACGGGGAACTTGGCCAGAAGCGACGAGCTCAGGGTAGCCTGCTGATTCATTGACGGCTCCCGCTGGCTTCGCGGAGCAGGGAAAATGACTTCATGTCTGGGTAGGGCCGATTACACATGCAACGTGCTTCTGGTCTGGGGAGAGCGTGGATTATTGCCCCTGAGACAGCGATCCCAATCGATGAAAACAGCCGTTTTTTGGCGTTACTTAATCCCTATGTCGGCGGCAAGACGCAAAGCGGGGCCGCATCCCCGGCCAGGGATGTCGGCATTCGTTGAAATGTCGGGTTTTTTGGCGGTTCTTGTCGGCTATGGGCCGGCCCGATCGGCGTTACGCTGCGTGTGCACTTTGGCGTAATCCACCCACCAGCAAGGAATAGGTAATGGCTGTATCAGGCTTGTCCGGCATCGAAGGCATGCTCCAGCAGATGCGCTCGGTCGTGAGCAAGGCGGAGACCGGTAATCTGGGCGCCGGCGACGCCGTTGCGCAGCCCGACGGTTTTGCCGCGGAACTGCAACGTTCCATTCGACGCGTGACCGCCGCGCAGAACGCCGCCAGCAATCAGGCCAAGGCGTTCGAACTGGGGGCGCCCGATATCTCGCTCAACGACGTCATGATCGACCTGCAGAAGGCCAGTCTCGGCTTCCAGACGGCGGTCCAGGTGCGCAACAAGCTGGTTGCGGCCTACAAGGAAATCTCGTCGATGGCCGTCTAAGGCCCGCGACTTGGTAAAAGGCCTTCCCGCGGGAAGGCCTTTTGCGTTTCACGTTCAGTTGCGCTGCGCGCCTTTTTCCAGACGCCACACCACCTGCTGCAGCCAGTTCTCCTGGCGGGCGTTCAGGTTCATGAACAGCGCGCCCACGTGGCTGACCGGCGGTTCGCCCGTCAGCGACACGTGCTTGGGCGCTTCGCCATCGGTGCTGCTGTCGGCCGAGGCCATCGGCTGGCCCGACACCGGGTAGATGTTGCGCACTTCCAGGTCGGCGCTCAGCTTGCCAAGCTCGCCGAAATCCAGCTCCACGTCTTCCATCACCGCGCCGCGCTGGGGCAGCTCGCCCACCGCCAGGCCCACGCGCAAGCCCACCCCGTCCACCGAAATGTCGCGCACGGTGAAGCCCATCGGCTTTTCCGGCGCTGCCGGTTGCCAGGTGGCCATGCAGCGGTTGGCGCTGGAGATCATCGAGGCGCGGAACATCTTGCGGCGCTGGATGCGGGCAAGCCGATCGGGGAAGGGCGACATCAACGCCGCACTGCCGTCATCGAAATGAATGATTTCCGGTCGCTGGACGCGAAAGCGGATCTGCACGCCGCCGTAGGCGGTGGCATTGAAGTGGAAGGTCGTGCCGCTCAGCAGGCCCATGCTGTCGGACTGTTCAAAATCCGCGCCGTCGTAGTCGCGCGGCCGCCAGAAAAATTGGCGGGTCTGCTTGTCGGCGCCCAGGATCAGCACGGCGATCTCCCGGTCCGCGGCATCGCGCACCAGGATGTGGCTGTCGGGGTGCGTCAGCTCGAAGAGCGCGGAGCGCATGTCTTCCGGCCGGGTCAGCAGGAATTCCGGATCGGCAGCATCCAACACGGTGATCGTCCTTAGGTAGAAATTTCGGGCCGCGCGGCCTGGGGGATGTCGCGCGATTCCAGGCGGTACAGCCAGGCGAGCAATTCTGCCACCGCGACATAGAGTTGGGGGGGGATATGTGCGTCCAGGTCGACCTGCATCAGCAGGCCCACGAGCTCGCGGGATTCGTGCACGTACAGCCCGTTTTCCTCGGCCGCCCGGACAATCGTGTCCGCCAGCTGGCCATAACCCTTGGCGACCACGCGCGGCGCGCCGTCGCTTTCGTCATACGAGATGGCGACCGCCGCGTTGCGGTTGGCGTTCGGGCCGGTGTCCGCGGGGGAGGAGGGGGTGTTCATCAGAAATCGGTCGGGATGACGGGACGGGGTTCAACCACGTTGACCGTCAGATTGCTCAGGGTCAGGCCGGCGGCCAGGAGGCGCGAGCGTAGCATGTCCGAGGAATCGTTGATTTCGGCCGCGCTGTGCGGCGCAATCAGTTGCAGCACGATCTGGTCGCCGGCGAGGTTCAGGCGGGCGTCGACCAGGCCAAGGCGCGGCAGGTCCAGCTTCACGCGGGTGGCCCAGGTTGGCACGGCCGATTCGCGGTCCTCGCCGTAGGGGTCGCGCTCGACTTCCCACTCCATCTGCGTGCCGGGCCAGGCTTCGCCCTGCCAGTTCAGCGTCTGGTTGGCCAGCACATCGAGCTGCTGGCGCACCAGCACGGTCAGATCCTGATGGATGCCGGCGATCGGCGTGCCGGGCGTGTTCGTGGAAGACGACGTGCCAGAGCCCGAGGGCGCATCGGCGCTGGCGCCCGAGCGGCCGGCGCCGGCGGCTTCGCCGCGGCTGCGCGCCTGGGTGCTGGCGTGCGCGGCGGTGTCGCGCGACATCCTGGCTTGGGGCTCGTTTTCCAGGGTGGACGGGTTCTTGCGCCCAAACACCATGTCGGTCAGGTGCGATTCGTAGAAGAGGCCGCTGGTCTGCAGGGCATTGCGCAACGCCTGGCCAAGGGCGCGGGCGGACGGGCCGCCGGCAGCCAATGAGGCATGCGATGCGGCTTGCGTCCCTTTCGCGCCGCCGGCCTGGTCCCCCGCATGCGCGGCGCCTGGCTTGGCGTTGCCATTCGCGGCATCCGCAGCGGCAGTGGCCGAAGGCGTGGCGGTGGCGGCGGGCAGGGTGGTCGACGCCGGAAGCTGGGCCGTCGTCGCGGCGGCCGGCTGTCCAGGCTGACCCGCCTGCGCGGGCTGGCCGGGTTGGCCGGCCTGAGCCGCGGGTTGGCCGCCTGGCGCGGCGCCACCGGGTTGCTGTCCGCCCTGCGCGTCGGCGCTCCAGAGCGGCGCGCGCCCCTGCACGGCCGGGGCCGCTTCGGGGTATTGGGCGAGCAGGGCCAGGATGGTGCGTGCGGTCGTGCCCAGCGTGGTTGGCGCCGAGGCGGTGGTATCGCTGCTGGTGACCAGACCCCGGGCGGCCAGCGCTAGCGCGGCGGCGGTTTTGGGGTCGACAACAGTATTCTGGCGGTCGCCTCGGGCGCCGCCAGTTTGTATGCCTTGCCGGGTATCGCGGGCCGAGCCGTCCGAGGGCCCGGCTTTCTCCGGGCTGCCAGGCTGGCTGACCGCGTCGGGCCGCGCGCCCGAAATCTGGTTGGCGTTCGCGGCGGACATCGTCGTGCCCAGCACGGCGTCCAACCGCTGCACCAGGACGTTGCCAAGCGCGGCGGGACCGATGCTCATTGCTCAGACGCCTGGTTGCCGTAGGCCGACAGCAAGGTCTGCTGGCGCTTCATGCGTCCCAGCAATTCGCCCAGCCGTGCCAGTTGGGGCAGCGCCAGGTCACGCGTCAACGCGTCGTTTTCAAGAATGCGCACGAGCAGGTCGTACTTCATGGTGCGGCCGGCTTCATCCAGGGGGCTGGCGGGCTCGGCATGGCGCAGGCGCTCGACCTGCTCACAATAGAGCTGACCGTGCACGAGCGCGGTGTCCCAGTCGCCGGCCTGGGCGGCTGTCAACATCTCGCTCGTTGATATGGCGATCTCCTGATACTGTTCCAGGATGGCGGAGTACTGGGTGAGCGACGTCATAGAAATCTCGGGCGAGCGATGGCTGGCAATAGTCGTTGTAGGGGCCATCAAAGCGTTACGTCCGGGGCAGGCCGATCGATGGAAGTCTGCCAGGCGTCGGAAAGGTCCGCCAGCAGGCGGTCCGCGATGTCGAGCTGCTCGACGTCCGCTTTCAGGTTTGCCATGAGCAGCGTGCGGACGATGTAGTCGTACAGCCGGCTCAGGTTGGCGGCGATGTCGCCGCCGGCTTCCATGTTCAGGCCCATCTTCAGGCCTTCGTCGACGATCTTGATTGCCTTGGTGATGGCCGTGCCGCGCTCGGCCACGCGACCTTCCTGCATGTGCAGGCGCGCCTGTCCGATTGCCGCGCGCGCTCCCTGGTAAAGCAGGGTGATCAGCCTTTCCGGTGTGGCGCTCATCACTTGGGTCTCCAGGCCGATATCGGCGTAGGAGCGGACAGAGTATGAGCCTGTGGGGCGGCGCGCGGCGTACGTCATTTAATGCATCTTCTCGGTTATCACTTCGACGACTTGTTCATGGCCGCGAATTGCTGGGTCAGGTAGTTGGCCGTGACCGACTGCTGCGCAACGAATTTGTCCAGTTGGACGAACTGCGCGCGCATCAGTTCCAGCGATGCTTCGCCGGCGGCCTTGGCGCGCGTGTACTGGTCCTTCACGTTGGCGATCGACTTGGCCAGACCGTCGGTCTTGGTCTTGATCGAACCGGTGTCGCTCAGGATGTCCTTGGTGGCCTTGTCGAAATTTGCGGCCAGACCGTTCTCGCCGGTCAGCATGCGCGCGACGTCGGCGCTGTTCGTGGCCAGGGCCTTGTCCAGCTTGGTCTGGTCCAGCGTGAGCTGGCGCGTCTGCGGGTTGGTCGTGATGCCCAGGTCGGCCAGCGAACGCATCGTGCCTTCGCCCGTCACGAACTGCAGCGCGCTGGCAAGCGACGACTGGATCGCGCGCGTCGTGCCGTCGCCGGTCAGCGGCTGGTTGGTGGCGGCGGCGGCGTCGAAGGCCGTCAGGTTCTTGATCGTCGTCTGCAGCGTGTTGTAGGCGGTGACAAAGCTCTGGATGGCCTTGCTGGCCACCGAGGGATCGCTTTCCAGCTTCAGCGTGATCGGCTTGCCCGCTTCCGTCTTGGACGACAGGTTCAGCGTGACGCCGTCGATGGCGGTGGAAATGTTGTTCGTGCCGCTCTTGATCGTGATGCCGTTGATGTCGATCTCGGCATCGACGGCGGCGGTGGCCGTCATTTTGCTATTGGCGGCATCGGTGCTGCTGTAGGACAGGACGTCCTTGAGCGACTGGTCGCCCGTCACCGTGATGGACTTGACCGAGGCCTGCACGCCGGTGTCCTTGGCGGTCATCATCAGGTAGCTTTTGCCGTCGCCGTCGGTGATGACGGTGGCGCGCACGCCCAGCGTGTCGTCGGCGTTGACCGCCTTGACGATGCCGTTCAGCGACGTGTCGTCCTTCAGGTCAACGGTCTTCTTGGTGCCGTCGGCCAGTTCGATTTCAAACGAACCCGTGGCGCCGTTGGACGCCTTGCGGTCGGCGACCGCGCCCGATTGCAGCGTCTGGGAAGTGGCAACGTTCTTCACGTTGATCGTGTACTGGCCGGCCACGGCGCCTTCGGCGGCCACGGTCGCGGTCAGGGCGTCACCGCCGGTCACGCTGCCTTTCACGGCGCCCAGCGTCTCGGGCTTGCCCAGTGCGGCGGCAGCCTTCTGCACGGCTTCCACGGCGCTCTTGAGCTGGCCGTATGCCGTAACGCGGGTTTCGAAGCTGGTCTGCCGTACGGTGTACTGCTGCAGCTTCTTTTCCTCGGCTGCTTGCAGCTTCGTGAGGATATCCTCCAGGGGCAAGCCTGAGTTCGCGCCGAGATTGGTGATGGTGGCCATTGAAATTCCTTCCTAGCGATGCAATTCTGACAAAAATGTGATCCCGGCTATCGGCCGGGTAAAGGCATAAGGCGGGCCTAATTCGGCGGTTCTCTCACCGGGCCGCGCGTCAATCTTGGCGAACGGTGTTTTAAGTGCCGGATCAGGCCGACGTCTTGATACCGTTCCCCTGCATGTTCACGATCATCTTGGCGATCTTCAGCACCGTTTCGCTCGGAATGGTGCGCAGGACATCGCCCGATTCCGCGTCGATCACCGACACCACGACCTGGTGCACGTTCGGGTCGATTTCAAACTGAAGCTGTGTCGACCAGGCCTTCATCTGGTCATTGATCTCATCCAGGGCTTTGTCGAGCGGCAACTTCTGCGCATTTGCCTGGTCGGACGTGGCGCCGCCGGAGGCGTTGCTGTTGGCGCTGGCCGGTGCCGGCGTGGCGGTGGCGGACGGGTCCGGCGTGGCGATAACGGTCGAAACCGGTAACGACGCGAACGCTGCGGGGGCTAACGGGGTTACGGCCATGATCACTCCAACGGCGAGGGGGGCGTCTCGGAGAACGCGCTGTTTTCAGGAAATTCTCAGTTACCATAACGGCACCCTCGCAGGGAACTTTAGCCCCGCGCATATGGATGGTTCACGTGCTAAGAGTTTGGATCGGGCGATGAGTGTCAAGACGGCGTTGCGAGTGATCGAAATCATCGAAACCTACGCCCGCGAGAAACGCGCGCTGCCCTTGTCGGAGCTGGCCCGCCTGCTGGACGTGCCGGTCTCCAGTTGCCTGGCGCTGATCCGCACGCTCACCAGCCTTGGCTATCTGTATGAAACGGGCCGGCGCCAGGGCTATTACCCCACCGGCCGCCTGCTCGCCATGGCCCAGCGCATCGCGCGGGCCGACCCCGTCCTGGACCGGGTCTATCCCAGCCTGGTTGAACTGCGGGACGCCACGCGAGAAACCGTCGTCTTCGCCAAGCTTTCGCCGGACGGCCGCGTCGTCTACCTGGATGTGCTGGATTCGCCGCATACGATCCGATACGCGCCCGTTGCAGGCGAGTTCAAGGACGTTCATGCAAATTCGCTGGGAAAAGCGCTGCTTTCACTGCTGGACGAACCGGCGCGCGACGCCTTGCTCGCCAACATTCCCATGACGCGCTACAACGACCGCACCCTCGTGACCCGAGAGGCCTTGCTGGCGGATCTGGACGCCGCTCGGCAGCGGGGGTGGTTCATGAACAGCGGAGAATCCATCGCCGACGTGGGGGCGATTGCCTGGCCGGTCACGCTGTCCGGTGAACATTACGCCATTTCTGTTGGCGGCCCGATCTACCGGATCGAGCCAGAGCAGGAAACCTACGCCCGCATCCTGCGGGCTGCCTGCACGGGGCTGGAGCAGCAGGCCTGAACCGCGCCTGCCTGCCGCCAGCTTCCGTCTAGTACGACTTGGGCAGGCCCAGCACCTTTTCGGCGATGAAGCACATGATGAGCTGCGGGCTGACCGGCGCGATGCGGGGAATGAAGCTTTCGCGCAGCAGCCGCTCCACGTGGTACTCCTTGGCATACCCCATGCCGCCCAGCGTCATCACCGCCGTCTGGCAGGCGTTGTAGCCGGCCTCGGCCGCCAGGTACTTGGCCGAATTGGCGGCGGGGCCGCAGGGCTTGCCCGCGTCGTACAGGCTGGCCGCCTTGAACACCATCAGGTCCGCGGCTTCGAGCTGCATCCAGGCCTGGGCGAGCGGATGCTGGATCCCCTGGTTCTTGCCGATGGGGCGGCCGAACACGGTACGTTCGCCGGCATACTTGACGGCCCGGTCCAGCGCCGCGCGGCCGATCCCCACGGCTTCGGCGGCGATCAGGATGCGCTCGGGGTTCAAGCCGTGCAGGATGTATTCAAAGCCGCGGCCTTCCTCGCCGATACGGTCGGCCACCGGAATCCGCAGGCCGTCGATGAACAGCATGTTCGAGTCCACGGCCTTGCGGCCCATTTTCTCGATCTCGCGCACCTCGATCTTTTCGCGGTTCAGGTCGGTATAAAAGAGCGACAGGCCCTGCGTGGGCTTTTCAACTTCGGATAGCGGGGTGGTGCGCGCCAGCAGCAGCATCTTGCTGGCCACCTGCGCCGTCGAGATCCAGATCTTGCGGCCGTGCACGACGTACTCGTCGCCCTGGCGCACGGCGCGGGTGCTCAGCTTGGTCGTGTCCAGCCCGGCATCGGGCTCGGTGACCGCAAAGCAGGCCTTCTCGCGGCCGGCAATCAGCGGTTCGAGCCAACGGCCGCGCTGCTCGTCGCTGCCGAACACCACCACCGGATTCAGCCCGAAGATGTTCATGTGGACGGCGGAGGCGCCCGTGAAGCCGGCGCCCGACGCCGCGATGGTCTGCATCATCAGCGCGGCTTCGGTCATGCCCAGGCCCGCGCCGCCGTACTCCTGCGGCATGGCAATGCCCAGCCATCCGTCGCGCGCCAGGTCGGCGTGCAGGGGTTCCGGAAAGCCGCCCTCGCGGTCCCGTTCCAGCCAGTACTCGTCGGGATAGCGGTCGCAGATGCGGGAAACCGCGTCGCGCAGCGCCAGTTGATCGGGGGTGAATTCAAAGTCCATCGTTGTTTCCGTCCTGGGTAATGCCACGGGCAAGCATGGCGTCGATCTGTTCCTGTCCGTAGCCAGCCTCGGCCAGCACCTCGCGGCTGTGCTCGCCCAGCCGCGGGGCGGGACGCCGAATCGAGGTCGGCGTGCCGGTATAGCGGCCCAGCGTCCCGGTGGTGCGGATGCGGCCTTCCGAGGGGTGGTCCATTTCCCGGATGAACCCGGTAGCGGTCAGGTGCTCGTCCTGGATCAGGCCGTCGATGGTGTAGAGCTGCGAGGCCGGAATGTCGGCGCGAGCCAGTTCCCGCAGCCAGTCGTCGCTGGGGCGGGTGGCGATCACCTCGGCCACGAAGGCATAGACCTCGCTGATGTGCGCGGCGCGCGCGCCATGGGTGCAGAAACGCGGGTCTTGTGACAGCTCGGGCCGCCCGATCAGGTCAAAGAAATTGCGCCAGTGCTTGTCGTTGTAGATCAGCAGGCAGATGTACCCGTCCGACGTGGCGTACGGACGGCGATGCGGCGCCAGCAGGCGCGCGTACCCGGTGGGCCCCATCGGCGGCTCGAAAGTCGCGCCGCCCAGGTGGTCGCCCAGCACCAGGTGCGCCATGCCCTCGAACATGGGAATCTCCACCGGCTGCCCGCGCCCGAGCGCGCGGGCGCTCAGCACCGCGGACACCAGCGCAATGCCGACGTGCAGACCCACCGCCCGGTCCGCCAGCGTCAGCGGCGCGTAGCGCGGCACGTCGCCGCTTTGCTGCGCGGACAGCGCGGCAATGCCGGTCTGCCCCTGGATCAGGTCGTCGTAGGCGGGGCGGCCGGCGTAGGGACCGGCCTCGCCAAACCCATAGGCGCCCACATAGACGATGCGCGGGTTGCGCGCCGTCACCGCTTCGTACGACAGGCCCAACCGTGCCATCGCCTGGGGGCGGATGTTGTAGAGCAGGGCGTCGCAGCTTTCGGCCAGTTTCAGGCAGGCCTCAAGCCCCTCGGGGGTCTTCAGGTCCAGCACGATCGAGCGCTTGTTGCGGTTCAGGTGCAGGTAGAGGTGCCCCATGCCCGGGTTGCGCATGGGACCGACGGCCCGCATGTTGTCCCCCGCCGGCGACTCCACCTTGATGACGTCCGCGCCCAGGTCCGCCAGAACCTGGGTCGCGTACGGCCCCATCACCACCGAGCTGAGGTCCAGAATGCGCACGCCGGCCAGCGGTCCGGCAACCGGCGTGTCGGGCAGGGGCTGGTCGATCATTGCTGCTCGATCCCCGCGTCACGGATCAGCTTGCCCCACAGGTCGCGCTGTTCACCAACAAACTGGGCGAAGGCCTCGGGCGTGCTCGAGAAGGCGTCGAACCCCAGTCCCGCCAGGCGCTTCTTCACGTCGGGCTTTGCCACGATCTGGTTGATGGCCCCATTCAGCTTGGCCACGATCTCGGGCGGCATGCCGGCGGGACCGAAGTAGCCGTTCCAGGAGTTCAAGTCGAAGTCGGGCACCCCCGCTTCTGACATTGAAGGCAGATCGGGAATGATGGCGCTGCGCTCGGCGGTGGACACGGCCAGGGCGCGCAGTTGGCCCGACTGCACGAACGGCAGGCCAGAGGTCAGGTCCGTGAACATGAAGTCCACCTGTCCGCCCACCACGTCGGTCAGGCTCTGCGGCGTGCCTTTATAGGGCACATGCAGGATGTCGATCTTGGCGCGGTTGGCCAGCGTGGCGCCCGCGACGATGCCGGTGCTGTTGCCGCTGGCGTAGGTGATGCGGCCCGGGTTCTTCTTGGCGTCGGCCACCAGGTCGCCCACGGTCTTCCAGGGGCGCTTCGGGTTCACGACCAGGATGAAGGGCAGGTTGCCGCCGCGCGCGATCGGGGTGAAATCCTTGACCGGGTCATACGGCACGTTCTTCATCAGCCAGGGGGCGGCCGAATGGGAAGTATTGGTGGTGACGAACAGCGTGTAGCCGTCCGGCTTGGCGCGCGCCACGTAGTTGGCCGCGATCGTGGCATTGGCGCCCGGTTTGTTCTCCACCACGACCTGCTGGCCAAGGAGGGTCGACAATTCGGCCCCGAAGATCCGGCCCACGGCGTCCGTGCCCGATCCTGCCGGGAAGGGCACCACAAGGGTAATGGGCTTGGTGGGGTAATCGGCGGCGTGGGCGGGGCCAGCCGCCATCATGGCGGCGCCGCTGACCAGCGCGGCGCCTAGCAGGCGTAGGGATTGCATGGGTGTGTCTCCTGTCTTTATTGGAATAAGGCGCGGCTCTATCGGCCGCTGCCTCTCGCGAGCGCCGCGTCAAGCGGCTGGGGGTGGCGCCGGAAAATCGCGGATCACGCGATCGGGGGATTCTTCGTAAGGCGGCGTGTAGATCACCAGCAGCCGGGCGGGTTCATCGCTCGTCACGGTGAAAACGTGGGGAATGTCGGGGGGGAAGTAACAGCAGTCGCCGGGGCCCATGTCGGCCCATTCGTCCTGCACCTGCGCGCGGGCGGTGCCCGAAATCAGGTAACAGACCTGCTCGATGCCGGGGTGCGCGTGCGGCAGGGCGCCTTTGCCCTTGTCGATGACGCCCAGCAGCACCTCCACGCCGCGGGCGCCGACGGTGTCCGGGCTGATCAGCCGGCGGTTGAGGGTGCCGGTGTGGTTGGCGGGGCTGTAGCCCGGCACGTCGGCTTCACGCACCAGCCATTTGGGAGTTGAACGCTGCGTCATGTCGCTTCCTGTTATTTTCCATACATGAATTTATTTTTACGTATGAGAAAAACATGGGCAAGCACTTTCTGCCGGCGGATACCGTGCCACACCCTAGGGGATTAGGGAAAACACCGGGCACACACTGCTAAAATCGCAGGCTGATTTCCTTTCGTGAACCCGTCTCATGTCTTCTGTCCGCACGCCTGACGCCGCTGCCAACCTGTCCGATTGGCTGCAGTACCTGGAGTCCATCCACGCCACCGCGATCGACATGGGGCTGGACCGGGTGCGCCAGGTCGCGGACCGCATGCAACTGTCGCTGCCCGGCGTCAAGTTCGTGGTCGGCGGCACCAACGGCAAGGGTTCCACCTGTGCCATGCTCGAGGCCATCCTGCTGGCCGCGGGCTACAAGGTCGGCTTGTACACCTCGCCGCATCTCATCGACTTCAACGAGCGCGCCCGCGTCAACGGCCAGATCGCCTCCGATCAGGACCTCATCACGCAGTTCCAGGCCGTCGAAGCCGCGCGCGGCGATGTGTCGCTGACTTACTTCGAATTCACCACGCTGGCCATTCTGCGCCTCTTCTCGCAGTCGCGCCTGGATGCCGTCGTCCTCGAAGTCGGCCTGGGCGGACGCCTGGATGCCGTCAACATCGTCGATGCCGACTGCTCCATCGTCACCAGCGTCGACCTGGACCATACCGACTGGCTGGGCGACACGCGCGAAAAAATCGGCTTCGAAAAAGCCCACATCTACCGCAGCGGCCGGCCGGCCATCTGCAGCGATCCGGTGCCCCCGCAGTCGCTGCTGGATCACGTCGAAGCCATCGGCGCGGACCTGTGGCTCTTCGGGCGCGACTACAACTATTCGGGCGACCGCCAGCAATGGGCGTACGGCGGGCGGGAACAGCGCCGCAGCGGGATGGCCTATCCGGCCCTGCGCGGCGCCAACCAGTTGCTCAACGCCTCGGCGGCGCTGGCCGCGCTGGAATCCGTGCGCGACCGGCTGCCCGTGCAGCAGCAGGCCGTGCGCCTGGGGTTGTTGCAGGCCTCGCTGCCCGGCCGCTTCCAGATCCTGCCGGGCCAACCCACCGTCATTCTCGACGTGGCGCACAATCCGCATGCCGCTGCCGTGCTGGCGCAAAACCTCGACAACATGGGCTTTCATCCGTACACCCACGCGGTGTTCGGCATGCTGAACGACAAGGACCTCGCCGGCGTGGTGGCCAAATTCGGCTCCCGCGTCGACTACTGGTATTGCGCCGGTCTTCCAGGGCCGCGCGGCACCCCCGCCCAGGCGCTCGCGGACCAGGTCGCCGCAGCCCTCCCGCCGCTGCCCGCCGGCAGCGAAAGCCCCAGCATCCAGCCCTATGCCGATCCCGCCCAGGCCTTTGCCGCAGCGCGCGAACGGGCAGGGGAGAATGATAGAATCGTGGTATTCGGATCGTTTCTCACCGTAGCCTCCGTCTTGCAGGCTCTGGGTCGCAAGGCATAGGCAAATCGGGCCATTCGCGTCATGGCGGCCCCGCCGCCTCAATGCCGCAAGGCGCCGCAAGGAATTCTCTTCCATGGGTTTTTTCAAACGCAAAGATCCCGCCGAGCAGGCGCAGGCCTCCAAACGGGCTGCCGTGCCAAGCGAGGTCCAGGCCGCCGAGTTGCGTGGCCGCGCGCGTCGCAGGCTCGCAGGCGCCGTAGCGCTGGTGCTGGCAGCCGTCATCGTCCTTCCCATGGTGCTCGATTCGCAGCCCACCCCGGTCGACGACAACATTCCCATCAAGGTGCCGGAACGCAATACGCCGTTCCAGCCGCAGGTCTCGGAACCGCAGGCCACCGCACCGGCCGAGCCGTCCGCGCCCACCGACCCCGCCGCCGTTCCCACACCACCGGGCGTGACGTCCGTGCCGCCCGTGGCCGCTGCGTCCAACACGCCGCACGCCACCGCGCCCGCCGCACAGCCGGTCACGCCTGCAGTCCCGCCGGTCACGCCGCCCAAGCCCGAGGTCAAACCCAAGCCCGAGCCGGCCAAACCCGCGACGCCCGCCAAACCCGACTCGCGTTCGGACGACGGCGCGCGCGCCCTGGCGCTGCTCGAAGGCCGCAACGCTCCGGCGTCCTCGCCCAAGCCCGACGCGCCCAAGCCGGCTGCCTCCAAGGGCAATTTCGTGCTGCAGATCGCCGCGTACACCACGTCGGAAGACGCCCAGTCGCGCCGCGGCAAGCTGCATCAGGCCGGCGTCACCAATGCATTTGTCGAGCAGGCCACCATCAATGGCAAGCAGCAGTTCCGTCTGCGCGTGGGGCCGTTCCCCTCGCGCGAGGCGGCTCAGGCGGCCCAGGCGCGGTTGCGCACGCTGGGCTATGACAATGGTTTCATTGCCGCCCAATAGTGACCGGCTTCGACTTCGTCGTGCTGGCCATCCTGGTGGTATCGGGTGTGCTGGGCCTGGTGCGCGGCCTGCTCAAAGAGGTGCTGTCGCTGGTCGCCTATCTGCTGGCCTTCGTGGCCGCGATATGGTGGGGCCCCACGGTCTATACCTGGCTGGAGCCCTATATTGAAACGACGCTGCTGCGCATGGGAGTCTCCTACGCGGCGGTGTTCATCATCGTGTTGCTCGGCGTGGGGTTGGTCAATATGACGCTTGCCGCCCTGATCCGCAGCACCGGACTGAGCCCGGCCGATCACGGCCTGGGCGGAATGTTCGGGCTGGCCCGTGGTCTATTGATTGTGCTGGCGCTGGTCGCCGCCGCAGGGTACACGCCGCTGCCACAAGAGCCATGGTGGCAGGACGCCATGTTTTCGCATTCGGCCATCGAGGCCATCAAACATATCAAGACGTGGCTGCCGCCAACCCTGGCGACGTGGCTGCCGTACTGATTAGCTTCAAATCAACCAGGAAATCTCACCATGTGTGGAATCGTAGGGGTCATCGGGCGCGGGCCGGTCAACCAGCTGCTCTATGACAGCTTGCTGCTGTTGCAGCATCGCGGGCAGGACGCCGCGGGCATTGCGACGTCGCAAGGCAACCAGTTCAATATGTACAAGGCGCACGGCCTGGTGCGCGACGTGTTCCGCACGCGCAACATGCGCGCGCTGCCGGGCACGTCCGGCGTCGGCCAGGTTCGCTATCCGACCGCCGGCTCCAGCGCCAGCGAAGAAGAAGCCCAGCCTTTCTACGTCAACGCCCCGTTCGGCATCATGTTGTCCCACAACGGCAACCTGACCAACTGGCGCGAACTGCGTGAATCGCTGTACCGCGTCGACCGCCGCCACATCAACACGAACTCCGATTCCGAAGTCCTCTTGAACGTGCTGGCGCACGAGCTGCAATCGGCCGCCAACGGCGTGTCGCTCGATGACGACGCCATGTTCCGCGCGGTTGCCGCCCTGCACAAGCGCGTGCGCGGCGCCTACGCCGTCGTGGCCCAGATTTCCGGCTACGGCCTGCTCGCCTTCCGCGATCCCAACGGCATCCGTCCGCTGTGCATCGGCCGCCAGGAAACCGAAGAAGGCGTCGAATGGATGGCCGCCTCGGAATCCGTGGCCCTCGAAGGCAGCGGTTTCACCTTCGTGCGCGACGTCGAGCCCGGCGAAGCCGTGTTCATCGATCTGGACGGCCGCCTGGTCGCCCGTCAGTGCGCCGACAATCCGCAGCTCGTTCCCTGCATTTTCGAATACGTCTACTTCGCCCGCCCCGATTCGATGATCGACGGCGTGTCGGTGTACGACGCGCGCCTGCGCATGGGTGAATACCTGGCCGACAAGGTCGCGCGCAACATGCGCCTGGGCGACATCGACGTCGTCATGCCGATTCCCGATTCTTCGCGCCCGGCCGCCATGCAGCTTGCCGCGCGCCTGAACCTGGACTATCGCGAAGGGCTCATCAAGAACCGCTACGTGGGCCGTACGTTCATCATGCCGGGCCAGGCCGTGCGCCGTAAGTCGGTGCGCCAGAAGCTCAATGCCATCGGCATGGAGTTCAAGGGCAAGAACGTGCTGCTGGTGGACGACTCCATCGTGCGCGGCACGACCAGCCGCGAAATCGTCGACATGGCTCGCGCCGCCGGCGCCAACAAGGTGTACTTCGCCTCGGCCGCGCCTCCGGTACGCTTCCCGAACGTGTACGGCATCGACATGCCCACGCAAAGCGAACTGATCGCCACCGGCCGCACGGACGAGGAAATCGCCCGCGCGATTGGCGCCGACAGCCTGATCTACCAGGACCTGCACGACATGCAGCAGTCGGTCCGTGACATCAATCCCAAGCTCACGCGCTTCGAGGCCTCGTGCTTCGACGGCCAGTACATCACCGGCGACATCACGCCCGAGTACCTGGCCCGTCTTGGGCAGTCGCGTTCCGAGCCCGGCAAGGACGAAGACGCGGGCGGCCTGCGCTTCAACATGGGATACACGTCCGACGACGCCTGATTCCTGCGGGCGTTCGCGCGAACAGAAATGCCGTCCCTCGGGACGGCATTTTTTTCGCCGGCGGCACCGCACCGGAAATGGTCAGCCTTGCGCTTCCCACAACGGCGTGCGCGTGGCCTCCAGATGCGTCAGGTACAGCCGCAGGTCGAACTCGTACTGATGGTAGTGCGGCTCCATGCGCAGGCACATGTTGTAGAACGCCTTGTTGTGGTCCTTTTCCTTCAGATGGGCCAGTTCGTGCACGGTGATCATCTTCAGGAATTCGGCGGGCACGTTCTTGAACAGCGTCGCCACCCGGATCTCGTGCTTGGCCTTGAGCTTGCCGCCCTGCACGCGCGAGATGTAGGTGTGCTGGCCCAGCGCGTGCTGGATCACGTGGATCTTGCTGTCAAAGGCCACCTTGTTGATCTGGTCGCCGTTGCGCATGTAGGCGTTCTTCAGGTCGGTCACGTACTGGTACAGCGCCTTGTCGGTGCGCACTTCATGTGCGCCGCCCGGATACCGGGCAAGCAGGGCGGCGCCCAGTTTGTCCTGGTCCAGCAGCTTTTGCGCTTGCGCCAAGAGCGGCTCCGGATAGCCGGAGAGGTACTTCAGGGTCTGCACGATCTCGATGCGGCGTTCAGGCCGAGGCGCCGCGCCGGAACACCACCGGCAGCGCCATGAAGAACAGGATCACAAAGAGTGCCAGGCTCCACAGGGCGTATTCGACGCCCAGCACCGGCACCTTGGCGTCCATGCAGGTGGCGTAGATGCCGAACAGCGGCGGGATGGCGCTTTCCAGGCCGATGCCAGTCATGAAGCGGTCGGCAAACGTCTGGTCGCACGACAGCATGTTGGCGGCGACGCTGTACTGATACCAGGCGGCCACGATGCCGGACAGCGACAAGAGGGCAGCAAGAAAGCCGCAGATCCGCGTCAGCGCGCGTCCGCCGCCAAAGCCCCCGATCAGCGCGACCACGCCGATCACGAGATAGATCAGACGCTGCATCACGCACCAGGCGCAGGGCGGCATGTCGAAGACGTGCTGGGAAACGAGGGCGATGCCCACGGCGCCGAAAGAGAAAAGGGCGATCAGGCGGAGCAGGCGTTCTGAGCGAGATGTCATTGTTGCGTTGAAATGGGTTGGACGAAGCCGGCGCGGCGGCCGGACATGCTTAGGCCTTCGGGACGGGAATTGGTTGCATGACCTGGGTCAGCACGCTCAGGAGCAGTTCCCGCGCGCCTTCCCAGAAAATCTGCACCCCCAGGCACAGCATGATGAACGCCGACAGCCGCATGAAGACCGCCGTGCCGTTGTCGCCCAGGCGATGCAGCATCTGCGCCGCAAAGCGCAGGCAGACGTAAAGCGTCAACGAAACGACGATGATGCCGGGAATGGAGCCCGCCAGCCGCACCAGGCTCCATGCGTGGTTCGTGTCCCGCAGCGAGACGCCCACCGTGATGGCGGCCGCAATGGAGCCAGGGCCGCAGCTGATGGGGAAGGTCAGCGGATAGAACGCGCGGGCCTTGGCCATCTCGGGCGTGAACGATTCGGCCATGCGCGCCACCCGTTCGGTGTCGGCATCCGGCGAATTCACCAGCCGCCAGGCGCTGGCGATCACCAGCATGCCCCCGCCCACGCGCACGATCGACAGCGAAATGCCGAAAAAGCTCAGGAGCACGTTGCCCGCCACCATGGCGACGATCAGCATCAGGCACACATTGATCGCAACCCGCTTGGCCAGCACCACCCGCGTGGCGGAGGACGCGCCCTCGGTCAGCGATAGAAAGATGGGGGCGATCGCGGGCGGATTCAGGAATGGCAGCAGGGTGGCCAGCGCGAAAAAAAAGCTGCCACCGAAAATGCGCAGATAGTCGTTGAGCTGCATGTGAGCAAGCATCGCCTGGCCGAAAACCCGGATTGTATGCGTTCCGGGCCGGGTCTGGCGATGCGGGCTCAGGCGGCGCGCTGCTGGGCCTCGTCGCCCGAAAGCGCGTCCAGAATGTCGCGCTCGAACTGCATCTGGCTGCGGGGGCGCGCCAGCGCGGATCCGTCCACGATGAACACGTCTTCCACGCGGTCGCCCAGCGTCATGATCTTGGCCATGAGCAGGTTGATCTCGTGGCGCGCAAAGACGCGCGCCAGGGCGTGCAGCAGCCCGGGGCGGTCGGTCGCCGTGACGGACAGCCGCCACGACGTGCTGCGTTCGTCCGGCTGGAGTTCGGCCTGGGGCATGACTGGAAACACGCGCGACACGCGCGACTGCCGGCCGCGCCCGTACCACCCGCCGCGGCCGGGCTGGGCCTGCGCGGCCGTCTGCGGATCTTTCAGGCGTTCGGCCAGTTCGTGTTCAACCAGCGTGGCCTGCGCACGCAGGTCGCTCGCGCCCTCGGGCAGCAGGACGATGAAGCTGTCCAGCGCCCAGCCATGGCGGGTCGTGTGAATGCGCGCATCCTGAATGGACAGGGACTTGGCATCGAAATAACCGCAGATCGCCACGAACAGGTCGGGGGCGTCGCGCGTGTAGACCATGATCTGCAGGCCTTCGCCCTGCTCGGTGGGGCGCGCCTTGACCACGGCTTTGGCGGGAGCGACCTGGTGGTACAGGTGGCGCGTGTGCCAGGCGATGTCAGAGGCGTCATGGCGCAGGAAATACGCCACGTCGAGCTGATTCCAGAAGGCTTCGCGCGCGTCGTCGCGCAGTCCGGCCAGCCGGGTCAGCCGCGCCGCTTCTTCCTTGCGCTCGGCCAGGACCGTGTGGGCGTCGGCATGGGCGCCGCCCAGCGCCGCCAGCGTCAGCTTGTACAGGTCTTCCAGCAGCTTGCCCTTCCAGGCGTTCCAGACCTTGGGGCTGGTGCCGCGGATATCTGCCACCGTCAGCAGATACAGCGCGGTCAGGTGGCGCTCGTCTTTGACCGTGGCGGCGAACGACTGCACGACCTCGGGGTCGGACAGGTCGCGCTTTTGCGCCACCGCCGACATCAACAGATGCTGGCGCACCAGAAATTCGACCAGCTTGGCGTCCTCCGGGTCCATGCCGTGCTCCGCGGCGAACTTGCGGACTTCGCGCGCGCCCAGTTCGGAATGGTCGCCGCCGCGGCCCTTGGCGATGTCGTGAAACAGCGCCGCCACATACAGCAGCCAGTGCCGGTCCAGGCCGGCGATCAGTTGGCTGGCCAGCGGGTACTCCTGCGCATGTTCGGGCATGGTGAAGCGGCGCAGATTGCGCACCACCGCCAGCGTGTGCTGGTCCACCGTATAGGCATGGAAGAGGTCGTGCTGCATCTGCCCGACGATGCGGCGGAATACCGGCAAATAGCGCGGCAGGATGTTCAGCATGGTCATGCGCCGCAATTCATGGACGATGCCGCGCGGCTGCTGCAGGATCTGCAGGAACAGCTTGCGATTGACCGGGTTGCGGCGGAACTGCGCGTCGATGCGGTGGCGCGAATGCCAGATGGCGCGCAGCGTGCGGGCCGACATGCCGGTGAGCTCGGGGTGCTGCTGCATCACCAGGAAGGCGCGCAGCAGCAGCGTGGGATTGCGCTCGAAGCCGTCGTCCCGAATGATGTCCAGGCGGTCGCGCAGGTTGCGGAAATCGTCGTCGATGTCGCGCGCGTCGCTGTCGGGGCGCGGGAACAGCCGTTCCTCGATGTTCTGCACCAGGATGCCGTTCAGTTGCGTCACCAGCCGCGCCGCCCAGTAGTAGCGCTGCATCAGCAGTTCGCTGCCCCGCCGAGTGGCGGTGGCGTGAATGCCGTAGACCTCGGCCAGCGCGGGCTGCAGATCGAACAGCACCCGGTCTTCGCGCCGGTTGGCCAGCAGGTGCAGTTCAATGCGCAGGCGCTTGAAGGCCTGCTCGGCCTTGCGCAGGTCGCGCGCCTCGGACGAGGTCAACAGGCCCGCCTGCGCCACCGAACGCCAGTTGTTGCCGAAACCGGCGGCGCGCGCCATCCACAGAATGACCTGCAGATCGCGCAGGCCACCCGGCGATTCCTTGCAATTGGGTTCCAGCGCGTACGGCGTGTCGTGGTAGCGCGCATGGCGCTGCTGCATTTCGACGCGCTTGGCCAGAAAGAACGCCTGCGGATCGAGCCGGGACTTGGTCGCCGCATCGAATTTGCGCATCAGCACGCGGCTGCCGGCCAGCCAGCGCGATTCCAGCAGCGCGGTCTCTACCGTGATGTCCGCGTCCGCCTCGCGCTCGCAGTCCTCGATGGTGCGCACGCTGTGGCCGGGCTCCAGTCCCAGATCCCACAGCGACGCCACAAGTTTTTCGATCGCGCTTTCTTCGTCGGGCGTCGGCGCGTGCGGCAGCAGGATCAGCAGGTCGACGTCGGAGTGGGGGTAGAGCTCGCCCCGGCCATAACCGCCCACGGCCGCCAGCGTGGCGCCAACCGGCAGCGGGCAATGTTTGACCAGATCCCGTAGCGCGACGTCCACGATGCGGCGCAGCTCGGTCAGCAGGATGTCCGGCCGTTCGTGTTCCCGGAACTGGGCCACCACGGCCCGCCGGGATTCCTGGATGCGTTCGCGCAGCTTGGTGAGGATTTCGGCGGTCATGGGTGGCTGCGGGTCTTCAGACGGCGGGGATGACGATGGGTTCGGTGATGAACGCGGGCGGCTGGGGCATGCCGGGCGAGAGGGTCAGGACCTCGTAGCCGGTTTCCGTCACGCAGACGGCGTGTTCCCATTGCGCGGACAGGCTGTGGTCGCGGGTGACGACCGTCCAGCCGTCAGCCAGTTGCCGGATCTCGCGGCGGCCGGCATTGATCATGGGCTCGATGGTGAACAGCATGCCGGTCACCAGCTTCACGCCCGAGCCGGGCTTGCCGTAATGCAGCACCTGCGGATCTTCATGGAAGCGCTCGCCGATGCCGTGGCCGCAGAATTCACGGACAACGGAGAAGCCATTCGATTCGGCGTGCTTCTGGATCGCGTTGCCGATGTCGCCCAGCGTGGCGCCGTTCTTGACCTGCTGGATGCCCTTCCACATGCACTCGAACGTGATGTCGGACAGGCGCCGGGACAGGATGGACTGTTCGCCCACCGCGTACATCCGGCTGGTGTCGCCGAACCAGCCATCCTTGATGATGGTGACGTCGATATTCAATGAGTCCCCGTTTTTCAGGACCTTGTCGCCGGGAATGCCGTGGCAGACCTGGTGATTGACCGAGGTACAGATGGCGCCGGGGAAGGGCGGGTAGCCCGGGGGCGCATAGCCGACCGTGGCGGACTTCACCTTCAGTTCGTCGGTCAGGTATTCCAGGCACAGGCGGTCGAGTTCGCCCGTGGTGACCCCCGGCTTGACGTGCGGGGTGATGAAGTCGAGAACTTTGGCGGCGTCCTGGCAGGCGGCGCGCATTTTGGCCAGGTCGGCCGGATTGGTGATTGTGCCCATGGAAAGCTTGCGATGAGTCGCTTGAATGTCTGCTTGAAAGAATAGTAGAATTATAAGCTTCCCTAAAAATTTGGGGAGCAATCGGGTTACCGGCAAGAAGGGTCAGGGTGAAAACATCCGTCAGGGTGAGAACATCTTGGCCCCTAGCCAAACCCGGCGGGTGCTGGCCTTTGGGTCCAGAGCACATCCGGCAGGATTTCTCGTTTCGCGCGGTTCTTTTCTAGGATCCCGCGGCAAGCCCTGAAGTTTCACCGCAAGCGAAGGTTGTGGAGCGAATTCGGGCAGGCTGCTGGGCATAGGGAAAGCCAAGTGTTGCATGGAAATCCGGCTGGGCAGGCTGTGGGCATGACTGCCGGCATTGGCTGGGCGCGGTGTGCTTGCAAGCCCGGAAGTGTTTTCGAGCGGCGATGCAGGTTCGGTATGGGCGCTGGATTAAGTTCTTGGAATTGCGCTGAAAAGCGTGCGCTGAAAAGCGCATCCTGAAAGGGATCCTTAAGAACTGCCACAGTGGCCTGATGCGCGGGCTGGCCTTGCGGCCAAGTTTGCGAAGAACTGGATTTCGCCGCCAACAAAACAATTCCGGGTGCGTCTCGAAGAAACTTCCAGGAACTTCCTGGAGTGTCGGACAGACGCAATGCAAGTCTCTTGTCGTGTGGCGGCCGTCTGGGTTTATCGCGGCAGCGTAGTAGAAGTCGTTAAAGGCGAGCCGCTACAGGCAACGCGCCTGGAGCGTCGTAGTTATTGCGGCAGTGATCGGCCGGCCCGGTTAAAATCTTTGTCATCCCGCGTTTTGCGGGAAATCGCGCGCAACACCACCCAGGGTGTCAGCAGGATGCTGATGCAGGTGCGGCGCAAGAAACCAACCCTTGGAGAATTAAATGTCTTTGATGCGCGAAATGCTGGAAGCGGGTGTCCACTTTGGTCACCAGACCCGTTACTGGAACCCCAAGATGGCTCAGTACATCTTCGGTCACCGCAACAAGATTCACATCATCAACCTCGAAAAGACGGTTGATAAGTACCAGGAAGCCACCAAGTTCGTGAAGCAGCTGGCTGCTCGCGGCGGCAACATCCTGTTCGTCGGCACGAAGCGCGCCGCTCGCGAACTGGTCGCCACCGAAGCCGCACGTTGCGGCATGCCCTTCGTCGACGCCCGCTGGCTCGGCGGCATGCTGACCAACTTCAAGACGGTCAAGACCTCGGTCAAGCGCCTGAAGGACATGGAAGTCGTCGTCGCCGAAGGCGGCGCCGAGCGCATGATCAAGAAGGAAGGCCTGCTGTTCCAACGCGAACTGGACAAGCTGAACAAGTCGATCGGCGGCATCAAGGACATGAACGGTCTGCCCGATGCCATGTTCGTGATCGACGTCGGCTACCACAAGATCGCCATCGCCGAAGCCAAGACCCTGGGCATCCCCGTGGTCGCCGTGGTTGACACCAACCACTCGCCCGAAGGCATCGACTACGTCATCCCCGGCAACGACGACTCGGCCAAGGCCATCGCGCTGTACGCCAAGGGCATCGCCGACGCCGTCCTGGAAGGCCGCGAGCAAAACCTGAACGGTCTGGTCGAAGAACTGGGCGAAGGTCAGGAAGAGTTCGTCGAAGTTCAAGACAACCAGGCCTAAGCCGGTTGTCATGTCCGGCGGTTAAGGTCTGGAAGCGGTGCCAAGACTGGCCCGCTTCCGCCCCGCCGGCGCTGCGAAGCTGGGCTCCCATCTTCCAGGCCCGCCCAGTGCGGGCGTCCCATCGAATCAAATCACAGCCCCGGCCCGCCGGGGCGTGTCTTAGCAAAATTTGGAGCAAACATGGCTGAAATTACCGCTGCCCTGGTCAAGGAACTGCGCGAAAAGACTGACGCGCCCATGATGGAATGCAAGAAGGCCCTGACGGAAGCCGAAGGTGACCTGGCCCGCGCCGAGGAAATCCTGCGCGTCAAGCTGGGCAACAAGGCCAGCAAGGCTGCTGCCCGCGTCACGGCCGAAGGCCTGATCGGTCTGTTCATCTCCGCCGACGCCAAGCAAGGCGCCGTCATCGAAATCAACTGCGAAACCGACTTCGTCGCCAAGAACGACGACTTCGTCGGCTTCGTGAACAAGCTGGCCGAACTGGTCGCCACGCAGAACCCGGCCGACGTGGCCGCGCTGTCGGCGCTGCCGTACGGTGAAGGCACGGTCGAAACCACCCGTACCGCCCTGATCGGCAAGATCGGCGAAAACATCTCGATCCGCCGCTTCGAGCGCATCCAGACCGCCAACTCGCTGGCCAGCTACGTGCACGGCGGCAAGATCGGCGTGCTGGTGGAATACACCGGCGCCGAAGAAGTGGGCAAGGATCTGGCGATGCACATTGCCGCCACCAAGCCCAAGGCCCTGAACGCCGACGGCGTGAACCCGGCCGACATCGCCGCCGAGCGCTCGGTTGCCGAGCAGAAGGCTGCCGAATCCGGCAAGCCCGCCGACATCGTCGCCAAGATGGTGGAAGGCTCGGTCGTGAAGTTCCTGAAGGAAGTGACGCTGCTGTCGCAGCCGTTCGTCAAGAGCGACAAGCACACGGTCGAACAGCACCTGAAGGAAAAGGGCGCCTCGATCAGCAAGTTCGTGCTGTTCGTCGTCGGCGAAGGTATCGAGAAGAAGACCAGCGACTTTGCCGCTGAGGTTGCCGCTGCCGCCGCTGGCGCCGCCTGACCTCTAGGTAGTGCTTAAAGGCCGGCGCTAGATTAAATTCTAGTCCGGCCTTTTTCGCCGCATGGGCCCCAAAAGGCAGACGCCTTTGGGGCAGCCAACCCGCCTCGCGGGGCGGCGCTGGGGGTCAACCCCATTCTTGTCTTACACTTTCGTCGGATTGTTCTTCGGGATATCACCTATGAGCAGCAGGGCATACAAACGGGTTCTTCTCAAACTTTCCGGCGAGGCGCTGATGGGCGACGATGCTTTCGGCATCAATCGCTCCACCATCGTCCGTATGACCGATGAGATCGCTGAAGTCGCCGCCGCAGGCGTCGAACTGGCCATCGTCATCGGCGGAGGCAACATCTTCCGTGGCGTCGCCCCGGGTGCGCAGGGCATGGACCGCGCCACCGCCGACTACATGGGCATGATGGCCACCATCATGAACGCGCTTGCGCTGCAGGACGCGCTCAAGCACAAGGGTATCGACACCCGGGTACAATCCGCGCTGAATATCGATCAGGTCGTCGAGCCCTACATCCGGCCGAAGGCTTTGCGCTACCTCGAAGAGGGCAAGGTCGTGATCTTCGCCGCGGGCACCGGCAATCCCTTCTTCACCACCGATACGGCTGCGGCACTGCGCGGCGCCGAAATCGGCGCGGAGATCGTGCTGAAGGCCACCAAGGTGGATGGCATCTACAGCGCGGATCCCAACAAGGATCCCACCGCGACGCGCTACGCGCGCATCAGCTTCGACGAGGCGATCGTCCGCCGTCTGGAAATCATGGACGCCACCGCCTTCGCGCTGTGCCGCGACCAGAAACTGCCGATCAAAGTGTTTTCGATCAATAAGTCCGGCGCGCTCAAGCGAGTCGTGAGCGGCGAGGACGAAGGCACGTTGGTACACGTTTAAAGAAAAGGAAATTCCATGAGCGCAGCAGAAATCCGCAAATCCGCCGATGCCAGAATGGCCAAGTCGCTTGATACGCTCAAGACCAACTTGGCCAAGATTCGCACGGGCCGCGCCCACACCGGCATCCTGGATCACGTGCAGGTCGAATACTACGGTTCGCCCGTGCCGGTTGGCCAGGTCGCCAACGTGAACCTGGTCGACGCCCGCACCATCAGCCTGCAGCCGTACGAAAAGCACATGGCCGGCCCGATCGAAAAGGCCATCCGTGAGTCGGACCTGGGTCTGAACCCCATCTCCATGGGCGACACGATCCGCGTGCCGATGCCCGCGCTGACCGAAGAGCGCCGCCGCGACCTGACCAAGGTCGTGCGCAGCGAAGGCGAAGACGCCAAGATCGCGGTGCGCAACCTGCGCCGCGAGGCCAACGAAGCGCTCAAGAAGCTGGTCAAGGACAAGGAAATCTCCGAGGACGACGAGCGTCGTTCGCAAGATGACGTCCAGAAGCTGACGGATCGCGCCGTTGCCGACATCGACAAGATGGTCGTCCAGAAAGAAGCCGAAATCATGACCGTATAATCCCAGCACGCCACGAGGCGCCGCATTGCGGCCCGCGTGGCGTCAGGATTTCGTTGCACATGCGCCGTCCCGTCCATTGCCTCGCGGTACTTCCTCGTAGCGATGGAAACGACGGCGCAGGTTTTTTCCCGTATTCGTCTTTTTCGCCGGTCCGCCGTGCGCAGTCCCCAAACTAATGGCAACCAGTTCGACTCAGGCGGTCCCCGACATCCGTGACATCCCCGAGCACGTCGCCATCATCATGGATGGCAACGGCCGCTGGGCGACGCGGCGTCTGCTGCCTCGCACCGCCGGGCATGCCAAGGGCGTGCAGGCGGTCCGGCGCGTGGTCGAGGCCTGCGGACGCGCGGGCGTGCGCTACCTGACGCTGTTCGCGTTCAGTTCCGAGAACTGGCGCCGTCCAGCCGAAGAGGTCTCGCTGCTGATGCGCCTGTTCGTGCAGGCGCTTGAACGAGAAGTCGGCAAGCTGCAAGAGCAGGGCGTGCGCCTGCACGTGATCGGCGACCTGAGCGCCTTTGAGCCGCGCCTGCGCGAGCTCATCGCCGCCGCTCAAGAACGTACCGCGCACAACGACCGGCTGCACCTGACCGTCGCCGCCAATTACGGCGGCCGCTGGGACATCCTGCAAGCCACCCGCGCCATGCTGGCGGCAGAGCCGGACTTGGCGGCCAACCCCGAACGGGTGGACGAAGGGCGCCTTTCCAGGCATCTTTCCATGGCATGGGCCCCCGAGCCCGACCTGTTCATCCGCACGGGCGGCGAACAGCGCATTTCCAATTTCCTGATCTGGCAGATGGCGTACGCGGAGTTCTACTTCACGGACCGCTACTGGCCGGATTTTGGCGCCAATGAACTCACGGCCGCCTTTGATTGGTACCGCACGCGCGAGCGCCGCTTCGGCCGCACCAGCGCCCAAGTCAGCGAAGCCGCCGCAAAATAGGCGCATCGCGACGCGCGCGTCTTTCCAGGCTGCACAAGAGGAGACCGTCACATGCTGGGCCAGCGTATCGTTACCGCCGTTGTTTTGTTGGCCATTCTGGCCGCCGCCATGGCGAGCGCCAATCCGTGGTGGTTCGTCGCGTTGCTGGCCCTTGCGGCCGCTTGCGCCAACTGGGAGTGGCTGCGCCTGACGCTGCCCCAACCACCGTCCCCCGTCATCTCCATCGGCGTTGCCGTGCTGCTGTTTGCCGGCATGCTTGTACTGACGTCCGCCTGGTTGGCGGGCGACCGCAGCGGCGCCGGCGATCCGGGCTGGGTGCTGCGCTATCTGGTTCCTGCCGTCTCGGCCGTCTGGCTGTTCGGCGGCGTGGCCGCCGTGGTGCGCGGGCGTTCCGATGCGCCGCCGGCCAGCCTGGCCTGGTCGGTCTTCTCCGTGCCAGCGGCGTTTGCCGCCTGGGCGGTCCTGGCGCAAATGTACGTGGCGCGCGGCGCGGTGTTCGTCGTGTCCCTGCTGGCCCTCGTCTGGGTGGCCGATATTGCGGCATATTTTGCCGGCCGGGCATTCGGCAAGCGTAAACTGGCTCCGCGAGTCAGCCCGGGCAAGACTATTGAAGGCGCCGTTGCCGGCGTCCTCGGCGCGGTGGTGTGGATCGGGCTGTCCAGCCTGTGGGACGGCACTTTCGGCCATGCGCTCGTCGAACGCTGGACGTTCGGGCTGGCCTTGCCGATCGCCGCGGTGCTGGGCGTGCTGTCCATTGTGGGAGACCTGTTCGAGTCGCTGCTCAAGCGCCGCGCGGGCCGCAAGGATTCCAGCACGCTCCTGCCTGGTCACGGCGGCGTCTATGACCGCATCGATGCGATCCTGCCCGTCGCGCCGTTCGCGCTACTTTTGTCTGGAGTCTTGTTTTGACGGCTTTTCAACGTGTCGTCGTGCTGGGGTCGACTGGTTCGATCGGTGAAAGCACGCTGGACGTAATTGCTCGCCACCCGGAGCGGATGGCGGTTTACGCACTGTCGGCGCATAGCCGGATGCAACGGTTGGCCGAGCAGGCGCTGGCCAGCCGTGCCGCGGTCGTGGTGGTGCCCGACACCGCCGCCCGTCAAAAATTCATCGATGCGTGGCCAAGTGGCCAGCCAATGCCCGAGATCCGCGTCGGCGCGCAGGCGCTGGCCGACACCGCCGCGGATCCCCAGTGCGACGCCGTGATGGCCGCCATCGTCGGGGCCGCGGGTCTGCCTTCGGCACTGGCCGCCGCGCGCGCCGGCAAGCGTGTGCTGCTGGCCAACAAAGAGGCGCTGGTCGCCGCCGGAACCCTGTTCATGCAGGCAATTCGCGACAACGGCGCCGAACTTCTGCCCATCGACAGCGAACACAACGCCATATTTCAGTGTCTGCCGCATCAGGGCCGCGCCGACGCGCCCCATCTTCCCGCGAAGGGTGTGCGGCGCCTGCTCCTGACCGCGTCGGGCGGCCCGTTCCGCGGGCGCGACCTAGAAGACCTGCACGACGTCACCCCCGAGCAAGCCTGCGCCCATCCCAACTGGAGCATGGGCCGCAAGATCTCCGTCGATTCGGCCACGATGCTGAACAAGGGCCTGGAAGTCATCGAAGCCCACTGGCTGTTCGCAATGCCCGCCGATCGGATCGACGTGGTGGTGCACCCGCAGAGCGTCGTGCATTCGATGGTCGAATACGACGACGGCTCCGTCCTTGCGCAGTTGGGCCAGCCCGACATGCGCACGCCCATTGCTTACGGCCTCGGCTTTCCCGACCGCATCGAAAGTGGCGTCGGGCCGCTGGACCTGACCCGGCATGGCCGTCTCGACTTCGAAAAACCGGATCTGACCCGGTTTCCGTGTCTGGCCCATTCCTTCACCGCGATGCGAGCGGGGCAGGGCGCGTGCGTGGCACTCAATGCCGCCAATGAGGTCGCGGTCGAGGGCTTCCTGGACGGCCGGCTGGCCTACACCTGGATCCCGCGAGTCATCGAGGCCGCGCTCGAGTGGCAAGCACGGCAGCCATCTGTTACCCTCAGCAGTCTTGACGACGTACTTTCGCTTGACGCCGAGGCGCGCGCATTTGCGGGCAACCTCGGACTGGCCTGATAGCGGGCCGCGCCTGCCTCTGATTTCCTAGATTCCGACCCCATGCTTTTCACCCTGCTGGCCTTTGCCGTAGCGCTTGGCTCACTGATCATTTTCCATGAGCTCGGGCACTATTGGGTCGCCCGCCTCTGCGGCGTGAAGGTCTTGCGTTTCTCGGTGGGCTTTGGCAAGGTCATCCTGCGCCGCACCGACCGGCACGGCACTGAATGGGCCGTTTCCGCGCTGCCGCTTGGCGGTTACGTCAAGATGCTGGACGATGCGCCGCCCGGGGCCTCGCCCGCGGTTGCGGCTTCCGCGTTCAATACCAAGCCGGTGGGCCAGCGCATCGCCATCGTGGCGGCGGGTCCCATCTTCAACCTGATTCTCGCGGTGTTCCTGTATGCGGGCCTGAACATGGCCGGCACCGAGGAACCCGTCGCCATTATCGCGCCGCCCGCGGCCGAGACCCCCGCCGCCCGCGCCGGCCTGCTGGCCGGTGATCGCATCCTGGCCATTGACGGCGCGGAAGTCTCTTCCTGGTCCGACGCCCGCTGGCGCCTGATGGACGTCATGTCCACCGGCGGCCGCGCCAGCATCGAGGTCAGCACCCCATCCGGCGCAGTCCAGCGGCGCGAACTCGACCTTCCCCCCAACACGATGGACCCGGCCGACGGCGATCCGCTCGCCGCCGCGGGTGTGCGTCTGGCCCAACCCAAGCCGGCAGTGCGCGCTGTGATCGATGGCGGCGAAGGGCAGGCCGCTGGCCTGCGCGCCGGCGATCTGGTCGTGGCCGTGAATGGCCAACCGGCGCCCGATACAGGCGCCCTCGTCAAGCAGATCCAGGAAAGCGCCGGCAAGCCGCTTGCCCTGACCGTCGTACGCGACGGCGCCAACGTCACCCTGAACGTCACGCCGCGTCCCGAAGTCGTCAATGGCCAGGAGATCGGCCGCGTTGGCGTGCAGTTGGGCGGCAACGTGCCCATGGTGACGGTGCGCTATGGCGTCTTTGACAGCCTGTGGCGCGGCGCGGTCCGCACCTGGGACACCGCTTGGTTCTCGCTGCGCATGATGGGCCGCATGGTGACGGGCGACGTGTCGTGGCGCAATGTCAGCGGTCCGGTCACCATCGCCGACTACGCCGGCCAGACCGCCCGGATCGGCATTGTTGCGTATATCGCCTATATCGCATTGATCAGTATCAGCCTGGGCGTTTTAAATTTGCTTCCCATTCCTATGCTGGATGGTGGCCATCTGCTGTACTATCTCGTCGAAATTGTGCGGGGTAGCCCCCCGCCTGCGAAATGGATCGACATCGGACAACGCGCCGGCATAGGTATATTGGCAAGCCTTATGGGGCTTGCGCTGTTCAACGATTTCACGCGTTTGTTCACTTGAACGCGATTTAGCATAAAATCCCCCGCCATTTGCACGACCGAGGATACTCAAGGATGTCTTTTCGCCGGATGTTTCAACACAAAAAGGGTCTACTGCCGGGTCTCGTTGCCGCGTTGATGTTGCCGGCCTTGGCCCACGCCTTCGAACCCTTTGTCGTGCGGGATATCCGCGTAGAGGGTATTCAACGAACCGACGCCGGCACCGTCTTTGGTTATCTTCCCGTCAAGGTCGGCGAGAAATTCACCGAAGAAGAAGCCACGGAAGCCATTCGCCGTTTGTATGGCACGGGCTTTTTCACCGACGTTCAGATCCAGACGGACAATAATGTCGTCGTCGTGGTCGTCCAGGAACGCCCGACCATCGCCTCCGTCAATTTCAACGGCATGCGCGAGTTCGATTCCAAGGCAATCACCACCTCGCTGGGCCAGGTCGGTTTTGCGGAAGGCCGCATTTTCGACCGCTCCATGCTCGAGCGCGCCGAATACGAACTGAAGCAGCAGTATTTGTCCAAGGGCAAGTACGGCGTCGAAGTCACCTCCACCGTCACGCCGCTGCCGCGCAACCGCGTTGGCGTCAGCTTCGACGTGTTTGAAGGTTCGGTCGCCCGCATCCAGGAAATCCGTTTTGTCGGCAACAAGGCCTTTTCCGAAAGCGACCTGCTGGACGAATTCAAGCTCACCACCCCGGGCTGGCTGACCTGGTACACGGATACCGACAAGTACTCGCGCGAAAAGCTCGAAGGCGACCTCGAACGCCTGCGTTCGTTCTACCTGGACCAGGGTTACCTGGAGTTCTCGGTCGAACCGCCGCAAGTCACCATTTCGCCGGACCGCCAGGACATCCGCATCACGATCACCGTTCACGAGGGCGAGCCCTACAAGGTGCGCAGCGTGAAGCTGGCCGGCAACCTGCTGGGCCTGGACAAGGAAATCAACGATCTGGTGCAGATCAAGGCTGGCGAGACGTTCTCGGCCGCCAAGACCAACGATTCCGCCAAGGCGATCACCGACTACCTGGGTGAATTGGGCTACGCATTTGCCAACGTCAACCCGAACCCGCAGCTCGACCGTGCCAAGCACGAAGCCGACCTGACGTTCTACGTCGATCCGAGCCGCCGCGTGTATGTACGCCGCATCCAGATCGGCGGCAATACGCGTACCCGCGACGAAGTCGTGCGCCGCGAAATGCGCCAGCAGGAAGCCGCCTGGTACGACGCCGGCGACATCAAGACCTCGCGCGACCGCGTCGATCGCCTGGGCTACTTCAGCGATGTCAACGTCAAGACCGATCCGGTCCCGGGCTCTCCCGACCAGGTCGACGTCAACGTCGACGTGAAGGAAAAGCCCACCGGCATGATCAACCTGGGCGTGGGCTACGGCTCGTCGGAAAAGGCCATTCTGTCGGCCGGCATCAGCGAAGACAACGTCTTCGGCAGCGGCACCAACCTGACGCTGCAACTGAACACCAGCAAGACGAACCGCGCCGTGGTGCTGTCGCACACCGACCCGTACTGGACCAAGGACGGCATCAGCCGCACCACGTCCGCGTACTACCGCGTGACCGAGCCCTGGAACAACAACGACGGTGATTACCGCGTCAAGGCCTTGGGCCTGGGCATGAACTTCGGTATCCCGATCTCGGAGTACGACCGCATCTTCCTGGGCGGCAACTTCGAACGCAACCAGATCGACCTGTACAACAACTCGCCGGCGGCTTACGAAAGTTTCGTCGACCAATACGGCGATGCGACCAATTCGGTGATTCTGAGCGCTGGCTGGTCCAAGGACACGCGTGACAGCGCTCTGGCGCCGACCAAGGGTTCGTACACGCGCCTGAAGGCCGACTTGTCGACCATCGACCTGCAATACACGATGCTGACGGCGCAACAGCAGTATTACGTGCCGCTGGGCGGCTCGTACACGCTGGCGCTCAATGGCATGGTCGATTGGGGCCAGAGCTACGGCAACAAGGATTACCCGGTCATCAAGAACGTCTATGCCGGCGGTATTGGCACCGTCCGCGGTTACGAGGGCTCGTCGCTGGGTCCGCGCGACGTCAAGACGGGCGACTACCTGGGCGGCACGCGCCGCATCGTGGCCAACGCCCAGCTCTACCTGCCGTTCCCGGGCGCCTCGAAGGACCGCACGCTGCGCTGGTTCATCTTCAGCGACGCGGGTCAGGTGTCGGCCGGCAGCGGCCTGAGCTGCACCCGCGGCCGCGACAACACCGAGATCGAGGATCCGTGCGGCTGGCGTTTCTCGGCGGGCGTGGGCCTGTCGTGGCAGTCGCCGATGGGCCCGCTGCAGTTGTCTTATGCGCGGCCGCTCAATTCCAAGCCGGGCGACGACAAGCAAAGCTTCCAGTTCCAGATCGGGACCGGATTCTAAGCAAGGCGTTACTCTTGAAAACAAGGGCAGGGCCGACCGGCCCAGCGTCCTTGCTGTTTAGTGGCACAATACACACTTTGGCTTTGCCTTACTGGAAGGTGAGATTTTCATGATGTCTGATTTCGCACTTAAATCATCGAAGACGCTGGGCGCGAAGCGCCGTGGCAAGCTGGGCGGCTCCATTGCCCTGGTGGGTGCGCTCATTCTCGGTTCGGCTGCCGCGATTCCCGCGCAAGCTCAAGGCACCAAGATCGGTTTCGTCAATACCGAACGCATCCTGCGCGAATCGGGTCCGGCCAAGACTGCGCAAAGCAAGATCGAAGCCGAATTCAAGAAGCGCGACGACGAACTTCAACGCCTGAACAACAGCCTGCGCTCGCAAGCCGAGAAGTTCGACAAGGACGCACCCGTCCTGTCCGAATCCGACCGCGTCAAGCGCCAGCGCGATCTGGCCAACCTGGACACCGACCTGCAGCGCAAGCGCCGCGAATTCCAGGAAGACTTCAATCGTCGCCGCAACGAAGAATTCTCGGGCATCGTGTCCAAGGCCAATGACGCCATCAAGCGCATCGCTGAACAAGAAAACTACGACCTGATCATCCAGGACGCAGTGACGGTCAACCCCCGCATCGACATCACCGACAAGGTGATTCAGAGCCTGGGCAAGTAAGCGATACCCGTCTAGTCATGCCGGTTTTACTGGATCTTGCCCGCGCGCCGACACTCGAAGCAATGTTGAGCGCCGCCAATACCCAGGGTATCGACTGGCGTATCAGTGCGGTTCCCGGCGCAGACCCCATGCGGGTCTGCGGCATCGGGACCTTGTCTTCGGCCGGTCCTCAGGAAATCTCTTTCCTGTCCAATCCCCGCTATCAAAGCCAGCTTGGCGCAACCGGAGCAGGGGCGGTCATCGTCTCTCCCGACGTCGCCGAAGCCCTTGAAGCGCAGGGTAGCGACCGGCCGCGGTTCGCATTGGTCGTCTGCAAGCATCCCTACCTGCTTTTCGCGCGCGTCGCGCAGTGGTTCGACACTGCCCGCAGACCCGCCTTGCCCGCTGAAACCCATCCCTCCGCCGTGATCGCGCCCGACGCCATCATCGAAGAGGGCGTGCGCATCGGCCCCAATTGCGTCGTCGAATCCGGCGCGCGGATCGGGCGCGGCACGGTGCTGGGTCCCGGCTGCGTCATCGGCGCCGGATCGACCATCGGGCCGGACGGGCGTCTGCATGCAAACGTCACGCTGTACGAAGGCGTCAAGATCGGCGCCCGGGTCATCCTGCATAGCGGATCGGTGCTCGGCGCCGACGGCTTCGGCTTCGCGCCGGATCCTTCGCTGGGCAAGGGCGCCTGGGGCAAGATTCCGCAGTTTGGCGGCGTGTCCCTTGGCGACGACGTCGAAATCGGCGCCAACACGACCGTCGACCGGGGCGCACTCGAAGACACCGTCCTGGCGGACGGCGTGAAGCTCGACAACCAGATCATGGTTGGCCACAACTGCCGCATCGGCGCGCACACCGCGATGGCGGCATGCGTCGGCGTGGCGGGGTCCACCACCATCGGCGAACGCTGCACCATTGGCGGCGCCGCAATGCTTTCGGGCCACCTGGTGCTGGGCGATGACGTGCACATCTCGGGCGGCACGGCAGTGACGTCCAATATTTCCAAGCCTGGCCGCTACACCGGGGTCTTCCCGTACGCGGAACATGGCGAATGGCAGCGCAACGCCGCCGTGATACAACAGTTGGCGCAATTGCGCCGCCGCTTGCGCACGCTGGAAAAGGACTAGGGCGCGTTCGCCGCCCTGGCGCGCGCGCGCCGCCACCTTATTTAATTTCGCAGGAACGCAGAGAAAAATGGAACTCGACATCAAGGGGATCATGGAGAGGCTGCCGCATCGCTACCCGATGCTGCTGATTGACCGTGTTGTGGAAATGGTGCCTGGCAAGTCCATCGTCGCCATCAAGAACGTCTCGATCAACGAGCCGTTTTTCAACGGTCACTTTCCTCACCATCCGGTGATGCCGGGCGTGCTCATCGTTGAAGCCATGGCCCAGGCCTCGGCGCTGTTCTCCTTCACGGACGAGAACGGTGGCCTCAAGTGCGACGGCGCCAAGACCGCCTATTATCTGGTCGGTATCGACGGCGCGCGCTTCCGCCGCCCCGTCGTCCCGGGTGACCAACTGCGCATCGAGGTCGAAGCTGAACGCCTGAGCCGCAGCATCTGTAAGTATCAAGCTCGCGCGACGGTCGATGGCCAGGAAGTGGCGTCGGCCAAGCTGATGTGCGCGATTCGCAGCCTGGAAGAGTAAATGGCAGGAAACATCCATCCCGCCGCTGTTGTCGATCCGGCGGCAAAAATCGACCCGACCGCGGTCATCGGCCCGTTCGCAGTGGTGGGGCCAGATGTGACCGTCGGTGCGGGGACCGAGATCGGCCCGTACTGCATGGTCGACGGTGTGACCACGATCGGTCGCGACAACCGTTTCTACCGCTATTGCTCCATCGGCGGGATGCCGCAGGACAAGAAGTACGCGGGTGAGCCCACCCGCCTGACCATCGGCGACCGCAACACGGTCCGCGAATTCGTCACGCTGAACACCGGCACGACGCAGGATGGCGGCGAAACGACGCTGGGGGACGACAACTGGATCATGGCCTACGTTCACGTGGCGCATGACTGCCACATCGGCAGCCACACGATCCTGGCCAATTCGGTGCAGCTTGGCGGCCACGTCCACGTGGGCGACTGGGCGATCATCGGCGGCCTGACCGGCGTGCACCAGTTCTCGCGCGTGGGCGCGCACACCATGACGGGCGGCAACAGCTCCCTCATGCAGGACACCCCGCCGTTCGTGCTGGCCGCCGGCAATCCGTGCCGCCCGGTGGGCGTCAACGTCGAGGGCCTGAAGCGCCGCGGCTTTTCCGCAGCTTCCATTTCGGCCCTGCGCGAAGCCTACAAGATCATTTACCGCCGTGGCTTGTCCCTGGATGCGGCGCGTGCCGAATTGCGCGAGCGCCAGCAGGCCACCCCGGAAGCCGCGGAACACCTGCAGATGCTGCTGGATTTCCTGGACGTCGCCTCCCGCGGCATCATCCGCCCATGAGTACTCGGATCGGCATGGTGGCCGGCGAGCCTTCGGGCGACTTGCTGGCCGGTCGCATCATTGCCGGTCTGCAAGCGCGCGACAACGGCGTGCTTTGCCAGGGCATTGGCGGGCCGCAGATGCAGGCCCGCGACTTTGAGGCCTGGCACCCGATGCACGCGCTGACCGTCTTCGGCTACGTGGATGCGCTCAAGCGCCTGCCCAGCCTGCTGGCCACGTACCGCGACGTCAAGCGCCGCTGGCTGGCCGAGCCCCCCTCGGTATTCGTCGGCATCGACGCGCCCGACTTCAACCTGCGGCTGGAGCACCAGTTGCGGCAGGCGGGTACGCCGACGGTGCACTTCGTCGGCCCCTCTATCTGGGCGTGGCGCTACGAACGCATTCACAAGATCCGCGAATCGGTATCGCACATGCTGGTGCTGTTTCCGTTCGAGGAAGAGATCTACCGCAAGGAAGGCATTCCGGTCACGTACGTGGGCCATCCGCTGGCTGGCGCTGTGCCCATGCAGCCGGACCGCACGGCTGCCCGCGAGCGCCTGGGCATCGACCAGAACGCCCGCGTGCTGGCGATCCTGCCCGGCAGCCGTTCGTCCGAGATCCGCCTGCTGGCGCCGCGCTTCCTGCAGGCGGCGCAGCAATTGCTGAAGAAGGATCCGGCCCTGCAGTGCATCGTGCCCATGGTCAACGACCAGCGGCGTGCGGAGTTCCTGGAAATTCTGGCGCAGCACCCGGTGCCCGGGTTGCGCTGCGTCACCGCGAACGACCTGCACGGCGAGGGCGGCGACCGCAAGGCGCCCGTGGCCTGGTCCGTCATGGAAGCCGCCACGGCGGTCCTGGTTGCCAGCGGCACCGCCACGCTCGAGACGGCGCTGTTCAAGCGGCCCATGGTCATTTCGTACGTGTTGTCGCCGTGGATGCGGCGCATCATGTCCTGGAAGTCCGGCCAGCAGCGCCCGTATCTGCCGTGGGTGGGCCTGCCCAACGTGCTGCTGCGCGATTTCGTGGTTCCCGAGCTTTTGCAGGACGACGCGACGCCCGATAAACTGGCTGAAGCGACCTGGCAGGCGTTGACCGACGACGCGCTGATCGCTCGCGTGGAGGCCCGATTCACCGCCATGCACCAAGACCTGTTGCGCGATACGCCGGCGCTGGCCGCGCAGGCGATCCTGGAGGTGGCCGATGGAGCAGCCTGAGCTTTTCGTGGCGCCCGAACAGCCCGCGTTGCTGACGGCGGGCGTTGACGAGGCCGGCCGCGGCCCGCTGGCAGGCGAGGTCTACGCGGCCGCCGTCATCCTGGATCCGTCGCGCTTCATCGACGGCTTGGCCGATTCCAAGGTCCTGACCGCGGTCCGCCGCGAGGAACTGGCGCTGCAGATCAAGGAACAGGCGCTTGCCTGGTGCATCGCCAGCGCCACGGTCGCGGAAATCGACAGCCTGAACATCCTGCGCGCCACCATGCTGGCCATGCAGCGCGCGGTGCAGGGCCTGGCCACCGCGCCGCAAGTGGCCCTGGTGGACGGCAATCAGGCGCCCAAGCTGCGCTGCACCGTGCAGACCGTCATCAAGGGCGACGCGCTCGTCCCTGCGATCTCTGCCGCCTCCATTCTTGCCAAGACCGCCCGCGATGCGGATCTGCTGCGCCTGCATACGCTGTATCCCCAGTACGCGTTCGATCAGCACAAGGGCTACGGCACGGCGCTGCATCTGCAACGGCTGCGCGAGCACGGTCCGTGCGCCGAACACCGCCGCAGCTTCGCGCCCATCAAGGCCTTCGGCCTGGTTTCATGAAGCACATCAGTTCCCGGGACAACCCGGCGGTCAAGGCGCTGGTCAAGCTGGCCGGCACGGCCGGCAAGCGCGGCGCGCCGGTGCTGCTTGACGGCGTGCACCTATGCCAGGCCTGGTTACAGCACTTCGGCGCGCCCGATCGGGCGATCTTCGACGTGGAGCGGCTGTCTCAGCCGGACATCGCAGCGCTTGCCGCAGCCGTCCCCGACGATGTCAGCCTCGCATTGGATGCGCGGCTCATGCACGCGGTAGCCGCAGTGGAAAGCGGGCAGGGCGTCGCCTTCCTGGTCACGCCGCCCGTTCCGGCACTGCCTGAGCAGGTGGATGACACCTGTGTCCTGTTTGACCGGATCCAGGATCCCGGCAACGTGGGTACGCTGTTGCGCACGTGCGCCGCGGCGGGCATCAAGCGCGTGTTCCTGGCCACGGGGACGGCGGCGGTCTGGTCTCCCAAGGTGCTGCGCAGCGGACAGGGCGCGCATTTTGCCCTGGACATCCACGAACACGCCGATCTCGAGGCCCTGCTGCCCCGTTTGCGCGTGCCGCTGGTGGCGACCGCCCTGGACGGTTCGCGCGACCTGTTCTCGGACCGGTTGCCTGAACAATGCGCATGGGTTTTCGGCCACGAAGGCCAGGGCGTGGCGCCCGCGCTGTTGGCGGCTGCCAGCCTGAAGGTGCGGATACCGCACGACGCCAAGGCCGTGGAGTCGCTGAATGTCGGGGCCGCCGCCGCGATCTGCCTCTTCGAGCAGCGCCGGCAGGCAAGTGTGCGCCACCCCGCCTGATTCCCCGCAGGACCCCCCGCTTTTCCGCCGATTGAAGGGTGATCCATCCTCTTATACTGCCGCGCTCGTGCAACACGGGGCCGCGCCGAGGATGGACGCTGCCCGCCTATCTGAAACCCGGGGAGGGGATACGTGAAGAACTGGATCAAACTCAGCTTGGCAGCGCTCGGCGCTGCAACTTTGCTGGCGGGCTGCGCCGGACCGCGCTACGCCGACGTGTCCGCAAAGATCTCCGCGCTGGAACCGGGCGAAGGACGGATCTATTTCTACCAGCCCAAAACGGCCAATGGTGGCAAGGTCGGGCATCCGGCGATCCTGGTGGACAACGTCCGCGTCGGAAAATCCAAGGCGGGCCACTTCTTTTTTGTGGATCGCCAAGCCGGCACGCTCGAAGTGATCACGGCGACCGACCGCAAGGAACGCAAAGACCCGCTGGTGGTGCCGCTTGCGGCGGGACAGACCCAGTACGTGAGGGTCGACATCGACGGCGGGAAGCAGGTTCTGCGCCTGGAACCCTTTGCCGAGACGGCGCAACAGGCCTTGTCCGAACTGCGGTATTGGGGCGCCAGCCGCCGCGATCGCGAGCCGCTGCGCTATTGATCAGATGACACGTTTTGTAGATTTCTGACGCACCCCTATACTTACGCACTTCGTTCGTAGCCGGGGTAACCATGGTCTCGTCGGTAGTTCCGAAAGTCGCGGGCCTGGCCCGCGTTGGCAAGTTTGCAGCGTTGGCCGTTGCGGGGATGCTGTCTTTGAGCGCCTGCATGTCCGTTTCCACGCAAAAGGTCAGCCTTGTGCCCGTGGCGGCTTCGGAGCCGGCCAGCGTGATCCAGTTGTCACGCATGGTCAGTGCCCAACTGCCGAATGACAGCGTCGTCAGCCTGCCTGCGGCATCGCAATGGCAACGCGTAGGCGCCTTGGTGCAAGGCGATGTCTACCGTTCACTCGGCGGGCTGTTCACGATCCAGACCCGGCGCCAGGGCGAGGCCTACCTCGTGGCGTCTTCCGGAAAGCTTGTCGGCTTCTACTTGCCTGGCGAAACGGCTTATATGCCGCTCAACCGTCCCGTCACCTTGCCCGTGGAAATGCGTCAATGAAGATCTGGCTGAAACTGGCGGCGACGGCCACGACGGTGGTTGCGCTGGCCGGCTGTGCCGGCGCTCAGTACCAATCCTTGCAGGGACGCATGCCGCCCGTCGCGCAAGGCAACGGGCGCATTTACTTCTATCAACCCCAGACCTCGCCGGTGGCATCGGCGCAGCAGAAGCTGCGCGTGAACCGGGACGTCGTCGGCCGCAACAAGCCGGGCAGCTTCTTCTTCGTGGACCGTCCGGCGGGCAATTACGTCGTGACCAACCTGTACTGGACGGGCGATGGGGTCAGCTTCAAGCTCGATCCCGGCCAGACCCGCTACGTGCGCATCACGGCCGAGTCGCTGGGCAGCACTGGCGCGGTGGGCAAGCTGTCCATGGAACTGGTGGATCCCCCGGAAGTCGCCGAGACCGAGCTCCTGAAGATGCGCTATTGGGGCGCGGCTTCGTCCGAGCAGATTCCTGGCTTGCGCTAGGTCCGAACAGCAAAGAAACAACAGAGAGCTTCTATGACCCGCAGCATCAAGATGATCGCCGCCGCCGCGCTGGGCGCCGCCCTGTTGGCCGGTTGCGGCGGTCCCCGCTACAAGGACGTGGCGGGCACCATCCCGATCATGGTCCCGGACACGGGCCGCATCTATTTTTATCAGCCGCCGGCGCCGATTGGCGTGGTGTCGAATCAGCCGTATCTGCGCGTCAATGGCGTGAAGGTCGGCCGGTCCAAGCCCGGCAGTTTCTTCTACGTGAACCGCCCCGCAGGCAAGTATGAGATCGATACGCTGCGCGATGGCGAGTCCCTGACGTTCGATTTGGCTCCGGGACAGACGCGCTACGTGCGCCTGAGCATCGAAGGCGCCACCGGAAACAGCGCCAGTGTGGGCCGGCAGGACATGCGCCTGGAAGCGTCCGAAGCGGTGGCTCAGCAAGAAATGTCGCCGCTGAAATATTGGGGCGCGGGATCGCGCGAACGCGTGAAGCTGCGTCCCTGATTTTTTCGCTGCGGCAAGCAGGGCGCGCCTTGGCGCGCCCTTTTTTTATCCGCGATCCAGCCCGACTTCCTGCAGCACGGTGGTCGCGATCTCTTCGATCGACTTGGTCGTGCTGGACAGCCACGAAATGCCCTCGCGGCGCATCATGCGTTCGGCCTCTGCCACTTCGTAGCGGCATTGCTCCAGTTGCGCGTAGCGGCTGTTGGGGCGGCGCTCGTTGCGCACCTCGGCCAGACGTTCCGGCTGGATCGACAGGCCGAACAGCTTGGCGCGGTGCGGCGCGATGGTGGAGGGCAGGGTGCCGCGTTCGAAATCGTCCGGCGTCAGCGGGAAGTTGGCGGCTTTGATGGCGTACTGCATGGCCAGGTACAGGCTGGTGGGCGTCTTGCCGCAGCGCGAGACCCCGACGAGGATCACGTCGGCCTGATCCAGCTGGTTCACGAACTGGCCGTCGTCATGCGCCAGGCTGAAGTTGATGGCGTCGATCCGGTTCCGATATTTTTCGGAGTTGGCCTGCATGTGCGAGCGGCCAATGGAATGGCTGGACTTCAACCCCAGCGCCTGTTCGATGTGGCTGACAAACGTGCCGAACAGATCCAGGAAAATTCCGTTCGCCTGTCGAACACGAGACAGGATTTCCGGGTTGACCAACGTGCTGAACACAATGGGTGGAACGCCCGCGTCCTGGGCGCTCCGGTCAATCCGCATGGCGACCTCCGCAGCCTTTTCGAGTGTGTCCACGAAGGGCAGGCGGATGGGCTTGAAATTGACCTCCTCAAACTGCGAAAGCACAGACTGGCTGAACGTCTCCGCGGTGATGCCGGTACTGTCGGAAACGATGTAAACCGTGCGTACGATAGGGGTAGATGTCATGTGTAAAAAATTCCAACCAGGCAGATGGCCGGACGTACTCCACCGAGTACAATCAGGCCCCTATAAGTCACCCCAAGGGCGGTCCAAGGCCAGTTTGGTCAGCGTCTGAAAACGTGTCTGCAAAGCCCGGAAAACGCGGTTTTTCCGGCGGCAAAAACAGCACGATTCAGCCATTGACCAAACTCGCTTTCATTCCATTGTAAAAGGTGACTTCAATGTCGTATGTTGTTTTGTTCGAGCAGCTCCGCATGACGGATGTGGACTCGGTAGGAGGCAAGAACGCATCTCTTGGCGAAATGATCAGCCAGCTGTCTGGCGCGGGCGTCCGCGTGCCGGGCGGCTTTGCCACGACCGCTGACGCCTTCCGCGATTTCCTGAAGGCCTCTGGCCTGGACAAGCGGATCGCTGAACGGCTGACCACGCTGAACCCCGAAGACGTGCGCGAGCTGGCCACCGCCGGCGCGCAGATTCGCCAATGGATCGTCGACGCGCCGTTCTCGCCTGAGTTCGAAGCGCAGATCCGCGAAGCCTTTGCCAAGCTCGACGCTGACGGCAAGGGCTCGTTTGCCGTGCGCTCCTCCGCCACCGCCGAAGACCTGCCCGACGCCTCGTTCGCCGGCCAGCAGGAAACCTTCCTGAACGTCGTGGGCATCGACGACGTGCTGGACAAGATCCGCCACGTGTTCGCGTCGCTGTACAACGACCGCGCCATTTCCTATCGCGTGCACAAGGGCTACGCCCACGCCGACGTCGCCTTGTCGGCCGGCATCCAGCGCATGGTGCGTTCCGACAAGGGCAGCGCCGGCGTCATGTTCACCATCGACACCGAATCGGGCTTCCAGGACGTGGTGTTCATCACGTCGTCGTACGGCCTGGGCGAAACCGTCGTGCAGGGCGCCGTCAACCCTGACGAGTTCTACGTCTTCAAGCCCACCCTGGAACAGGGCCACTATCCCATCGTCGGCCGCCGCATTGGCTCCAAGCTGATCAAGATGGAGTTCGATCCCGAGCGCCCCGAAGGCCGTGCCGTGCGCACGGTGGACGTGCCGGTGTCCGAGCGCAACCGCTACTCGCTGACCGACGACGAAGTCAACGAACTGGCCCGCTACGCCGTCATCATCGAAAAGCACTACCAGCGTCCGATGGACATCGAGTGGGGCCGTGATGGCGTTGACGGCAAGATCTACATCCTGCAGGCGCGTCCGGAAACCGTGAAGTCGCAGCAGGGCGCCAACGACGTGCAGCAGCGCTACCGCCTGAAGGCGACCGGCCAGGTCCTGATCACCGGCCGTGCAATCGGCCAGAAGATCGGTTCGGGCCCGGTGCGCGTGGTGGGCGACATCTCCGACATGGACAAGGTCCAGCCGGGCGACGTCCTGGTCACCGACATGACGGATCCCAACTGGGAGCCCGTGATGAAGCGTGCTTCGGCCATCGTGACGAACCGCGGCGGCCGTACGTGCCACGCCGCCATCATCGCGCGTGAGCTGGGCATTCCGGCGGTGGTGGGCTGCGGCAACGCGACTGACCTCCTGAAGGAAGGCCAGGCCGTGACCGTGTCGTGCGCGGAAGGCGACGAAGGCCGCATCTATGACGGCTTGATCGAGACCGAGGTCGAGGAAGTGCGCCGCGGCGACATGCCCGCCATCGATCTGAAGATCATGATGAACGTCGGCAACCCGCAACTGGCGTTCGACTTCGCCCAGATTCCCAACGGCGGCGTCGGCCTGGCTCGCCTGGAATTCATCATCAACAACAACATCGGCATCCACCCGAAGGCGGTCCTGGACTACCCGAACGTGGACGGCGAACTGAAGAAGGCCGTGGAATCGGCCGCTCGTGGCCATGCCAGCCCGCGCGCCTTCTTCGTCGAGAAGATGGCCGAAGGCGTGGCGACCATCGCCGCCGCCTTCTATCCGAAGCCGGTCATCGTGCGCATGTCGGACTTCAAGTCCAACGAATACCGCAAGCTGGTCGGCGGCTCGCGCTACGAGCCCGAGGAAGAGAACCCCATGCTGGGCTTCCGCGGGGCATCGCGCTACATCGCCGAAGACTTCGCCGAGTGCTTCCGCATGGAATGCGAAGCGCTGAAGAAGGTGCGCGATGAAATGGGCCTGACCAACGTCGAGATCATGGTGCCGTTCGTGCGCACGGTGGGTCAGGCGGAAAAGGTCGTGAACCTGCTCGCCAAGCACGGCCTGGCGCGCGGCGAGAACGGCCTGAAGCTGATCATGATGTGCGAGGTTCCGTCCAACGCCATCCTGGCCGACGAGTTCCTGCAGTATTTCGACGGCTTCTCGATCGGCTCGAACGACATGACCCAGCTTACGCTGGGCCTGGACCGCGATTCCGGCATGGAACTGCTGGCCGCCGACTTCGACGAACGCGACGAGGCCGTCAAGTTCATGCTGCGCCGTGCGATCAAGGCTTGCCTGGCCGCCAAGAAGTACGTCGGTATCTGCGGCCAAGGCCCCAGCGACCATCCCGACTTCGCGCAGTGGTTGAAGGACGAAGGCATCCTGTCGATGTCGCTGAACCCGGACACCGTTGTCGATACGTGGCAGCGTCTGGCCAAGAACTGATTGGCTGGTTGAAGTAAAAGCCCCGCGTCCTTTTTGGGACGCGGGGCTTTTTTTATTCTCCGTGGGAATAGGCCCCCGCCGCGTTGAGGGAAAAGCGCTGGTTGAGCGTCGGCGACGAATGCTTTCTTCAGATGATCCGATCAAAGTAAGAGTCTTCTGATATCCATAGATAGGATCGTGTGACGTAATGGACCCATATTCCATTCGCGTCCATTGCGAGATTCTTCGTTTGCAGCGGACGCGTTTTCATAGGCGGACCGCGCGCTCCTGGCAGGTGCGAAAGGTCTGTCGATGCGGGAGCACGTCATTCCTACCCAATCCGACCTGCGGTTCACGTTCACCATCGGCGACGAGTCATTTGAGGTCGTCGAATTTACGCTGCAGGAAGGGTTGTCGGAGACCTTTCTGCTCGAAGTGGACCTGGCCAGCGCCAATCCCGCTCTCGATTTCGGCGCAGTCCTGGACCGCGCCGCACTGCTGACCATCTGGCACGGCGACACGCCGGTGCGGTACGTGCACGGCGCGGTCTCTGCTTTTGCTCAACGCGACACGGGCTTTCGCCGCTCACGCTATTGCGCGATCGTCGAGCCGCGTCTGGCGCGCTTGAAACTCAGTTCCGACTGGCGCATCTTCCAGTCGCAAAGCGTCCCCCAGATCACCGAAGCGGTGCTCAAGGCGCATGGCCTTACCCAGGATTACGAGCAGCGCAGCACCACCGAACACCAGGCGCGCGAATACTGCGTGCAGGCGGGCGACACCGACTACCACTTCGTCGAGCGCGTCATGCGCGAGGAAGGCTTCTTCTACTCCTTCCGCCATACCGCTGAAGGCCATCAATTAATCCACAGCGACCGCCTGTTCATCCATGGCCGCGTCGGTGATGAGCCGGTGCAGTACAACGCGATCCCCGGTGGCGACCAGCCGCAGCCTGCGTTGCGGCGGTTCGCCTACACCGAGAACGTGCGTACCGCACGCCAGACCCAGCGCGACTACACCTTTCATCATCCGCGCTACAGCCACCAGCACAGCCGCGACGGACGAGATCTGGACCATCAGGGCCGCCGTTACGAACGCTATGACTATCCTGCTCGGGCTAAATTCGACGAAGCCGGCGGACCTTTCGCCGAAAACCGCCTGCGCGGCCATCGCCGCGATGCGCGCGTCGCTTTCGTTGAAGGCGATGACCCGCGGCTCCAGCCGGGCATTTCATTCAGCCTGGCCGGTCATCCGCGCGAAGACCTGAACCGCGGCTGGCGTCCGGTGCGCATTGTCCACCGCGGCATCCAACACACGAGCCAGGCCGAGGAAAGTGCGCAAGCCTCGTTGGGAACCCACTACAGCTACGAAGCCGAACTGGTCCCGGACGACGCCGAGTGGCGCGCGGAACCGCTACCCAGGCCCCGCATCGACGGTCCGCAGAACGCCGTGGTGGTCGGCCCGCCCGATGAAGAGATTTATACCGACGAGTATGGCCGGGTGAAGGTCCAGTTCCCGTGGGACCGGCTCGGCGAGGAGGACGAACGCAGCTCCTGCTGGATCCGCGTTTCACAGGACATCGCCGGCGCCACTTGGGGGCACATGGCCATCCCGCGCATTGGGCAGGAGGTCATCGTCTCTTACTTCGATGGGGATCCGGACCAGCCCGTGGTCACCGGCCGCGCCTACAACCGCCTGCAATTGCCGCCCTACGAGTTGCCGCGTCACAAGACGCGGATGACGATCAAAAGCAAGACCCACAAAGGCGAGGGATACAACGAACTGCGCTTCGAAGACGAGAAGGACCAGGAAGAAATCTACGTCCACGCGCAGAAGGACCAGAACATCCACGTCAATCACGACGAAACCACGTTCGTGGGCCATGACCGCAGCGAACAGGTCGAGCACGACGAGACCATCACGATCGGCCGCGACCGTAAGGAAACGGTGGGCAACGACGAACAGGTCGCCATCGGCCAAGACCGGCGGCATGACATCGGACGGGATGATTTTTTGACTGTGGGGCGCAATCACACGATCTACACCACCAAGGACCGCACCGAAGAAGTGGGCAACAACCGCCGCGACAAGACCGCGGCGAATCATTGGGTGAGTATCGGCGGACACCAGGAGCTCACGGTCGAGGGGCAATCGGAATTGCAGGCGGGGCAGGCCATCCGGCAGCGCACGAAGGATTTTGAGAGCCAAGCGGCAGAGAGCCTGACTATCAAGGGACCGGGGGGAACCATCCGAATCGATGCATCGGGTATCACGCTTGATGGGGTCGCCATTCTGATCAAAGGTCCGATAAATCAAAAGCCCGGTGGCGGCACGAACTCGATCTCCGTCAACGGCACGCCGGAACCCGGCGAACCCGTTTGTGTGGGATGCCTGCTGAAGGCCATCGCGGAGGGCCGCAGCGTCGTGCGGTTCGGTGGATAAGCTACCTATGAATCCATTCTCTGAAAGTGTTGTGAACGAACTGCGCCGGCTCCCCGATCATGGACTGACAGCCATCGTTGAAATGGCTCGCCTGAAGACAAATGTCCGAATGCAGCTTATGGAGCGATTTTCCGGCTGGCCGCTACTGCAGCAGCGAGAGTTGGAGAATCTCCGCGAGATTGGCCCATGGCTTTTTGCGCCTTCTACGCAGGAAAGCCTGCAAGGCCAGTACGACTTTCTCTGCGACGCTGCCGAGATGGCGGGCGACGCGATCAGCGCCTGGCTGACCAGTGCCATGTCTCCAGCCCTGCTGGCCGAGCACCTTAGCTGCGCCACAACCGCGCAGGGGCCGGACGGTGCCACTTACTTGCTGCGCTTTCATACGGAACTGGCCTTTCCCGTGCTTCATGCGCGTCAGGATCTACCAGGAATCGCCGATTGGCTGGCGCCGGTTCGCCATTGGTGGCTCGTATTTCCCCACCGAGAGCGCAAGGCCTGGAAACACTTCACAGGTCACGGTTCAGCCAGGCCGTATCCCTCACCGGCCATCCAACTGGACGAGTCATGCTGGGTGGCGCTCGCGGGCGACCCGCTCGCGTACCGGCTGGCGGACCAGCTTCGGGTGCCCCTTGAAATGAAGGGCGACCGCGAAAACTGCCATGGCACCCGGCTTGGACTCGTTCATGACTTGCTGGCTCAAGCGGATCGCATTGGTTTGAGCCAACAGAGCGACCGAATCGACTACGTGACCTTGATGGCGTTGCAAGGCAAGGCGCTAGAGGGTTCATCGGCATGGAACGACGCATTGCAGGAAGCGAAAGCGCTGCGAGAACCCCTGGCGCAGGCTCTGCAAGTGCGCATGCGCAGAAAAAATGGTTGAGGACGTCAATGTTCGGTTGGAACGACACCTTTAATGAATGTGCGGAGAATCGCACGCTTCTCGATGGAATCTTGAATCGTGGGGCGGAGGTAACTTGCACTCGCACCTTCACCATACTTCCGCTGCGGTATGGCGCCGTGGGAGGCAGCGCCGAACAGCGCAAACTCCTTCCGTCTATGCCCGAGCATTTGAATAAGCCAAGCAGCGTGGGCAGTCTGAGCGAATCCACTTACGCATTACGCCCGCTGCGCCAGGGGTTTCTGTATGTCCTTGTCCAGCGCGTGAGCGCAGGGACTTATGAATGGCATAGCCAGTACCGGGTATCGGAAGCCGGAACGCTGACCTATATGGATGCTGAGGAACCGTGGAAGCGCAAAGCCGCAGCTGTCCCGGGCATGGATGACCCACCTGGCTGGAGCTGGATGTTCAAAGTCCATGACGTCGACGACGTCAAGGATCTTCGCCTGCTCTTTAGCCCATGCCCTTTGACCAAGGAAACGCTGCGCCGATATCGCACGCTCCCGGCAAGCCGGAATAAGTTGGTGTCGGTGGATATCGCCAAATTTGCGTCGCAGGCCCCCGAGGAAATGGATTGTGTCCGCCGGCAAGACGGCGTGCTGACTTTTGATCAGCTTGATTGCGTAGCGGACTTCGCGGCCGTAAATCAGCCCAGATTGAGCATGCTGCTTAAAGCGCAGGCGTTTAACCCTCTTGCGCCACCCCTGCAAGCCACTCAGGCAGAAATGCGACCAACGGCCACGCACAATCGGTTCCGTGGCGCGGCCATCGTAGTGGATGACGCCCTCGGAATTACTCAGGAACTGAACGCGTGGCGAAATGCGAGTGTTGAAGCACTTGAAGGCTTCATGGCAGCGGAGGACGGCGAAAGACTCACCAACCATCGCAAGTTCACTATCGCATTTGGCATTGAAAACATCAGAAAGCTTGTAGAAGACGAAGCCGAGAAGCTCTATTACAAAGAGCAGTGGGACTTCGGAGTGCGTTACTCGGACCGCGGGTACGAGATGAGCAACAGCCACATGGTCCCGCAATCGGTGCGCGGCTACTACAACTATCGCAACCCACAGCATCAGCGGGAAGTTCAGGAGGCCGCCGCCAGGCGGAGGCGTGCCAAAAGTTGGAGCAAGTACGCTGGCTACATTGATGAGGATATGCGTCAGGATTTCCTGAACCGCTACCGAGACGAAGTTAGCAAAGCGGACGCGGCCAAGGACGCGCGCGCTTCGGATCACCTTCTCTGGTTGCAGAGCGAACCGCTTCTCGACGCACTCGAAGTCTTTGATCGCGATGATACCGAGCAGGCCCTGCTGTTTGAAGACCAAATGGGAAAGGCCGTCGTCGGCATGAACGCCACTGCGGTCGGCGAGGAACTGCTTGATCGCTGGCGTAAGGCGGGGGTGTCGCGAGAAAACTTGTTCTGGCGGTCGTTGGCGCAGAACCAGGAGAGCGTGGAAAGCGAAGTGGACCAACTTTTCGGTGAGAGCGAGACGCTGAAATCCGTCGACCCTGCCGCTTTGCAAAACCGGCTAAAGAAACTGGCGGATCTCTACGAAAAGAGCCACGCCATGCTCGATTCGCTGGCTGATGCCTCGACGGGCGGAGGGCCACCGTCCGGCTATCTGGTCGGCGGTGCAATGCTGATCAATACGCTAGGAAGCTCATTATTTCAAAGCAAGACCGCTGCTGCCATTGTGGACGCCCCACTCAATAAGCTCGCGGCGTCAGTGTTGCTCGCGCGCCTGGGTCGGTACTCGCAGCATTATCGTCTCGAATTGCGGAACGGCAAGGAACTGAGTCGAGGGTCAGCGGCACGAATAGACCGCTCTGCCGGCCGTCAATTTGACCGTGCCTTGCGGGCAGGCAAGACAGGGCCGATGACTGAAATACGTATTGGAAGCACTCTGGTGTTTTTGGAGATGTGGAACCTTTACAACAAGCTGGCCGCGGAAAACAAGCACAGCAAAGAATATGCCGAGATCGTCGCGGCCCTGTTGCTGTTCACTGCAACCGGCGCCGAACTGGGGGCCTCCGCGGTGCGCCTTGCGGAGAAAAGTGGCAACGCGGCCGTCAAGCAAGGTGCGAAGGTCTTCGGCGGCGCGTTGCGGCTGTGGTCAGGAGTCTTAGCTGGATCATCCGCGATGGTTGGAACATGGTTCGACGTTGCGGAGGCCTATGACAAGTATAGGTTCGGCAAGTATTCGGCTTCGGGGGTGTATATCTTGCGCGCGACGCTACAACTTGGAGCAGCGAGTTTGTCGATTGCTATGGGGCTGGGTTCGGCAGGCGCATACTTTGATTATCTGCTCAGAAGGTACAAAACGAGGTCAATTCTAAATTCTGCAATTAATGCCGGCGCACGGGCATCTGCAGCGTTGGCCGCACGCATGGTTCCGATGCTGCGAATATTCTTTGGTATCAATGTTTTCATTGTGGCGTTGATTTTGGCCGAAATATACCTTCTTCCCGACGCTTTAGAGGACTACTTGGATCATTGCTCATTCCGAAAAAACCGAAAAAACGGCATCGCTGTATCAGAGGAGGAGGAAATTGAGAAAATGCAGCAGGCGATTGAGGACGTGTCTTGATGTACATCTTGGAACGAGGATTTCAATGGTCAAAAAATTTAATAACTTACGAGGAGGCGACTGCAGAAATCCATCGAAAACATTGCAAGCCTGGGGCGGCTGAATTAGATGCTCCGTGTGGCGTGGGGGAATCTGTGTCCAGCGCAATTTATGACAACGAATCTCTCTATGCGTACACCGACAAGTTTATTGATCTCCGGACTCCGAACGATGAGAAAAAAGGCGTGATCACTGCCTTTCTTTTATGGGTGTACGGATTTATTTTCTATTACTTTTTGAAGTTCTCCGGCACTGCTGTCGAATATATCAGTGCGGGCTATGGTTATTACGATGATGTGCCCCTGGTTGCGCAGGACTATTTCTTTCTTCCCCTCTTTCCTCTCTTGTTGCTCTTGGTTCTTGTTTTTTTTGGAAAATTTACGTTTAAATATCTGCGGCTGGAATCTTTTACTGCGCGCCGCATTGTCGTTCGTTTCAATCGCGCCACCCGTAAGGTATACCTGCTGCGACCCAAACATCTGGGTGGCATCCGTATCATGGATTGGAACAAGACCGAGATACTTATCGACAAAAGCATGAGCGAACTGGAGGGCACCGGAGGCTTCGTCATTTTGGTCTGGGACAGGGGCGATGGTGTGGACTTGCAGGGAACTCCTACCGACAACCTCGAAGTCACTTTCGTGGGTAAACCTACTCGCAACGCCCGCGAGCTCCTCGCGTTTTGGGAGTACATCCGCCGCTACATGGAGGTTGGCCCCGCTGCCGTGCCGGCGCCCGCGAAGTTTGTTAGCAAGTTCCCGTGGCCCTGGCTTTCGTTCAAGGCGGCATGGGGCCTGGACACCCAGTTCCTGCGCCACAGCGGCTTATGGGTGTTTGTCGTAGCGAACCTGTTGATGTTGCCCGCCATCTTGATCCATGCTGCCGGCCACTGGCTTTCGCTGCTGCTGTGCTATGAGCCCAGATTTCCCCGCGACATTGAAGAGGCGGGACGATAATCCCGAAGCTGCTTTCAGCGCATCGAGGTGTCTGGGGCCCGGACCAGGCCGCGCCCAGATCAGGCGGCCCGGGCTTCGCGGGCGATGAGTTCGCGTTTGCGGTCGATGCCCCAGCGGTAGCCCGCCAGCGAACCGTCGGTGCGCACCACGCGGTGGCAGGGAATGGCCAGCGCGATGTTGTTGGTGGCGCAGGCGCGGGCGACGGCGCGCACGGCGGCGGGTGCGCCGATGCGTTCGGCCACTTCAGAATAGGTGGCGGTTTCGCCGAGGGGAATCTCGCACAGGGCCTCCCAGACCTTACGTTGGAATGCCGTGCCGCGCACGTCCAGAGGCAGGTCCAGGCCGCGCGCCGGATCTTCGACAAAGCCGACCACGTCGGCCACCCAGCTTTCGAATCGGGGGTCGGCGCCGATCAGTTTGGCGGCGCGGAAGCGGTCCTGCAGGTTCTGGACCAAACGGTCCGGGTCCTCGTCCAGCGCGATTTCGCAGATGCCGGTGCTGCTTGCGGCCACCAGCAGTGCGCCCAGCGAGCACTGCGCGACCGCGAACCGGATATCCACGCCTTCGCCGTTCTTGCGGAACGCGGTGGGCGTCATGCCCAGGATGGCGGGGGCGGCTTCGTAGAAGCGTCCGCTGGAATTGAAGCCGGCGTCGTACATGGCGTCGGTGACGGTGGCGCTTTCTTCCAGGCTTTGGCGCGCGCGGCTGGCGCGCAGGGCGTTGGCGTAGGCCTTGGGCGTGATGCCCGTGGCGGCCTTGAAAATGCGGTGAAAATGGAAGCGGCTCATGCCGGCCTGTTCGGCGAGCGTCGACAAATCAGGCGGCTGCTCGGCCTCCAGTGCGCGGCAGGCGCGTTCCACGGCGGCGGCGTGCTGTTTGCTCAAGGGGACGGCGGCGGGGCTCATAAGGGACTCCTGGCTTCTCGCGTGATGGCTTTACGCATGACGCTATCGTCTCAAGGCGGGCCGGCCCGCGCACTCCGCTTGTTGCGGCGGTCCCTGACGCAGCCGATGGGGCGCGCTGGCAGGGCTCAGGCGCCGGGCGCGTAGGTCTCCAGAAAGCGGCGCAGCAGGCCAGCCGCCACGGGCGTGGCCCGCACATTGGCCGACAGCCCCGGTATGTCGAGGTTTTCGGCGGCGTAGCGGCGGCCATAGCGGTCGAGATGGGCCCGGATGAAGTCGGGGCCGAACTCAGGGTGGAACTGGGTGGAAAAGACGTTGCGGCCGATGCGGATCATCTGGTGCTCGTCCAGGTCCGAACGCGCCAGCACCGTCGCGCCCGCAGGCAGTTGCAACACGGTCTGCGCATGCAGCATCTGGGCAGGGAACGTGGTCGGCACGCCGGCCATGAGCTGATCGCCGCCGGCGGTGGGCAGCAATTCGACGGTCTGGGTGCCGACTTCGCGGCCAGCCGGGTTGTAGCCGACCTTGCCGCCAAATGCGTGCGCCAGCAACTGATGGCCGTAGCAGACGCCGAACATGGGCAGGCCGGCTTCCAGGGCCTCGCGCAACCAGGCGGCGGTGTCTTCGCTCCAGGGTTCCTTGTCGGAGACCATGGCGGGCGAACCGGTAATCAACGCGGCGCGGTAGCTGGAGGGCGCCTGCGGGCGTTGACCTTCGTAGACCGCGACGATCTCGGCGGCGCTGGCGGCCAGACCGGCCGCCAACATGATTTGTTCGGCATAGCCGCCGAACTGGCTTTTGAGCGTATCGTCCGGATCGCCGGTGTGCAGGATCAGGACGGGGAGAGCAGAAGGAGTTGCAGCGGTCATAAATGCGTGTGCGTGGATAAGGGCGGCGCGGAAGTCTCGCGACCGGGCGCGCCAGGGGCACATCATAATCCAGCGAAAATGTTCCCGTCGGTGCACGACAAACCCCGCTCCGTCCCGGAAATACGTACAATCCGCTCAGATACTCATCCTTACAGACGATCTTGAGACTATGTGGATTTGGCTAGGATTGGCCGCGCTGGCCCTCATTGGTGAGCTGGCGACAGGAACCTTCTATTTGCTGCTCGTCGCCTTGGGTTTGGCCGCCGGCGGTATTGCCGCCTGGCTGAATGCGGGCCTGCAATGGGAACTGGTGGCGTGCGGCGTCGTGCTGCTGCTGGGGCTCCTGGTGCTGCGCAAGACTCGGGTGCTGAAAAAGCGCGAGGTCAACTCCGCCCGCAACGCCGACGTCATTCTGGACATCGGCCAGACCGTCATGGTCGAAGCCTGGTCCGACAGCGGGGCCGCGCGCGTCTGGTACCGCGGTGCGCATTGGCAGGCTGAGCTGGCCAAGGGGCATGCCGCCCAGCCCGGCGAACACACCATTACCGAATTGCGCGGTTCGATCCTCGTGCTTACTCCCAAGCGCGGCGGCTCGGCATAGCAGAACGCGCCCGCGCAGCGCCGCGGGCAATCGCTGGAACCCTGGCCGGCACGGCGGGGCAAGCCGGCGCATCTACTCCAAAAGAGGCTTCACACCATGATCGATACTTCAACCATCGTGCTGCTTGTCATCGTTGCACTGGCAATCCTGATCGTCGTCAAGGCGATCGCCATCGTGCCGCAGCAGCATGCCTGGGTGGTCGAGCGGCTCGGCAAATTCGACCGCGTCCTGTCGCCGGGCGCCGGATTCGTGATTCCGTTCATCGAACGCGTGGCCTACAAGCATTCGCTGAAGGAAATTCCGCTGGACGTGCCCAGCCAGGTCTGCATCACGCGCGACAACACGCAGCTTCAGGTCGACGGCGTGCTGTACTTCCAGGTCACGGATCCGATGCGTGCGTCGTACGGTTCGTCCAACTACATTTCGGCAATCACGCAGCTGGCCCAGACGACGCTGCGTTCGGTCATCGGCAAGATGGAACTGGACCGCACCTTTGAAGAGCGCGACTCCATCAACAGCAACATCGTTTCGTCGTTGGACGAGGCGGCGCTGAACTGGGGCGTGAAGGTGCTGCGCTACGAAATCAAGGACCTGACGCCGCCCAACGAAATTCTGCGTTCGATGCAGGCGCAGATCACCGCCGAACGCGAAAAGCGCGCGCTGATCGCAGCCTCCGAAGGCCGCCGCCAGGAACAGATCAACATCGCCACCGGCGAACGCGAAGCCGCCATCGCGCGTTCCGAGGGCGAGAAGCAGGCGCAGATCAATCAGGCCCAGGGCGAAGCCGCTGCGGTGCTGGCGATCGCTGAAGCCACGGCCAAGGCCATCACGCAGGTTGCCGATGCCGTGCGCCAGCCGGGCGGCATGGAAGCCGTGAACCTGAAGGTTGCCGAACGCTACGTCGAGGCATTCGGCAACGTGGCCAAGGAAGGCAACACGCTCATCCTGCCGGCCAACCTGTCCGACGTGGGCGGCATGATCGCTTCCGCCATGACCATCGTGAAGTCCACGCGCAACACCTGATACCGCGCCTCGCGGCGCGCCCGCCCATGATCGCTCCCGTTAATTTGCTTCTGATAGCAGCGCTGGCGGGAGTACTTTCCCTTTGCGTGCTGGGGTCGCTGGCGCGCAGCGGCATGGCCGGCATCCGCGAAACCATCCGCGCCAACCTGCTCACGCTGTTGGCGTTTTCTACTTTTGCGCTGCAAAACACCAAGGCGCCGCTGTGGGCATCCATTCTGGTGCCCAACACGGCCATCGCGCTCGCCCTCTGCGCGTACTACGCGGGCGTGCGCCGGCTGCTCGGGCTGACGGTGCCCCGGCATCTGATGACGCTGGGCTGTGTGGCCGCGCTGTCGGTCGTGGCGGTCTATACGTACGTGGACTGGCAGGTGGGGCCGCGCATCGTGGCGATGTCGCTGCTGCAGATGGGGTTCATGCTGGCCGTGGCCATCGTTGTCCAGCGCAACATGCCCGCGCACCGCTCGCGCTACAGCTACCGTTTCGTGTGGGTGGTGACGCTGATCTCCGCCATGGTCTGCGCGCTTCGCGCCGCGGTGTACCTGGTCGAACTGGACATGGTGTCGGCTTTTCTGGAACCTACGCTGTGGAGCGTCGCCTTCCTGACGCTGGGCGTGCTGATCATGCCTTGCCTGACGCTGGGCACCATCATGATCATCCACGACCGCATGCTGGCCGATCGCGAACAGGAAGCCAACACTGACTTCCTGACGGGTCTGATGTCGCGCAAGGCGTGGTGGCTGCAGGCCGAGCGCTATTGCGCGCAGGCTCTGCGCATGCGCCGTCCGCTGACCTTGCTGCTGCTGGACATCGATCATTTCAAGCGCATCAACGATACGCACGGCCACGCGGCCGGCGATGCGGTGCTGCGCCATTTTGGCCTGCTGGCGACCGCGACGCTGCGCACCGGCGATCACGTGGGCCGGGTGGGTGGTGAAGAATTCTGCGTGCTGTTTGCGGACATGCGCAGCGACGCGGTGCTGGAGGTGGCCGAGCGGCTGCTGGATTCGGTGCGGCGCACGCCGTGTGCGCATGGCGGCAGCACGATTTCGTACACGTTCAGCGCCGGCGTCGAAGACTGGATACCTGGTGAGAACCTGCAGGTGCTGTTTGAACGGGCCGACCGCAAGCTCTATGCGGCCAAGTCGGCGGGGCGCAACCGCATCGTGGGCCCCGGCCACGAGGCCGAGCGCCCGGCGCTGCCGGTGGCAGCGTAAATCAGTCGTCCTTGCTGCGGCGCGGGGCGCGGGTGTCGTGCTTCATGATGCGTTCCTTTTCGCGCGCCCAGTCCTTTTCGCGCGCGGTGTCGCGCTTGTCGAACTGCTTCTTGCCGCGGCCCAGCGCGAAATCCAGCTTGATGCGCCCGTTCTTGTAGTGCAGATTCAGCGGCACCAGCGTATAGCCGCGCTGCTCGACCTTGCCGATGAGCTTGCTGATTTCTTCCGCCTTGAGCAGCAGCTTGCGCGTGCGCATGGCGTCCGGATGGATGTGCGTGGAGGCCGTGGGCAGGGGGCTGACGTGCATGCCGAGCAGGAACAGTTCGCCATCGCGCACGATGACGTAGCTTTCCTTGAGCTGCACGCGGCCGTCGCGGATCGCCTTGACTTCCCAGCCTTGCAGGACAAGTCCAGCTTCGTAGCGGTCTTCGATGAAATAGTCGTGCGTGGCCTTGCGGTTGTCGATAATGCTCATAAAGCCTTCTTGCTGGGATTCTGCGAATCTGGCTATCCGGCCGATTGCGGGTTGTTGCGAACGGGGATTGCTCGTTATTCTGCGCGATGTGCCCGTCCGGGGTTTAAGCCGAGTGTTTCGGCCCATTTAGGCCCACAAAGCGCTGTGCCGGTAAAATCTTGCCATTCTAGCCATTTGCGATAGTCGATGCACAAAGTACAACGATCCGTCCTGGTGCCTTACAGCGCCGCCCAGATGTTCGACCTGGTTGCCGACGTGGAGAAGTACCCCGAGTTCATGCCGTGGTGTGGCGGCGCCGAGGTGCAGACCCGCGACGAACACGGCATGCAGGCCTCCATCCTGATTTCCTTTGCGGGGATGAAGCAGCGCTTCACCACCCGCAATGTCCACGTCTATCCCGAACGGATCGACCTGGAACTCGTGGATGGTCCCTTCTCCAGCCTGGTGGGGCATTGGGTGTTCCAGCCGCTGGCCGAAGACGCCTGCAAGGTTCTGTTCACCATGGAGTATGCGTTTTCGAACCGGCCGCTCGAAATGGTGGTGGGGCCGGTCTTCAACCGCATTGCGACCAGCTTCATTGATTCCTTCACCAAGCGCGCGCAGGCCAAGTATGGCGAATGAGGCGTCCGCGGCAGGGCAGATCGGCGTCATCGTCTGCTACGCCTTGCCCGGCCACGCGTGGCAACGGGAAGTGCGCCTGCCCGAGGGGGCGACCGTCGAGGACGCGTTGGCGGCCAGCGGGTTTGCGCAGGCGTTTCCGGTCGTCAAACCGTGGGAACGGGGCGTGGGCGTGTTTGGCCGCGCTACTGAGCCGCACGCGTTGCTGGCCGACGGCGACCGCGTGGAAATCTATCGCGGTCTGACCTTCGATCCCAAGGAGTCGCGCCGCCGTCGCGCCGAGCACCGCCGTACCAAGACCGCCCGCAACGGGCGCGTCCGGCCGGCCGGTTTGCTGTAGCGCACTGAGGGGCGGCCGTTGCCGCCGCCCCGTCCCCGCACATTGTCATCAATAAGACAAAGCGCCCGGCCGCTTCGGGCGTAACATTAACCCGGGTTCGTGCTTACGTTTACGTCAACGTCATGTCAAAATCGACGAGCTGGCGTTCACGAGACGGCAGCAACGCCACGAGACAATACCGACTACATCAGGAGACAGGCTGTGGACTTGGAACTGACCGACGAGCAGCGCGCGTTCGCGCAGGCCGCGCGCGATTACGCAGAGGGCGAGCTGGCTCCCCACGCCGCGCGCTGGGATGCCGAGGGCATCTTCCCCCGCGAAGCCTTCGCCCGGGCGGGCGAGATGGGCTTTTGCGCGATCTACGCCAGCGAAGACATCGGCGGCCTGGGTCTGCCGCGCCTGGACGCCACACTGGTGTTCGAGGAAATGGCGGCGGTGGACCCGTCCACCACGGCGTTCCTGACGATTCACAACATGGCGACCTGGATGGTGGGCAAGTGGGGCCAGCCGGGTCTGCGAGACGCCTGGGGACCCTTGCTTGCCAGCGGCGAAAAGCTGGCTTCCTATTGCCTGACGGAGCCGGGCGCCGGTTCCGACGCGGCATCGCTTTCCACGCGGGCGCAGCGCGACGGCGACAGCTACATCGTCAACGGCGCGAAGGCCTTCATCTCCGGGGGCGGCGACACGGACCTGCTGGTCGTGATGGCCCGCACCGGCGGCGAGGGACCGGCAGGCATCAGCGCCTTTGCGATCCCGGCCGACAGCGAGGGCATCGGCTACGGCCGCAAGGAAGAGAAGATGGGCTGGAACAGCCAGTCCACGCGCCCCATCACCTTCGAGAACGTCCGCGTGCCGGCCGCCAACATGCTGGGCGTGGAGGGCGAGGGCTTCAAGATCGCCATGAAGGGCCTGGACGGCGGCCGGATCAATATCGGAACCTGCTCGGTGGGCGCCGCGCAAGGCGCGCTGGACGCAGCCCGCCGCTACATGGATGAGCGCCGCCAGTTCAACCGCCGCCTGGCCGAGTTCCAGGCGCTGCAGTTCAAGCTGGCGGACATGGCGACGCACCTGGTGGCGGCGCGCCAGATGGTGCGGCTGGCGGCCTGCAAGCTGGACGCCGGCGCGGCCGATGCGTCCACCTACTGCGCAATGGCCAAGCGCTTTGCAACCGATATGGGCTTCCAGATCTGCCTGGACGCGCAACAGATTCATGGTGGTTATGGTTACCTGAAAGACTATCCCTTGGAGCGTTTGGTGCGCGATACTCGCGTTCATCAGATTCTGGAGGGCACCAACGAGATCATGCGCGTGATCATTGCCCGCCAATTGTTGGAAAAAGGAGCCGACATAAGATGAATGCACCGGTGTTGTTCGAAGAAAGATCCGCTGCCAATGGAATGCGTTTCGGCATTGCGACGCTGAATGCGCCGCAAACCCTGAACGGCCTGTCGCTCGAGATGGTGGACCTGCTGGCTGACCGTCTGGACGCGTGGGCGCGCGATCCCGGTGTTGCATTGGTGGTGCTGCAGGGTGCGGGCGACAAGGCGTTCTGCGCCGGCGGCGATCTGCACGGCCTGTACCGCAGCATGACCGAGAACGCGGGCAAGCCTAGCTGGAGCAACGCCTATGCGCGCCGCTTCTTCGAGCACGAATACCGGCTGGACTATCGCATTCATACCTATCCCAAGCCCGTTCTGTGTTGGGGCCACGGCATCGTCATGGGCGGCGGCATCGGCCTGATGATGGGCGCCAGCCACCGCGTTGTCAGCGAGACCTCGCGCCTGGCCATGCCGGAAGTGTCGATCGGGCTGTTCCCGGACGTGGGCGGAAGCTGGCTGCTGAACCGCATGCCGGGCCGCAGCGGCGTGTTCCTGGCGCTGACGGGCGCGCAGTTGAATACGTCCGACGCCTTCTTCGCGGGTCTGGCGGATTTCCGCCTGAACAGCGCGGACTGGCCCGCGTTGCTGTCCTCGCTGGAGCAGCAGCCGTGGGCCGGGCAGGCCTCGGGCGCCGCCGAAGACGCCATTCCGCCGCGCTCCATCAACGACGGCCTGCTGCGTCGCGCGCTCACCGCGCTTGAGCCGCCCACGCCGCTGGAACCCGGGCCGTTGCGCCAGCACTCGTTCGTCGTCAACAACCTGTGCAACGGCAACCGGCTGGACGACATCTACGAGGAGCTGTCCTTCCTGAAGGACCACGAGGATCCGTGGCTGTCGCGCGCGGCCAAGACCATGCTGGCGGGCTCGCCCGGATCGGTGCGCTTGGCGTTCGCACTGCAGCAGCGCACGCGTTTGCGGTCGCTGGATGACGTGTTCCGCGTCGAGTACACCGCCGCGTTGGCGTGCACCGCGCATGGCGATTTTGCCGAGGGCATCCGTGCGCTGCTGGTGGACAAGGACAAGAACCCGCGCTGGAACCCGGCCGTCATCGACGTAGCCACCGACGCGTGGGTGCAGAAATTCTTTGAGGAACCCTGGCCGGAGGGCGAGCCGCATCCGCTTGCCGATCTGGGGCAGGAAGGGCGCTGAGCGGGCCCTGACAGGGCGGCCGGCCCGCCCGCTGGCCCCTGGTCCCCGCCTGCCGCGCAGGTCACGCAGTTACGCAGGTCACGATGAATCCATACCTACAGCAATAGCAACAGGAGACAAGACATCATGAGCAGCATCGCGTTTATCGGTTTGGGCAACATGGGCGCGCCCATGGCATTGAATCTGGTCAAGGCCGGCCACAGCCTGAAAGTGTTCGATCTGGTGCCGGCGGCCATCAAGCTGCTGACCGACGCCGGCGCGACGGCGGCGGCGTCCGCGTCGGAAGCGGTTGAAGGGGCCGAAGTCGTGATCTCGATGCTGCCGGCCAGCAAGCACGTCGAGGGCCTGTACCTCGATCAGGATCTGCTCGGCAAGATCGCCTCGAGCGCGCTGGTCATCGAATGCAGCACGATCGCGCCCGACTCGGCGCGCAAGGTGGCCCAGGCGGCCGAGGTGCGCGGCATCGCCATGATCGACGCGCCGGTCTCGGGCGGCACGGGCGGCGCGGCCGCAGGCACGCTGACCTTTATCGTGGGCGGCGCCGAAGCCTCGCTGCAGCGCGCGCGCCCCGTGCTGGAAAAGATGGGCAAGAACATTTTCCATGCGGGTCCGGCGGGCGCGGGGCAGGTGGCCAAGATCTGCAACAACATGCTGCTCGGCATCCTGATGGCCGGCACGTCCGAGGCATTGGCGCTGGGCGTGGCCAATGGACTGGACCCGAAGGTGCTGTCGGACATCATCGCCAAGAGCTCGGGACGCAACTGGGCGACCGAGCTCTACAACCCCTGGCCGGGCGTCATGGAACATGCTCCGGCGTCCAAGGGCTATGCCGGCGGTTTTGGCGTGGACCTGATGCTCAAGGACCTGGGGTTGGCGGCCGAGGCGGCGCTGTCGGCGCGCGCCTCGATTCCGCTGGGCGAGCTGGCACGCAACCTGTATTCGCTGCACAGCGGGGGCGGGTCGGGCAAGCTGGACTTTTCCAGCATCGTCAACCTGGTCAAGCGCGAGCAGGACTGACATGGCGCCGTCCCACGCACCTGCGGACCCGGCCGCGCGGGTCCAGGCCAGTTTTGGCCAGCAAAGCATCATGGCGCTGCTGGGCGCCAAGCTCGACGCGGTCGAGCCGGGCAGGGTGGACATCGTTCTGCCTTACCGCGCCGACCTCTGCCAGCAGAACGGTTTTCTGCACGCGGGCATTTCCACCACCATCGCCGACAGCGCGGGCGGCTATGCCGCGTTCACGCTGTTCGGACCGGATGAGGAAGTGCTGACGTCGGAATTCAAGATGAACTTCCTGGCGCCCGCCAAGGGCGACCGCTTTGTCGCGACCGGGCGCGTGGTCAAGCCCGGCAAGCGTCTTTCGGTCTGCCAAGTGGAGATGCACGCGTACGACGGCGAACATGCCACGTTGTGCGTGATAGGCTTGCTGACCGCGGTGCGCGTGACGCCGCGATGAATTCCGCGCGGGGCGCGCCGGGCCACTGGCCGGGCGTGCCCCGCGCTTGTCGCGCCTCGCATGGGTTTTCCGGCAATGCCAGCAAAAGAACATCATCGAATTTTCCGCAGCAACTGGCTGCGCGCCGCAGTGCTGGGCGCTAACGACGGCATCGTCTCGACAGCCAGCCTCATCACCGGCGTTGCCGCGGCCCAGGCCTCGCACGGCGCCATCCTGACTTCCGGACTGGCGGGCCTCGTGGCCGGCGCATTGTCGATGGCGGCGGGTGAGTACGTGTCGGTGCGCTCGCAGGCCGACACCGAAGCCGCTGACCTGCGCATGGAGCAGCGCTCGCTCAAGCGCAATTCCGGCGAAGAACTGGCCGAGCTGATCGACATCTACGTGGCACGGGGACTGACGCGCGAGCTGGCGGAACAGGTGGCGCGCCAACTCACCTCCCATGACGCGCTGGACGCGCACGCCCGAGACGAATTGGGCATCTCGCTGCATAACCGTGCGCGGCCGGTGCAGGCGGCGCTGGCCTCGGCTGCGTCGTTTGCCGGGGGCGCAGCGGTGCCGCTGGCGGTGGCGGCGGTATCGCCGGGACCGCATCTGATCGGGTGGGTCATCGGTGCGTCGGTGTGCTGTCTGGCGGCGCTGGGCACCATGGCCGCGAAGGCGGGCGGCGCGCCCAAGCTGCCTGCGGCATTGCGCGTCACCGTGCTGGGCGCGGCGGCGATGGCCGTGACGGCCGGCGTGGGGGCGTTGTTTGGGGTGGCGGTCTGACAATGACCGCAAGGCCTGCGCGCGGAAATCAGCGCGAGCAGGCCCGGACGGATCAGGGATTGATCGAGTACGGCAGCGGCGCCGCCGCGATGCGGGGACCGTCGGCGCTCGCCAGGCGCAGGTCGCCTTCGGGCAGCGCGGCCAGCGTGGTTTCAAACAGCACCGACACGACGCCGGCGTCGCTGGCGGCCTGCACCACGCGGCCAATGGCCTCGCCGGGCTGCGCGGCGTCAAACACGTCCACCCCCGCGAGCGCCGGGCCTTTCAGGCCGGCGTCGGCAACGGTGCCGTAGGCCATGCGCCGCTTGACGGTGCCCCGGTAGTGGCTGCGCGCCACGACTTCCTGGCCGGGATAACAGCCCTTGGTGAAGCTGACGCCCTGGATCAGGTCCAGGTTGACCGTTTGCGGAATGAAGACGTCCTGCGTGGCCGCGGCAATCCAGGGAATGCCGGCCGCCAGGTCTCCCGCTTGCCAGTGCGCGGCGGGCGCCAGTCCCAGCGCCTGCGTGAGCGCGCCGGATTGTTCCAGCTGCGCGTCCGACGCGATCCACCACCAGCGCAGGCGGTCGTCGGCCGACGGCGCGACGATCCATGTACCGGACGGCAGGTCGGCGCGCTGCCAGGTGGCGCGCGGCAGGGGGCCCGTGAGGGCCTCCAGCGCGGCAGCCTGTTCCGAGGTGGCCTGCACTCCGGCCACGTGGAGCGGCGCGGCCGCCAGTTTGACCTTGGCGCGCAGGACGAACATGGACAGGCGCTTGATGAGGGCCTGGGAGAGGTCCTGCCGGACCATGCCGTAGAACTGGGGTGCGTCGTCGGCATTGCCCGCGCCGCGCCACATGACCAGCGTGGCCAGCAGGCGGCCCTTGGCGGTGCAATAGCCGGCCAGGCGGGCGGCGTCCGGGGTCAGGCCCGTGACGTCCTGCGTGAGCTGGCCGTGCAGAAAGGTGAGGGCGTCGGCGCCCGAGGCGGTGAAGACCGCCAGATCGTCCAGCGGAGCGCATTGCGCGCAACCTTCGGCGCGGACGGGAATCGAAGCGTAATAGGCGTGCATGGCGGCGGGGTTATCGCGTCATCAAAGTGCTGATGATAGCCCCGATCCCGGCCTTGCCCCGCCATGTCCCCGATGACCAAAGGGGCGCGCCGCTCGATCCGGCCCCGGTTGTGTCCCGGGCGAGGCCCGCGATCCATTAAACTTCCGACACTTATGAAGATGCGACTCCGAAATTTCGTCCTGTGGTTCCTGCTGCTCATCGTTCTGGCCGTAGGCGGCGCGGTGGGCGCCGCCTACACCTGGATGCACCGCCCGATGACCCTCGCGGCCGACAAAATTGACTTCGTGGTGGATCCGGGCAGCAGCCCGCGGACCGTCGCGCGCGCGCTGAACGCGGCCGGCGTGCCGATGTGGGAGCCTGGTTTCGTGTGGATGGCGCGCCTGTCCGAACGCGACAAGCTGATGAAGGCGGGCGGCTACCAGGCGATCAATGGCGATACGCCGTGGCTGCTGCTCGAGCGCCTGGCGCGCGGCGACATGACCCAGCGCCAGATCACGTTCCTGGAAGGCTGGACCTATCGCCAGATCCGCCAGGCGCTGCGCGAAAACACGGACGTCAAGCAGACGCTGGGTGAGGTCAGCGACGAAGAATTGCTGGAACGGCTGGGGTCGACCATCAAACATCCCGAAGGCCTGTTCTTCCCCGACACCTATGTCTTCACGCCGGGCAGCACCGATTTCGACCTGCTGCGCCGCGCCTACCAGGAAGGCCAGCGCATCCTGAACGACACCTGGGACAAACGCCAGTCCGACGTGGCCGTCGCCACGCCCTATGAAGCGCTGGTGCTGGCATCCATCATCGAAAAGGAAACCGGCCACGGTCCGGAGCGCCGCCGCGTGTCGGGCGTGTTCACCAACCGGCTGAAGATCGGCATGCTGCTGCAGACCGACCCGACCGTGATCTACGGCATGGGCGAGGCCTATCAGGGCCGCATCCGCAAGCGCGACCTGCAGACCGACACGCCCTGGAATACCTACACGCGTCCGGGCCTGCCGCCCACGCCGATCGCCGCGCCGGGCCGGGCCGCCTTGCTGGCCGCCGTGCAGCCCGAACAGCACAAGTTCCTGTATTTCGTCTCGCGAGGCAATGGCACAAGCGAGTTCTCGGCCAATCTGTCCGAGCACAACCGCAACGTTGCCCGCTACATTCTCGGTCAGGGCCAGCGTTCCACGCCTGCGCCCACCCCCGCGCCCACCCCCGCGCCCGCCGCCGCGCCGGCAACGCCCGAACCCGAATCAGCACAAGGACAAGATCAATGACCTCACGCGGACGTTTCATTACGCTGGAGGGCGTGGACGGCGCGGGCAAAAGCACGCACACGGACTGGATCGCGGACTTCCTGCGCGGGCAGGGCGTAGAGGTCGTGTCCACCCGCGAGCCCGGCGGCACGCCGCTGGGCGAAAAACTGCGCGCGCTGGTGCTGAACGATGCCATGGGGCTGGATACCGAGACGTTGCTGATGTTTGCCGCCCGGTGCGAACATGCGCGCCAGGTCATTGAACCGGCGATTGCGCGCGGCGCGTGGGTCGTCTGCGACCGCTACACCGACGCCAGCTACGCCTATCAAGGTGGCGGCCGCGGCCTGGGCGCCGAGCGTGTCGCGGTCCTCGAAGACTGGATGCGCGCCGGCCGACCGGACCGGACCTGGCTATTCGACGTGCCGCTTGAAGTCGCGCGGGCGCGGCTGGCCGACGCGCGCGAGCCCGACCGCTTCGAGCGCGAAGGCGCGGCGTTTTTCGAGCGCACCCGCGAGGCCTATCATGCCCGCGCCAAGGCCGACCCCGACCGCATTCGCGTCGTCGATTCCACTCGTTCCATCGCCCAGATCCGCACCGAGCTCGAGGCGGGCCTGCGCGAGCTGCTGGCCGTTCCTGCATGAGCGCGCCCCAGTTCCACCCCTGGCAGATGGAGACGGCCCGTGCGTGGCTGGGCAATCGCGACCGGTTCGCGCACGCCTGGCTGGTGCACGGGCTGGCCGGCATCGGCAAGCTTGATTTCGCCATCGCCGCGGCAGCCAGCCTGCTGTGCGAGACGCCCGAGAACGGACTGGCGTGCGGCCACTGCGCCGCCTGCAACTGGTTTGCTAGCGGCAATCACCCCGACCTGCGCCGTATCCGCCCCGAGGCGGTGGCCGTGGAAGAGGGCGCGGACGCGGCCGAACAGGCCGAAGACGCCGAGCCGGCGGCGGGCGCCGCCAAGCGCGCGCCTTCCAAGGAAATCCGCATCGACCAGATCCGCTCGCTGGAATCCTGGTTCAACACCGCCACGCACCGCGGCGGCTGGCGCGTGGCGCTGTTGTACCCGGCCCACGCGCTGAACGTCGTGTCGTCCAACGCCTTGCTCAAGGTGCTGGAAGAACCGCCTCCCCATACCGTCTTCCTGCTGGTCGCGGACGCGCCGGACCGGCTGCTGCCCACGCTGGTGTCGCGCTGCCGCCGCCTGCCGCTGCCCGCGCCCGACGCGGATACGGCGCTGCAATGGTTGCGTGACCAGAACGTGGAACCGGCGCGCGAGTGGCTGGCCGCCGCGGGTGGCGCGCCGCTGGCGGCGTTGCGGTTGGCGCAGTCGGGCGAGTCGGCCTGTCCGGCCTGGCTGGGCCAGTTGGTCAATCCGCTGTCCAAGGGCCAGACGCCCGATGTGGGCACGCTGGCCGAATCCTTGGAAAAGGTGGCGGCGGCTGAATGGATCGATGCCTTGCAACGGCTCTACACCGACCTGATGCTTGCCAGCGCCGGGGCGCCGGTGCGCTATTTTCCGTCGCTGCAAGCCGGCGTGGCGCAGGTTGCCGCCCGTATCAATCCCGCGCGCGTGGCCGAATCGGCCCGCTGGCTGACGCGCCAGCGCGCCTTGGCCACGCACCCCCTGAACGCCAAGCTGTTCGCCCACGCCACCCTGCAACGCGTGGTGCTATCCTGCCAGGCGTAAGCCCTACCAGACTCTCCATGTACGTCGATTCACACTGTCATCTGAATTTTCCCGAGCTTGCCAACGATCTGCCGGCCATTCTGGACCGCATGACGGCCAATCAGGTCACGCACGCGTTGGTCGTCAGCGTCAACATGCCGGAATGGCCCGGCCTGATGTCGCTGGTCGAGCCCGAGCCGCGCCTGTGGGCGTCGGTGGGCGTGCACCCCGATTACGAAGACACGCCGGACCCGACGCCCGAGGAACTGGTGCGCCTGGCCGAGCATCCCAAGGTCGTGGCCATCGGCGAAACTGGGCTCGACTACTACCGGCTATCCGAACCGCTGGATTGGCAGCGCGAACGTTTCCGCCGCCACATCCGCGCCGCGCGCGACGCCGGTCTGCCGCTGATCGTGCACACCCGATCGTCCGCCGAGGACACCGTGCGCATGCTGCGCGAGGAAAAGGCGGCCGAGGCGGGCGGTGTCATGCACTGCTTTACCGAGACCTGGGAAGTGGCGCAGGCCGCGCTGGACCAGAATTTCTACATTTCGCTGTCCGGGATCGTGACGTTCAAGAACGCGCAGATCGTGCATGAAGTGGCCGCCAAGGTCCCGCTGGACCGGCTGCTGATCGAAACCGATTCGCCGTACCTGGCGCCGGTGCCGTTTCGCGGCAAGCTCAATGATCCGTCCAAGGTGATCCACGTGGCCGAGAAGATCGCGGATCTTCGCGGCATCACGGCGGCCGAGGTCGCGCGCGCGTCCACCGACAATTTCTTCAAGCTGTTCAGCAAGATCAAGAAATAGGTCATCCCGATTCACTGAATCCGCATTCAAGGACAGCCATGGCCATCCGCATCGCCTTCGCCCACAAAGCCTTCCTGTCATGCAGCCGCGCCGGCCTGCTGGCGCTGGCCATTGGCCTGGCCGCGCCCGCTGCGCAGGCCGCCAATCCCACCGACTGGTGGGTCTACGTCGCCAACGACTACCCCGACGACATCCGTGATCTGCTGGCGCAGGGCTCGGACCCCAACGTGCGCTACAAGAACGGCCAGCCCGCCATCATGCGCGCCGTCGTGGACAACGCCTGGAAGGTTTTCGACGTGCTGGCCGCGGACAAGCGCACCGACGTCAACGCCGAGAACCCGGCGGGCGAGACGCCGCTGATGTACCTTGCTATCGCCGGACAGACCGAGCGCGCCAAGAAGCTGATTGCGCGCGGCGCGCAGGTCAACCGCCTGGGCTGGACGCCGCTGCATTACGCCGCGTCCAAGGGGCAGATGGAGATGGCGCGCCTGCTGCTGGCGAACAAGGCCATGATCAATGCGCCCGCGCCCAATGGCGAGACGCCGCTGATGATGGCAGCGCTGTCGGGCCGCAAGCCCATGGTCGAGTTGCTGCTCAAGTCCGGGGCCGACGTCACCACGCAGGACACGAAGGGGCAGGACGCGGCCGCGTGGGCGGCCACGGGCAAGTCGGAGTCGCTGGCCGCCGAGCTGACGGCCTTGGTTCAGAAGGAAGAGGACGCCAAGCGCAAACGCCGCGCGGCGGCGCAGGGCGCGCCGCAGCAAGCGGATACCGCGCCGACGACCGATGCGCCGTCGGCGGTTCAAGCGCCCGCGGCCCCGCCGACGCCAGCGCCGGCCGCTGCGGCGCCCGGTGGCGGGGTGAAGGGGGTCTCTGGCGTCGGCCTGTCGGATTACGAGAAGCCGCCCGCGCCGTGACGAACGCCCGGTAGGCCGTCGCTCGAACACCCAGCTGCCGACCTATCAAACCCGCCTTCCGGCGGGTTTTTTTACGCCGGAAATTCGGGGTTTTCCCTTGCGATTCTCAGCTGGTGGGAAAAATCAGAAGTAAAACCGCCACAAATTGATAATCTCGCTTCGATATTGCTGGGAGTTGAATCGATATGTCGGAAACCTCTGTCGCGGCGGGCGCGGATCGCGTCCTGTATGTGCTGGCCACCCTGGCCCGGCACGACGGCCCGCTGAGCATTGCCGCGCTGGCCGACAAGACGGGCTTGGCGCAGAGCACGCTCTACCGGCAGATCGCGCTCCTCAAACGCTGGGGCTTCGTTGCCGAACACGAGGGCGAATACGGACCGGGCCCCCTGTGCGTGCAACTCGCATGGGGCTTTGACCAGTCGTCGTTCCTGATTCACGAAGCGCAGCCCGACATGGCGGCGCTGGCCGCGTCGTCCGGCGAAACCATCGGTCTGCTTGTCGCCGTGAAGGACCAAGCCGTGTGCCTGGACATGGTGGAAAGCCAGCATCCGCTGCGCTGCTCGTTCACCAAGGGCCGCGGGCTGCCGCTGGCGCGGGGCGCGTCGGCCAAGTCGCTGCTGGCGTTCATGCCGCAGGCCCGTCTGCAGGCCGCGCTGGCCTATCTGGCCGACGAGGCCGGCGTGGATGCCGCCCGGTTGACGGGCGAGCTGGACGCCATCCGCGCGCAGGGCTACGCCGTGACCGACAGCGAGGTCGACGCCGGCGTCTGGGGCGTGAGCGTGCCGATCTTCCAGCGGCCGAACCAGGCCGTGGCCTCGATCACGCTGATGGCGCCCTCCACGCGCGCCGCGCAGCATCCGGACGCGCTGATCGACATGACCCTTGCCGCCGCCCGCCGCATTTCAGAACGCTTGAAGGCCGCCTGACGCCGCAGTGCCTGCCGCATCCGATTATCTGATTTACCCGTTTTACCGCTAAGCCCGTTCCTAGCCGCAACGATCGTCGTACCCACCGTCGTACCACCTGCCGCACCCACCTCCATAGGACCCCACCATGACCACTCGCCGCACCCTGCTGTCCGCCGCCCTGACCCTGAGCCTTGCCTGGGCTGCCGGCGCCGCGCACGCTCAGGAAACGATCCGCGCCGTCACCGACGCCACCTTCCCGCCGATGGAATTCGTCAAGGATGGCAAGCGCACCGGCTTCGACATCGAGCTGGTCGAAGCGCTGGCCGGCGCGATGGGCAAGAAGGTCGAATGGATCGACATCGACTTCAAGGGCCTGATTCCGGCGCTGCAGGCCGGCCGTGCCGACATCGCGGTATCCGCCATCTACATCACGCCCGAGCGCAGCAAGGTCGTCGATTTCACCGACCCGTACTATGCGGGCGGCCTGGTGGTGCTGACCAAGGCCGACGGCCCCATCAAGACGATCAAGGACCTCGATGGCCGCAAGGTGTCTGTGCAGGTTGGCACGAAGTCGGTGAACTACCTGAAAGAGCATTTCCCCAAGGTGCAGCGCGTGGAAGTCGAGAAGAACCAGGAGATGTTCAACCTGGTGCAGATCGGCCGCGCCGATGCCGCGGTGACGGGCAAGCCCGCCGCCAAGCTGTTCGCGCAGAGCACCAACGGCCTGACCGTCCTGAACGAGCAGGTCACGACCGAGGACTATGGCATCGCCGTGCCCAAGAGCAAGCCTGAGCTCACGCGCGATCTGAACGCCGCGCTGCAGAAGCTGAAGGCCGATGGCAGCTACCAGGCCATCGTGAACAAGTGGTTCGAGGCGCCCGCGAAATGAACCTGGAATTTTCACCCGTCTTCGCCGACTTCGACGCGCTGATGCGGGGCGCGCTGGTCACCATCGAGGTGACCGCGGGCGCCTTGCTGCTGGGCTGCGTGATGGGGCTTTTGGTCGGTATCGGCCGGCTCAATCCGCAGCGCCGCATCACATATCACCTGTGCAGCACGTACCTGCTGTTCTTCCGGGGCACGCCGCTGCTGGTGCAGTTGTTCATCTGGTTCTTCGGCTTGCCGCAGTTTGGCGTGACGCTGCCGGCGTTCGCTTGCGGCGTGCTGGGCCTGGGCATGTATTCCGGGGCCTATGTGTCGGAGATCGTGCGGGGCGCGATCCAGTCGGTGGATCGCGGCCAGACGGAGGCGGCACGCTCGTTGGGCATGTCGTCCGGCCAAGCCATGCGCATCATCATCCTGCCGCAGGCTTTCGTGCGCATGATTCCGCCGCTGGGCAACGAGTTCATCGCGCTCATCAAGAACTCGGCGCTGGTCTCGCTGTTGACCATTCACGATCTGATGCACGAAGGGCAGAAGATCATCAGCGTGTCATACCGCTCGCTGGAAACCTACCTGGTGGTGGCTTTGATCTATCTGGCGCTGACCACGACCGCCATGGTGATTTTGCGCAAGATCGAGCATCGTCTGCGCGCGGGAGGAATGGTGCAATGAGCCTTGTCATCGAAGGTCAGGAAATGATCCGCATCCGCGGCCTGCACAAGTCCTACGGCGATCATGCCGTCCTGCGCGGCATCGATTTCGATGTGCTGAAGTCGCAGGTGGTGGTGGTCATCGGACCCAGCGGTTCGGGCAAGAGCACCTTGCTGCGTTGCTGCAATGGGCTGGAAGTGGCCCAGCGCGGCACGGTCGATATCTGCGGCCAGACGCTGCAGGCGGACGGGGCGATGTTGCCCGAAGCCGAACTGAACCAGTTGCGCACGCAGGTGGGCATGGTGTTTCAGGGCTTCAATCTGTTCCCGCACCTGTCGGTGCTGGACAACGTGACCGTAGGCCCCCGCACGCTGCTCGGCATGGGGCGTGAGCAGGCCAATGCGATGGCGTCCGACCTGCTCAACAAGGTGGGCCTGTCGCAGAAGATGGCGGCCATGCCCGCCAGCCTGTCGGGTGGCCAGAAGCAGCGCGTGGCCATCGCGCGTGCGTTGGCCATGCAGCCGCAGGTGATGCTGTTTGATGAGCCGACCTCGGCGCTGGACCCGGAATTGGTGGGCGAAGTGCTGCAGGTCATGAAGCTGCTGGCCCGCGAAGGCATGACCATGATGGTCGTTACGCACGAAATGGGCTTTGCGCGCGACGTGGCGGACGTGGTGGCCGTGATGGACGGCGGCGTCATCCTGGAATCCGGCCCGCCGGAGGTGATCTTCAGCGAGCCGCGCGAAGCCCGCACCCGCGAGTTCCTGCAGGCGGTCCTGAGCGCGGGTCCGGGGGCGGCAGCATGAGCGCGCCGCAACTGGACAAAAGCCTGTGGAAGGCGCGCGACGACAGCGCCGAACAGGGCGACACGCGCCGGCTTGCGCACATCGTCCAGGCCGAAGCAGGGCAGGCCGAAGCGGGCGAGGCCGTGGTGCTGGGCTTTGCCTGCGACGCGGGCGTGGCGCGCAACCAGGGCCGCGTGGGCGCCGCCGCGGGGCCAGCCGGCATCCGCAGGTATCTGGCGGGCCTGCCGGCGCACGGTCTGACGCGTCTGCTGGATGCCGGGGACGTCGAATGCCACGGCGACAAGCTGGAGGACGCGCAGGAGCGCCTGGGCCTGCGTCTGGCCGAACTGATGGGGCGGGGCGCCCGGCCGGTCGTGCTGGGCGGCGGGCATGAAATCGCCTGGGGCAGTTTCCAGGGATTGGCCCGCTGGCTGGACGCGCGCGGCGACGCCGGCGCCGTGCTGGTGCTGAACCTGGACGCGCACTTCGATCTGCGTACGGGCCGCCCCGGCAGCTCCGGCACGCCGTTCGACCAGATTGCGACAGACAGCGAGGCGCGCGGGCGCGACCTGCAATACGCCTGCCTGGGGGTCTCACGGCTGGCCAATACGCCGGCGCTCTACGCCCGCGCCGCAGAAATCGGGGCCGCGTGGATCGAAGACCGCGACATGCAGGAGCGTCATCTTGAGGCGCGGCTGGCCGATGTGGACGCGCTGCTGGCCAAGGCGCAGCATGTGTACCTGACGATCGACCTGGACGTGCTGCCCGCGGGCGTGATGCCGGGGGTGTCCGCGCCGGCGCCCTATGGCGTGCCGATGTCCGTGGTCGAGGAGATCGTCCTGCGGGTCAAGGCAAGCGGCAAACTTCGGCTGGCGGACCTGGCGGAGTTCAACCCCAAGTTCGACGTCGACGGGCACGGCGCGCGCGCGGCGGCGCGTCTGGCCTGGCAGTTGCTGTCGGTGTGATTTGAGGCTGGCGAGGTGTCTGACACCCTTGCCGCGGCAGTGCAGGCTGTAGACCGTCTCGCCAGGGTGTCAGACACCGGGTGATGCGGTGCTCTTGCTGCGATGGGCAGGATGCCAATGGAGGTGTCTGACACCCTTGCCGCAGTGGTGCAGGCTGTAGACCGTCTCCCCAGGGTGTCAGACACCGGTGCACATGAAGGGCGGCTCCCAACGCGGGGGCTGCCCTTTTTATTGGCCCCGTGGCGGCCAGCGCAGGCTGGACGCCGCCACATTGCGGGCTTAGGATAGGTGCAGCTTCCGGCCCCGCCTGCGACCCGTTCGGTATTCGCAACGATTATGCGTCCCTATTTAAAATATTTAAACTTTAAATAGGGACGCTATAACTTTCGTGGATAAAATGGCGCAACTTTGTCAGGAGAGCATGCTCATGTCTCAAACTCCCACCCATGCCTTGCCGTCTTATCTGAATGCCGAGGACCTCGGCCCCTGGGGTAATTACCTGCAACAAGTCGACCGGGTCACGCCGTACCTCGGTTCCCTGAGCCGGTGGGTCGAGACGCTGAAGCGTCCGAAGCGCTCGCTGATCGTCGATGTGCCGATCGAACTCGACAACGGCACCATCGCCCACTTCGAGGGCTACCGCGTGCAGCACAACGTGTCGCGCGGCCCGGGCAAAGGTGGGGTGCGTTTTCACCAGGACGTGACGCTGTCCGAAGTGATGGCGCTGGCGGCCTGGATGTCGGTGAAGAACGCGGCGGTCAACCTGCCGTACGGCGGCGCCAAGGGCGGCATCCGTGTCGACCCGCGCAAGCTCTCCGCCTCGGAACTCGAACGCATGACGCGCCGCTACACCAGCGAAATCGGCGTCATCATCGGACCGTCCAAGGACATTCCCGCCCCTGACGTGAACACCAACGCCCAGACCATGGCCTGGATGATGGACACGTACTCCATGAACGAAGGCGCCACCGCCACCGGCGTGGTCACCGGCAAGCCGATCGCGCTGGGCGGCAGCCTGGGCCGCGTCGAGGCCACCGGCCGCGGCGTGTTCGTCGTGGCGTGCGAAGCCGCGCGCGACCGGAACATCGATGTAGCCGGCGCGCGTGTCGTCGTGCAGGGTTTCGGCAACGTGGGCGGCACCGCCGCCCGCCTGTTTCATGAAGCCGGCGCCAAAGTCATTGCCGCGCAGGATCACACCGGCACCGTGCACAACGCGGCTGGCCTGGACGTTCACAAGCTGCTGTCGCACGTGTCGCAGACTGGCGGCGTGGGCGGCTTCTCGGGCGGCCAGGCGCTGGACAAGAACGAATTCTGGACGCTGGAAACCGAATTCCTGATCCCGGCAGCCCTGGAGAGCCAGATCACCGTCGACAACGCCGCCAAGGTGCGCGCCAAGATCGTGGTCGAAGGCGCCAACGGCCCCACGACCCCGGAAGCGGACGACATCCTGGCCGAGAACGGCGTCTACGTCGTGCCGGACGTGCTGGCCAACGCTGGTGGCGTGACGGTCAGCTACTTCGAATGGGTGCAGGATTTCTCCAGCTTCTTCTGGAGCGAGGAAGAGATCAACCAGCGCCTCGAACGCCTGATGCGTGAAGCCTATGCCGCGGTGGCGCAGGTGTCTCGCGAGCACAAGGTGACGTTGCGCACCGCCGCGTTCATCGTGGCTTGCACGCGCATTCTGCAGGCCCGCCAGGTGCGCGGCCTGTATCCGTAAAGACTGAATCGACGATGCGTCCTCGGGCGCGTCGCCGAGGAGGCAGAGAGAGACAAAAAAAGGAATCGCTCCGCAAGGAGCGATTCCTATTTGTGGCGCCAGAAAATGCCGAATGGATGTCGGGCGTCTTCGCTTGAGGACGCCAGCCGCGATGGTGGCTTCACGAAGCCGGCAGCAGCTCCGGCTTCAGGATGCCGCGCAGGTCCTGGTACGAAATCGCCAGTTCCGGCTCGCCGTGCGAATACGGCGCGATCGAATAGGCGTCGTACTTGACCACGATGCCGTCGCGCGTGAGCGCGAAGTTGTCGCTTTCCTGGAACGGCCACATCTTGTTGTAGGCCGCCGGGTCGCGTTTGGCGTCCGGGTTGCCGGTCAGCCATTTGGCGTGCGCGCGCTGCAAGGCCGCGACGTACTCGGCGCGGCGTCCCGGGATCAGCGCTTCGTCCAGGCTCATCACGCGGCCGCGGCTGCGTTCCCAGTTCAGATATTGCGTGGCCGGGATGCCGTGCGCGGCGCCGGTCAGATACTGTTCCGTGTGCAGTTCGATGGAGACGACGTCCCCCACCGTGTCTTTCACGCTGGCCTTGAAGTAGGTCGCGTCGCGCGGACGGGCCGTGGACCAGAAATACGTCGTGTATTCCGACAGCGTGTTGTAGGGGCCGCGGCGATTCGCGTCGGTGCCGGTCATGTAGGCGAGCACGTGGTCCACCAGCGCGGTCAGCTTCGGGATGCCGGGGAAGGCCACGCTGTCGATCTCGATGCGCGGGCAGTCGCCCTCGCAGCCCGGCTTGCTGGCGGCCCACTTGATGCGCTCGGTGGACAGGTCGCCCACCTTTTCCGGCGTGGCCGTTGACTGGGCATCGGGCGTTGCCAGTGTGATGTTCGACGGGGGCGTGCTGCTGCACCCGGCAAGGGCCAGCAGGGCGGCGCCCAGAATCAGACCGCGTATCGCGCCAGGCGGCGTGAATGTGCGATTCATGCAATTACCTCCAAAAACCGAGGCGCCGTCAGGGCACGACGCCTGTCCACTCGGCGCGGGAGAACTTTTCGTCCGCCTGCGCCTGGGCGCGCGCGAGCGTCTCGCTGCCCACGCTGCCCGGGGTCAGACGGTGCAGGCCGGCAAAAGTTTCCACCATGCGGTCGATGATGACCTCGCGCGCCAGGCCGGTCTGCGTGCGCAGGGGATCGACGCGCTTCTTGGCGCTGGTGGTGCCCTTGTCGGAAAGCTTCTCGCGGCCAATGCGCAAGACCTCGACCATCTTGTCGGCGTCGATGTCGTAGGACATGGTGACGTGATGCAGCACGGCGCCCGCGCGGCGGGCTTGCGCCGCGCCGCCGATCTTGCCGATGTCGGAGGCGATGTCGTTGAGCGGCTGATACCACGCCTTGATGCCCAGGCCCTGCAGCGCGGTCAGCACCCAGGCGTCGAGGAAGGCGTACGACTCCTGGAAGCTCATGCCGTGGACCAGCGCCTGCGGGGCGCTCAGCGAATAGGTGATGGAGTTGCCGGGCTCGATGAACATCGCGCCGCCGCCGCTCACGCGCCGCACCACCTCGATGCCGTGGCGCGCGGCGCCTTCCGGATCGACTTCGTTCTTCAGGGATTGGAAGCGGCCGATCACGACGGCCGGCGCCGACCATTCCCAGATGCGCAGCGTGGGCGGCCGCTGTCCGGCGCCGACTTCGTCGGTAATGACCGCGTCCAGCGCCATGTGCAGCGCGGGCGGCTGCGGGCCTTCATGGATCAGTTGCCAGTCGTAGTCGTTCCAGTCGGTGCGGGTCATGCCAGCGCCCTCCGCAGCACCACCGCGATGGCTTCGGCCGAGAAGCCGAACATCTCGGCGTCGGCCGGCAGGGCCGATTGCACGGCCACCGCCAGCTCGAGTTCGCCGGCGTCCGCGGGCATGCCATTCAGGCCGCGGTTGATGGCTTCGAGGGCTTCGGGCGGTTCAAGAAAAAAGTCGCCGCTGATGCGCACGTCGGCCAGACGGCCATCGCGCACTTCGAGATCCGCGACGACCAGTTTGCCGCCGGGGACTTTGTATTCGCCATGCAAGGGCATTGGGGCGCTCCTTTCGAAAATCAGAATCAGACGTTACAGGCTGAGCTTCATGCCGTCGTGGCTGGCCTTGAAACCCAGGCTTTCGTAGAACCGGCGCGCATCGGGACGCGCGCGGTCCGTGGTGAGCTGGACCAATCCGCAGCCCTGGCTGCGGCACTGTTCGATGGCCCATTCGAACATGGCGCGGCCCAGGCCCGCGCCGCGGAATGCCGACGCGATGCGCACGCTTTCGATCTGGCCGCGCCACAGGCCCAGCCGCGACAGGCCGGGTATGAACGATAACTGCAAACAGCCCACCAGTTGTGAATCCTGCTCAACAACGGCCAGGAATTGATTGGAATCCTGTTCAATTGCCTCGAAGGCGGCGACATAGCGCGGGTTCGGCGGGATGGACGCGTCCTCGCGTCCGGCGCCCAGGTCGTCATCGGCCAGCATGGCCACGATGGCGGGCAGATCGGCCGCGCGCGCGCGGCGAAAGACGCGTTGCGGTGCATTCATGGCGCGCTCCTTGGGCGTTAGCGGACGTGTTGGGCGGTCTGGCCGAACAGGATGCGGCGCGCTTCGTCGTCGCTGAGCGGGGGCGTGGTGTTGATCGTGTCGGCCAGCGCGTAGGCGCGTTGCGTCGCGGGGCGTGCGCGGATGGCGTCGAACCAGCGCTTGAGGTGCGGAAAGTCGTTCAGGTCCTGGCCCTGCTTGGCGTGCGGCACGATCCACGGGTAGGCCGCCATGTCGGCGATGGAATAGTCGCCGGCGACGAATTCGCGGTCGGCCAACCGTTTGTTCAGCACGCCGTACAGGCGATTGGTTTCGTTGACGTAACGATCGATGGCGTAGGTAATGCGTTCCTGCGCGTAGCCCGAGAAGTGGTGGTTCTGGCCGGCCATGGGACCCAGGCCGCCCATTTGCCAGAAGAGCCATTGCGACACTTCAGCGCGGCCGCGCACGTCGGCGGGCAGGAACTTGCCGGTCTTTTCGGCCAGGTATTGCAGGATGGCGCCGGACTCGAACAACGGGATCGGCGCGCCGCCATCGGCGGGCGCCTGATCCACGATCGCGGGGATGCGGTTGTTGGGCGCGATGGCCAGGAATTCGGGTTTGAACTGGTCGCCGCGGCCGATGTTGACCGGGTGGATCTTGTACGGCAGGCCGGTCTCTTCGAGGAACATCGTGATCTTGTGACCGTTGGGGGTAGTCCAGTAATAGAGATCGATCATGGGGGTGTCCTGTTCGTCATGGCGCCGCGGGCAGCCGCCCGCGGATGGGAAGGGCCATGATAGCGGCGCGAACCGGACGCACGCCTGAATAACCGGGGACCGGGTGCGGGTTTGCCCTAAACCGCACCCGCCCGCGGGCTGCGCGGCAGGCGCCAGCTCCAGTTCAGGCTGACGGCGGCGGCGGCCAGGAAGATCAGCGCCACGCCAGCCACTTGCGTCACATCCATGCGATGGCCGTAGACCACGAAGTCCAGCAGGATGGCGACTGCGGGATAGATGAAGCTGAGCGCGGCGGTGGAGGTGGTGGGCAGCTTCTGGATGGCCGAGTACATCAGGATGTACATCAGGCACGTATGGATCAGGCCCAGCGCCACCAGATACCCCCATTGCACGGGCTGCGCGGGCAGGGCGTTGAAGTCCGCCATGGGCAGCAGCATCACCGCGCCCAGCGTTACCTGCACCAGCGCCAGCACCTGCGGCGGGATGCCCTTCAGGCGCTTCACGATAATGGCGGTGATGCCATAGAGCGCGGCCGCGCCCAGTCCCAACATCAGTCCCGACAGATACGCGCCGCCGCCCGCCGCGCCCGCGTCGCCAAGACGCAGCACCAGCAGCAGGCCCGCAAAGGCCACGAGCGACCACGCGACCTTGCCGCGCGAGGGGCGCTCGCCCAGGAACAGCACACCCAGGCCGATCAGGAAAAACGGCTGCACGTTGTAGACGGCGGTGGCCAGCGAAATGGACGCCAGGCGGTAGGCCGAAAACAGCAGCACCCAGTTCAGCACCAGCGCCGCGCCGGCGATCAGCGCCAGGGCCAGCGTCTTCGGGGTGAACAGGCCGGGCTTGAGCAGGCCGCGCGCCCAGCAGTATAGAAAGAGCGACAGCGCGCCGAACACACAGCGGAAGAAGACGACGTTCCAGGCGCTTTGCCCGGACTCCAATACGAAAACGCCCAGGGTGCCCGACAGGGTCATCGCGGCCGCCATCTGCAGGAGGCCCGTGCGTTCGGTCGAGGGGATCATGATGGTTCTCCGATAGGCCGTCTGGCCAGGAATTTGATGGAGAAATTATCCCAGGCAGTTCAATCTGCTTATATGATCTTGCGGTGGCAGTTTTGGGTTTCAACCTTGCTTTGGGTGGAATTTATGCAGAACGACCTAAAAAATGAAAGTCCGGTTCTGGATGGAATTGACCGCCGTCTGGTGGAGATGCTGTCGGCCAATGCGCGCACCACCACGGCCGATCTGGCGCGGCAGGTCGGCATGTCCGCGCCCAGCGTCGCGGACCGCATGCGTCGGCTTGAAGAGTCTGGGGTGATCCGCGCGTACACGCTGGACGTGGATCCGGTGGCGCTGGGTTATACGCTGGAGGCAATCGTGCGCATCCGGCCGCTGCCCGGACAGTTGCGCCACGTGGAGGGCCTGATCCAGCAGATTCCGGAATTCGTGGAGTGCGACAAGGTGACGGGCGATGACTGCTTCATCGCCCGCATGGTGCTCAGGTCGATCACGCATCTGGACGGCATCCTGGAGCGCGTGACCGAATTCGCCGAGACCAACACCGCCATCGTCAAGGCGCACACCGTGCGCAGGCGGCTGCCGCCGCTGCGCTAGACGGGGGCGGACAGGGCCTGGGTGATGTCCTCGCGCAGGCTGGCGGGCGTGTCGGTAGGGGCATAACGCTTGATGACGCGGCCGTCGCGTCCCACCAGGAACTTGGTGAAATTCCACTTGATGCCTTCGGTGCCGAAGACGCCGGGTTTCTCGCCCTTGAGCCACTGGTACAGCGGGTGGGCGTTCGCGCCGTTGACGTCAATCTTGGCGAACAGCGGAAAAGTGATGTCGTACTGGGTGCTGCAGAAATTCTGGATCTCGGCTTCGTCGCCGGGCTCCTGGTGGCCGAACTGGTCGCACGGAAAACCCAGCACGGTCAGCCCGTCGTCGTGGAACGACCGGTAGAGCTCTTCCAGGCCCGCATACTGCGGCGTGAACCCGCATTTGGACGCGACGTTGACCACCAGCAGCACGCGGCCGCGATACGTTTCTAAAGACTGTTCCGTGCCGTCGATGGCGCGGGCGGAGAAATCATGGATCGTGCTCATGCGGGCTCCTGAAATCGGGCGTCCGAGCGCGGCGGCGCGGGCGCGAGGGCAGACCTGCGAGTGTAGCGCCGGACAGCGGCGTGGGGGCTTTCCGGCTGCGCGGCCAAGCCCGTCCTATGATGCGGTGTTGCCGAAGACCCGGTTTGAAAGGAGCCCCGCATGGAAGGAATGATCGAGCGACTTGAGGCCATGCTGGCCAAGGGCACGGACAACCTGCTGCTGCGGTTTTCGCTGGGTAAGGCTTATGCGGAGCAGGAAAGCTTTGCCGATGCCGCGACGCATCTGCGCGCGGCGCTGGCCTTCGATCCCACGTATTCCGTCGCCTGGAAATGGCTGGGCAAGGCCTGCCTTGGGCTGGGCGACAAGCCGGGCGCGCGCGCCGCCTGGGAGTCTGGATTGCAGGCGGCCCAGGCGCGGGGCGACCAGCAGGTCGTCAAGGAATTGCAGGTGTTCATCAAGCGCCTGAACAAGGAAGCGGCCGCGGGCGCGTGACCGATCCGCCGCGCGCGGGGGTGAAGTCCCCGCATCCTATATCCCGCGATCGCCCGTCAGGGCAAATGGGGTTTGCGATGCGGGCAACAGTTGTCTGGCTTCAGCGGCCAGGGGCGCCGGCGGCACACCCGACACGCGGAATACCTCAATTGCGTGCCGCAGCCGGGCGCCATCCGTGCGCAGATTCTCCACCGCCTGCGACGCCTGCTCGACACGCGCGGCGTTGCCCTGCGCGGCGCTGTCGGTTTCGGTGATCGTGCGGCTTACGGTGTCGATGCCCGCGTGCTGGTCAGTGGAGGTCGCAGCGATCTCGTTGATGATGCGGGTGACCTGCTGCACCGAGTCCACGATGTCGCGCATGCTGGCGCCTGCCCGTTCGACGTGCCGCACGCCTTCGCCGACCCGCGCATCCGAGCTTTCGATCAGCGCCTTGATTTCGCGCGCGGCGGTGGCGCTTTTCTGTGCGAGGCTGCGCACTTCGCTGGCGACCACCGCGAAGCCCTTGCCGGCCTCGCCAGCGCGCGCGGCTTCGACCGCGGCGTTCAGCGCCAGGAGGTTGGTCTGAAAGGCGATGCCGTCGATGATGCCCACGATCTCGGCAATGCGAGACGAGCTTTGGACGATGCCCTGCATCGCTTGCGCGGCCTCGTCGACCACCTGGCCGCCACGCCGCGCAAAATCGCTGGCCTGATTGGCCATGGCATCGGCGTCGAGCGCGTTCGCCGCGTTCTGCTTCACCGTCGCCGCCAGTTGTTCCATGCTGGCTGCGGCCTCTTCCAGCGACGCGGCCTGACGTTCGGTGTGGGCCGACAGATCGGCGTTGCCGTCCGCGATGTCGGCGGCCGATTTCAAGGCGTTTTCGATGCCGGCATGCACGTCGCGGGTGATGCTGACCAGACTTTTGCGCATGACTTCCAGGGAGAATTTCAGTTCGCCGATTTCGTCCTGGGCCAGGGGGCCGGAGAGCGGGGTGCTCAGGTTGCCCGCCGCGATCTGGCGCGTGAAGTCCGTGGCCGCGCCCAGCAGCCCGGCGATGGACCGGGCAAAGCCCCAGCCCGCCGCGAAGATCAGGCCCACGCCGCCTGCGGTCAACGCCGCGGCAACGGCCAGCGCCTCGGAAGAGAGGCGCGTGTGCAGACCGTAGATCGCCGCTGCCGCCGCAGTCAGAAACAGGGAGGCCGACAGCACCGCCCACGCCAGCATGCGCGAGCGCACGCCGGTCAGCCGGCCGCGGGTCAGGCGTGCCAGGACGCCGCGCAAACCTGTGGGCCGGACCTGGCCGGCGTGCAGCCGGATGCCAGGCGCCGTGCCCAGACGCAGGCTGTCGTAGGCGGCTTGCGCGGCGTCGATCTGCGCGCGTGTCGGCTTGACGCGCACCGACGCGTAGCAGACCGTCACGCCGCGCTCGATGATGGGCGTGACATTGGCCAGCACCCAGTAGAACCCGCCGTCCTTGCGCCGGTTCTTGACCATGCCCGTCCAGGGTTCGCCGCGCTGGAGGGTGCGCCACAGGTCTTCGAAGGCGGCCTGCGGCATGTCCGGATGACGCACGATGTTGTGGGCCGCGCCCACCAGCTCTTCGCGCGAGAAGCCGCTGACCTCGACGAACGCGGGATTGGCATAGATGATCCGGCCGCGGGAATCGGTGCGGGAGATCAGATACTGCTCGTCGCGGAGTACGGTTTCCCGGTCGTTGACCGGTTGATTGTTGCGCATGCGTCGCTCGTCCTGTGATGGGCGAGGGCATCATCGGGGACGGGCGCGGTGGCGGCAATGATGTACGTCAACGCCGTCACAAGTTCGGCGGCTTATACGGCGGGCAGATTGCCGAAGGCTTCCAGCGCCCGCAGCCGGCTTTGCGCCAGATCGACGATCGGCTCCGGATACCCGGCGGCGGCTCGCTCCATCGGGTTGGGGTCGTGGATCGCCTTGTCGTCCAGGTGCGCCAGTTCGGGCAGCCATTCGCGCAGGAATGCGCCGCTCGGATCGAACCTGCGCGATTGGGACAAGGGATTGAAGACGCGGAAATAGGGTACGGCGTCGGCGCCCGTCGAGGCGCTCCATTGCCAGCCGCCGTTGTTGGCGGCCAGGTCGCCGTCCACGAGCTGGCCCATGAACCACGCCTCGCCCAGACGCCAGTCGACCAGCAGGTTCTTGGACAGAAACATCGCCGTCACCATGCGCAGCCGGTTGTGCATCCAGCCCAGCGCCAGCAACTGGCGCATGGCGGCGTCCACGATGGGAATGCCGGTCTTGCCCTGCTGCCAGGCCGCCAGATCGTCGGGCGCGTCGCGCCACGGCACGGCGGCGGTTTCCGGCTTCATGGGCTGGTGCATGGACAGGGCGGGAAAGGCGGCCAGGAGGTGCTGGTAGAACTCGCGCCACAGCAATTCGTTGATCCAGGTGGCGACGCCGGCCTTGCCGCTGTCGATCTCGCCCTGGTTGGCCGTTAGCGCGGCGCGCAGCGCCTGTCCCGGGGACAGGACGCCCGCGGCCAGATAGGGCGACAGGCAGCTTGTGGCGGGCAGCGAGGGGAAATCGCGCTCGTCCTTGTACGCAAAGATCGCGTCGTCGGCAAAGGCGGCCAGCCGCTCGCTGGCCGCGGTTTCGCCCGCCGGCCACAGCGCGCGCACCGCGTCGTTGGGCGCGTCGAACCCGTCGAACGATGCCGGCAGGGGGTCGGACTTCCAGCGCGGCGGGGTCTGGGCGCGCGGCGCGGCGATGGGGCGCAGCGGGGCGCTGCGCAGGCGCTCGCGGCAGGTGCGGGCGTAGGGCGTGTAGACGCGGTAGCACTCGCCCTTGCCGTTCAGCACGGTGCCGGGACGCAGCAGCGTCGCGCCATGGTGCAGGGTCCAATCGACGCCGATGTCCGCCAGGGCATTTGCGACCGAGTCGTCGCGGCGCCGTTCGTTGACGCCCCATTCGGCATTGGCGTGGACCTGTTCGATGGCGTACTCCTGGCAGAACCCCGCCACGGCCCGCGGCGCGTGGCGCCAGTCGTCCACGGTGACCAGCTTCAGGGGAATGCCGGCCTGCGCCAGGTCGTGGGACAGCTCGCGCAGGTTGCGCAGCCAGAAATCCACCTTGGCCGGGGCGTCGCCATGTTGGCGCCATTGGTCCGGTGCAGCCAGGAAAAGGGCGGTAACCGTGCCGGCCTCGGCCGCCGCGGCCAGCGCGACGTTGTCGTGCATGCGCAGGTCGGTGCGTAGCCAGAGCAGCGTATTCATGGGAGGGCTCCAGGGACGGGGCCGGGCAAGGCGGGCCGGCGAGGCTGCGATTCTATCCCGAGCCCGCGCGTGGCCCCGCAGGCGCATGGAATACGATGTAAAAACTACGAGGAGATGTGACGGATGTTGCGGCGCAACCCGCTGCGCCGCGGCCTCGCAAGGGGGAGAGCCGAGCGGGCGTCCGGGCGGCCGAGACGCCCCAATTTGCCGTCAAACCATGAAACACGCTGGCCTGCGGGGCGTATTGACGCACGCGGGACCCCGCCATGTAATGCAAATAAACGACTAAGAGCAGGCAAACGCTATGGGAAACCTGATGGACTTCCGACCGTCCTTTCTGAAGGGGCGCACACCCGCAGGCAAGACGTCCCGCGATGTATTGCAGAAGCTCTGGCAATCGGTCGATTTGCCGGAGGAGTCGCTGGACCACGTGGTGCTGACGGGCGCCGAGCCTGTCGTCCCATCTTCATTCGCCGTGGGTACGGCGGCGCAGGCCAGCATGGCCGCCGCCGCGCTGGCTGCTGCCGAGGTCTGGCATCTGCGTGGCGGCGCCCGCCAACAGGTCAGCGTAGACATGCTGCATGCGGCGCAGGAGTGCCGCAGCCACTTCACGATCAACGGCGTCACGCCCAATATCTGGGATCCGATTACGGGCGTCTATCGTTGCGGCGATGGAGGCTGGGTGCGCATCCACGCCAATTTCGCGCATCACCGTGACGGTGCGTTGGCGTTGCTGGGCTGCCCGACGGGCGACGGCGCGACGCGCGAGGCCGTGGAACGCGCGCTGAGCCGCTGGAAGGCGCTGGATTTCGAACAGGTCGCAGCCGATGCTGGCATGGTGGTGTCAGCCATGCGCTCTTTCGAGGAATGGGATCGCCACCCGCAAGGGCAGGCCGTCGCGGCGCAGCCCCTCCTGACCATCGAACGCATTGGCGAGGCCGATCCGCGCCCGCTGCCCAAGTATGCGCAGATCGCGCGTCCGCTGCAGGACATCCGCGTGCTCGACCTGACGCGCATCATCGCCGGACCCGTGTGCGGCCGCGCGTTGGCTGCCTATGGCGCCGATGTGATGCTGGTCAACAGCCCGCAACTGCCCAATATCGACAACATCATCGACACCAGCCGCGGCAAGCTGTCGGTGCTGGCCGACCTGGATACGGCGGATGGCCGCATCGCGCTTGGCAATTTGCTGCGCAGCGCGCACATCTTCGTGCAGGGTTACCGTCCGGGCGGGATGTCCGCGCTTGGATTCGGTCCCCTGGACGCGGCGCGCATCCGTCCCGGCATCGTCTACGTGTCCTTGAATGCGTATGGCACGACGGGTCCGTGGGCCAACCGCCGCGGTTTCGATTCCCTGGTGCAGACGTCCACCGGTTTCAACCACGCGGAAGCGCTGGCGGCCGGGCAGGCGATGCCCAAGGCGTTGCCCATGCAGATCCTGGATCATGCCTCGGGTTACCTGATGGCGTTCGGCGCGCAGGCGGCGCTGGCGCGCCAGGCGACCGAAGGCGGCAGTTGGCACGTGCGGGTGTCGCTTGCCCAGACGGCGCACTGGCTTCGTGGCCTTGGGCGGGTCGATGGCGGGCTGGACTGTGCGATGCCCGGGTTTGACGGCCTGATGGAAACGTCGCCGTCAGGCTTTGGCGAACTGGTCGCCGTGCGGCATGCGGCGCGCTTCTCGGAGACGCCGGCGCGGTGGATCCGGCCGTCCAGCCCCCCGGGTACGCATCCGACGGTCTGGCCGTTCAATTAAGTCGGGAAGTTTAAGGCGGGCAGTTTAAGTCGGGAAGGTGGCGCGCGCGGTGAGCGCGCGCCATGGCCTTATTGCTTTGCCTTCCAGGCCCGCAGCGCCCGCATCGTGTTCGTGACGTGCGATTCGGGGCTCATGTCCGTGAATTCATACAGGATCTTGCCTTCCGGCGAGATCACGTAAGACACGCGCTGCGCATACTCCGGCCGCCTGTCGTGCACGGCGTCATAATCCTTCATCACTTTGCCGTCGCTGTCCGCCGCGACGGCAAATTTGTTGCGGCATTCGCTGACGGAGAACTTCTTGAGCGTGTCGATGTTGTCGGTGGATACGCCGATGACGGTGGCGCCAAGCGACTTGTATTCGTCCGTGGCTTCCGCAAAGTTGTGGGCTTCGATGGTGCAGCCCTGCGTGAAGGCCGCCGGAAAGAAATACAGCACCACGGGACCTTGCTTGAGTGCTTCGTTCAGCTTGAACGTGTATTCGTTGCCGCCCAGCGAAGCGGGCACGCTGAAGTCCGGTGCGGGCGCGCCGACGGGCAGTGCGGCATTCGCCGCCGTGCCGGCCAGCAGGCCGCATACCAGGAACCAGGGGGCAAGGCGCTTCATGGGAGTCTCCAGTTGGGACCGCGAAAAAGCCGCGGCAAGCTGCCTACTGTAGCGGCGCGGCGGGCGAGGGTCCAGTTCAGCCGCCATCAGGCCCGCCACGGCCATTGCCCCGGGATTGGTCGCGCTGCTGCTGTTGCTGCTGCTGGCGCTGCTGTTGCTGATCGCGCTGCTGCTGTTGGCGCGCCTGCTGCGCCTGCTGGTCTCGTTGCTGTTGCTGGCGGGATTGCTGCTGTTGTTGCTGTTGCTGCTGTTGTTGTTGCTGCTGCTGCTGCTGCTGCTGCTGCTGCTGCTGCCGGGCCTGCTGGTCGCGCTGCTGTTGATGGCGTTGCTGTGTCTGCTGCTGGTCGCGTTCCCGTTGCTGGCGCGCCTGCTGTTCGTGCTCTTGACGGTCCTGCGCCATTTGCCGCGCGCGGTCATCGCGTTCGCGCTGCTGGCGCGCCTGTTGATCCTGCTGCCGCCGCTCACGCAGATCCTGCTGGTTCTGCTGGTCGCGCTGCAACTGCTGGCGGGCCTGTTGGTCGCGCATTTGCTGTTGGCGAAGCTGCTGCTGCGCCTGCGCGTCGTTCTGCTGGCGGTTGCGGTCCTGCTGCTCACGGGCTTGCTGCTCGCGAGCCTGCTGCTGGCGCTGCTGGTCGTTTCTGAGTTGATCGCGCGCCTGCTGGTCGCGGACCTGCTGCTGGCGGTCTTGCGCCAGGCGGTCGGGCTGTGCGGAAGGGTCGCGCGGACGCTGCCCAGGCCGTCCGTCACGCCCGCGATCGTCGGTCAGGGCTGACCCAGGCGGCGGGTTGTTGCCCTGCGCGCGGCCATCCCGGCCCGGTCTGCCGTTGTCAGCATGATCCAGATACGCCTGCGGCGGCCGTCCCTTGTTGTGTTCGTAGAACTGCGCACGGTTGCCGCCCGCATCGCGCACGTAGCCACGCTGCACGGCCGTGGGTCCGGAGTGGCGGTCGTTGCGCGCGGCCAATTCGCGCGGGTCGGCGGTCCGGCGCACGCCTTGCGGGCCACCGTGATAGCTGACACGGCGGTTGTCCACATTGTTGACGACAATGTCGCGGTGGTAGACGTTGGTCACGCGCGTCACGTTCACGTTCGTCACGGACCGGTTGTAGTAGAAGCGGTCGCGCTTCCAGTAGCCGCCGACATACCCCAGACCGGTATAGCCGAAGCCATAGTTGATGCCGCCGTAAAACCCCACATGCGGTCCCCAGTAGCCCGCGTTCCAGAGATACACGCCGTTGGAGAAGCCCCAATATCCGGGTGTCCAGAGCGCGCCCTGAAACGGAGCCAGCACCCAGGCGCCAGGCACCCAGAAAAAGCCGTAGCGGTTGCGGCTCCAGTAGCCCGGCACCCACAGATAGCCATCGGATGGCGCTGGCGGCTGTACATACACCGGCAGGGGCGGCGGCGGTTCCGGGCTGCGGTCCACCAGCGCAAGGTTCGCATTGGCGGGGTCGCCCTCGTCGTAGGCTGGCTCATAGGCGGACGGAACCGGCGCCTGCTGCGTGGAATAGACGTTCGGGGCGGACGGCGCCGGCACCTGCTGCGTCGAATAGACGGTCTGCGCGGTAGCGGCCGCGCTGGCCGCCAAAAGGGCTGCGGTGGCCAGGGGGCGCAAGCGGGCGATCTGGAAGGAAGGGCTCATGAGAATGTCCTCTGCGCAGCAAGTCCGCGGTTCAATAGCCGCGATAGTAATAATGCGGGGCGGGATACGCCGGGTAATAGTAATAATGCGGCGTGTAATAGACCGGAGCGGGCCGGTAGTAGGCCGGCCGCGCCGGCACGACCACACAGCCGCTCAGGGCGCTTGCCATCGCCATCAACAACAACAATTGCTTCTTCATTTTCGGCTCCCGCCGGGCGTAAGGCGCGAGATACGCCTTTCCTGCGCTCATGGGAATTAGGCCACGGCCACGGGGTCGAGTTCGGGACTGTAATCGTTCCGAAACAGCTTTCGCGTGACCAGTGATTGCGGGTGCGTGACGGTCGATGTCGTTCGTATCAATGCCTGCGTGAATGCGTTATTTGCGTCGCAAAAAGAAAGGGGACCGCGTGATGCGGTCCCCATGACGTCGCCTTGATCGGCCGCGCTATTCGCGGCGGGCAGGTCGGGCGGTCAGTTCCAGCGGCCGCCGTTGCCGGCCAGGCTGAAACGGCCGGCGCCCATGAAGGCAATTGCCAGGCCGGTGAAGAGGAACATGCCTTGCAGTTCCAGTGCCCAGCCGCCGTTGTTGGTCATGCTGGCAATACTGCCGCTGTGTGCAAGCAGGATGGCGACGACCATGTTGATGGCGATGATCAGGCCGCCCAGACGGGTGTAGACGCCGATGATCAGCAGGACGGGGGCAATGATTTCGCCCACGTAGACGCCGTAGGCCAGGAAGCCGGGCAAGCCGTGGGAGGACAGCATGCCGCTGATGCCGCCGACGCCGCCGCCGGTCAGTTTGGCCAGGCCGTGGAGCAGAATCAGAATACCGAGGGTCAGGCGCAGGATCAGCTTGCCGGTGTCATCGGACTTCATCATGGTGAGTTTCTCTTTTGATGGTTAAGGGGGACAGTGCGCCAGTTGGAACGCACCGCTTGCCTTTGGTTCCGTGCCCGCCGCACATTCGAAAAATCCAGCATACGGGCGTGCAGGCGGCGCCATTATGGCAAAGCCGGTGCAAAACCTACAAGCTTTGCCCGCAGCCGGTAGCCGGGTGCCTGCCCATGCCAGTTAAGATGTGTCCCCAATGAACAAGCAGCTGAAAGTCTCATTGGCGCAGACACCCCACGGCAGGTGCGCGCCCCAGCCAGATCACGGACCTACGTCCCTGCCGATGGCGGCAACGGATCCGCGCAGCGTGCCGCGCCGGTCCCGGAGCCACGAATCATGACGGCGCTGGCCTATGCGTATCTTGCCCCCTCCGAAATCGCCCAGCGGCAGGGCCAGGCCGACCTGAACCTGGCCACCAGCGGCGGTCTTGCGCCGTCGGGCGCGGTGGTGCATCCCTTCTTCTTTTCCGGATTCGTCGCGCAGCCCGCCGTGGTGGCGCAAGCGCTGCTGATGCTGGCGCGGGTGGCGCGCACGCGCTTCTACGTGCCGCCAAATACGCTGGCGGCGGTGCTGCGGGCGGCGGATCCGGTCGTGACGTCCACGCCCGAAGGCCTGCGCTTCGAGTCCTTCAGCGTGTGCTGCGGCGTGTATGCGCGGCTGGACGTGGACGCGGCGGCGCTGGACGCTACGCACCTGGCGGCGGGCGTCACCAACGTGGACGTGAATCCCCCGTTGCGCCAGGCGCTGGCAGGGCTGCGACCGTCGGAGCCCCTGCACCTGAACGTGGGCAGCGATGCGTTGCGGGTGACGACGCAAGCGGGGGAGATCGTCGAAGAGAAAGTGCCGCTGCCCGCGCGCTGGCTCAAGGGCTTTGCCGAGACGCAGATGCTGTCGTCGGACATGGCGTGCCGCCATGTTCTGACGGGGGCGGCCTTGCGCCAGTTCATGCAGGCTTTGCCCCGGTCATCGGCGACCAAAACCGTGATGTGGGCGACCCAGGCTGCCCGCTCGCTGCGGCTGGCCACGCAGGCGACGCCTGGCGCGGTCTGCGTGGCGGGGCCAGAAAGGCTGCGCGTCCTGGAACCCTTGCTGCGCCATGCCACCGCGCTGCGCGCGTATGGTGCCGATGCGGCGGCAGGGGCGCTGCCGCAAGCCAGCGCCTGGGTGCTGGAACTGCCGGGCGCACGGGTCACGCTGGGCCTCAGCCCGGAGAAAGCGCGCGGTTTCTCGGGCGAGGGGGCGATGCTGCACCGGGTCGCGGGCGGGGATGCGAATGAGGATGCAGCGTTCGTGTCGACGCTGCTGGCCTTCGAGCCGCGCATCGACATTGCGCGGCTGGCCGAGCGGGCCCTGCTGCCGGAACCGCAGATCCTGTCCGCGCTGAGCGTGCTGGCGTCTTCCGGCCAGGTGGGGTTCGATCTGGCGGCCGGCGCGTATTTCCATCGGCCGCTGCCGGTCCAGGCGGGGCTGCTCGATACGCTGCACCCGCGGCTTGCCGATGCACGCAAGCTGGTGGCCGGCGGTGGTGTCCGGCATGAAGGCGAGGGGCAGTTCTCAGTCCAATCGGCGCAGCAGCGCTATCGGGTTGCGCTGGGCGCCGAACCGGTTCTGGATCGCTGCACCTGCCCCTGGCACGCCAAATATCAAGGCACGCGCGGGCCGTGCAAACACACGTTGGCGGTACGCATGTTTCTTGACCCGGTCAACGCAACTGGAGCCGACGCATGACCCTGAGCCTGATTGAACGCCGTGCGGCGCTGCGCGACGCCGCCGGCGGTGGCGATGCGGCGGATATTGCATCTTTTGCACGCGCGCTGGATGGGGCGAACGAGGAGGACCGCGCCGCGTTGGCCAAGGTCTTGCCGCCGTCCCGCCTGTTCAGCGCGGAGGGCCCCACGCCGCGGGCGTGCTTTGTGTTGGCGGCGTTGGGCAAGCCCAAGCTCGTGGCGGATACGCTGGCGCCGTCGGACATGGTGCGCAAGCGCGAATATGCCACGCGACATGGCGACATGGCGGCGGCTGCCGTCGATGCCGCGGCGGGACGGGACGCGCCGTGGCGCGCCGCGTTCGTCGAACTGTTGGCGGAGCAGCGCTGGTGGGCCGAGGATCTGGCATGGCCCGTGTGCCACGCGCTGGTTCGGCTGGACAGCGATGCGCCTCTATCCGCGGCTTATCTACGCTGTTTCGTGCAACAGGTCAGCGCCATCGGCGGGGACGGACAACTGGACGCGGACCATGGCAAGCTCATGGCCGCCTATCTTCAGGCCCACCCCGACCAGATCGCGCGCGAGTTCTGGGCCCTGTTCCGGGTCGAGGGCATGGGCGCCGATTACTTACTCATGGAGCGCACCGGGCCTGCCTGGGACGCCGCCGTCCTCACGCTTTGCCAAGACAACGAGGCGTTCCGCGACCGCCTGCTCGCCGAGTCGCTGGAGGCGCTGCTGCGCGATTTTCCGGCGAAGACCATTGCCTGGTATTTGCGCATGCATCGCCTGGCCGACCCGGCCGCGCATGAGGTTGCGGCCCGCCAGCACACGTATTTCGCCGTGCTCGGCACAGCGCCGAGCACGGCGGTCGGCCTGGCCCTGGACATGCTCAAGCGCGCCGCCGGACAGCTGGACGTGGACGCGATGATCGAGGCCGGGTCCGCGGTCCTGACCCGTTCGGAGAAGAAGCTCGTCAAGGCCCTGCTTGGGCTGTTTGCCGCGCTAAAAACCGATGCCGGGCAGCGGCATCGTATGTCGGGGATCGTGGGCGAAGCGCTGGAAGGCATGCCATTGGACCTCGCGCCGCTGGCGCGCAAGCTGGTGACGCCGTCCAGCGAGACGCAAGCGGCCGAGGCGCGCGGTCAGGCGCGCGGTCAGGCCTGCGTGGAGGTTGACGGCGTTTCCCGAGGGATCGCAATACCGGCGCCGCGCCGCATGCCGCTGCCCGATCTTCCCGATCCAACGCCCCGCATCAGCGGCGACGATGCATTGCACGCATCGATCGCCGCGCAGTTCGAGGGGACAGGGCACGGCGCCGACCTGCCGCGCATCTTCGATTACCTAGCCGGCCGTCCGCACCAGCCGCTGCCCGAGGCGTTGCAACACCGCGCCGCCGAGATCATCGATTCGGTGTGGGAGGAACGGGATGCGTCGCCGCGACGCCTGCTGGCCGCCGCGCTGCTGGGCAGGGAAGACGTCAGTTTCCGAGGCTACGCCCGCTATGTCGTGGCCGTCGCGGGCAAGCCGGAGCCCGTCGGCGTGGCCTTGCAGGAACAAACCGTCTCCAGCAGCCGCTACGACGCGGAAACAGGCGACTGGAAGTCCGATGAAACCTGGACCTCCCGCTGGGGCTATCAATACCTGCCCACGCATTCTCCGCTGGCCTTGCTGGCCGGCGTCTTTCACGACCTGCGGTCGAGCCGGGCGCAGGGCACGCCGTTCAGGCCGCCGGCGGCCATCTCCGCGCAGCGCTTCCTGTGGGAGCGCGTGCTTGCCGAGCCGGGCGAGGGCACGTTTTCGCGCGACCTGGCGGTGTTGGGAGATGGCCCCAAACCGTTCTGGATGGCGACGGGCGCCGCCGCGGTCGGCGACGCCTTTGCGTCGGCGGCCCTCGATGTTGCCGACGTGCCCCCCGAATTCACGTTCCGCGCCCAGGAGGCGCGCGAGCAGGACGGTTACGACCAAGTCGTCGAATGGACGGCCTGGCTGCTGCAATCCAACCCCGACACGCTGGCCGCGCATTTCCATCCGATGCTGTGCGCGGCGGTGCAGGTCATCAACGTGCGCGGCCTGGGGCCGTTGCTGACGGCGCTGGGCGCGTCCCGGTTGCCGCCCGGCGCGCCCGTCTATTCGGCCCTGGCGCTGGCCGCATCGGGAAAAATGGCCGAGCAGCGTGCGCAGGCGGCGGAGGCGATCGCGCGGCTGGCCGACGCCGGCCTGCTGGATCCCGCGCCGTTCGCCGCTCAGATCGCAGCGCATCTGGCGCAGGGCTTCGCTTTGGCCGGGCGGCTCGCGCAGACGTTGGGCGATGCCGCATCCATCAGCGCGCTCGCCGGCTGCCGCACGCTTCAGACGCTGGAGGCGCTGCTGCCGCAGTTGCTCGATGCCGAAGGCAAGCCGCTGGCCCAGGCCGGCAAGCTCATCGAACTGGCCGCGCGCCTGTCCGATGACTACGGTATGCCAATCGCGTTGCCCGCCACGCTGGCGGCGCGGCGCAAGGGCGCATCCGTGCTGGCGGTAACCCTGCGCAGCCTGGAAGCCGTCGTGCCGCGCGTGACGCCTTTGGCCACAACTGCCGCTGCCGCCGCGCAGCGGGCTCTCGAAGGATAGCCACTCGCATGACCACCTACAAAAACCTCTGGGACTACTACCGCGATACGGCGCGGCTGATCGAGGAGGGCGCGACGTTGCGCTCGCTGTACGACGCCATGCTGGGCGTACAGTCGGAAGACATGCGCGCGGTGCAGGCCTCGCCCAAGCGGCTGCGCGAGATGGCGCAGGGCTGGTCCCAGCGCCCGAATTTTTTGCCGATCCGCCTGAACGAGGTGTTCAACGGGCTGCAGGTCGACCGGACGGATGACTATGTGCTGGCCATGGTCGGCGGGCTGGGCGGACGGCAGGAACAGGAAGTGCGTCTGTTCATGCTGCGCCACGACCACGCGCTGCGCGACGAGGTGTTCTGGCGGCTTTTCGAGGTGGAAGGCGGCGGCGAGATCTCGCTGGCCAACATCGACAAGTTCTCGCGTGAGGAATTGAACTGGCACAACACGGTCGTGCTGCTGGCCAACGAAGGCACGCTGGACCGTCGCCGCGTGCTGCGCGGCTGCCTGGAGGCGCTCAACCGGGATTTCTCCGCCTATCGCGCCGGCTGGTTTTCGCGTGTGTACGCCACGCTGGCCCCCACGCCTGGCGAGGCGGCGGCGGACCAGCCGCTGCTGCGCCAGAGCCTGGGTTCGCCGATCACGGCCACCGTCGCGCTGGCCGTGAAGCAGTTCGAAACGCTGCACAAGCAGGGCCTGCTCGACGCCGCGCCCTTTGTGGACGCCTGCGGGGGCGCTTTCTCGGGATCGAAGGCCGCGGCGCTGTCGGTGCTGCGCATCCTGGAAGCGCTTGGCGCGCAGGCGAGCACCGAACCCGATGCCCTGGCAGAGGCGTTGGCCCTGGGCCTCGCACATCCGCATGCCGACGTGCAGCGGGCGGCGTTGAAGGCACTGGCGAAGCTGGGCCGGACGGACCTGGCGCAGCAGCAGCGCGACGCGCTGGCGCCGGCGGTGGCGGTCTTGCTGCCGGATTTGGCCGGCAAAGATGCCGGGGCCGCCGAGGCCTTGCGCACACCGGGGACAGGCCTCGCGGAAGGCGCCACTGCCCATCTCCCGACAAACACGTCTTCCGGCTTGCCGCTGCCCAGGCCGCTGCACCCGTGGACCGACGCTGACGCCCTTGAGCGCTATGCGGCGCTGCTGGAAGCGCCCGCCGACGTGCTGGAGTTCGAACTGGCGCTGGCGTGGCTGGCGACGTCCGGTCAGGTGGCTGCCACCGTCGCGCCCTTGGTGAAGCGAGCCCGCCACCTGGCGGAGCGCGACGCTCAGCACTACGCAGCGGCGTTGCTGCTGGCGGCGCATGATCCCGAGAGTCCCTTCCTGCCGCAAAAGTACTGGCAGAAGACCACGAGCCAGGTCGTCAACGGCGAGTGGGTGTATGAAAACGTGGGCGATCCCCAGCCGCTGCCGAGCGCCGAGCAATCCTCCCTGCTGCCCAGCTTCATCACCCGCCTGCGCGAAGTGGCCGGGGTCGTGCAAGGCAGGGCGGCGCACCGTCCGCTGCTGGCCACGCCTACCGACACGCACGGCTGGGTCGACGCCGATGCCCTGCTAGCCCGTTTCGAGGCGGGCAGGAACAGCGGCGCGCCGCTACCGGTGGATCTGGTTCAGGCCTTGCTGCGCGTGCATCCCGAGCACCGCGCGGGGGTGATTCAGGCCACCGGCGGTGCATGGCCGCAGATCACCGACACGGTGCGGGTCGAGTGGCGCAGCCGCGGGTCCAGCACCTTGAAGACCGATGGTTCGCCGCAGTGGGTGTGGTGGAGTCCGGTGGTCCATGCCGAGCCCGCCGAGGCGCCTACGGCCACGCAGCCGGCGTTGATTCCGTCGAGCGCGCCGCAACACCACGACAGTGTCGACGCCCACGGGCTGGTCTGCGCGGAACTCGGCCTGGCCAATCCGGCATCGACCCTGCCGCTGGCCGCGGCCAGCATCGAGATCATGAACGTGGCGGCGGGCGACGAGGCCGAGCATCGCGCGCCCGCCGTCCTGCGCGTTCTTGCCGTGCATCCGGGCGCCTGGCAGCCGGAGACAGTCCAGTTGCTGGCCCTGGGCATGGCGGCCAAGCAGGCGGAGGTGCGCGCACAAGCGGTGGAAGTTTTTGCCGCCGCGATCCCGCAGCGCGTGGACGCGACGGCCGCGGCGCAAGCCTACGCCGCCTGCGCGCCGGCTATCGTGCTGACGCGCTGGGCGGCGTCCTTCACCGATGCGGCGACGCTGGCGCCCGCCGCGGTCATTGCCGTGCTGGGCGGCCTGTTGCCGCGCCTGGATCCCAAGGCGCGCGGTATCGGATCGCTGCTCACGGTGCTGCTGGATGAGTCGCTGCGCCATGCGCAGCCGGTTGCGGACTCGGAACTGCGCGGCTGGCTGGCGGGCTTTACCGGCACGTCAGCCGCCGCCAAGACCGCCAAGGCGCTGTTGGCGCTGAAGACGCCATAGCGCGTTCGTCAGTGCCCGCCGGGCGGAAAGAACGCCAAGGTGCAAACCCGCATTCAATCCGCTTCGGCAGCAACGTGCTTAGAACTCTTCCAGGAAGCGCATGCGGAACCGGCGGCCCTTGATGTTGCTGTTGGAAATGCGCGAGAACGCCTGCTTGGCGATCTGCCGGTCCAGGGCCACGTACGAGTTGAACTCGGTGATGTTGATCTTGCCGACCTGTTCGAACGTCAGGCCGCCGTCGCCGGTCAGCGCGCCCAGCAGATCGCCGGGACGCAGCTTGTCCTTCTTGCCGCCCTGGATGTTCAGCGTGACCATGGGCGCGCGCAGCGGCCGGTCGGCCTTGGGGCGCAGCGACTTGAGGTCAGCCCACTTCAGCGGCGCGCCCTGGTACTGCTCGATCAGGTTGGCCCAGCGCATTTCCTCGGGCGAACACAGGCTGAGCGCCAACCCCTTCTGGTCGCCACGGCCGCTGCGGCCGATGCGGTGTACGTGGACTTCGGTGTCCTTGGTCACGTCCACGTTGATGACCGCGCCCAGGTTCTGGATGTCCAAACCGCGCGCGGCCACGTCGGTGGCGACCAGCACGGCGCAACTCTGATTGGAGAACTGGATCAGGATTTCGTCGCGTTCGCGCTGTTCCAGGTCGCCATTGAGCGCCTGCGCGCTGATGCCCTCGGCCTGCAGGCGTTCCACCAGGTCATGGCTGCGGATCTTGGTGTTGCAGAAGGCCAGCGTGGAAACCGGCCGGAAATGCGCCAGCAGCTTTGCCACCGCATCCAGGCGTTCACCTTCGTTGATCTCGTAGAAAAGCTGCTCGATGCGGCTGGCGTCGTGCTGCGCCTCGACCTTGACCTCGGCCGGATTGCGCAGGAAGCGCGCGCTGAGCTTGCGGATGTTGTCAGGGTAGGTGGCTGAGAACAGCAGCGTTTGGCGCTTGGCGGGACAGTGTGAGGCAATGGCGACGATGTCGTCGTAAAAGCCCATGTCCACCATGCGGTCCGCCTCGTCCAGGACCAGCGTGTTCAAGCCGGACAGGTCCAGGCTGCCGCGCGCCAGATGGTCCTGGATGCGGCCGGGCGTGCCCACCACCAGATGCGTGCCGCGCGCCAGCGACTCGGCCTGCGGCCGGGCCGCGGCGCCGCCGCACAGCGTCAGAATCTTCACGTTGGGAATCAGGCGCGCCAGCCGCCGCAGCTCTTGTGCGACCTGATCCGCCAGTTCGCGGGTAGGGCAGACCACCAGCCCTTGCGGCGTCAGGCGGTTCACGTCCAGGTTCTGCAGCACGCCCAGCCCGAAGGCGGCGGTTTTGCCGCTGCCGGTCTTGGCCTGGGCGATCACGTCGCGCCGTTCAAGGATCAGCGGCAGGGCCTGCGCCTGGATGGGTGTCATCTGTTCGAAACCCAGGGTTTTCAGGTTGTCGAGCAGGGGCGGCAGGAGGGGAAGGGAGGAGAAGGCGGTGTCGGTCACGGAGGGGCGGATCCCGCAAGGGATCGGAAAAAGGCTGAGTTGCGCGTTAGTGTAAAGCCTGAGTCGGTATGATCTGCCGACGGGCATGGCCGGCTGCGGGGCGGGCCTGTCCCGATAATCAACGGCAATCGATGTCAGGGTGGATCATGTTCGACAAGTTGAAGGCGCTACGAGAAGGCGCAGCCGTCAAGGCAAAGGAGCTCACCAGCCGCACGGCAGGCGCGCTCGAAAGTTCAAAAACCCAGTTGGGCGATGCCGCGGCGAGTGCCCGGGCCAAGGGCCTTGAGCTGGCGGGCGCCACGGCGGAAAGGGGCAGGGAACTGGCGGGTGCCACGGCCGAAAGGGGCCGGGAGCTGGCCGGCGCCACCGCGGAAAAAGGCAGCGCGCTCGTCGAACAGCATTGGCAGACCATTGAGCGCGTGACAGTCGACGGCCTGCTCAGCGTCTCGGCCGAAAAGCTCAAGGACGACGCGATGGTCAAAGACGTGCTGGAGCGCGCTTACGAGGCGTTGCCCACGGTCATCAGGCTTGTCTTGCCCCGGGAACGCTACCTGGAAATCGTCATTCAGAAAAAGCAGCCGCTGCTCGCCAAGATCGAGGGCGCGCGAAACCGCCGGCAGGAGCGGGCCGAGTCCGGCGCCGCGCGCAAAGACCAGGACGGCTGAATAACGGTTACGCGGACGCCTCATACGTCCCCGCCAGCGCCCGCGCCGCCTCCTGCATGCGCGGCAGCCACGCCCGGGCGCCGTCGATCGACAGCCTTGCCACCGGCGCATGCAGCGCCACCGCCGCAATCGCCCGCGACCCATGCAGGATGGGCACCGCCATGCAGACGATGCCCAGCAGGAATTCCTCCCGGTCGAAGCTGGCGCCTTCCTTCTTGATGACCCGCAGCTCTTCTTCCAGCGAGGCTACGTCGCACAGCGTGTTCGGCGTATAGCGCGGCAGTTGCGCGGCGGCCAGCATGCGTTGCCGGGTTTCCCGGCGCATATAGGCCAGAAACAGCTTGCCGCTGGCCGAACAATGCAGCGGCACGCGCGAGCCGGATTGCAGGTTGACGCGCAGCGGCCAGGCGGTTTCCACGCGGTCCAGGTAGATGACCTCGTCGCCGTCGAGCATGGTGCAGTTGCAGGTCTCGCCGATCTCGTCGACCAGGCTGTCCAGGATGCGGTGGCGCTCGCCACGCAGCGGCGAATTGAGCAGCGTGTCGCGGGCCAGCGCACCGAGGCGCGGGCCGCTGACATAGCTTTTGCCGGCCGGTTCGCGCAGCAGCATGCCGGCATCGACCAGGCGCGACAGGATCCGAAGCACGGAAGGTTTGGGCAGGCCGGTGGCGTCGGTCAGTTCGGCCAGCGAGACGGGCTGGGCCGAGCGTGCAACCTGTTCCAGCAAGGTCAGCGCGCGCAGGGCGGCGGAGGATTCGTCTTTCATCTTTCAATAATTGAGATTTCCGCGATCGGCTGACCATCCTCGCACAGAATTTGCAGAAAATGAAACGGCATGGGGTGGGAAGCCGGGGGTTTCTGGCGCAGTATCGGATCACACCGGCCAATCAGCAATCGGACGAGCGCCGGCACGCCAGGAGAGAGACCATGAGCAGCAAGCAACACATGACCCCCAGCGAAGCGTTTGTCGAAACGCTGGTCGCGCAGGGCGTCAAGGATGTTTTCGGCATCGTCGGTTCGGCCTTCATGGATGCGCTGGACCTGTTTCCCGCGGCCGGCATCCGCTTTGTGCCGACGGTGCACGAACAGGGCGCGGCGCACATGGCCGACGGCTACTCGCGTGTGACCGGCCGGCACGGCGTGTGCATTGCACAAAACGGCCCCGGCATCACCAACTTCGTGACCGGCGTGGCGGCCGCCTACTGGGCGCACAGCCCGGTCGTGGCGATCACGCCCGAGACCGGCACGGCGGGCATGGGGCTGGGCGGCTTCCAGGAAACCGAACAGCTTCCTATCTTTTCGCGCATCACCAAATACCAGGCGCACGTGAACCGTCCGGACCGCATGGCAGAATTCACCGCCAAGGCGTTCGACAATGCGATGGCCGAGCGCGGCCCCGCGCAGCTGAACATTCCGCGCGACTACTTCTATGGCGAGATCGATGTTGCCATCCCGGAGCCGCGCCGCATCCGTCGCGGCCCCGGGTCGGAAGAGGACCTGGAGGCGGCGGCGCGCATGCTGGCCGAGGCCAAGTTCCCGGTCATCGTGGCGGGCGGCGGCGTGCTGTTTTCGGACGGCCAGGCCGAATGCGTGGCGCTGGCCGAGCTGCTGGGCGCGCCGGTGGTCACCAGCTATCTGCATAACGACGCCTTTCCGGCCAGTCATCCGCTGTGGTGCGGCCCGCTGGGCTATCAGGGCGCCAAGGCGGGGATGAAGCTGCTGTCGCAGGCGGACGTGGTGCTGGCGCTGGGCACGCGGCTGGGACCTTTCGGCACGTTGCCGCAGCACGGCCTGGAATACTGGCCGCAGAACGCCCGCATCATCCAGGTCGACGCCGACCACCGCATGCTTGGCCTGGTACGCCCGGTGTCGGTGGGCATCTGCGGCGACGCCAAGCCGGCTGCTGCCGCGTTGACGGCACGGTTGCAGGCACGCGATGTCGCCTGCACCCGCACCAAGGAAGGGCGCGCCAGCGAGATCGCCGCGCAGAAGGCCGAGTGGGAACAGGAACTGGACAGCTGGTCGCACGAGCGCGACGACTGGAGCCTGGACATCATCGAGCAGGGCGGCGGCCGCATGCACCCGCGCCGCATGCTCCGCGAGTTGGAACGCGCCATGCCCAAGCACGTGATGGTGTCGACCGACATCGGCAACATCTGCTCGGTGTCCAACAGCTATCTGCGCTTTGACGAGCCCAATTCCATGCTCGCGGCCATGAGCTTCGGCAATTGCGGCTATGCGCTGCCCGCGCTGATCGGCGCCAAATTGGGCCGGCCCGACCGCCCGGCGGTGGCCTACGTAGGCGACGGCGCCTGGTGCATGAGTTTTCAGGAATTGCTGACCTGCGTGCGCGAGCAGATCCCGGTGACCGCGGTGGTGTTCCACAACGGCCAGTGGGGCGCCGAGAAAAAGAACCAGGTGGACTTCTATGGCCGCCGCTTCGTGGGCAGCAACCTGCTCAATCCGAATTTCTCGGAGCTGGCGCGTGCCATGGGCGCCGAAGGCATCCGGGTGGAGCACGCCGACCAGGTTGGCGCCGCGCTGCAGGCCGCGTGCCAGGCGCAGCTGGAAGGCAAGACGACTGTGCTGGAAATGATGGTCAGCCAGGAACTGGGCGATCCCTTCCGCCGCGATGCGCTCAAGCAGCCGGTGCGCTTCCTGGACAAGTACCGCAAGTACGTGAACCAGCCGTTCCAGGCCGGCGAGGTGCCGCTGCCGATCGAGCCGGCCGGACGCTGACCGGCGCGCGCGGCGCGGGCCGGGACGTGTGTTGACGCCCCGGTCCACGCCGGTCATTCACCCGGCCGCCGCACGCGCGGCCGCGGCAGGAGCGAAGACATGGCTTTCGACCGTTTGTTCGAGCCGCTGCGCGTTGCCGCGCTGGCGGCGGGGCGGCTGCGCACCGCGGTGGCGTATCCGCTGTGCCCCGTCAGCCTGCGCGCCGCCGTCCAGGCCAGCGAGGCCGGCTACATCGAGCCGGTGCTGGTCGGGCCGGCCGGCCGCATCGCCGCGCTGATGGCGCAGGAGGGCATGCGAGCGGGTTCCATGGAGATCGTCGATACGCCGGACGACGAACTGCTGGCCGCCCGCGCCGCCGCGGCGCTGGCGCGCGATGGCGCGGTCAGCATGCTGATGAAAGGCAGCTTGCACACCGACCACTTCATGTCCGCGGTGGTGACGCGTGAATCGGGCCTGCGCACCAATCGGCGCATCAGCCACGCCTTCGTGATGGCGGTGGCGGCGTATCCGAAGCTGCTGATCCTGACGGATGCGGCCGTCAACATCGCGCCGTCGCTGCAGGAAAAGGCGGACATCGCGCAGAACGCGATCGACCTGGCGCGCGCGCTGGGCGTGGAGCGGCCGAAGGTGGCCGTGCTGTGCGCCACCGAATCGGTGAATCCGGCGATGCCGGCCACGCTGGATGCCGCGGCGCTATCCAAGATGGCGGACCGAGGGCAGATCCGCGGCGGCGACATCGACGGGCCGCTGGCGTTCGACAACGCGATCTCGCGCGAAGCGGCGGACCAGAAGGGCATCGTGTCGCGCGTGGCGGGCGACGCGGACATCCTGCTGGTGCCGGACATCGAGGCCGGCAACATGCTCTACAAGGAGCTCACGTGGCTGGCGGGCGCCGGCGCGGCGGGCCTGGTGCTGGGCACACGCGTGCCGGTGCTGCTGACGAGCCGGTCCGATTCCATGGAGGCGCGCGTCAACAGTTGCGCCGTCGCGGCGCTGTACGCGCACGCGCTGGGCGGCTGAGAGCAGGCTGGCCTGGCACCACCAAGTCCAGCGGTTTGGTACTAAGCGTGCATCCGAGGGATGACTACGCTAGACCGCAAGCCATCCATGAATGGTTCACGCGACAACATCAAAGGGGTAGCACATGCGCAGCGCAAGACTAGGCCTGGCCACGATTCTGTCGGTGTTTGCAATGGCGGGGGGCGCCGCCGCGGCGGATGCGCCCAAGGCCGGCGGCACGCTCGTCATCGGCTCCACGCAGGTGCCGCGGCACCTGAACGGCGCGGTCCAATCCGGGACTGCCACGGCGCTGCCCAGCTCACAGCTCTTTGCCAGTCCGCTGCGCTACGACGCGGACTGGAATCCGCAGCCCTATCTGGCCGAGTCGTGGGAACTGGCGCCGGACGGCAAGTCGCTGACGCTGCACCTGCGCGGCGACGCGATCTTTCATGACGGCAAGCCCGTGACCTCCGAGGACGTGGCGTTCTCGATCATGGCAGTCAAGCAGAACCATCCGTTTCAGACCATGTTCGCGCCCGTCGAAAGCGTCGAAACGCCCGACGCCCGCACCGCCGTGCTGCGCATGAGCAAGCCCCATCCGGCCATTCTGCTGGCGCTGTCGCCGGCGCTGATGCCCGTGCTGCCCAAGCACATCTACGGCGACGGCCAGGACCTTAAAAACCATCCGCGCAACTCCGCGAACGTGGTGGGCTCGGGGCCGTTCATCTTCAAGGAATTCAAGCCGGGCCAGGAGATCGTGCTGGAACGCTTCGACAAATTCTTCATCAAGGGCAAGCCGCTGCTGGACCGCGTGGTGGTCAAGATCAATCCCGATGCGACCAATCTGCTGATCGGGCTGGAGCGCGGCGACATCGGCGCGCTGCCGTTCATGACCGAGCCGACGATCCTGCGGCGCGCCAAGGACAATCCGTCCATCGTCATGACCAACAAGGGTTATGAAGGCATCGGCGCGCTGAGTTGGCTGGCGTTCAATACGACGCGCAAGCCGCTGGACGACGTGCGGGTGCGCCAGGCCATCGCCTATGCAACCGACAAAGGCTTCATCACCAAGGCGCTGAACGCGGGCTTTGCCGCGCCGGCGCATGGGCCCATCGTGGGCACCAGCCCTTTCGCCAGCGACGACGTGAAGAAGTACCCGCTGGATCTGAAGCAGGCTGAAAAGCTGCTGGACGAGGCCGGCTTCAAGAAGGACGGCAAGGGCGAGCGCATGACGCTGACGGTGGACTACATGCCCGGCAGCGACGTGCAGGGCAAGAATGTCGCGGAATACCTGCGCAGCCAGTTGAAGAAGGTGGGCATCAACGTGCAGGTGCGCGCCTCGCCCGACTTTCCGACTTGGGCCAAGCGCATCGCCGGCAAGGACTTCGACATGACCACCGACATCGTCTTCAACTGGGGCGATCCGGTCATCGGCGTGCATCGCACGTACATGTCGTCCAACATCCGCGACATCATCTGGACCAACACGCAGTCCTACAAGAACCCGAAGGTCGATGCGCTGCTGGAGCAGGCGGGCACCGAGACCGACGCGGACAAGCGCCGCGCACTGTATGCGGAGTTTCAGCGTCTGGTGACCGAGGATGTGCCCATCGATTTCCTGACCGTCATTCCGTACCACACGCTGTCGTCCAAGAAGGTGCAAGGTCTGCCGTCCGGCATATGGGGCCTGTTGTCGCCGCTGGATGACACCTCCGTGCAGTAGCGGGAGCCGTCATGCTGCGATACCTCTCGCGCCGCCTGCTCTACGCCGCGATCCTGCTGCTGGCCGTCGTGACGCTGAACTTTCTGCTCATCCATATCTCGCCGGGCGACCCTGTGGAGACCATCGCGGGGTCGATGGGCGGCATCAGCGAAGACCTGCGGGCCCAGCTTCGCGTGCAGTACGGGCTGGACAAGCCCTTCCTCGCGCAGCTTGGCATCTATCTGGGGCAGGTCGTGCGCGGCGACCTGGGCTACTCGTACTTCTTCAACGTGCCGGTCGCCCAGCTGATCTGGGATCGCGTGCCCGCCACGCTGCTGCTGGTGGTGACGTCGGTGACGGTCGCGTTCCTGGTCGGCACGCTGCTGGGGACGCTGGCCGCCCGCAAGCCCAACGGGTTGCTGTCGCAAGGCATCACGCTGCTGTCCGTCGTGGGTTATTCGGCGCCGGTGTTCTGGACCGGCATCATCCTCATCATCCTGTTTGCCTCGGTGTGGCCGATCTTTCCGGTGTCGGACATGCGGTCGGCGGGCGGTCCGCAGGACGGCTGGGCGGGCGCGTTGGACGTGCTGCATCACCTGGTGCTGCCGGCCTTCACGCTGGCGTTCGTGTACCTGGCGCAATACAGCCGGCTGGCGCGGGCCAGCGTCATGGATGCGTTGCAGGCCGACTACATCCGCACCGCGCGCGCCAAGGGGCTGCCCGAAAACACCGTGCTGTACAAGCACGCGCTGCGCAACGGCGTGCTGCCGGTGGTGACCATGCTGGGTCTGCAATTCGGCAACGTGCTGGCCGGGGCAATTCTGGTGGAGACGGTCTTCAACTGGCCCGGGTTGGGGCGTCTGGCGTTCGACTCCGTGCTTCGGCGCGATTATCCGACCCTGCTCGGGATCCTGCTCTTTGCCTCGCTGCTGGTCGTGGTGATGAACCAGCTTACCGATCTGGCGTATCGCCTGATCGATCCCCGGATCAAGACATCATGAGACCCGCACCCATCGCGCTGCCCGGCGCCGCCGGCGCCGACGCCCGGCCCAAGCCGCCACCCCGGCCAACTTACGAGGCGCTGCGCGTGTTCGCGCGCAACCCCAGCGCGCTGGCCGGCGTGCTGCTGCTGGCGACGATTCTGGCAATCACGATCTTCGGGCCGATGCTGATGCAGGCCGACCCGTTCGAGATTGCCGCGGCGCCCATGGAGCCGCCCGGCGGTGAGCTGCTGCTGGGGTCCGATTATCTGGGCCGCGACGTGCTGACCGGCATGATCTACGGCGGCCGCGCGACGTTGCTGGTGGGCGTGGTGGCGGCGGTGCTGTCCATGGCCATCGGCATCACGGTTGGCGCGCTGGCGGGCTACTACGGCGGCTGGGTCGACGAAACCCTGATGCGCATCACCGAGTTTTTTCAGGTGCTGCCCACTTTGCTCTTTGCGATGGTGCTGGTGACGCTGTTCAGCCCGTCGCTGGCCACCATCGCGGTCGCCATCGGCGTGGTGAGCTGGACGGGAACCGCGCGGCTGGCACGCGGCGAGTTCCTGCGGCTCAAGCGGCGCGAGTATGTGCTTGCCGAGCGCGTGATCGGCGCCGGAGACGCGCGCATCATCTGGCGCGTCATCCTGCCGAACGCATTGGCGCCGCTGATCGTGTCGGCCACGCTGGCCATCGGCACGGCGATCCTGTTCGAGGCGGGGCTGTCGTTTCTGGGCCTGGGCGATCCCAATGTGATGAGCTGGGGCTTGATGATCGGCAGCAACCGCCCCTATATCCTGACCGCGTGGTGGGCGGTGACGCTGCCGGGCGCAGCCATCTTCCTGACCGTGCTGGCCGTCAGCCTGATTGGCGACGGGCTGAACGACGCCTTGAATCCGACATCGCGGGGCCGGGCATGAACGCCACCGACATGGCCCCCGTGCTGGAAGTGGACGGCCTGAGTCTGGCGTTCCGCACGCGTGGCCGTGAGGCCGAGGTGCTGAGCGACGTGAGCTTCGACCTGCGTCCCGGCGAAACGCTGTGCCTGGTGGGGGAATCGGGCTGCGGCAAGAGCATGACGGCGCTGGCCATCATGCGGCTGATTCCGCCCTTGGCGCGCGTGGGCGCCGGTCACGTGCGCCTGCGCGGCGCGGACCTTGCCATGCACGACGACGAGGCGATGCGCCGGGTGCGCGGCAACAATATTTCGATGATCTTCCAGGAGCCGATGACGGCGCTCAACCCGGTCTACACGGTGGGCGACCAGATTGGCGAGCCGCTGCGGCTGCATCAGGGGCTGTCCAAGCGCGAGGCGCGCGAGCGCGCCATCGAGATGCTCAAGTCCGTGGGCATCCCGCTGCCGGAGCGCCGCGTGGACGATTATCCGCATCAACTGTCTGGCGGCATGCGGCAGCGGGTCATGATCGCGATTGCGCTTGCCTGCGACCCGGACGTGCTCATCGCCGACGAGCCCACGACTGCGCTGGACGTGACGGTGCAGGCGCAGATCTTCGACCTGTTGCGCGAGCAGCAGGCACGCCGGGGCACCGCCGTGCTGCTGATCACGCACGACATGGGCGCGGTGTCCGAGATGGCGGACCGCGTGGTGGTGATGTACGGCGGGCGGGTGGTGGAGCAGGGCAGTGTCGGTCAGATTCTGGCGCAGCCGCGCCATCCGTACACGCAGGGCCTGATCGCGTGCCTGCCCGAACTGGACCGCGAACCCGACGACGAGCGGCCCGACCTGCCCGAGATTCCGGGCGTGGTGCCGTCCGTGTGGGAGCGTGGCGTCGGCTGTCCGTTCGTCGACCGCTGCAACCGCGCCATGGCGCGCTGCAGCCGCGAGTTTCCGCCCATGACCGTGCTGGACGGCGGGCAGGGCGTTTCCTGTTGGCTTTATCCGGAGGCATCGCAATGAGCCAGGCGCAATCGTCATCCCTGTTGTCGGTGCGCGACCTGTCGGTGCATTTTCCGGTGGGCGGGCGCGGACGCGATGGCAAGCCGGTGGTGGTGCGGGCGGTGGACGGCGTGTCGTTCGAGCTTGAGCGCGGCCGCACGTTGGCGATCGTGGGCGAGTCGGGCTCGGGCAAGACCACCACGGCGCTGTCGGTGCTGCGGCTGGCGGACCCCACCGGCGGCAGCATCCATTTCGACGGCAGCGACCTGACCGCGATGCGCGGCGCAGCCCTGCGGCGGATGCGGCGGCGCCTGCAACTGGTGTTTCAGGATCCGTACTCGTCGCTCAATCCGCGTCAGCGCGCCGAGGAGATCGTGCGCACGCCGCTGGACCTGATGGGCATCGATCCGCCCGGCGGCCGCGAGGCGCGCGTGGCGCTGATGTTCGAACTGGTGGGGCTGCGGCCCGAACAACGCCAACTGTTTCCGCACCAGTTTTCCGGCGGACAGCGGCAGCGGCTGAATATTGCCCGGGCGCTGGCCAGCGCGCCGGACCTGATCGTCTGCGACGAACCCGTGTCGGCGCTGGACATCGCCATCCGGGCGCAGATTTTGAATCTGCTGCGGCGCATCCAGCGCGAGCAGGGGCAGTCGTTTCTTTTCATCTCGCACGACATGGCGGTCGTGGAGCATGTGTGCGACGACATCGCCGTGATGTACCTGGGAAAGATCATCGAGCGGGCCTCGCGGCGGGCGTTTTTTTCACGGCCGCTGCATCCGTACAGCGTGGCGCTGATGTCCGCAGTGCCGACAGTCAAGGGGGGCCGCGAAACGGCGGCGCGGCGCGTCAAGCTGACAGGCGATCCGCCCAGCCCGGTCAACCCGCCGCCCGGCTGTCGCTTTGCGGGGCGATGTCCTGCCGCGCAGGCGCTGTGTTCCACCCGTGAGCCCGAATTGCGCGAGGTAGCGCCGGCGCATCACGTGGCCTGCCATTTTGTCGAGACGCGCGATGGCGTGACGGTGTCGCCGTTGCAGGGCTGATCCGCGCGTACCGATTTCACCGACCGATAAGGAACCCCGATGACCCAGCCTTCCGGCTCCACGACGCTTTATGTCGCCCGATCGATCCTGACCATGAACCCCGCGCAGCCGCGCGCCACGCACGTTGCCGTGCGGGATGGCCGCATTCTGGGCGTGGGCAACCGGGAGGATCTGGCCGGCTGGGGGCCGGCGCAGGTTGACGATCGTTTTGCAGAATGCGTGCTGATGCCGGGCCTCGTGGAGGGACATTGCCATCTGCCCGAGGGCGGCATGTGGAAGTTCGTCTACGTCGGCTACTACGACCGGCGCGGACCGGACGGCAAACTCTGGTCCGGCCTGAAAAGCTTCGCGGAGGTTGCGGCCCGGTTGCGCGATGCCGAGGGCGCGCTGGCGCAGGGCGAGACGCTGATAGGGTGGGGCTTCGATCCCATCTTCTTTGGCGGCGATCGCATGAGCATTCATGACCTGGACGCCGTGTCGGCGCAGCGGCCCATCGTGGTCATGCACGCCAGCATGCACCTCATGAACGTCAACTCGCCCATGCTGGCGCGCGCGGGCATCGACCGCGACACCGACATCGAGGGCGTGACCCGCTTGGCGGACGGCAGACCGAGCGGCGAGCTCTGCGAATTCGCGGCCATGTTCCCGGTCATGCGGCTGATCGGCAGCCCGTTCCGCACGGTCGGGCTGACTGAGGAAGGGCTGCGGATGTTCGGCAAGGTGGCGCAGTGGGCGGGCGTGACCACCGCCACGGATCTGGTCAACGAGTTGAATGATGAGGGCCTGGCGACCCTGGCGCGCGTGACGGGCGAGGAGGAATACCCGGTGCGCATCGTGCCCGCCGCGTCGGCGCTGACGTACGCGGGCAACGCGGCTGGCTGCCTGGAAAAGCTGACGGCCGCGCGGCGGCTGAATCACGCCAAGCTGCATCTGGGCATGGTGAAGCTGGTGGTCGATGGGTCGATCCAGGGCTTTACGGCGCGCGTGCGCTGGCCGGGCTACTTCAACGGCGCACCCAACGGCATCTGGGTCATCGCGCCGTCCGAACTGGACGCGATGGTGCAAACCTATCACGACGCCGGCGCGCAGCTTCACATCCATACCAACGGCGACGAGGCCACGCAGCTTGCGATTGAAGCCGTGGACCGCGCATTGCAGCGCACGCCGCGGCGCGACCATCGCCACACGCTGCAGCATTGCCAGATGGCCGACTCCGCCCAGTTCCGCCGGATGGCGAGCCTGGGCATGTGCGTGAACCTCTTTGCCAACCACATCTACTATTGGGGCGATGCGCACTATGCGCTGACGATGGGGCCGGACCGCGCCAACCGCATGGACGCGTGCGCGTCGGCGGCGCGCGCGGGGGTGCCGTACGCCATCCATTCCGACGCGCCCATCACGCCGCTCGGTCCGCTCTTTACGGCCTGGTGCGCCGTGAACCGGCAGACGGCCTCGGGCCGCGTGCTGGGCGAGTCCGAGCGCATCGGCGTCGACGCCGCGCTGCACGCCATCACGCTGGGCGCCGCGTACACGCTGCACATGGACCATCTGGTGGGCTCTATCGAGGTCGGCAAGTACGCGGACTTCTGCGTGCTGGCGGACGATCCGTCCGAAGCCGCGCCGGAATCCTTGAAGGACCTGAAGGTGCTGGGCACGGTCATCGGCGGGCGTCCGCTGCCGCTGCGGGAGGCGTGACGTGGCGCGCATACCGCTGACGGTGGTGGGCGGCTTTTTGGGCGCGGGCAAGACCACCTTGCTGAACCACGTGCTGACCGCCAGCCCGCGCCGCGCGGCGGTATTGGTCAACGACTTCGGGCCTGTCGACATCGACGCGGGTCTTATCGCGGAGCGCGCCGACAACGTGATCCGGCTGGCGAACGGTTGCGTGTGCTGCTCGATGGCGGGTGGAATGGATGACGCGCTGGCGCGTGTGCTGGCGCTGGATCCGTTGCCGGAATGGATTGTCATCGAGGCGAGCGGCGTGTCCGATCCTGGCCGAATCGCGCAGGTCGGGATGGCCGATCCGCTGTTGCAGCTGGAAGGTGTGGTGGTACTGGCCGATGCCGGCGCCATCCGCGAGGTGGCGGCCGATCCACTGTTGGCGGATACCGTGCAGCGGCAGCTGCGCGCCGCGGATTTGCTGGTGTTGAACAAAATCGACCTGGTGGTGCCGGATGCGCTGGCGGCAGTGCAGGATTGGCTGCACGAGGCAAGCGGCGGGGCGCCCGTGGTGCGCGTGTGTGAGGGGCGGGTGGATTTGCAGGTGTTGATCGGCGGCGATGAGGGGACGGCGAGTGGGCATGAGGCGGAGGATGGGTGCGGTCATGACTGCGGTCCAGCCTGCGGTCATGGCGATGATCCCGGTGGCGCTCACGTCGGCCGGCACATACCGCACCACGTCGACCCGTCCGATCCCGCCCATCCTTTTCAAAGCTGGCTATGGCGGGCGCCCGCGGTGTTGGACGCGGACATGCTGGCCGAGCGCCTGAAGCAGTTGTCCCGAGACGTGCTGCGCGCCAAAGGTTGGGTCCGCACCGGCCGGCACGGCTGGGTGCTGGTGCAATTCGCGGGCCGGCGCGTGCGCTTTGACACGCAGGCGCGCGCGCCTGCTAATCAATGCGAGCCATCGCTGGTCGTGATCGGCATGCGTGGCGTCACCCGCATGCCGGCGATCGCGGCGCATCTGGACCTGGCGGCGCTGCTCGATGTCGACGTCGCAGTCGCGCACGAAGCAGCCTGCGCCGTGCCGCTGCGCTAGTTCTGGTGCAAGCGATTCCCCGCGTCTGGTCCTACCCGCGCGCATGCCGCGCACGTACCTTGAAGGTTCAGCGTGGACGCATCTCGCGCCGCGCCAGAGAAGGAGGGTAGGCAATGCAACAGACCGTCACCGTGGAAATGCTGGCCGAGTTTGCGGCCGCCTGGAACCGGCACGATATCGACGCCTTGATGTCATTCATGAGCGAAGACTGCGTGTTCGAGACCGTCGGCGGCCCCGAGCAGTACGGCAGCCGCCATGCAGGCCCGGAAGCGGTGCGCGCGGCCTTCGCCGCGGCCTGGAAGAACTTCCCGGACGCGCAATGGGAAAACGGCCGGCACTGGGTGGCCGGCGATCGCGGCGTCTCCGAGTCCACGTTTCGCGGCACGGCCGCGGACGGCTCGCGGGTGGAGGCCGACATGGTCGACGTGTTCAGCTTCAAGGGCGGCAAGATCCAGGTGAAGAACGCCTTCCGCAAGCAGCGCCCGGCCTTGCCGGCACGGGGCTAGCCAACATCATGGACACGCAAATGTCGGTCGGAATCTCCCGTCCGGCGCCCGCGTCCGGCGCCGCCATCAACGCCTACAACCCGGCCTACGATCCGCTGGTCTCGCCGCCCGGCCAGGGCCAGGACTACGCGCCCACCTACTGGGTGGCGACGGCCGGTACGCCGCCCGAAGACGATGGACCGATCAGCGGCGACGTCGATGCCGACGTGGTGATTGTCGGCTCCGGCTTCACGGGCCTGTCGGCGGCATTGGCGCTGGCGCGCGATTTCGGCGTGAAGGCCGTGGTGCTGGAGGCCAATCGCGCCGTGTGGGGCTGCACCAGTCGCAATGGCGGCCAGGGCCAGAATGCGTCGGGACGCCTGTACCGCTCGCAGTGGATCGAACGCTGGGGACTGGACACGGCCAAGCGCCTGGATGCCGAGATCCGCGAAGGCTTCGAGTATTGGAAGAGCCTGGTCGCGCACGTGGATTGCGACGCGCAGCCCGGCGGGCATCTGTACACGGCGCATCGCCAGAAAAAGATGGCCTTCCTGCAGAACGAAGCGCACGTGATGCGCGACGTCTTTGGCTACGACACGAAGATGCTTAGCCGCGCCGAATTGCGCGAACGCTACGTGGACGATCGCGAGGCCGTGGGCGCCATGCACGAGCCCGATGGTGTCGGCGTGCACCCGCTCAAGCTTGCTTACGGCTATCTGCGGCAGGCGCGTGCGCTGGGCGTGCGCATCCATCCGTCCAGCCCCGTGCTGGGCTGGCGCGTCGAGAACGGCGTGTACCGGCTGCAAACCCCCGGCGGCACCGTGCGCGCCCGGCGCGTGGCCTTCGCCACCGGCGGCTACACCGCGCAGGGCGTCAACCGCCTGCTGGACAACCGCATCATGCCGGTGCTGTCCAATTCGATGGTCACGCGGGTGCTGTCGGCAGAGGAACGCGAGGCGGCGGGTTTGAAAAGCACGGTGTTCATCACCGACACGCGCACGCTGCGCTTTTACTACCGCCTGCTGCCCGACGGCCGCATGCAGATAGGCAGCCGCAGCGCGCTGCGCGGCGCAGACGCCGAAAACCCGCGCCACCTTGCACTGCTGCGCGAAGGCTTGGCACGCAAGTTCCCCGCGCTGCGCGGCGTGGATGTGGCGTATTCGTGGTGGGGCTGGGTAGACGTCAGCCACGACATGATGCCGCGCGTGACGCAACCGGACCCGGCGCAACAGGTGTACTACGCCTTCGGCTACGGCGGCAACGGCGTGGCCTTCTCGGCCCACGCGGGCAGGCGGCTGGCGCAACGGATGATGGGCAAGGACGGGATTGCGTGGAACCTTCCGATTTACGACACGCCTTTACCGGGGCATCTCTTTGCACCATTCCGCCGCATTGGGCAGGGGTTGTTGTACCGCTGGTACTACTTACGGGACGAGTTGCTGTAGCGGTGCGGGGACGTCAGTCCCTCCGATGATGCAGGTGTCTGACACCCTCTGAGAGGGCATCGCAGGATGAAGACGCTCTCACCAGGGTGTCAGACACCGCCAAAATTAAGAAGGTCAATGATGCAGGTGTCTGACACCCTCTGAGACGGCATGGCAGGATGAAGACGTTCTCACCAGGGTGTCAGACACCGTCAAAATGAAGGGCAATGATGCAGGTGTCTGACACCCTCTGAGACGGCATGGCAGGATGAAGACGTTCTCACCAAGGTGTCAGACACCGTCAAAATGAAGGTCAATGATGCAGGTGTCTGACACCCTCTGAGACGGCATGGCAGGATGAAGACGCTCTCACCAGGGTGTCAGACACCGTCAAAATGAAGCGTGTCAGACACCGTCAAGCACGAGATCCTGCGCCACGCGCCGCTGGGCGTCGACCACCTTCGCCAGCCGCGCGATGCCCGGTTCGATATGTTCCGGCCGGATCGACGTAAACCCCACGCGCAGGAAGTTCCGGGGCGCGTTGGCGCCGTCCATGAAGAACACGTCCCCCGGTTCGACCACGACGCCTTCAGCC